>Ga0207797_1000387_pt1 | contig 34118 bp, 33 predicted proteins | sample PRCRCaboRojoPR_6_FD_187275 | JGI IMG/M metagenome (GOLD analysis project Ga0207797, IMG submission 187275) | Marine sediment microbial community from Cabo Rojo, Puerto Rico - PR CR 10% Liquid 1 (SPAdes) | ecosystem: Environmental > Aquatic > Marine > Coastal > Sediment | place: Cabo Rojo, Puerto... | reverse complement strand
TGGGACTATGAAGGGGGAGAGATTGAGGGGCCTTTGAGAGAGCGCTTTCGGGAGGTGGAGCGTTTGGAGGAACTCCCGCAGACCATCCGAACCCTGCAGCAGAGAAACCTTTCGCAGTGAGGATCCCTAAAAGTTCAATAACGTCTCTCATCCTTTGGAAAAAATCAATATAAACATATTTGCTCCTGAAGTGTTGTTTCTCTCTTCCCAAGTGGGATGTGAAAGACTGCAAATGCGTGCCCCCAATCCGTGCTGTTGAAAGATCCGGGAACTTTTCCCTTTTGTTCTCCGTCTAAGACATAACTGAAAACAGACATGGGAGGAGAAACATGGATAAGTGGAATACGACCTCAGCGTTTTCACAGGCCCTGGCCTCTGCGTTCCTGGTCATCGCGGCCTTGCTGCTGACCCCTCGCCTGGCTCAGGCTGACGGCGTGATCATCCCCGACCCGCCCCCGGATCCTGTTCCCGGGGAAAACGGTCCGGATTGGCTCACCATCCGCTACCACCACGTCGACGTCATTATCGACGGCCAAATTGCGGTCACGCGTGTCGAGCAGGAATTCATCAATGAAAAGGATTGGGAAGTAGAAGGGACCTATCTCTTTCCCCTGCCCAAAGGGGCAGCTATCTCCGAATTCACCATGTGGGTGGAGGGGGAACGAGTGGAAGGGAAGATCCTGGAGGCGGAGGAAGCCCGGCAGGTTTACGAAGATATTGTCAGGCGACGGCGGGATCCCGCGCTCCTGGAATACGTGGGGAGGGATGCGGTCCAGGTCCGGATTTACCCGATTCCGGCAGGAGGAACCAGAAAGGTTGAGTTAGCGTACACGCAGGTCCTGGAGAATGAGGGCGGGATGGTTGAGTATATCTACCCCTTAAGCACGGAAAAATATTCCGCCCGACCCTTGGAGACCTGCTCCATCCACGTGGAGATCGATGCCGGTCAACCTATACATGCCATATACTCCCCCACGCATCATGACCGCGTTTTCCTTGACAGGACAGAGGGAGACCGGGCGCGGGTCAGTTATGAAGAAACCGGCGTGCTCCCTGAGGAAGATTTTGAATTGATCTACACGGTGGAGGAGCGGGACATCGGACTCCACATCCTTCCTTACATCAATCAGGAAGGAAGCGTCTCAGGTGAGGAGGGATATTTTTTGCTTTTGGCTTCCCCCCAAATGGAGGTTGACCGGGTCATCCCCCGGGATCTGGTTTTCGTGCTTGACACATCCGGATCCATGGAGGGGAAAAAATTATCCCAGGCCAAATCCGCACTCACTTATGTGCTGGAGCACTTAAATGAAGGGGACCGTTTCAACGTGATCGCGTTCTCTTCGGGGATTGAGCGCTTTGCCGATCAGCTGCAGCCCGCTTCCGCTGCGCCCAGCGCCGCGTCTTGGTTGGAAAGCTTAGAAGCCCTGGGCGGCACAGATATAAACTGGGGATTGACGGAAGCGTTTTCTTCTTTAGAGAGGGGAAAGGAAGGTCAGGGAGGGTCGGCTCGTCCGGCGGTCGTCATCTTCCTCACGGATGGCTTGCCCACAGAAGGTGTGACCGATGTTCAGGAAATCCTCGCCAGGGCCCGGAAAGAAGCGGATCCCAGGCTGCGACTGTTCCCCTTTGGCGTGGGGGATGATGTCAACACTATCCTGCTGGACACGTTGGCTGAGGACCATCACGGTTATACAGCGTATGTCCGGCCCCAGGAAAATATCGAGGCAGAAGTTTCCGGGCTGTACGCGAAGATCAAATCCCCTGTCCTGACTGATTTGAAGATCGATTTTGGGGAGGTGGTCGCCGAGGACCTTTATCCCAGATCCCTGCCTGACCTTTATGCAGGGACTCAATTGATCCTTGCTGGGCGTTACCGCTTGCCGTCTGGAAGGGATCAAATGACGGAAATCGTCCTCTCAGGGAACGTGGACGGCCGGGAAAAAGAGTACGTCTATCCGGTAAATTTTCCAGGCCAGGGCACGACATGGAGCCAGGTGCGGGAAGCAAGGAGCTATATCCCGCGCCTGTGGGCCACTAGAAAGATCGGATATTTTATGACCCAGATCCGCCTTCATGGGGAGAAGGATGAGTGGGTCCAGGCTGTCGTCGACCTCAGTGTGCGCTACGGGATCATCACGCCTTACACTTCGTTTTTGATTGATGAGGAAGACATTCTCACCCAGAGAGGACAGGAAGAAGCCGCCAGGGAACTTTCAGCTCAACCTTCTCTGCCGGCCTCCGGCAGAGCGGCAGCAGAAAAAGCGGAGATAGAAGGACAAATGCGGGCTGCGGATTCTGTCCCTTCTCAACCAGGAGGGCAGGGGTCATCCGGGGAGGAGGAACGGACCTTGAAATATGCAGGCAGCAAGACCTTCCTCCGGAGCGGGGGTATCTGGACGGACACCACCTTTGATCCTCAGACTATGGAGACGGTGAAAATCGGGTTTGGGACGGAGACTTATTTTCAGATCCTGGCTTCCAGACCGGCCTGGGGAAAATATTTTTCCCTGGGTAAAGAGGTGATCTTCATCGCAGAGGGGAAGGCTTACCAGGTTGTAAAGGGGCCGGGAGAGGACATCGAGGTGCCCACCCATGAGCAGGGGCAGACGCCTTCTGTTCCTGAACCTCCCGTGCAGTCCTTTTCAGATTTCCCGGGTTTCCTCTGCCCCGGGTCCCTGATATGGGGCTTTGTTATCTGGGGGTGGGTGGTGATTAAAAAGCGGTGAGAAGGTGAAGGGCCCTGGTCGTCTGCGGGGTAGTGGATGAACGCGATCAGGGTCCGCTTTGCCTCCGGGCCCAGCGCTCAATTTCTTCCCGGTGGATTTCGTAATCTTTCTGGAGGGCAAGCACGGTGTTGTAGATCGTGATCATCCAATCTCGATAGCGCACGCCGTAGTCTTTTTCCCACTGCTGGGGAGTCAGGGATTCCAGATAAGATTTTAGGTCCTTAAATGAATCCGCGCATTCTGCCAGCAGGTTGACTTTGTTTTTAGAAGCGAATTTCTTTACAGACCTTGCATTGAGGTTGCGGTAATTGTTATCTGCATCCTCAAAATAATCCGGGCGTTCTCCCTGGATGATTTGCCGGCAGCCCTGAATCGTGTGTTGATTCCAGCCGATGAGGTGGGCGGTCACATCCCGGGGTGACCAGCCGTTCATGGGTGTTAAGAATAGGTCTTCGGGGAGTTTTTCAATTGTTGAGATATACTCGCTGACTGCTTTTTCTATCTGCCTGATTTGCTCTTTTGGTTCCATGAGGTGTGATCGTCCCTTATTGTAGAAAACGGTTCTCCTATAGTTATCATTCCCATGTTGATTATACAAAAAATTTCCTCATCCCTGAAGATCCCCTGATTTGTTATCATGAGAAAGGGAACTGTTTCTTGATGGGGTGGCCTGATCTATCGGGTAGGGATGGTTGGTGAGAGGGGGATCGCAAAAAAGGAAGGGGTTCAGGGGTTGGCATGACGAGACCTCATAAAGGATGTGGTTATGGACGCAGGAAATATTCCATTTGCTCCGCATTGGTTGTCCGATCAGGCGCCCATTGTCGAGCCTGATGTTTTTTCACGCCAGATTCCGGTCAAGGATGCGCTGCTGTGTTTCTCCGGGGACATCTATTCCTGCCTTGTGGCTGCGTTTGGTTTGGGGGAGGTGGAGGAAAGCCCTCGGCTTCCAGGATCATTGAAAGGCAAAATGAATGAGCAGGTAGCTGTCTTTCAAGCTTGTTTTGGAGGACCTGCTGCAGGTATGCTCATGGAAGCGCTTGTCGCTTCGGGTGTAAAACGGTTCTTGATGGTAGGGCAGGCTGGTGCCATCTCTCCACACTGCAGCATCGGAGATCTGTTATTGCCTACTTGGGGAATCCGGGAAGAAGGCACATCGTATCACTATATACCGGCGGATGCCAGCTGCCATGTATCTGCGGTGTTGCTTGAGGAGCTTAAAAACCAGCTGGGCGCCGGCGAGTTTGTGGAAGGCGGCGTATGGACGACGGATGCCCCTTTTCGCGAGACGATGGATAAAGTTCAGCGCTACGCAGAAGAAGGTGCGCTGGCTGTGGAGATGGAGTGCACGGCCTTGATGGCGATTGCCATGTGCCGAGATGTGGACTTCGCTGCTGCCCTCATCATCACAGATGAATTATTCCGGGGGGGATGGAGTCAGGGTTTTGGTACCCCGGAAGTGGCCCGCCAGCAAGATTTTCTGTGTCAGGCATTGGCGAGTTTGTATGGTTTATGAGGAAAGCCCAGTTTGGTGACCATGATCAAAAGTTGCGGCAATAAAAGCCGTGATATATTCTGTATAGTGGAGTAAGATGCTGCATGCAAAATATGGCTATTCAAACAGGAGGCAGAGCATGACAACTGAAGCGCATTTTTACAATACAGCAGCCCAATGGTTGGACCGCTTACTGAAATTGAATCCGACAGCAGCCACCCAGCTGGGAGAGCACCGCTGGGATGACCGCTTGTCGGATTCCACTCCCGAAGCCCTGGAAGCCCAGCACCAGGAAATTAAAGAAGCTCTGGCAGAATTTGAAAGGATGGACACGGAAAGCTTCCAGGTGGATGCGGATATCGATCACGAGTTGATGACACGCATCCTGCAATCATTTATCCGCGGATATGAAAAGGTAGAGAGCCACCATCGAAATCCGGGCAGCTATATTGGGGAAGTGATGGGTGGGGTTTTCATGTTGGTCTTAAAGGACTTTGCCCCCTTATCCGAACGGTTGAATTCAGCTCTGGGGCGGGTCCGGGAAGTGCCCCGTGTCCTGGAAGAGGGAAAGGGAAACCTGGTTCCTGAGAAGGTTCCGCCTGTTTGGGTTGAGGTCGCCCTGGAACAAGCCCGTCAGGCTCCAGCCTTGTTTACGGGATTGCTGCCCGCCCTGGCTGCCCAGGCAGCGCCGGACATCGCGGATGACCTGTCGGAGGCTGGACAGATGGCAGCGCAAGCGATCCAGGATTACAGCGAATTTCTCCAGGATGACCTTCTCCCTCAAGCGCAGGGAGACTTTGCAGCCGGGGAGGATTTGTTCAATGAGAAATTGCGCGAAGAGCATCTGGTGGATTATGACGCGGAGGAATTGTTAGAAATTGGATGGGAACAGTTCCGCCACACACAGGGGGAACTTGAAGCATTGGTGAAAGAGATCGATCCAGGTAAATCTGTGAAAGAATTGTTGGAGGAAGCCAAGGCAGATCATCCCACCGCGGAAGGGCTCCTGGATGCCTACCGGGAGGCGATGGATGCCGCTCGGACGTATGTGATTGATCACCATATTGTCACCATCCCGGAGGATGAGACCCTGCGCATTGTGGAAACGCCTTCCTACCTGCGGCCCATCATCCCTTATGCCGCGTATATGCAGCCCGGCATCCTGGAGGAAGAGCAGGAAGGGATCTTCTTGGTCACGCCGGTAAATCCAGCCGCCCCAAAAGAGGAACGGGAACGGAAATTGAAGGGGCACCACTGGGCCAAGCTGCCCATCACCGCGCTCCATGAAGCGTATCCCGGTCACCATTTGCAGTTGGTGTGGGCCAACCGGCAGGAGCAGGTCGTGCGGCGGATGGGTTCCTTCCTTTCCACGTTATTTATTGAAGGGTGGGCTTTTTACTGTGAGGAGTTGATGGAAGAGTTGGGGTATATCGCAGATCCTTTTCAACGCTTGGGCCGCCTTTCCGATCAATTATGGCGGTCCGCCCGCATTATCCTGGATGTGTCGCTGCACACCAAAGGTATGTCCATAGAGGAAGCGGCGACATTTTTGGTGGAGGAATGCCGTTTGGAACCTGACGATGCCCAGGCGGAGGTGCGCCGCTATACCAGTTCTCCTACCCAACCCCAATCGTATTTGATGGGTAAATTAGCCATCCTGGACTTAGTGGAAGAGTACCGCCGGGCACATCCCCGGGCTGAGCTGTGTGAGATTCACGATGAGATCATGAGCTGCGGATCATTGCCCCCGCGCTTGATGCGCCGCCAGTTGTTTAATACCCCGGAATAATCAGCGGATGCCGGGGGTCCCACACGTCTGTATGTATAAGGACGGCATAGGGACCTGTCTGGAACCTGGATAAGAAGCCAGGAGCTGAAGAGCAGATGATGAAAGAGGGGGTCAAGAGGAAGGTTTTTCGTCCTCTTCCCCTTCTTCGTCTTCTCTCTTCTCGCTGGAAGCCCTGTGGTATCGGGAAGGTCTTTCGTCTTCTTGAAAACAGGAGATCACGAATAAAGCGTTGGTCACGGTCTTTCCTGGGTTCCGCCATTCGTGGTTTAAGGCGGCAGAGAACAACAGGCAGTCTCCCGCTTCAAGCAGGTAGGTTTCTCCCTCTACTTCATATTCCAATTGTCCCCGTAAGCAAAAGACGAGTTCGTGCCCTGAGTGGTTGATGGGAAAGCGCCCGCTGCTTGCTCCCACTTCCAGGGTCAACATAAAGGGTTCAACCTTGCCTGAAAATTGTTCTCCTCCCAGGTCTTCCCAGACCCCACGGTGGAAGGGAATCCGGTTCCGTTGGGAAGCTTTGATGATCACGACTTCATGCTGGGATCGTTGTTTTTGGAAAAAAGCGGTAACCGGGACTTCAAGGGCATCAGCTATCTTATACAACGTGCTCACAGAGGGAGAAGATTTTCCGCGTTCAATGACGCTGAGGGCGTTTGCGGATAACCCGCTGAGACGGCCCACCGCCCGGATGGACAAATCGCGCTCTTTTCTGAGTTCTCGCAGCCTTTCCCCGACGTCAACGGATTCAGCTTCCTGTTTGTAGATGTCCATGGGCCCTCTCTTGGCTTGGTTTCAAGAAATTATATCAAATATTGCCTGGGGTTGGTTATGGATTGATTGCGTCTTTCCTGAGTCGAATGCAGCCAGGGTGGGCCGGGGGATGAAACTTTTTTTGCCTGAAAGCGTATATATAGGTAAAGAAGAAAAAGTTTAATTTGGAGGAAGGAACACGATGAGTGATGCATATAAAAAATTGTACCGGTCCCGAGAGGACCGCATGATTGCCGGGGTGTGTGGTGGACTGGGTGAATATTTCGCGGTCGATCCGACTTTGATCCGGCTGTTATTTGTGTTTGGGACCTTTGCCACCGGAAGCGGATTGCTGTGGGTGTATCTGATCATGATGATCATTGTCCCCGAATATGTCCCTCCATCTGAGGATGTCCTGAAAGGACAGGCCGTGGACGTGGAAGAAGATCGCGGATAACCCCTATTCAGGCACAGAAAAAAAGCCCAGGATATCCTGGGCTTTTTTTGGCTCGGAAATGCGTTCTACTCGATGAAGATCTCAATTTGCTCTTGGTCTTCTTCATCGATGACATCGACGATTTTCCCCTGCATGTTCTCATGCAAGGCTTCTTTGACCGCATCCATCATCTGCTGGTCTTCCATCTCGGGCGCAAATTGAGATGCGATATTCAGGCCTGCGTCCAATAACTTGAGCGGTAGGTTGACGTTGACCTTTGTCTTCCCTTTGGCCATATCTGTGACACGTACTCTCAGCCACTGGGATGAGCCAATTTTGCCTTTGACTTTTTTGGGTTTTTCACTCCCCCCTAAGGATTTGAGGAGCTTGGACCCTTCTTCTGCTGTTATTTTTCCTTCATTGATCATTTTCAATATCTTCATACGCTCTTCTGTGCTTGCCATGATTGGGCTCCTTTTGTTATTCTATTATCCGATGATGACTTTTACTTTCTCACCATGTTCCCCTTCATCGACGTTGATGACCAAAGGTGTGTTTTCATTTGCAGAATCCTTGAGTGCGATGAGGACTTCGTCTAACCCGGTGTCTTCCAGGTTGGGTATCCAGTGCCCGAATGTCCTCAGCGCCCAGGCAGAAACCCGGATGGGGATGGGAAAACTAAAGGCGATCTTTTGCGGCCTTTCCCCGGGCTTCTGCTGGATGCGAATGTGTATCCAGGGGGAATGCCGGCTGCCCCAGGCGAGGGCCACGAGAGCTGTGCCCAACAGAAAAGGGATCCAGGTGAGAAGGAAGAGCACCCCAAACCTGTAAGCGTTCCAGGCTGCGTACATAAGCCCTCCTCCCAGCAGGATGATGGCCATCCCAAACAAGAGGGGAATGATCCACCACCGTTTCCACTTTAAAAGGTCTTCCGGGTCCGGCAAGGCTTCTGTTAAGATCGGAGACTCTTCGACTTCTGGCCCGGGCTCGATGCCGGGGATTGAAGATCCATGCTCAACCTGGGACGTTTCCAGGGCTTGAAGGAGCTGGAGCCCCTCTTCCGCGCTGATGGTGTTGTTTTCAATCATCTCCAGGATTTGGCTGCGCTCGGGTGAGGTAGACATAGCTACTCCTTTCCTTCCAAAGCAGCCAGAAGCTCATCCGCTTGTTGTGCGCTGATTTTCTTCTCTTCCAGCATGTTCAGGATCATCAATCTTTCGTCTTCGGTGACGGATCCTTTTTCTTCGGCACCCTGGGCCAGAAAGTCTTCCAGGTTAAAGGATTTCCTCTCCCGGCGCGCTTTCCGTTGTGCCTTAGCGATCTTGTACTCCAGCTTGGCTTCAGCCTTCTGGGCTGCTTTTTGGGCCTTCTGCGCGGCACGCAAACCAGCTTCTTCAATCTTTGCACGGACCTGTTCCATTTTCTCTTCAGATAAGTCAAAGGATTCCAAGCTCTTTGCCACGTTGGACAGATTTTCTTTGAGGTTTTTTTCCAGAGAGGAAAGTTGGTTTTGGATCTGGACTGTCGTTTGTTGGGAAATTTGTTCTGCCAGTCCTTCGAAATCCGCGTCAAAAGAGAATTCTGGGGACCATTTTTGGGTCTCTGTGCTCACCATCACCTCTCCTCCAGCGGAGAGTAAAACCTGGGTGCCTCCCTCCCCCATCTCAAATTCATATTCTTTTTCTTGAATCGTTTGGCTCTCCCCGTCAATGTTGAGGTGGATGGCCCCTTGATCGCTTTTGATTTTGAAAACCGCATTGGTATCTTCGGGAATCTGGGCATAGATGGATTTTCCTGCTCGAAGATCATATGCCTGCCAGGAGACAGGGGAGAAAATGGCTTGAATATCTCCCCCCGCGGTGGTTTCAATCCCCCCCGCGATCTTGCTGAGATGCAAATCGCCTCCAATACCTTGATCAGCGTATTGCCCATCGACATCATTGACAAGGCAATCTCCGCCTACGTGTTTTATGGTGAGATCGCCCCGGACGTGTTTGGCAAACAGGTCGCCGCCCACATTGCTGATGGCAGCGGTTTTTACGTCCCGCAGGGAAAGGTCTCCGCCCAAATTTTTCACGCTGAGAGGGGAAGGTAAGTTCGCCAGGGAAGCATCTCCTCCCGCGTTATTGACCTCCACGGCCAATTGGTGAGGTGTATAAATGGCCAGGTCCCCTGCAACTTCCAGGATCAATTCCTGGGCGGTTTTCTCCACGCGGTCGTGCTCCCCTACCCCCTGAAGCCGGATTTCTGGGCGTTTCCAGCTTTTTAAGGACAGGTCACCGCCTGCGTTCTGAATCAATATGCGGGATTGTTTCTTAACCGCGATTGTTTTTTGTGTCATGCCTCCAACTCCTCTCCACCCTCAATACGTTGAATGGCTTCTTCATAGCTTATTTTGCCTTCATCCAGGTCGTTGAGAATTTTCTGCCGTTCTTCTTCGGAAAGATCGGTGTCTTCTTCTTCGCCGCCCGGCTCATATCCCAGAGCCCGGATGACTTCATGAAGGCGGTTGCGGATGGTGGGATATGAGAGACCCAGCTCCTTTTCCATGTGGGTGATTTTGCCTTCCAGGCGCACAAATGTTTCCACAAAATCCATTTGCTGAGGCGTGAGCTGGGAAAATGTCCGGGAGGAGAAACGGCCGTCAATGGTCACATCACATTCTCGACAGTGAAGGCGGCTGACGATGATTTCTCCGCCGCAAATTGGGCATTGGGAGGGTAAAGCTTGCATGATGGGTCTCCTTTTTTGATTAAGTGTCTATTTAGGGTTAGTGTTCCCTTTTCAATTTTTGTCCTAATGAGATCATGGTCTCGCCGATGAAGAGGAGTAACCGGCCTAAAAGGGCACTCCTGGGCTGCAGATCAGTATCTGCGCGCCCCGGATTCTCTTTGGCTCGGTCCGTTAAGTTGTACTTTCTGTCTCCCTTCATAGGATCCTTCTCCGTTTTTCTTTGAAAAACACAAATCTTGTTTTATTGTATTGAGATTTTATCAATAATTTTTATCTTGTCAAGGGTAAAAGTTTAAATTTATTATATTTAGATTGATAATATGTATATAGAGTTTAATAAATTTTAGGAACCGGGTGACCTTAAATGAAAAAACCCAGGGTGGCCCTGGGCAGAGATGTCTAAAAATCCGGAACGGGTTCTGTCAATTGTCGGCTTTGAGGAAACTTGTAAACTCCGCATTTTCACTGGCAATCACCGTTTCTTGGAAATGCGTCATTGTCCCCTTATATTCCTCTTCCCCGTTGTGAGCGACCCAGCCTCCTAGGTTGAAGGGTATGATCCCCCCGGCGGGGATCCATTCCCCGTTGTATTTTCGGGCCATGTGGATGTGAGTGCCTGTGCTTTCACCGCCTTCACAAGAGGGGTGGCCCAGGGGATCGCCTGTTTCAAGCTGCACGCCGGCGGAGACCCTTTCGGAGCTGCCGATGTGAAGATAGAACAGCACCCAGCCTGTGCGCGGGTCACCGTCTCCGTCTAAATCCAGTTCCACGACCCCATCTTCCGAGCGAGCCACGACGCCGTTAGCGGATGCCACAGCCCACTGTTGGGAGGGCTCGCAGCCTCCGGCCACACCGGGAGGTGCGAAATCGAGCGCAGCCCATGGTTGGCCTTTTCCCCAGCCGGTGTGGGGTCCCCCTGTATAGGCCCATGTTTCGCCATCTTCAAAAGGCAAGCGCAGGCTGGGTTGGGTGAGACTTCCGGGGATGTGGGGTGGTGTATCCCAAGGGTCGGGAAAGTAAGCCAGGAATGTGTCAGCGAAACCTTCCGGGCCGACCGCCTGATCGTAGCTTTCATGGGACATGATCTGGGAAAAGTAGTATTGGAGAGCCACCGTGGCTGCGTTTTGCCAGGGATCAGGATGTTCGATCGTGCCGTCGGGATGTTCCAGGGTTTCCACTTGACCTGTCAGCCAACCGTAATACCCCTGATTGAGTGTATTCGCTGCCCAGACTAACTGGATGTGGAGCCCTTCATATCCTTCTTCTTCGTGCCCCAGGGGGTAGAGGTCGATATTATCTGGGCGCACCGGGTTGGTGAGCGCTTGGGTCTGGTATTCAAGCAGGGTGAGCAAAAGTTGGGGGCTGATGCTGAAATTCTTGGAAATGTATTCCACAATTTCAGCTCCTGATCTGTATCTACCTGCCGCCAATTGGTAGTAATCTTTCAGCCATCCATCTTGGGCGTCGATGAAAGCGGTCGTGTTGAAACCGCGCTGCGCGGGACCGTTGACAAATAAGCTGTTGGGGAGGATTTTGAAGGCTGTCCCCCATAAGGCTTCATAATATATGGGGATCTTCAGGGGCAGGCCAGCCGGCAGTGTGGTCACTTCGGCAGGGATGATAGGGTTGGCGTTCAGGATCTCCTCTTCCGTGGTGTTAAAACGGAAAGCCAGCGTTGGCAAGGTGTCCCCGGTCTGGGCTTCATAATCCACCAATTCCCCTGGAGCGAATGCGGGGCGGGTGGGAATCGGGGTCGGAGAGACGACGGGTGTGGGGGTGGACGTGGGCTGCGGGGTATCCACTGGCGCGGGATCCTGTACCTGACAGGAGGATAGCACAGCGGCAGCAAGGATGAGGATGAAAACTGTAAAGAACTTTTCTTGTTTTACCTGTAACATACTCTGTTATTCTTTTCGCGTAATTTTTCTTCCTGCAGTTTGGACCGGGCTGGCGATCACGGTTTGCCCGTCTTTGATCATGCTTCCTTCGTAGGGCTTCTCTCCGCTTTGGACGGTCCAGCCGCTGAGGACGAAAGGAATGGGACCGTTGGCTTCCATCCACTCCCCGTTGTATTTTCGGGCCAGGTGCACATGGGTCCCGGTGGCAAGCCCCCCTTCACAAGAGGGGTGACCCAGTTTGTCTCCAATCTGGACGTCATCACCTTCCTGGACACGCAGTCCATCTTCCGCAATGTGCAAGTATAACAAAACCCAATCGGTTTGTTCGTTCATATCTCCATCTCTGTCGATGGTCACCACCCCATTCCCGGCACGGACAATTTTACCAGACATGGAGGCGGTCACATAGGCAGAAGATTTTACGCATCCCCCTGAAATACTTGGAGGCCCGAAATCGATAGCGGACCAAGACCCCTCCCGCTCCCAGGCCCCGTGCGGTCCGCCCGTATAGTCCCATGAGGAGCCCACCCGGAACGGCAGCGCCATGGCAGGCTGTTTGAGATTGGGGGGAAAGAGCGGTTCGTATCTCCTTCTGCGGGGCTCAGGATCGCCGAACATCTCCCGGTACTTGGCGGGGAATCCATTCTCGTAATTCACAGCCTGAATCCATTCGCTGCTGTCTTTGACCTGTGAGAAGAAATACTGCAGAGCCACCGTCCCCGCGTTCAATTCAGGGTAGATCCGGGCTGTAATATCCTGGTGCTCTTTTTGGGGACTGGAGAGATGAATCTCCGTCAAACGGCCTTCCCTCCATCCGTAATAGCCGATCGAGAGCTGGTTCACCGCCCAACGAAGCTGGCGGACCAGGCCTTGTTCCTCGTAGTCCACATGCCCGAGGGGGTATTTCAGCTCGCGCAAGTTGGAGGGCTGGCCGAAGACCCAACCGCTCTGGTATTCCAGGAGAGCGAGCAGCAGATAGGGGTTGACGGAATTATTTTCAGCGATTTGGGCCACGATTTCCCCTCCGCTGATCTTGGTCGTCGTCAAATATGCACTGTACGTGCTCAGGTAACCCCCGGCTTGCTCTACATACGCCACAACATCTTCGGGGAAATCTGAGGAGCGGATAATCGCGGGCGAGTAAACGAACTCACTGTCCGGCAGCAAATGTTTTTTGGACGGGAAGTTGATGAACACTCGCGGGATGAATAATATTTGTCCTGGATTGATAAAGGATTCCTGGGGGATCGGTTGTTCGGATTTAATATCCTCTTCCAAAACTCCAAAATGGGTAGCCACGACGGAGAGGGTATCTCCCGCTTGGGCTTTGTAAGTGAAAGGTATTTGGTTCACGCTGGGGGTGGGGACAGGAGTGTTGGTGGGCACCTGGGTTGGCGTGGGGAAGGGTGTGGAGGTGAAGGTGGGGGTGGGGATGCTTGTCTCCGTGGGGATGACTGCTGTGTTTGGGATCGAGGTGGGAGCGGATGTCACGGTGGGAGCTGTGGTGGGTGGACTTGTGGGTGAGGGGCCGAATGTCGGGGTGGCATATGCGGGAGGAGGCAGGAAGGTAGGAGGGCTGTTCCGGGGCAGGTTACAGCCGGAAAAGGGGATGAGTATTAAGAATAAGAAAAGCAAACGGATATGTTTCACGACTACCATGGTTTAATGTTGAATGAGGTTATCTTCTGTTCTTCTGTCTTCCGCTTGAATCATCTGAGAACCCCGGTGGAGTGCCCCTTCGTAAAGGATTCCATACCCTTCTGAAATCCAGCCTCCGAGGTTAAAAGGTATGTCTTGGTCCGCTGGGATCCATTCCCCATTATACCGCCGGGCGATGTGCAGGTGGGTACCTGTTGAAAAGCCGCCCTCGCAGGAGGGGTGACCGATTCTATCCCCGGTTTTAAGCTGCCTGCCGACCTCAACCCGATCCCGGCTTTCGATGTGAAAATATAAGAGGGACCAACCGGTCTGTTCGTAGGCATCGCCGTCCAGGCTTTGCACCACGGCCCCTTCATCCGAATGCACGACACGCCCGTCAGCGGCCGCGACCACCCATTCGTCACTGACCACACATCCCAGATTTCCCGGAGGTGGGGCGAAGTCAAGCGCAGCCCAGGCGGATCCCGAATCCCATCCGCTGTGAGGACCTCCTGTGAAGGCCCAGGTCACGCCGGATTCAAAGGGCAGCGCCAGGGGAGGTTGGGTGAGGTCCTCTGGAATCAGAGGATGATAATCATACCCAAATGGGTAACCAAAAAGGCCACGATATGTGGCAAAGAGACCATCCTCAGAGACCGCGCGGGTCCATGGCTTGTAGGGCATAAGCTGGGAAAATAAGTGCTGGATGCCAGCTGTACCGGCATTAATCGCGGTGTTGATGGGGACGTTCATGTTGTCAGGTAACCGCCAGCTGGCAACTCCCTTCACCCGCCAGAGGTAGTACCCTCGATTGAGTTCGTTCGCAGCCCATGCCGTTTGCCTGTACAGCCCCTCATACCCTAACTCTTCGTATCCCATGGGATAGATCTCATCCCCACCCTGGGTTCCGGTCACCCACTGACTTTGGTGTTCGAGGACAGAAATTAATAGGCGGGGGTTAACAGAGTAATCTCTGGCCACATCAGAAAGGATTTCTGGCCCGGTTAAGGTTTCTCCGTTGACCTCCTCTTCGTATTTCGTGATCGCTCCTCCATATTCCTCGAGGAAAGCTTTGGTATCAAATTGGGCAGCATAGGGCCCATATACTAACTCCGAATTGGGGATGATTTTAAAGCTTGGACCGGGTTCGCTGTAGTTGGGTGGGGGGATGATGAGTTCCTGCCCGACATAGATCAGGTTGGGGTTGGTGATGTTGTTTTCTTGCGCGATCTGTTCGGGGAGGATTTGATATCGATACCCGATTTTTTTAAGTGTATCCCCTGGTTGGACGACGTAGTGTTCTTTTTGAGTTCGAAGTGTGGGTAAGGGCCGGGGCTTATCCGGGGTGGGTGTGAGGAGGGGTTGATTTGGGTCTTGCGTGGGTGGTTGGTAGGGGTTAGGTGTAGGGGAATGCTCCGGTTGGGGCTCAACCTTGGAAAAATTGATGTAGGGGGCAGTGTGGGCGCGTTTTGTGCACCCCGCCGTCAGAACCATTATGGAACAGAAAATGACTTTCTTTAACAGCGACATAACCCAGCTTTTGGACCTTTTTTATGTGAATTATGTATTATTATTACTCTATTATGGAATAGATTGCAAGATTGATGCCGTAGATGGGGACATTAGGCGTGAAAAAGAGTGCATTTGATATGTTCAGATTCCCTTTTTTCCTCGCAGAGCAACCCTTATTTGCTGCCCAGGGCACTTTAGAACAGGTGAAAGAACATTATAATATGGGAAGGTTGCTCGTGAAGAGGTTATGATACTTTTTGTGAAGATTGGATGCCAGGGAAAAGTTCAACACCGGATCTGTTTTGAAGGCAGGGAGCGAAGATGACCATTCTCGTGATTTCTGATATACATGCCAACAGGACAGCCTTAGAAGCTGTCCTTGAGGATGCTGGATCGTTTGATGAGGTTTGGTGTTTAGGCGATGTTGTGGGGTACGGCCCTGATCCTAATTCGTGTGTGGAAATAGTCCGTGATTTACCGGATTTGATTTGTTTAAGAGGTAACCATGACAGCGCGGTGGCGGGTTTAGCGGAGAATACAAAGTTCAACCCAAACGCTCAGAAAGCCCTGGAGTGGACAGAGCGGGAGCTCAACGCGGGGAACACTACATACATCAAAGAGTTGCCAACCCACACGGAAATCGATGAGGTGACCTTGGCCCATGGAAGCCCTCGCGATCCGGTTTGGGAATATATCATGGACCCCTATACTGCGACCGCTAACTTTGATTACTTTTCTACTCCTTTTTGTTTGGTTGGACATTCTCATATCCCATTCTTGTATGTTTTTCAGAACGAGGAAGAGCTCGCAGACAAGCGGGTTTTAGAGTTGGGAGAGGCAATGGAACTTCCCAGCAGGTCCCTTCTCAATCCTGGCTCTGTGGGTCAACCCCGGGATAATGACCCCAGGGCTTCCTACGCTTTATTTGAACCTGAAAAACGAACGTGGATTCTTCACCGGGTTGCTTATGATGTTGAAGCGGTCCAGGCTCGAATGAAAGAGTCAGGCTTACCCCTGACGTATATTCAAAGAATTGCCCACGGGTGGTGAGGGAACTTTTTCAGGGAGCTGTACGTCATAGAAGTAAGATCGGATTCATTACTAAGGAGGGCAAGCCATGTACAAAAGGATCATTCCCATTCTTCTAATTCTTTTTTTGTTTGCAGGTTGTTCCCCTGCCAGGTCAGCCATGCAGCCGGAAGCTGTCATGGAAAAGGGGACAGGGTTGGTGAGCGGCGGAGATAATCGCAGCCAGTCCTTTGATGCATCGGGGCAGCCGGGAAGTGACTCCTCCCTTTCTTCTTACTCGGAAGAGGGATCAGGGCAGAGGCTGGAAAGGATGGTGATTAAAAACGCGAACCTTTCCATTGTCGTAGAGAACCCGTCGGAAAGCATGGATGACATCAGCCAGATGGCCTCGGAGATGGGGGGATATGTGGTATCTTCTAATCTCACTCAGGTCAGAACCGATCGCGGAGTGGAAGTTCCCCAGGCCCGGATCACCATTCGTGTGCCGTCAGAAAATTTGGAGCAAGCCCTGGAAGACATCAAAACAGGGGCCGGTAAGGTGTTGTCGGAAAACGTCTCAGGGGAAGATGTGACCAAGGAGTACACAGACCTGGAATCTCGCCTGCGTCATTTGAACAGCGCGGAGGAGAAATTAAGCCAGATCATGGATGAGGCAGAGGACACAGAGGACGTGCTCCGTGTATATAACCGCCTGGTGGAGGTCCAGGAGGAGATCGAAATGGTCAAAGGGCAGATGCAGTATTATGAACAGTCAGCTGCTCTCTCCGCGATCAGCGTGACCATTCAAGCCAATGAAGCAGTTCAACCGCTGAAGATTGGAAACTGGCAGCCTGTGGGCGTGGCCAAAAAAGCGATCCAGGCCTTGATCAATACCCTGCAGTTCTTTGGAGATGCCGCTATCTGGTTGGGTTTATTTATTCTCCCCGTCCTGCTTATCATTTACTTTCCGATTCGTTTTGCCTGGAAAGGGCTCAAGCGGCTATTTGGATCAAAAAAATCCTCTGAAAAGGACGCTTCAGAACAAGACGAGGGATAACGAGTTTCCGATACGCGTTGAAACCTGGGACCGAGCTCGGTCCCAGGTTTTTTATTTTAAGGAGTTGAAAAACCTGGCTGTGGTTTATAATGTGGGATATGAAAACCTTGATGGAAGAGACCCAAAATCTAATCGGGCTGTCATTGACCCCGTACCAAATCAGCCAGCTTAAACGGTATAGGCAAGAGCTGGAGATATGGAACGAGCGCTACAGCTTGACGGCGATCCATGATCCAGAAAAAGTGCGCGTGAAGCATTTTCTGGATTCTTTTAGTTGTTATTTGGCTATGGAGAACACAGCGATCGAAAACCTGATTGATGTGGGAAGCGGACCGGGATTTCCCGGTATCCCCTTGAAAATATTGCTGCCTGAGCTCAAGGTGACTCTGGTAGATTCAGTAAGAAAGAAAACCGATTTTTGCCAGCATATCATTGATGTTTTAAACTTGGAAGGGATCGTTGTCAAGCGAGAAAGAGCAGAACGCCTGGCGAACGACCCGCGGTACCGGGAGAAATACGACTGGGCTGTGGCGCGGGCGGTAGCACATCTGAGTGAGCTTTCCGAGTATTTGATCCCTTTTGTAAGATTGGGGGGGCGGATGCTGGCCATGAAAGGGGACAGCGGACCGGCAGAGGCACATGAAGCCAGCGAGGCCATTAAGCTTCTCGGAGGGGAGTTATCCAGGGTGCGGCATCTCACCCTTCCCGGCGTGGCTGAAAATCGATATCTTGTTGTCGTTGAGAAAAAAGCGTCCACACCGGATCGCTTCCCCCGCCGGGTGGGGATACCTCAAAAACGCCCCCTGTAATCATCTCATTTTAAGCCGACCTTTTTGAATGTGCCAGACCCGGGAGTGCTCCCTGAACGCTTGCGTAAACAGGGAAGCGTCGGCGGTGGTTAAAAACGATTGTTCCGTTTTTGCCAGGCGGTCCAGCAGATCTCCCCGCCGTGTTTCATCGAGTTCGGCTAAGACTTCATCCAGCAGCAAAACAGGCCAGTGGCCGTTTTTTTCTTTGATCCAGCCCACCTCGGCCATTTTCAGGGCAAGGAGGGTGGTCCTGATCTGCCCCCGGGAACCGTAGGTTCCCAGATCGATTCCGTTGCTTAAAAAGAGCACATCATCCCGGTGGGGTCCGATGGTGGTTACGCCGCGATAGATTTCTTTATCACGGAGTTCCAGCAGCGCTTCCCGTAGTCCGCTCTCAATTTCTTCCAAAGATAGGTAGGATCGGTCCACCGGGTCTTGAAGAGGCAGCCCTATCTGGCCGGGTGGGTTGGGCAGCGGTTCGTAAGCTGGCTGATACGCCAGGCGGAGGACCTCTTCACCCCGGGTCAATTCCTGGTGAATGGAGGCTGCTTGTTGTTCTAATTCCTGTAGGAATTGGATCCGGGCGTGCATGATCCTGGAACCGTTTTGGGTGACCAGTTCATCCCAGTAGGCCAGTTGGTCAGGATCCCCCCCGTGTTCGTTGAGCTGTTTTAACAACGCGTTGCGTTGACTGATGGCTTTATTATATTCGGTGAGATAGTCATTGTATCCAGGATGGACCTGGGAAATAGTCAGGTTCAGGTAGCGTCTTCTTTGGCGGGGAGATTCTGTGATCATCTGCAGCATATGGGGCAGAAACAACACTGCGTTGAAGTGGCCGATGACGCGGTTGATCTTCCTTTTCCGGCCGTCCAGAAGGACTTCTTTTCTGACGTATTGGTTTCCGTTGGTGTTTGTATCCTGGATGAGGCGAATCTCTATCTGGTGGTCCCTGTTTGCTTTCCGGAAATCAGCGACAATCCGCGCTACGGCGATTTTTTTTCGTTGGGCGGTGAAGTTAATCAACTCGCTTGAATTTGAGGCCTGAATGGAGTCCATGCTGGAGGCAAAATAGACCGCCTCCAGCAAACTCGTTTTCCCTTGGGCGTTGTCGCCGACGAGGATGAGCGAATTTTTGGGGATGTCTTGATCTAATCTGGAAAAAATCCGGAAATCAGTAAGGGAGAGGTGAGTTAGGTACATGAGGTGTTTAAACTGGATCGTAGGTCTCTTCGGGTTTCCATACCTCCGTGGCCCGGTCGGTGTACAGCACGCCGTTCAGATGGTCAACCTCATGTTGAAAAATCCGCGCGAGCCAACCCTGCGCTTTCATTTTGAATGGATCCCCCTGACGGTTTTTGCCCTCGATGGTGATCGAATAGGGCCGCTCTACTTCCCCCATCAAGCCGGGAATCGAGAGGCATCCTTCCGCCCCGGATACCGTTTCCGGAGAGACCTTTGTGATCCGGGGGTTGATGACGATGTAAAGGGTGGGCGGGGTGGTTTCATTCTCCTCATCCCCAAATTCAACCAGAATCACCCGTTTGGAGACGCCCACTTGAGGGGCGGCAAGACCTGCCCCTGACTCCTCGTGCATGGTTTCTACCATGTCATCGATGAGACCCTGCAGCTCTTCATCAAACGTCGTAATCTTTTCCGCTTTTGTCCTTAAAGTGGGGTGGGGGACACTGATTACCTCTCGGATTGCCATACACCAAAAACTCCCTTCTCCTGATGGGGATGATTACGTTTCGCTGGATTCCTCTTCTGATTGGCCTGTTTCCTGCCTTTGCCTATGATAAGCTGCAAGAAATTCTACCATATCATCCCGATGGCGCTGGGCTTGTTCTTGCTCTTTCCTCTTTAAGGCGGCATTGTAATGTTCGAAGATTTCATTTTGCACTAATTTCGGTTTCGAGACGTTTTCAAAGTCAAGTTGGATGTCGCCCACGTTGATGGCCACAGTGCCGAAATTAAACAGCCGCTGGAGAAGGTTTTTTCGTTCATAATCCAAACTGAGGATGTTTTCGAGAAGGGCAGAACGTTTGGTTTCTTTCCCCAGCGGTTTCCGGTCCACGTCAATGATTTGTCTGGGGGTGAGTTGAAAGCGGTCGTTTGCCCAATCCGCAAAGATGTAAGCCACGATCAGGGTGTTTATGACAAGTAGTGTGGTGATCAAGGGGAGCGAGGGGGAGGTGATCAAATTGACGATCCGGGCGAAGAATGAAACCAGCAATCCAATTAAGGTAATCAAAAGCCACCACGAGCGTTGAAAGAGGACAAATTTATGTTTCCGGTAGGTGATGACATCATCCCATTCATAACGGGCCCGGAAGAGGTTTAGGATTTGTTGAATGAGGCTCATGGACTCAGATGAACGGGGTATAGGTTCTTCTCCGTCCAGCACATGATCTTCAGTCTGGTTGCGAGCGGGTTGTTGGCCTTCCTCCCTGTTTAACCTTTCCCGGAGCGTTTCGTTAATTTTCGCCGCTTCGGTTTGTTTGTGGCGTTCTTGGGCCACGTAATGAGCTTCTTGAATGAGGGCGGATAAAACGGAAGGGTGGCCGGCATTTTTCATGGGCATGTTGCCCGTATAGGTTCTGACGACCACATCTCCGAACCCAATCAAGCGTTGTAATTGATGCGTGGAGATGTTCACTGTGAGCACGGAACCCAGGGGGATTTCACGGCGCTGATCACGAAACCAGATCACTTTTTCCACCCACACGACGCGTTCTGTGGTGACCAGGTAATAATCATTCCCCCAATCAATCCACAGCCAGAGCACCCAGCCTCCGAAGAAGAGAAAAGAGAGAGGGGCGAAAAGCAGAGGGTTAAGGTTGAGGAGGATGATCCCGGCGCTCGTGAGCATGGAGAGCAGCAAGGGCACCACCAACCGGGCGTAAAACGTGAAGACATGCTTGCGATCGACAAAGCGAATATCTTCCTCTTCCCCAAGCCACGGAAAGGTACGAGTGCGGGCCAGGGCGTCACTCTGATTGATGGCGGTCAGCGTGTGTTTTATGGCTGGAAAGGTTTCCAACAGCAAAAGGAAAGCTTTTTCTTGCAGGCTGAGCAGGGTGATTTGACCTTGCGCTCGGGCGCTTGCCATACGGGGTTTCCCCGAGAGTAATGCCTCTTCTCCGAAGTGTTCTCTCCAACCGACATGGACCGTTTTATCCCCCTCAAAATCAAGGACCACATCCCCGGAAACCACGATAAAGAAATTCCTTCCTCTTTGACCTCTGCGGTACAAAACCTCACCCTCTTGCAGGGTGATAGGCTTAAATAAGCGGGTAATTTGTTCCAATTCCTGGTCTTTCAAAGCCTGGAACAAATAGTGATCTTTAAGGAATGTGTAGATTGAGGATGAATCTATGTCCATCATGGAAAGTATTCCCTTTTCTCCCATTCGATTTTAACACAATCCGTCCCCGGGTGAGGTGAGCAGAGGTGTGAGAAAAAGGATATGTGGGTGTCAGGGCCACTCAGCCTTTCCTCGTTCCACCCTCCCCGTCGGAAAAATCGATGTTAAAATAGGAGCGCAATTACGTCTTGATTAAAGGAGCAAGAAATATGCCCATAAGTTTTGGAACCGATGGCTGGCGAGCTGTGATCTCGGACACATTCACGTTTCACAATTTGCGCCTGGTAACACAGGCTATTGCGGACGCCATCCATTCTGGTCATTGGTACGGGGAAGCATCCCTCAAAAAGACCCCTGATCCAAACCGCATCGTGGTCGGCTTTGATACGCGGTTTTTGTCGGATCGGTACGCCTGGGACGTAGCCCGGGTGTTGACAGCCAACGGCTACACAGTGTATCTAACCCAGGCGGATGCTCCCACCCCTACGATCTCCCATGCTGTGAGAAATCTGGGCGCCATTGGAGGGATTGTGGTCACGGCTTCCCACAACGCCCCCCGCTACAATGGCGTGAAGTTGAAAGCCGCTTACGGCGGTTCGGTCTCTTCCGAGCAGTCCAGAAGGGTGGAAATATACTTGAACGATAACCAGGAGCGGGGCCGGGGTCCGAATCTCATGGATCAGGAACAGGCCCTGGAACAAGGCCTGATCCAGCGGTTTAACCCCATTCCTGAGTATTATCAGCATTTGCGCACTCTGATTGATTTTAACGCTATTGCGGAGAACCCGCCCCAGATCGTTGTGGACTCCATGCATGGCTCGGGTCGGGGGTTGATCAAAGGGATCCTGAAGGGGACAGGTTGTGAGGTGCATGAAATTAGAGGGGAGATGAACCCGGGATTCGGGGGGGCACATCCCGAACCAATTGCCAAGCATCTCAGTCCTTTGGCGGGGGCGATGAGCACGGGGTTGGGGTCCCTGGGGCTGGCCCTGGATGGGGACGGGGACCGGATTGGGGCGATGGATGAAAGGGGAAATTTTGTCGATCCTCACAAGATCATGGCCCTTGCTCTCCGTTACCTGGTGGAAGAACGCGGAATGCAAGGCCCGGTGGTCAGGACGGTGTCCACCACGCGCATGGTTGATCGTCTGGCAAAAGGGTATGGACTTCCGGTCTATGAAACGCCGGTGGGATTTAATTACATTGCTGACCATATGTTGAAGGAAGATATCTTGATCGGAGGAGAGGAATCCGGTGGGATTTCTTTTCAGGGTCATATCCCGGAGGGGGACGGCGTCCTGATTGGCCTTTTACTCGTCGAAATCGTCGCCCAATCGGGCAGCACTCTCTCTGAGTTGGTGGGGGATCTCTTGGAGAGCGTCGGCCCGGCATATTACCACCGCACGGATCAGCGCATCAAGTATCCCATCAAGAAGGAAAACATGGTTCGGGAGCTTCTGGGCCAGGTTCCGGATTCGATTGGAGGGCAGGTTGTGGAAGATGTGGTTTCCATTGATGGGGTTAAGTACGTTCTCGAAGATGATTCCTGGCTGTTAATTCGCCCTTCTGGAACCGAACCTGTGCTGCGAGTCTATGCCGAAGGGAGAAATCAAGAAATGGTGGAATCTCTGTTGAAATACGGCGAAAAGGTGGCGGACCAGTTGACCTGAGTTTTTCCTGGTCTGCAAGAAAAAAACCACAGCAGGTGAGTGAATCAGGCTGCTGTGGTTTCGTTTTTTAGATCCTTGACAGGGGTCCTAAAGAAGTCTACGCTGCGGAGGATCGCAGACGACGGCTGAGGAAGATCACGATCAGAAGTACACCTGCGAGGGCCAGAAGTCCGGGTACGCCAAGATCGTCCGCAAACCCTGTGTCAGGCAAACTTGTGGCGGTCGGTTCTGGTGTGCCATCTTCCCCTTCCTCCGCCTGGGCGGTCAGTAAAGCAGCGACCGTCGCTGTTTCGGGGGACGGTGTATCTGTCTCTAGGACCGGGGTGTCCGTGGGCAGGGGCGTTGAGGTTGCTGTGGGTTCGAGAGTTGAGGTTGCAGTGGGCAGGGGCGTGTTGGTGCTGGTCGGTTCAGCCTGCTTTGCCTCTGCGGTTTGTTCACTGTAGACCACGATGGCTGTGTTGGTGGCGTTGATCGCCGCTACCTGTGTTTGCTGAGCGCCTTCCCTTCCTGGAAGGATAATCACAGCGTAAGCTGCGATGGCGATGAGAGCCAGGAGAAGAATACCGCCTAGAATACCAACCACAATCAGGAAAGTGCGATTTCCTTCTTCCTCGGAGGAAATATCTTCCTCCATATTCATCTCTTCAAAATCTAAATCGTCAAAATCGTTTGTCATGCCCATCGTTTCTCTCCTCTGATTACCCTGTCAAGTGAGTATCATCTAGGATCGTTATCCTTGATCAAGTTTCTATGATTTCGAGGTTTTTCAAAGGTACCCAGGCCCGCTCATTTCCGTCGAGTGCGATCTCGGCTGCTTGGGCTTGGATACCGCTTGTAAAAGTGAACGCCTTCAGTGGGATGACCTCTATGGTACCGATGCGGGTGGCATAGGGGCCCGAATCAACGTACACTCGTTTGCCCACTGAAAATTGATCTGTATCCTTTGGTGCGTCAAAGTTGTCCGGGGAAGGTAAAGAGATGATTGCTTCCGGGTGCTTACCCGTGGTTCGATTATATTCCTGGGCGTTGAGGGAAATTTCTTTCTCCTCATTGGTTATTAAGAGCCTTGAAGCTAATGTGTTCATGGGCTTTTGACCGAAGCCGTCGATGATGATAATAGGGTACTCCACGCTGCTGGCGGCAGGAATTAACGTGGAGGACATGCTGCCCAGGATGAGTCCTTTAATGGGAATGGAGGCTGCGGCGGAGAAGAACTCCGGGTCTTTGCAGTACCCGCCAATGGCAATCGCTCCCCTGAAGCTTATGTCAACTTGATTTGCCTGAACTTCCCCCTCAAGGTCTTTGCTCAGACGCTGCATGACACCATGGGCGATTTTGCCATTTCCCCACACCCCCTGGATTAAGGCGCCTACGGTTTCAATGATTACGCCTCGCTCCGGGATGATGTTGGTCACCGTGCCTTTCATGCCCGCTAAGAGCTGGTAGGAGGGGGTGTCCTTTTCCAGGAGGACTTTTCCCTCGGCAGCGATTTTGACTTCACAATCCGCCGGAGCTCTAACGACACGCTGAAATAAGCCCACCGGACCGGCAATCACATCCCCTTTTGAGAGCACATCTCCCGCTTGTCGCTGGAGGAGGTCCTTTGCTTTGGCCGCGGACACGTTCAACCCCTGGGTGAGATCGATCATGATGTGTTCCGGTTCCAGGTTCGCTTCTGCGACCACATCCGCCGGAACGACTTTCTGCATCCGCCGAGCAACCACCCTTCCCAACTGGGGTAGTATTCGTTCGCGGCGGATGTTTGTTCGGGGCAGGATGTGTTTAGTGGGAGCTAACATTTCGATACCTTGTCCGTGATTTTTAACCTGATGAGAAGATTTCTTATACGAATTTTTCCAGGCTCGTGATCCAATCCTTTGCTCGTTTCCGATTTTTTTCGGGATCATTGGAGAAGCGAAGGGGGCGTCCGCGAGCATCGATGATGATTCCCAATGACCCGCCCACAGCGCTGACCTTTCCAGCCTTTCCCGGTCCACCCATGCCGATATCAAAACCATGGAGAGGACGAAGGTGGAGGGTGACCTGCTCTCCAATGTTTGTGGGAAGCACGCTTAGCGTCCCATATTTGATGTCCCTTGTGGTCCTTTCCCCATCCTGACGGCTGATCCGCATTCGTAAAATGGGGGTTCCGAGTCGTGCATTTCCGTAAGGTGCAATAACTGTGCCTAAGTTAAGAAAAGTGCTGGTTTCAATGACTTGCACTGTGAGCAAGGGATTTATATCACTGATAATGCCCAGGGAAGGCAGCAAGCCATTCTGGTCCAGGGCGATCGTTGTTACCCCCGCTGGTTGAAGTCCATCTAATAGCATCAGCAAGCTTTGAGCTCGATTCGGGGCCTGCGTGATCACGCTCCCTGAGCCGATGATGGGTTCAACTGAAGGTAAGAGGGAGCCCTTTTGGTATTCTTCGGGGATCTCGGGGAGGATATTTTTCACTGTTGTGCGGAGGATTTCTCGGGCCACAGCATGCTCAATGGCGAGCTCCTCCTGGGTCGCTGGTAAGCTGTCCGGGTAAATAGACTTGTTGTTCACATAATCGCGCACAAATGAACTGGGTATTTTCAAAGGGAGCCAGCGTGTGATGTCCGAAACCTGAACGTGCTCGAGGATCCTTTGACAGCCTGCTCCTATCCCGAGGTTGGGAAAGACACGAAGAGTTTCTTCGCCTTCAAAAGAGGCTGCGATGGTTGTGTTCCGGGAACCGATATCGATGCCCAGGACCCCTTTATCTGGTTCATACTTTTTGCTCAAGAAACGGATCATGCGGCTGAATGCGGTCGCTGTAGCTGTCATGTTTCCATCGGTCCAGGTAAGGACCTCACTCATCCCACCAATCTGTTTCCGCCTGATCATTTTAAATATTTCTGCCAGCTCTTTTTGAGCTGGATACATTTGTTTTTGGTTCAGAGAAGGCTGAATGTTGGGAGCGATGTGAAGGTTGCTGATTTTTCCGAGATCATCCTTAACATCTTCCTGCAGCTCCTCATTTCCCACGTAAAGGATATGCGTTTTTTGATCATCTTTTGTCAGATATCCTGCTAATCCGACAACTTCAATGAGGTTGAGGATAGATTTCGAGGCCCCGCCATTTGTCCCGCCGCTGATGATGATCAGATCAGGACGGGTTTTCAGCAAAAGGTTGATCCTGTCTTCATCCTGTCTGCGGTCATTGAGGGATATTTCCTCCACGACCTGGGCGTTGATCGTGGAAGCTAATTGATTTGCCGCAGAAATAGAAACGTCTTGCAGTAGACCCACAGTGACAACGCGGATAGGTTTACCTGCCGAGATGGTAGCTACCATAGCGTCCACCCCGTTATTGTCCATGGTGCTGGGAATGATCAACCCTTCTGCATCGCTGATCATCATCCTTCCCGTTTTGTCCTGGAGGTCCTCAATCGCGTGCCAAACACATTCCGCGATATCAAAGAAAGGGGACCCTGCTGTGGAAGGCGCAGATCCCTCGGCGATAAATCTGTATTTGGTGTTGACAATATCAAACAGCAGCGCCCGTGTCGTTGAAGAACCGATATCAACTGCCAGTATGGAAGAGAGGTTCGTGTTTGTGTTTACCATGATGGTCTCAAGGAAGGATTTGAATCTGCATTTGGTTTAGGTAATCCCATATGAAAGACAAACGTTCAACAAGCGCAGAAAGCGCTGATAAGTAAACGCCAGCAAATAAGACGCCGAGGGTGACGGCGATGAAAAAGTGGCCGATCTTTCCCAGGAATTTTATCAGCGGTCGCTGTCGAGCCGTTTGCCCAGGCATGTGTCCCGTGCCAAAGTGAAAATAAATTAAAGTCGTCATGGTTCCCAAAACGGTCATGAGTCCGTTCAATATCGAGAATATCGTGCTTGATTTCGTAGGGGTTTCAAAGCTGTTTATCGTGCCCAGTAACTGCGGGAAAAGGGTACCCGTGATCGCGCCGCCGATCGCGGAAGCGGCTCCAATCCCGACAAGGATGGCAACCGACCAATTTCCAGCTTTTCGGAGGGGGGTTATTTTCATGAAAAGGAATAAGCTGGGGATGAACAACATCAAAGACAACAAACGTTCTCCTCTGGTCCCTGTGAAAAGGGGCAGAAACAAACGCGGAACGAGCACGTTGTTGATGGTAATGATCGCTACGTACCCAGCGGTCACGCCGATGAAGATGTGCGAGGCAAGACGAAAAAGTGGATTATCGCCCAGAATGTAACTGAAAACAAGCAGCGTAAACAAAAATCCCAGGGAGAGGCCGATAAAATCGCTGAGGTTTATGGGAGACATGTCAGGAAACTCCCCTCTTTTCTTTGTTTTTTCGCTGCTTGATGAGGTTCAAGATCCCATTTGCAAGCCCTCCAATGAAGACGGTGAGTATGGTGACGATGATCCCAACATTGAGAGGGAACAAGAACACCGAGGACAGGTTGGGGCTTCCGGTTAACTCTTCATAGGCCCATCCCCCCGGCAGCCCGGCTGCCAAACCAGAGATCTGTTGTGGGCTGTTTTGAAAATAGGGTCTTACCAAAGGTTCTGCCTGCGCGCTGACAATCATAGCCACTTTGTACCTGGAGATATAGGGGTTGACTTGTTCGATCCACATGCGTGCGGTGGTCGGGTCGTCAGTGATAATCAGGAAGAGGTCGAAATCTGACAAGGTTTGAATCTCTTTTAAGGGTGGAGAGTCCCAGGCGTTAGCACCATTGAATGCGATAGGGACGATCTCGCGGGGGGCGATAGAGAAACTGAGGACCCCGGCAGCTTGTCCAGGAATGTAGCCAAGGTTTATATAATCTCTTCCGTGCTGGTATTCGAACTCGGATTGTGTGTTGGTTATGAAATGTTCAGCCAGTGAAGGGCCCGTGGCCTGGGTGGAAATAAAAGCCAGGTATGATTCCTGGCGCAGTAAGTGATTAACCACCCCTGATGCTGTGGCGTTCAATTCCCCCGCCAGGGCGGGTTGGTAGTCAAAAGCGATCAGCGCCGTGTCGCGAGCTTCCATCTCATCGATCATCTCATACAAAGCGGCAGGTCCCGGGTCATCTTTCTGGTGACCAGCCGGGGATGGGTTCCCGGTTCCCCCTCCCGTGATCACACTGGCACCGACAGATATAATGAGCACGATGGCGATCAACCAGCGTAGGACCCTTTGGGTGGCTACTGGTTTTACTTCACCTTTTGGTTTGGCTTTGCCCTCTCGCGAGATAACGTTCTCCAGGAGGGAAGCATATTCTTTTTGCGTTTTGGATACTTGTAATTCGAAGGAAAGTTTGGAACCCTCTTCTACACTCGTCTGGTCAATATCCGCCTCGGCAGGGAGGACGCTGGGAATCCCAGCCAAAGGCCCGTAATTTTCGATGTACTCCTCGTCTTCTGCCAGCCCTGAGGTGTCTGAAGATTCAACCACGGGACGCATGGCTTCCACCCACCCAGGTAATTCTCCGGGGGATATATCATCTCCCGTTTCAGCTTCCTCTTTTTCCATGTCGACAGAGGAAAGCCAACTGGGCAGTTCCTCGTCAAATAAATCATCGATGACTTCATCATCTTCATCGAGCTCAAAGGGTTGGATGGGCCCTTCGCCTGCAGGTGAAGGCTCTTCTTCCTCTTCCAGCCATGAGGGAAAATGTCCTTCCTCTTCCTGGGCCGGTTCGGGTGGCGCGGTTTCTCCCTCATCCTTTTCCGATAGAATCGGTTCTGCTTCTCCCGTTTCTTCCTCTTCAGATTGAAGCCAATCCGGGAGTTCCTGCTTCTCTTCGGAAGGAGTCTTTTCAACTTTCTCTTCCCCTTCGACTTCTGACATCCAGGTTGGAAAAGTCTCTCCTTCTGGGGTTTCCTGACCTTTTTCTTCCTCAACATCCAGCGCGCGAATGCGCTTTAACCAGTCGGTGTCCTCTTTTTTCTCCTCGTCTTCTTCGGAGGGTGTTTGTAAATCACCGGGCTCTTCCCCTTCTTCTGCTGCATGCAGGATGTCTAACCATCCCTCATCTCCCTCATCCTCTCCGTCTGGGATATCTTCCTGTGCCTCTCCAGGTGTGAGGTCTTGGGCATCGGACGGGAGGTCTGGGGGGGAGTCTGTGGCGTCTGGGGATGTGGAGGGTGTTTCCTGGTTTATTGAAGGGGATTGTGAAGGCAGGGGGAAACCACAGGAATCGCAAACATCTTTTCCTTCAGGATTTATTTTTCCGCAGTTTGGACATTGTATTTCAGCCATGTTAATTAACCCCCATAGGGACGATCCGTACCAATTAGAATGCGCAAACCTGTGGCGATGGTCCCCAGAGCGATTCCCAGCAGCAGGCCGCGAGCCCCGCCTAAAGCAGGTACTTGGACGATCCACTGACGGATCTGGCTCAGAAAGGGGACTTCCGGGGTGAAAATAGACAGGGTACCGATCAATACCATAAGGACGATGAAGAAGAAAATAACAGCGTAAGTGTGCAAGTTTCTGCGTAAGAAGCGCGTGGCTGCGTATGTGAGACTGACGGCCATCACAGCCATTAAGCTGGTCTCTATGGGCAGTTGGATGTACGTGAAAAGCCAACTAATGGTCTGGAAATTGGGTTGTCCGAACATATAGCTTTGGAACATGTCAAAAAAACCGATCAGAAGGGTGGCTATCAACGCGAAGACCAATATCAGGCTGTAACCGCTGTTATCGTCATTTTGAGCCATTTTGCGGAAATGCACCGCGAAGAGGTTCAAAATGCCCACGATTAAAGCCACGGCAGCTAAGACCAGTCCAGCACGGAGGAAAAGAAAACGCAGGCTGATTAGTCCGGGGATAAAGTAACCGGCCAGGACGATGACCCCAACCCCGATAGCAACCGCTGTAGCAAAGGGAGTTTTGAATTTTATATTCACGAAACCCCCATTAAAATGGATTGAAAGATGTCATGCATCCCCAAATATTTCAGGACGATGCCTAAAATCATCAATACGACCAGAATCCAGCGGAAAATATCCTGGGTCTTTACGCTTGAAACATGCATCGGTTTCTTCCCCAGATATGCCCCGGCGGCAAATATTTCCTCTCCAATTAAGGGTTCACTGGCGGAGGCATACATGATGGCTTGGGCGGGTAGCTGGGCAGTCCCGGCTATGGTGGGGCTGTTCTGTCGTTCTCCCGCTGTGGTTAACCACGTGATTTCATTTCCATACCAGCCGGCGAGGATATTTGCTGAAACCCGATTTTCACGAATGGTCGTCAGTGTCCCCACAGCATATGAAAAAGGCGTCAACCCTACTAATTCTCCAACGGAAGACCGTTCATGCCCTTCCGTGCTGATCGCTTTCGAGGTGCCCTGGATGATGTCCTGGGCAAGGAAGGAGATGGTTGCGTTCCCAGTCGTCGCTACAGGAGGGTAGTCACACACGGAGGAGGCTTTTATGATTTCCTGTAAAATGCTTAATCCCGCTAACGCGGAAGCGGATTGAAGGCTTGTGAACCCGCCGCGGCCCAGAGAAACGTGGAGCTGGGATCCTTCCTCCACGGTTAAACCAATAACCTCTTTAATCCTGCGGAAAGCAGGGATCTGACGCAGGTTCTTTTCTTTCTCTTGATCCCTTGTCAGGGTGAAAAAAAACATGGATCCTAAAAAGAGAAAAATGATCACGATTCCTGTAAAACCGGTTACCGTCACCGTGATAAAACCTCCAAGGGTTATTCTGATTGGTAGGCGCGCAGGGCCTCAACAAAGCTCCGGGTTTCTTCTGGATCCTCTAAAATACTTGCGAGGTCAGAAGCTGTTTGGGCTGGGATGAAGGTGCTTATGACGGGCTCGCTCAAGTACATAACCTGGGCTCCTACCAGGCTGAGTGGACCCAGCGCTTCAATCAATGCAGCTGTGACATGATGCAACCCCCATCTGTGGAGGTTGCTGCTTAGTTTGTGCCAATTTTCCTTTCCCATAGCTAAAAATTAGTATAGCATAGTTTCCCGGAATAAGAACCGCCTAAAAAGGATGCAAATCTGCTTTCTGGTACAGCAGGGATGTTATTTCTGAGCCTTAGCAACCATATCGGGAAGATTTAAGATATTATATATAAGTCTAAATAACTGTCCACCCAGGTAAATGAACTTGAGATAGGACCTATGGAATTTTTTGAGAAAATTACGGGTCTGGGGACGAAAATCAAAGGCCTTCATCGTTTGCCGGCCGTTTACTTTGTTTCTATCTCTGATATGTGTTTGGTATATCGTCAGCGGAGAATGATTTATAAAGAAAAGAAACCCCTTATCTATAACTGAAGGTGAAGGGAGAGAGGAGGCCGCAGTGGTGAGATTTTCCTCAGCATTGCGGTTTTGTTTTGGGGTTCCCCATGATACAGACCCCAGTTTTCCCCGTATCGACGGGAAAGCCTCGGGGTTAAATAAAAATGAGACAGTTCGCGAATAAAGGAAAAAGGATTTATCATGAAAAATTCCGTAAAGAAAACCAACCTCAAAAAAAGAGACCGCTGGTTGTGGTATTTATATGATGTCGGAAACTCAGCTTACGCTGCAGTGGTCATTCTCGCTATTTATGCAGCGTATTTTAAAGAACATGTTGTTGGCGGGGTGGAGGGTTCTCGATTATGGGGGATTTCCGTGGGAATCGCTATGCTGGTGGTAGCCATCATTGCTCCTGTTCTGGGTGTGATTGCTGATTTCGCGGGCAGCAAAAAGCGTTTTTTGCTCTTTTTCACGATCCTCTCCTGCGGTTCCACAGCCAGTTTGTTTTTCGTTCAAGAAGGGGATATCCTTTTAGGGATGGTGCTTTTCATTTTAGCTGAGATCGGATACCGCGGTGGACAGGTCTTTTACAATTCCCTCCTGCCGGAAATCGCGGATCGAGAAGATTTTGGTCGGGTATCCGGTTATGGTTGGGCCATTGGTTTGCTGGGGGGCATTGTGTGCTTGCTTCTCGTTCTGGGTTTGGTGATGAGCTTTGAAGGTACATGGATGGTCCGGTTGTCATTGGTGATCACAGCATTGTATTTTGCGATTTTTGCATCCCCATTATTCCTGTGGTTGCGAGAGAAGGCAGAACATAAGCCTTTACAGAAAGGGGAAAACTATTTCACTGTCGCGGCAGATCGGTTAAAAAATACTTTTAACTCCGTTCGTGATCACGGGGAGTTCATCAAATATATCATCGCCTTTTTGATATACAACGATGGGATCTTGATGATGATCAACTTCGCGGCTATCTTCGGTGTGGTCATGTTCGGCCTGGCCCAGCAGCAGATCATTCTCTTCATGATCCTCATTCAATTCACAAGTGTCATCGGCGCGTTTTTCTCGGGGTGGTTGACCGACTTCATTTCTGCCAAGAAAACCCTGGTTATTTTCCTGATCTTGATGTTGGTTACAGCGGTGGGGTTATTTTTCACCGAAACCGTACGGAATTTTTACATCATGGGCGGGTTGGCAGGATTGGCCCTTTCCTCTGTGCAGGCAGTGAGTCGGGCCATGGTTGGCAAATTGAGTCCTGCTGGGCGCAGTGCGGAATTTTATGGCTTTTTTGCGGTTGCCGGTCGGACATCGTCGTTTATCGGACCCACGGTGTATGGTTGGGTGGCAGCGGAGACCGCATTGTGGTTTGAAGCTCGCGGTGCGACGGATTCCTTCCTGTGGTTTGAATTTTTAAAGGAGGGGACCAATTTTGCAGAGCAAATTGGCCAGCGAGCGGCGATTATCCCTGTGGTTATTTTTCTCGCGGTTGGGTTAGCGCTTTTGTATTCTGTGGATGAAAAGGGCGCAGCAGCCCGGCTGGATGGGCCAAATTCGTGAGCTGTGAGGATCAGGTCACCGACAGATATTCCTCTGAATATTTCAAATACTCCTTCTCTTGGACGATTTGTTCCATACGCCCAATCGCCTGGTGAAGATCCAGAAAAGATGTATAAAGAGGGGCAATGCCTAAACGCACGTTATCGGGTTCGCGGAAATCGGGTATGACACGAATGTCCGCATCTTGAGGTTCTATTAATGCCCTGCAGATGCGGTAAGCTTCAGGATGTTGAAGCGTGACATGGGAGCCGCGCTCCCTCGCGTCTGTGGGTGATCCTAATTTGTAACCCAGGGGGAAAAGAAATTCTCGGGCCAGGTAGATTAAGTACTCTGATTGTTGCATGGATTTTTGGCGAAGGTTCTTGATACCTGCCTTGAGAGTGATTTCCAGAGCCGGTTCCACAGCAAGCAGCGAAAGTATGTGAGGAGTGCTGATTTGAAACCTGGTCAAATCCCGGGCAGGTGTGAAATCCAGGTCAAAATCGAAGGGTGCCTGGGCCCCAAACCACCCCCAGATAGGAGGGATTAATTTGTCTTGCAGGTCCCGGCGAATATAAAGAAAAGCGGGCGCGCCCGGCCCACCGTTGAGATATTTGTAGGTGCAGCCCACAGCCAGGTCGACATCCCAATCATGGAGTTCCAGGGGGACCGCACCCGCGGAATGCGAAAGGTCCCAGAGGGTCAGGGCACCCGCTTGGTGCGCGAGATGGGTCACTTTTTCCATGTCATACATGAAGGCGCTCTTAAACGATACATGGGAAAGCGTTACCAGGGCTGTGTCGTCACCGATTCTCTCCCGGCAGTTCTCCAAAGGAACGGAGAGGGATTGATCTGAGGGGATGAGGTCCAGACGGTGTTCCTCTCCCATGAGATCGCAGATCCCCTGCAGGATATACAGGTCACTGGGGAAGTTCAACGCGTCGCTGAGGATGGTTTTCCTTTCAGGTCGGGCCTGAAGGGCAGCCAGAGCCAATTTATAAAGGTTAATGGATGTCGTATCACAGACGATGACCTCGTCCGGACGCGCTCCAATGATCTCTGCTATTTTTGATCCTACCTCCGCAGGCTTATTGATCCAGCCGTCGTTCCAGCCCCGGATCAGGCGTTCACCCCATTGATGCTCGATGGCATATTTCATGTGATCCGGGGTAGCTTGGGGAAGCCTGCCAAGTGAATTACCGTCCAAATAGATCAGCGTTGGATCCTGGATGACGAATTGGTCCCGGAAAGGGGAAAGGTCATCTTGCGCGTCAAGCTGTCTGGCAAAGGAAGGTTTTGTGGAGTTATATTTCATGTATTTCTTCCTCAATTGAAAAAGCTGATTTGTGCTGGATATCCCTTTTTACTTGGTGAGGCGGTCCAGAACTACAGGCAGGACCGTTTCCCCCCAGATCTGGTACATCTTCCCAGAAAAATGCAGCCCATCATCCGCCAAGAATGCCTTTGCCTCT
>Ga0207797_1000386_pt1 | contig 34173 bp, 26 predicted proteins | sample PRCRCaboRojoPR_6_FD_187275 | JGI IMG/M metagenome (GOLD analysis project Ga0207797, IMG submission 187275) | Marine sediment microbial community from Cabo Rojo, Puerto Rico - PR CR 10% Liquid 1 (SPAdes) | ecosystem: Environmental > Aquatic > Marine > Coastal > Sediment | place: Cabo Rojo, Puerto... | reverse complement strand
GGAGCCAGTGATCGACTTGCAGGGCAGATGGATTCTCGTGGTCGACGACAATGCCACCAACAGGTTCACCATCCGCGAGCAGCTGACCAGCTGCGGCTGCCGAGTCAAAGAGGCCGGCAATGTCGGTCACGCCATGGAGCTCTTGCAGCAGGCCTCCGAAGCAGGCAGGCCCTTCGATCTGGCCATTCTGGACATGCACATGCCCGGGGAGTCCGGTGAGGAGCTTGGCCGGCGCATTAAGGAGAACTCACTGCTCAGTGGCATCGAGCTGGTCGGAATGACCTCAATAGGCCAGCGCGGCGATGCGGCCCGCCTGCAACAAGCCGGTTTTGCCGCCTATCTGAACAAGCCCATCGCACGGGAGCAGCTCCTCCAGTCCCTAGCCCTGGTCCTCGGGCGGTCCGAGGCCGGCCAGAAAACAATGGTTACCAGGCACAGCCTGGCCGAGTTGCATTTCGAGAGCAAGCAGGTCCTCATCGCCGAGGACAACCCGGCCAATCAGCAGCTCATCCTGGCCCTGCTGCACAAGCTCGGGGTCAAGCGGAAGGTGGCTTCCAACGGCCGGGAAGCCTTGGAGACCGTACAAGCCGAGCCCTTCGATCTCGTGCTCATGGATGTCCAGATGCCTGAAATGGACGGCCTGGAAGCCACCCGCTGGATCCGAAGCCTGGGAGGAGGCTCTGGCCAGGTTCCGGTGGTGGCCCTGACCGCCCATACCGGAGAGGAGCATAAGGAGCACTGCTTTCAGGCCGGCATGGACGATTTCCTGACCAAACCCCTCGATCTCGCAGCCCTGCAGCGCTGCCTGGAGAAGCATCTCTTCGGGTACGGCCGGGAGCGGAACACTGGCGTGGCCGGAGCTGCTCCTCGTGTCTGTGGAGAGGACCTGCCGGCAGCCGGCGGGGAGGAGCTCGACCTGGACTTGGCCCTGGAACGGAGCGGCGGGGACCCTGAGATCCTGCGTAGCTTCTGCACCGCCTTGGCCCAGGATATGCCCCGGACCCTTGATCGGCTTCAGGACCTCCTCGATCACGGGCAGTGCCGGGAGGTTCGGCGCCTGGCCCACGCCCTGAAGTCGAACCTACGGATCCTGAGCGCGGCCAACGCCGCTGAGCTGGCCCGCCAGATTGAGTCGGCCGGGCAGGCCGAGGAGCTCAATCAGGCCAAGCCCCTTTTGAGCCAGCTCCGATCGATGGTCTCCAATATTTTGGAGATCGTCCGCAGTCAGGGATTCATTCAGGAGGGCTCGCCCTGAGCCGGCGCTTGCCTCCGGCGGCGGATTGCAGTACAGGGAACGTGTGTTTGGGAAATTCCGAGTGGCTGCCGCCGGACCGCTGGGCGTTCCAGTCCTTTGCCGCCGCTCTGGAATGGCCAGCCACCACTGTCGACAGAGCCAGATCGCCAAGGCACTCTTCAGCTCAGGAGAACGGCCATGTCAGCTCAGACCCCGGCCAACCGGCCTTCCCGCCTCATCGATCCGGATGACTGCGTCCTGCTCCTGGTGGACATGCAGGAAAAGCTCCTGCCGGTCATCTCTGAGAACGAACGGATCGTGGATAACGTCGTCCGCCTGGTCCGCTTCTGCGAAATTCTGGACATCCCCGTCGTCCTCAGCGAGCAGATCAAGCTGGGCCGAACCGTGTCTCAGATCCAGGATCTCCTGCCGGGGCACACAGCCTTGGAAAAGGACAGCTTCGACTGCCTGCTGAACGAGCCCATTCGAAACGCCCTGGCTGAAACGGGGCGCGGGACCCTTGTTCTGACCGGAATCGAGGCGCATATCTGCGTTCTGCAGACGGCCCTGCACGGCCTCGATGCTTACCGGGTGCAGGTCGTGGCCGACGCCATGTCCTCCCGGTCGCAGCACAATGTCCATGCCGCCGAGAACCGCCTCCTGCAGGCCGGAGCCACGGTGACCACCACGGAGATGTTCATCTTCGAGGCTCTGCAGCGAGCCGGCACCGAGGCTTTCAAGAAGGCCTACGTTCTTGTCAAGTAGGGCCTGCGGCCTCGCCAGGCTCGCAGCCAAAGGCTTTTCGCGTGACTGGACGCAGACGGCCGGGTAGCTTCCCTACGCCTTAGGGATGGCCGATTCGGCACTCCCCGCAGCCGCAGACCGGGCAGGTGGCCTTGGGGTCGGTCTCCGGATCCTCGGTCTCCTTGACCAGCTCGTCCACGAAGGCCTTGAAGGCCTTGCCGCATTCCGGGCAGAGCGCGTCCACCTGCTGCCTGTCGTGCCCTTGTCTCTCATCGTCCTGCATACGAGCCCCCTTGGTCTGAACGGCGAATGCCGGCCGCCACGCGTCAAAAATGAGCCTGGTACACCGTTTGTATTCCTGAGAGCAAAAAATGCTTTGCATTGGGCTCGAGGGAATAGCCAGGCGAAAGCCTGGCTCTCGCATGAAGCGAACGGGGGTTGACTTCCCGTGGAGCTGAGCGCAGCGTGCAGAATGGAAACCCCATTGTGCTCCAATGAGTCCAGCCTGATTCTTCCCTCTCACCTCGCGCCAATGCTGGCTAGAGAGAAGACAGCTCCACCAAGCCCGTTTACCTGGCCGAGCCCTGGCGCAGACCGCGCTGACGCATGATCTCGTGGATGGCCTCCAGATTCGCGGCCTTCTCCAGAGCCCAGGCCGGGGCCACAAGCTCGTCGCGGTGCGGATCGCCGGTCAGCCGCTGGACGATCATTTCCGGGGGCAGCAGGCTCAGGAACTCGCCCACCAGGGTGGCGTACTCCTCGCGCTCCAGGCAGCGATAGCACCCCTGGGCATACCAATCGTGCAGGACCGTACCCTTGACAACATAGAGCAGATGGAGCTTGACGGCCTGGACGTCAGACTCGGCCAGGAGCTCGGCCGTTCGCAGCATGTCCTGCCTCGTCTCCCCAGGCAGCCCCAGGATGACATGGGCGCAGACCGACAGGCCGCGGCGTCTGGTCCGGCGCACGGCGTCGCTGAAAGCCTCCACCCCATGCTGGCGATTGATCAGCCGTAAGGTCTCCTCCTTGGCGGACTGCAGGCCGTACTCCAACCAGATGAGCCGGTCCCGGGCCAGCCCGGCCAGGTGATCGAGCACAGGTTCGGGGACGCAGTCCGGCCTCGTGCCGATGCTCAATCCAACCACGTCCGGGTCGCTCAGGGCCTCTGCGTAGAGATTGGCCAGCCGCGGCAGAGGGGCGTTGGTGTTGCTGAAGGACTGGAAATAGGCTAAAAACAACCTGGCCTTGTAACGCCTGGCCAGTGCCTCCTTGGCCTCCTCGATCTGCCGGGAGATGCTTGTGCCCCTGGCTGCCGCGCCAGTCCCGGAGCCGCGGCTATTGCAGTAGATGCAGCCGCCTCGCGCCAAGCTGCCGTCCCGGTTGGGGCAGCTCAGGCCGGCGTCCAGGGTGATCTTCTGCACCCGGCAGCCATAGAGCGCCCGGAGGTACGAGCTGAAGTCGCGGTAGGGCTTGTCCTGCATGCGCGTCCACCTTGCTGCTGACAGTCTACTCCAGGAGATGGCCTCATGTCCATGGACCGGCGCGATCGGCCGAGCTCCGCTCACATGTGATCCGAAGCCGGGCCCTACAGGAAGGCGCTTGGACACAGGAGCCGGGTTTGGTAACGTGGAGATCTGCACGGGCCTGGCCGGCGACGGACCGGACCCCAGGTGGACTTTCTTGACGTCCGTGCCAGGGCGGCAGGCTTGAGCTCAGTCCCCGGGGTGTCGAAGCGGCCTTGTCCAGACGGTCAAGCAGCCTGGGGCACATGGTCCAAAAAAATAACCCGCATCTACGCCTGCTGAAACCATGACCCACGCCTACGATGTCATCGTCGTCGGGGCCGGACACGCCGGCTGCGAGGCCGCCCTGGCCTCGGCCAGAATGGGTTCCAAAACCCTGCTGGTCTCCATGTATTTGGATACCGTGGCCCACATGCCCTGTTCCCCCTCAATCGGGGGGATTGCCAAAGGCCATCTGGTCAAGGAAATCGATGCCTTGGGCGGGGAGATGGGCAAGATCGCCGACCAGAGCGCCATCCAGTTCCGACGGCTAAACACCCGGAAGGGCCCGGCTGTCCAGGGGACCAGGACCCAGAACGACAAAGTCCGTTACCGAACCCTTATGAAGCAGGCTCTGGAATGCCAGGAGGGCCTCTCTCTCAAACAAGCCTCGATTGCCGCGCTCCTCGTCGAGGGCGGGCGGGTTACCGGAGTCGCCGACGAGATCGGCACAGCCTATGCCGCTCCGGCCGTGATCCTGGCCAGCGGCACGTTCCTGCGCGGGCTGGTGCACATTGGCCGGGTCCGCATCCCCTCCGGCCGGGCTGGCGAGTTTCCGGCCAACGATCTCGGCGAGCAGCTCCAGGAGCTCGGCTTCCCCATCGGACGCATGAAGACAGGGACCCCGGCCCGGCTCCACCGCCGGAGCATCGACTTCAGCGCCTTCGAGGAGCAGATTGGCCAGGAGGAGCCCAGGCCCTTCTCCCTGTTTACGGACAGGCCCGCTCTGCCTCAAGTGCCCTGCTACTTTGGCCGGACCAGGCCGGAGACCCACGAGGTCATCCGCCGCAACATCAGGCTCTCTCCCCTATACGACGGGACCATTCAGGGAGTCTCGGCCAGGTACTGCCCCTCTATCGAAGACAAGGTCATGAAGTTCCCGGACAAGGCCTTCCACCACATCATCCTGGAGCCGGAGGGTCTGGAGACCGAGGAGATCTACGCCAGCGGCACAGGGAACTCCCTGCCCCTGGAGGTGCAGATTGAGCTGATACGGTCCGTGCCCGGCCTCGAGGAGGCCGAGATCATGCGTCCGGCCTACGCCATCGAGTACGACTACATCCAGCCCACCCAGCTGAGCCCCAACCTGGAGACCAAGCTGATCTGCGGCTTGTTCATGGCCGGCCAGATCAACGGCACCTCGGGCTACGAGGAGGCCGCCGCCCAGGGGCTCTGGGCCGGCATCAACGCCGCCCTGGCCTCCCAGGGGCGTCCACCGTTTATTCTGGACCGCTCCGAGGCCTACATGGCCGTTATGGTCGACGACTTGGTCACCAGAGGGGTCCAGGAGCCCTACCGCATGTTCACCTCCCGCGCGGAGTACCGCCTGCTCTTGCGTGAGGACAATGCCGACCTTCGGCTCCTGGAAAAAGGCGCCAGCCTTGGGCTGCACTCCGCTTCTACTCGGCAGGAGCTCCATGAGCGGCGGGAGGCGGTCCGGTCCGAGATGGGCCGCCTGAAGGCCCTGCAGCTCAAGCCTTCGTCCGAGATCAACGAGCGGCTGGCCGGTTTCGGTTCCGCACCTCTCCACGGTCCGGTCACGGCGGACAAGCTGCTCAAGCGTCCGGAGCTGGCCTACGCCGATCTGCTGGCCATCCTGGGCGAAAGCCGCAGCCTGGGACCGCGCGAGGCCGAGCAGGTGGAGATCCAGTGCAAGTACGAAGGCTACCTGGAGCGCCAGGAGACCGAGGTGGCCAAGTTCAAGGAGTTCGAGCACATCCGCCTGCCCGAGGACCTTGATTACGCAGCCATCCCCGGCCTGTCCAACGAGCTGATCGACAAGCTGAGCTCAATCGCTCCCCGCTCCCTGGGCCAGGCCTCGAGGATTCCCGGAATGACCCCCGCGGCCCTGGCCCTGCTGCGCATCCACCTCAAGAGGCGCCGAGACGCCGGACTACCCGAAAGCAGCCCCTCCCCCCCGGTCTCATCGGCCTGACCGGCAGCCAGGCCGTGCAGCCTCGATGCCCTGCTCAGCACGCCGTTTGCATGCCGATCCTGCTGGCAGGGAAACCCGAAAGATGCCCTTGACTTCGCGGACCGTCCGCCGTAAAGTCTGCCAACGACTTATCAGGAACAATAATCATTAGTAATATTAATAGCTTGTGTCTCGAGGACATCTACCATGTATACCGTAATGGCAACCTGGATGCTTCACTTCAGCCTGGCTGTGGCCCTGCTCTTTGCTCTCCGTCTGCTTCTTCCCTTGATCAAGAAGGAGCACTCCATCCGCAGGCTGACCACGGACGAATATTTGTCCAAGATGGCCAGAATTTGTGACTGCAGCGTCTACGACCTCTTCCGGCTGGCCGCAGGCCAGTGGCAAGTCACGAGGCCTCAGGTGGATGAGGACTTCAAGGCCTACATCACCGAGGAGGCCATACCCTATTACGTGAACGATCTGATCCGCCGCCACAAGAGGTCCCTGGACGAGACCAAGGATGTGCCCCTTTTCCTCCCCTTCAATTAGCTGAGCAACAAATAACCCCGGAAAGAAAACCTTCCGGGGCTCTTTACATTTTTTCGAAGGGCTACGTAATAATCATTTACTCATATGCAAACGTTGGCCCATCGTGCTTGCAAAGATAGAGTTCATCTGTAATCTGCAATTGGCAAAGCAGGCTTTGCCAATTGCAGATTACATGAGGACCTTGACCTGATCCTGATCATCCTTGCGGGCCTCGACCTCGCCGATGAGCCAGGCCGTCTCCTTGAGACCGCGCAAACGGATGAGGATATCCTCGTAGTCGCGCTTGCCCACGATCAGGGCCATGCCCACGCCGCAGTTGAAGATCTGCAGCATCTCAGTCCAGCTGAGATCGCCCGTCTCCTTGAGCCAGTGGAAGACGGCCGGCTTGGGCCAGGCGTTGAAGTCCAGGGCGACCTGGACGCTGCGGGGCAGGACCCGCGGGATGTTGTCGTAGAACCCCCCGCCGGTGATGTGCACGATGCCCTTGATATCGAAATCGCGCAGCAGATTGAGGACCGTGCGCACGTAGATCCTGGTCGGCTCCAGCAGGACCTCGCCAAAGCTCTTGTCCCCATCCCCGAAGGGAGCCTGAAGCTCCTGCCCGCTCATGTCCACCAGCCTGCGAACCAGGGAGAAGCCGTTGGAGTGGACCCCGGAGGAGGCCAGGCCGATGACCTTGTGCCCAACCCCGATGCTCGAGCCGTCCACAATCCTCTCATCGTCCACCAGCCCAACACAGAAGCCCGAGAGGTCGTACTCCCCCGGTGCATAGAACCCGGGGAGCTCGGCCGTCTCTCCGCCGAGGAGGGCGCACTTGGCCTCTTTGCAGCCGGCGGCAATGCCCGAGACCACCTGCTCGGCCCGGTCGACATCCAGCTGGCCCGTTGCGAAGTAGTCCAGGAAGTAGAGGGGCTTGGCCCCGTGAACGACGATATCGTTGACGTTCATGGCCACCAGGTCGTAACCGATGGTGTCATGCTTGTCCATCTGGAAGGCCAGCTTGAGCTTGGTCCCGACGCCGTCGGCTGAGGAGACGAGAATCGGGCTGCTCATTCCCTTGACGTCGAGACGGAACATCCCGGCGAACAGGCCGATATCGGTAACCACGCCCTTGGTGTAAGTCCCCTTGGCCAGCTTCTTGATCCTGCCGACAAAGGAGTCCGCCGCCTCGAGGTTCACTCCGGCGTCCTTGTAGGCTGCTCTGCGGTCTTCCATGCCCTTTCTCTCCTTCAATTTGGCGCAGATTCCCATTCTCGGCCCCTTCAACCGGGGCATAGGAAAATATAAAATGTTGCTTCTGTATGATCAAGCAAAACCTGGAGGTCTGCGGCCTTCTTTCGGACGGGGTTGGCAGAAGGTGGTCATGATCCGGGTATTCGCCGCAGCGGACGTTGACAGCCTCAGGAGCCGGCGCATACCATTGATGCATACTGTCAGCGGAAATGGTCTGCCTGGTGAACATACTAATGGGGGCAAAAAGTAATTCACTTTTTGCGCGCTGCTCTCAGCTGCGCAAGAAGTAAATTCCCGCTCGCTTCAAGCGCGAGCCAGGCATTCGCCTGGCTATTACTGAGAGCAAAATGCAAAGCATTTCCTGCTCTCAGTAATAAGGCATGGCCGGACCGAGACCCGCTTCGCGCGGCCGCTTCCAGGGAGGACGCTTCCGTGGAGTATGACGGCGGCCGGCCCATGGCCAATCTTTTCAACGTCCATTGGCCCATAGACGCTGTCTGCCCCTGGACCAGACCGGGGCAGCGGCGGTCAGGAGGAGCTCATGCATTCGGCGCGCCTGTGGAAGTCTTTGGACGGCGGGGCTGTCGGCTGCCGCCTCTGCAATCACTTCTGCCGCATCGAGGACGGTGAGCGCGGCACCTGCGGCGTTCGACAGAACTCCGGCGGCCAGCTCATGACCCTGGTCTACGACAAGGTGGCGGCCATCAACCTCGATCCGGTGGAGAAGAAGCCGCTCTATCACTTCCATCCGGGCAGCTCGACCTTCTCCGTGGGGACCATGGGCTGCAACTTTGCCTGCACCTTCTGTCAGAACGAGACCTTGTCGCAGACGCCGAAGGCCAAAGGGCGAGTTGACGGCGAAACCGTGGCCCCCGACCTCCTGGTCCGCTCCGCCCTGAAGCACCAGGCCTCGAGCCTGTCCTACACCTACTCCGAACCGACCATCTTCTTCGAGCTGGTCCAGGATACGGCCAAGCTGGCCAAAGAGGAGGGCCTGAAAAACATCCTGGTCAGCAACGGCTTCATGAGCGGCGATGGCCTTGACGAGCTGGCCCCGGTTGTCGACGCCGCCAACGTCGACCTCAAGGCCTTCACCGAGGCCTTCTACCGGGAGCACTGCGGGGCCAGGCTCAAGCCAGTCCTGGACAACCTGAAGCGAATCCGGGAGCTGGGCTGGTGGCTGGAGGTGACCACCTTGATCATTCCCGGCCTGAACGACAGCCGCGAGGAGCTTCAAGAGCTGACCGCCTTTATGGCTGGCGAGCTCGGCACCAATGTGCCCTGGCACATCTCCCGCTTCCATCCGGCCCATCGGATGACCGACCGGCCGCCCACACCGGTCAGGACCTTGGAGCAGGCCTTTGACATCGGCAAGCAGGCCGGGCTGGAGTATGTCTACCTGGGCAACGTCCCCGGCCACCGCTCCGAGACCACCCTTTGCAGCCAGTGCGGTGCTCCGGTTTTGGAGCGCCGGGGCTTTGCCTCGCAGCCGGCCAAGACCGTCCAGGGCCGCTGCCCGGACTGCGGCAACCCCATCCCCGGCCGGGGCCTGCCCTGACCACAGCTGAGCCATTGTATACCTCAACCGTGTTTTTTTGAGCCTCGTGCCGCTTCACAGTGTGATTACCCCATCTCAGAGGTGCTCTGCTCCATCTCTGGCTCCCCTGCCTGATGTCCCTTTGTGCCGGAGGGAGGGGACAAGGGATGGTTCTTCCTTTGCGACATACAAGATGAGCCAAGGCACGAGCTTTGATGCACACGTTCCTTTCTCAGCAGGCCAAATCCCTCCTTGCCTCGATACCTCCTTTTCGCTATAGTCACGAACCAAGCCCGCAAGCGAGGATTCCTCCGATGGGCTGTTGTCGGGAAGTGGCGCAGCCTGGTAGCGCACCTGCCTTGGGAGCAGGGGGCCCCCGGTTCAAATCCGGGCTTCCCGACCATGCAAACAAAAACGGCGTGAGGAAAGTCTTTCCTCACGCCGTTTTTGTTTGAACACTGATTTTGGACTTCAGGAAGACAATCTGCTACGTCTATGAATATGATCAGTTACAAGTGGTCAACAGGCTCTATAGAGGCTTCTTATGCCAAATATACCTGTCGAAGGAAAAAAGATCGGAGCATTTTGCCGCCGCTGGAGCATATCCGAGCTGGCCTTGTGCGGATCAGCCCTGCGCGCTGATTTCGGGCCGGAAAGCGATACGGATGTACTTATTCAATTTTTCCCCGAGGCCGAGCCCAGCCTCTTTGATATGGTCCGGATGCAGGAGGAATGAAAAAATATCCTTGGCCGCGAAGTCGATCTCGTCAGTCGCAGGGCCATTGAATCCAGCCGCAATCATTTGCGCAGGCATGAAATCCTCAACTCGGCTGAGATAGTATATGCGGCGTGATCAAGCTTATTTCATCGATGTCGCAGAAGCAGCGAAGGATCAAGAAACCTTCCCTGCCCGGTCAGGTCTTGCACATCACCCATGGATGCCCTACAGTGACGTGTATGCTCCTGGAACCGACTGCTGCTTATACCCCCCCATTTGGGATATGAAATGGGTGGCCTAAGCAGGGCAAACAGTTTTTCGTGACATTATTTTCCTGATATATGAGCAGATTACACAGATCCGACCCCGCCATCCCAATCACCCTGACCGTCATCCACAGCTCCCGTTCAGGATTCACATGAGCCAGCTGCGATCGGGCCCTGGAAGTGGCCAGAGACGTAGCGACAGAACATCCGGATAGCGTTCGCTTGGAAATCCTGTCCCCAGATTCGGATGAAGCGCAGGGGCTGGACACCAAGAAGAGCATCAGCATTTACATCAATAGGCAGCGAATCCCGATCAAAACCGGTTTGTCCAAGCCTGATCTGGAAGAGCACATCCAGAAGATGATCACCGGAAGCCTTTAAAAGCAGAGGGTCGAATCTGCCGGTGACTTTTCTCAACCTGTCATTCCATCTTTTGCTCATGGCCAGGCTAGAGGAGCGCAAGATCGGCCACGCCTCTTCAGAAGCTGACCCGAGACTCTTCCACACCATCGGCCGCCTCTCCTGAGCCCCGGGCCTTTGTTAACCCATGCCGCTGATTGATACGTGCTTGGTCTCAAGAAAGGCCTCAAGCCCTTCGATTCCGAGCTCTCGTCCCTGGCCGCTCTCCTTCATGCCGCCGAAGGGGCAGTTGCTCGTGGCGGGCACGGCATCGTTGATGCAGACCGTTCCGGCCTCAAGCTGCTCGGCCAGCCTGAAAGCGCGGTTCAGATCGCTGGTGAAGACGTAGGCGGCCAAGCCGTAGCGGGTCTCATTGGCCTGCCTGACGGCCTCCTCCTCGCTGTCAAAGGGCACCACCGGCGCAACCGGCGCGAAGGTCTCCTCGTTCATGCAAACGGCCTGGGCGGGGACATCCGCGATGACCGTAGGCTCGAGGAAGAAGCCCTGCTCCGGACGGCCCGGGCCGGGCTCGGCCTTCTTGCCTCCGCAGAGGACGCGGCCGCCGGCCTGCCCGGCGTTCTCGATCTGCTCCAGGGCGGAGCGCAGCGCCTCCTCATTGACCAGCGGCCCGATCTCAACCCCCTCTTCCAGCCCGTATCCGACCTTGAGGGATTGGGCCTTGTCCACGAAACGCTTCAGGAATTCTTCATAGATGCTCCGCTCCACGTAGATCCGGTTGGAGGCAATGCAGGACTGGCCGGTATTCCGGAACTTGGTGACCGCGACGGCCTCGACCGTGCTGTCCAAATCGGCATCGGCAAAGGCAAGGACCGGGGCATGACCGCCGAGCTCCAGAGACAGCTTGGTCAGCCGCTTGGCGGAGCCCTCCACGAGCTTCTTGCCGACCTCGGTCGACCCGGTGAAGGTAATCTTGGCGCAGGTGGGGCTGTCCAGGAAGGTCCGCACGATCGGCTCGGCCGGTCCGGCAATGAGCTGAAAGACACCGGCCGGCAGCCCGGCCTCCTCAACGGCCTCGGCCAGCATGATTGCGCAGCTCGGGGTCTGGCTGGCCGGCCTGAGGATGGTTGGGCAGCCCGCTGCCAGGGAAGGCGCAACCTTTCGGGCCGCCAGGACGAGGGGGAAGTTCCAGGGTGCTATGGCCGCGACCACCCCAATGGGCTGCTTCAGGACGAGATGGCGCTTGCCCGCCGCCTGATTCGGCACGATGCGGCCGTAGGCGCGGCGGGCCTCCTCAGCGAACCAGCGCAGGTGATCGATGGTCATGCCCACCTCACCGCGGCTTTGGGCCAGAGGCTTGCCGTTCTCCCTGGTGATGACTGTGGCGATCTCCTCCTGCCTCCTGCTAAGCACCTCGGCAATGGCCAGCAGGTAATCCCCGCGCTGCATGCCCGTGAGCCCCCTCCAGGCCGGCAGAGCGGCCGAGGCGGACTCGAGGGCCAGCTGAGCCTCTTGGGCGCCAGCAGCAGGGACTTTGGCCAGGAGCTCCCCGTTACCCGGATCGGCCACCTGAAAATGGTTCTCAAGATCAACCCAGCTCCCGGTGAGATACAATCGTCGATTTTCCATGGTCCTTCTCCTTGAGGGCAGTTGTTCAGCCTCGCCTGCCTGGGTTGAGGGCGAGGGAAATGGTTTATATGCAAAATGATCCAAGGTATTGATTTTTTTGCACGTTTCTGCCGGGGCGCCTCGCTGGTTTCCATATGGTGCGGGGCTTTGAACCGCTAGGAGCCCTTCCTTTCATTCGAGCTCAGGATCCTTCAAGGATCGAATACTGAGCCCTTGGCTGTCTCTATGGTCTGTGTCGCCATGGAACCTGCGCTCGGCGCACCGGCCGAAACGTGATTTTTTCATGCTTGGTTGTGCCTCCCCAGACATGACGGTTATATGAAAAGAAGCTGCAGGTTCTTTATTTCCTTAGCGCTTGGCAGCGGGGCAAACGGGTTTGGTTCCATTTCGAAACGGTTTGCTTCCCAGCCAAGAGTGTTGCAAAATACGTTTGCCACTGGCCTTGGATCGGCTCCTCCTCCATCGTCTCTCCGTCTGAGGGAGCCTATTGTCCGACGTTAAGGAGGCGCTGCGAGGAACACTGGAGCTGAGATCCCGCAGCTCATCGCGGCAGGCCCGAACCCCAGGATGAATGGCAAGACAGAAGGAGCTCCGTATGCGAAGTGTCAACTACGAACCGCTGAGCCCGCTCCATTTCCTGGAAAGGAGCGCCTACACCTTCCCAAACAAGACGGCGGTCATCCACAACGATCAGACCTGGACCTACGCCCAGCTCAAGGACCGGGTCTGCCGTCTGGCCACAGCCCTGAAGCAAAGGGGCATCGGCAAGGACGACACGGTCGCCTTCCTGTGTCCCAACATCCCCCCCACCCTGGAGGCCCACTACGGGGTTCCCCTGCTCTCCGCCGTGCTGGTGACCATCAACATCCGCCTCTCCTCGCAGGAGATAGCCTATATCCTCAAGGACTCCGGAAGCAAGATCCTCTTCGTGGACACCGAGCTGGCCGGCTCCATTGAGCCCATCCAGGACGAGCTCACCGGGATTGACATCGTCAATGTCTGCGACGTCACAGGCAAGGCCTTTGACGGCCCGGACTACGAGGAGCTCCTTCAGGTCGAGCCCGAGGCCTTCCACTTCGGGATCGACGACGAGCTTCAGCCCATCACCATCAACTACACCAGCGGGACCACCGGGCAGCCCAAGGGGGTGATCTACTCCCACCGGGGGGCCTATCTCAACGCCCTGGGCGAGATCCTTGAGTACCACATCCACCATCGCTCCAAGTACGTCTGGACCCTGCCCATGTTCCACTGCAACGGCTGGTGCCACACCTGGGGTGTGTCCGCCCCCGGTGCCACCCATATCTGCCTCCGCCGGGTCGTCCCGGAAGACATCTTCGCCGCCATCGCCAGGCACCGGGCCACCCATCTCTGCGGCGCGCCGGTGGTCCTGGCGGCCATGGCCGACTATGCCAGCAAGAACCCGGTGGACGTGCCCGAAGGGTTCATCATCAACACAGCCGGTGCTCCTCCATCCCCTGCTATCATCCGGCAGATGGAGGACATCGGCTGCAACGTGACCCAGTGCTACGGCCTGACCGAGGTCTACGGGCCCCACAGCCTGTGCGCCTGGAAGGAGGAGTGGGATGAGCTGTCCCAGGAGGAGCGGGCCAAGATCAAGGCCCGGCAGGGAGTGCCCTACATCACCACCAACTACATGGATGTCCTGGACACCGAGACCATGGAGCCGATCCCCCACGACGGCCAAACCATCGGGGAGATCGTCATGTGGGGCAACAACGTCATGCTCGGCTACCACAACAAGCCTGAGGAGACAAAGGAGGCCTTCAGGGGCGGGGTGTTTCACAGCGGTGATCTCGCCGTGACCCACCCGGACGGGTATGTGGAGATCAAAGACCGCCTCAAGGACATCATCATCAGCGGCGGAGAGAACATCTCCTCGGTTGAGGTGGAGAACGCGCTCTACGAGCATCCCGATGTCCTGGAAGCAGCGGTTGTCGGCGTGCCCCATGAGAAGTGGCAGGAGGTGCCCAAGGCCTATATCAAGCTCAAGGAGGGGGCTTCGGTCACGACCGAGGAGATCCAGAACTTCTGCCGCCAGCGGATCGCCAGGTACAAGGTCCCCAAGGAGATCGAGCTCGGGGAGCTGCCCAAGACCGCCACGGGCAAGATTCAGAAGCATAAGCTCCGTTCCCTGAACTTTTGAGCCGAAAGGGAAGGTCGTTGGAGCCCGTCAAAGGCTAAGGGCATCCTCTGCACCTGGCAAACCCTCATGCCGGCTGAGGCACAAGGAAGCATCCAAGTGCGAGCCAGGCTGTGGCCTGGATTTTCCAAGGAGCGAAATGATTGGCATTCCTGCTCCTTGGAATGGGACCAAGCCAGGCGCCCCGGGCCACTTGGCGCATAATCAACAGCTTGCAGCATTTTTTTATAGAAAGGAGCTCTGCAGGAGAATCAGCCTGACACCGGCTGGCTGTCAAGGCGAATCGCTCCGGCCAGCTCACAGCTCCACATGGTGCCCAACCTGAAAATGGAGGCCTCATGTCTTCAGCACTGAAAGACAAATATGCCATTGTGGGAGTGGGGTACACGCCCCAGGGTCGCGTTCCTGGGAGGACATCCCTCAGCTTCCATCTGGAAGCCTCGGCCAAGGCCATCAAGGACGCCGGGCTGAGCAGAAACGATGTGGACGGCTTCATCGCCTACCGGCACTTCCCGGCCGCTTCGGACGAGAATGACCTGCCGGCCGATGTGATCGCCCAGCATCTGGGCCTCTCCCCGACGTACATCTACCAGGACGCCAACTGATCCAGGAGCCACCTGCAGCACGCAGTTAGCGCGCTGGAAGCCGGTCTCTGCCGTTACGTCCTGATCTCCTACGGCCACAATGCCATGTCCAGCGACAGCATGATGCAAATGCTGTCCGAGCTTTCCGGAAACGACGCCGTCTTTGGCCATTTCGGCGCCCTCGGCGGGTATGCCCTGGCCGCCAGGAGGGCCATGCACGAGCTGGGCACCGGTCCTGAGACCTGGAAAAAGATCGCTGTAGGGCAGCGCAAGTGGGCCAACCTGAACCCGCAGGCCATGATGCATGACAAGCCCCTGACCGAAACGGACTACGACCAGGCCAAGTGGGTTGTCGAGCCGTTCCGCCTGTTTGACAACTGCCTGATCACCGATGGCGGCCGGGCTGTTATCGTCACCTCCCTCGAACGGGCCCGGGACCTGAAGCAGCAGCCGGCCGTGATCATGGGCCTGGGCCAGCACCATCCTTCGACGGCCATTGCCCAATCCGATTGGATGGCCGGCCCCACCGGCGCCCGGCAGGCCGGAAAGACCGCCTTTGCCATGGCCGGCATCACCCCTGATGACGTGGATGCTTGCCAAATCTATGACTGCTTTACCTACACCGTGGAGATCACCCTCCAGGACTACGGCTTTTTTCAACCCGGAGAGGGCCGGGACTGGCTCGAGGGCGGAACCATCGAGCCCGGTGGCAGGATGCCGGTCAATACATCGGGTGGGCAGCTTTCGGAAGCCTACTGCATGGGACTGACGCCCATTGCCGAAGGAGCCATGCAGATCATGGACCGATGCGGGGAACGGCAGCTCGGCCCCGCAACTGGGACCAAACCACCGGAGATCATTCTCTGCAGCGACAACGGCGGAATCCTGCAGAGCCACTCCAGCGTTCTGCTGAGGAGGATGTGAGCCATGACCTATGCCAAGCCTGTGCCCAGGATCAATGCGGACAACCGGGCCTTTTGGGAGGGATGCCGCCAGCATGAGCTCAAGTTCCAGCAATGTGCGAAGTGCAGCCAGGTCAGATGGCCCCCCTCCGACCTCTGCCCCCAGTGCCATTCCACGGACACCGACTGGCTGTCCTCCAAGGGTTTCGGCACGGTCTACACCTTTGCCGTCTACCATGCCGCCTTCCATCCGGGATTCAAGGCCGACGTGCCCTACACCGTGGCCGTGGTGGCCCTCGATGAGGGGCCCCGCCTCCTGACCAATATCGTCGGCTGTCCCCCTGATCAGGTCAGATGCGACATGCCTGTAGAGGTTACCTGGCAGGAGGTGGACGAGGGCATCACCCTGCCGAAGTTCAGGCCGATATCAAACGACCCGGCATCCGCATACGAGCCTTGGCCATGAAGGCCATCTTGATCATTGCGGCCTTCATTGCGGCCGTTGTTGCTTTTATGGCGGTCAAGAACGCCCAGAGGCCCTCTCATTTGGGCGTGATTGACGGGCAACTGGCGCCTGTGCCGAAAACGCCCAACGCGGTATCCAGCCAGACCGATGATCCGGAAAAACGTGTCGCCCCTTTTCCGTTCAAGGGCGACCTGGAATCCACGAAAGCCTCCATAAAGCAGACTCTCCAAGCCTATGGGAACATGGCCGTCATGTCAGAAACCGACGAGCACCTCCATGCCGTCAAGACCACCCCGGTTTTGCGATTCAAGGACGACCTGGAGTTTTATTCTCTTGAAATGGATTAATCCATCAACCGGTCTTCCACCGGCAGCAGCAGGGCCTGCAGGTGGCGGTGGGAGTCCTTGGCCTCCTTGAAGGCTCTCAGGTCTCGAAACAACCCTTCAGCTTCCTGGTCCTGAACCTGGGCCTGGACCACGGTGACATTGCCTGGAAAGACCTGGTTGCCGTAGTGCTTGCCATCGCGATCTTTGCCTTCGATCATGGAAAAGCGGACGTAGTCGCGTATCTCATGCTGGTCCAGAATGGACTCGATGGACTCTCCATACTCGAAGTGGAAGCTGATGATCATCAGTTTCATAGCCTGTCCTCCTCCCTCGGCAGGTCCGCCAGTGATGAAACCCTGGGCCCTGGCAGCTGTCCAGCCGCTCGAGGCCTGCCGCAGCCGATCAGAACCATCCGGACCTCCAGGCGTACAGGGCCGCTGAGAGCAATGCCAAGGCCGCAACGATCAGTGCAGAGAAGGCCTTGTGCCTTAGGATCCTGACCTGCAAGCTGTCGAACAAGGTGTAGACCACCGGGATGACCAGCAGGGTCAGGGCCGTGGAGGCGAGCATGCCCATGGTGATGGCCACGCCCATGGGTGAACGGGCCGCTCCGCCGGCGCCATAGCCCAGGGCAATGGGCGTCATGCCCAGGATCGTGGACACGGCCGTCATGAGCACCGGCCTGAACCGGACCTGGGCCGCCTGTCGGGCAGCCTCGATGACCGGGGCGCCCCGGGCCTTGAGCACGTTGGCGTAGTCCACCAGCAGGATGCCGTTTTTGGTCACCAGTCCCAAGAGCATGATCAGTCCGATGAAGGAGAAGATGTTCATGGTCATGCCGAAGGCGAACAGGGCACCGAAGGCGCCCACCCCGGCCAGGGGCAGGGTCATCAGGATGGTCAGGGGATGCAGGAAGGACTCGAACTGGCCTGAAAGGACCAGGAATATGAAGATGACTGCAAAGGCCATGGCCATGGTTAAGTAGAAGAAGGACTCCTTGAAGTCTTGGGCCTCGCCGGTAATCTCGGTTTCGAAACGCTCAGGCAGGGTCCTGTCCAGATGCGAGCGCAGCTTGGCCAGGGCCGTGCCCAGAGATACGTCCGGGGGGAGCTGCGAGCTGATGGTCACGGACCGGCCCCGGTTGAAGTGATGGATCTCGCTCGGACCGACGCCCTCCTCGATGTTGACCAGATTGGCCAGGGAAACCATCTGCCCCCGGCGGTTCCGGGCGTACAGGTCGTAGATCACCCTCGGGCTGACATGCTCCTGCTCGATCTCCGGGATAATCTCGTAACGCTCGCTTTGCCGGTTGATCTCGGAGATCTCCGGCTCTCCGAAAACGTAACGCAGGGTGTTGGAGATCCCGGCCACCGAAACGCCCATCTCGCCTGCCTTGTCGCGGTTAATGGTCACCCGGACCTCGGGCTTGTCCATCTTCATGTTCGAACGAACCCCGACAAAGTCCGGCTGCCCGCGCATCCAGCGCATGACCTCCGCCTGCTGCTCGGCCAGCTCTTGCAGGTCCGAGCTTTTCAGGACGATCTGCAGCGGGGCCTCCGATCCGGTCGGGCCTCCAGCTTCCAGAACGTAACCGCGAACCCCGGTCAGCTGCCCGATCTCCTGGCGGACCGCATCCATGACCTGCTGCTGGCTCTTGCTCCGCTGCGACGTGGGCACAAGCCGGACAAAGCTGACGCCCTCGTTGGACTTGCCCGGGCCGGAGCGGGCCAGGCCGATGGCCAGGAAGTAGCTCCTGACCTCAGGCGTGCCTTTGAGGATTGCCTCGATCTGCTCGGCGTAGCGGTTGGTGTTTTTGACCGTGGCGCCCTCCACGGTCTCGAAGGAGACCATGAACTGGCTCTTGTCGACATTCGGTGCGAACTCGGACTCGAGGCTGTGCAGGAAAAAGATCCCTACGGCCAGGGCCATCAGGCCCAGCACGACCGTTAGCCAGCGAAACCTGAGGGCTCCGCGCAAAACCGGCCTGTAGACCGCCTCCAGGCCTCGAAAGACGAGCTCTGTACCCTTGAGTACGATGTTCTTCCGGCCCGTCCCAGGCGCCTTGAGGAAACGGGAGCAGAGCATGGGCGTCAGGGTGAGAGCCACGAAGGTGGAGGAGAAGACCGTGAAGGCCACGGTCAGGCCGAACTCGTAAAAGAAACGCCCGATCATGCCAGGCATGAAGGCCACCGGGATGAATACCGCTCCAAGGGACAGGGAGTTGGCCATGGCCGCGAAGGCGATCTCCGTGGTCCCGGTTCTGGCGGCCGGCTTGGCCTCGGCCCCATACTCCATGTGCCGGTAGCAGCTCTCCAGCACCACGATGGCGTCGTCAACCACGATGCCGACCACCAGGATGAAGGCCAGCAGGGACAGGACGTTCAGGGAAAAGCCCATATAGTAGGCTACGGCCATGCCGCTCAAGAGCGAGGTCGGAATGGCCACCGTGGTAATGATCGTGCCCCGGGCCGAGCCAAGGAAAGACAAGACGACCACGATGACCAGCCCAGTGGCCATAAAGATGGTCGTCAGCAGATCCCCGATGTTCTCCTTGACGTACTTGGAATCGTCCGAGGCAATGGAGTAGTCAAGCCCCGGCGGAAAGCCCGTGGCCAGGGTTTGCATCTCCGATTTGACCCGCTGAACCACCTGAACCATGTTGGCGTCGGACTGCTTGACGATGCCCAGCCCGACCGACTTGTCGCCTTTGAACCGGGCCACGTTGTCTTCGTTTTCAACACCGTCCACGGCCCGCCCGACATCCCCCAGACGGACCGGCGCCCCGTTCTGGGTGGCCACGATCAGGTCGTTCAGGGGTTCGGCCGAGGAGAACTGGCCCTTGGTCTTGACCAGGAACTCCCGCTCGACGCTCTCCATGCTGCCGGAGGGAATGTCCACATTTTCCTGCTGAATGGTCCGGACGACATCCTGGATCGTGACCTGGTGGGCCGCCAGCTTGTGCGGGTCCAGCTTGACCCTGGCCGCGTACATGCGCTCTCCGCCGACCAGGACCTGGCCGATGCCCGGCAGGCGCTCGAGATCGTTCTTGAGAACCTGATCGACGTAATCGGTCAAGCGGACCATGTCCCAGCGCATGTTCCCGGTGATGGCCACCCACATGACCGATCTGGCGTCCGGATCGACCTTGCGGATGATGGGCTCCTTGATGTCGTCGGCCATGTCCGGCTTGGCTCGGGACACGCGATCCCGGACGTCCTGAGCGGCCACATCCACGTCCCGGTAGAGCTCGAACTCCACGGTGACGATGCCGACCTGCTCGCGGCAGGTGGAGGTAATCTGCTTGATGCCCTCAATGGTGTTCAGCTCCTCCTCGAGGGGCTCGACGACCTCCGTCTCGATCACCTCCGGATCAGCCCCCGGAAGTGTCACGCTGACGTTGACGATGGGGAACTCAACGTCAGGGAACTCCCTGACCGGCATCTGGGTATAGCCGAAAATGCCGAAAATGAAGATCGCCAGAAAGATCACCGTGGTGAAGACAGGCCGGCGTATGCAAAAGTTCCAGATCATTGCAGCTCACACCTGTTGGTTCGGCTTAGTCCTCCGGACAGACGGTTGCCCCGTCGCTCAGGTTGATGTGCCCGGCCTTGACGATCCGCTGGCCGGGCTCCAGGCCCTGGAGCACCTCCACCTGGCCTGGCCTGCGTAGGCCGATCTCCACCTTCTGGAGATGGGCCACGGAATCCTCGATGACAAAGACCCGATAGCCTGAGCGGGTCGGGACCAAGGCTTCCTCGGGGATGACGGCTGCATCCCGGTGCGTGTCCACGACAACCTCGGCCACACCGAAGCCTCCCGGCCGGAGGAGCCCATCAGGGTTGTCCACCGAAGCCTTGACCTGCAAGCTCCTGGTTTGGTTCTCAATGATCGGATCCAGGAAAAAGACGCGCCCGGGGAAGGTCTTGTCCGGGTGGGCCTGGACCGTGGTCGTGACCCTCTGGCCCTCTTCGATCTGACCCAGGTAGCGCTCCGGCAGGGTGAAAGCGATCTCCAGCGTGTCGACCTGGACCATGGTTGCCAAGGCTGTGCCCACATCGACCCATTCGCCCCGATCGACCTTGCGCTCGCCGATGAACCCCGCAAACGGAGCAGTGATGGAGGTGTCCTCAAGCCGTTCCGTGAGGCCCTGAATCTCGGCTTGCAGGCGCTTCACCTTGGCCTGGGCCATCTCATAGGCTGTTTGGGCCTGGTCCCTGACCTCCTCGCTGGTCAGATCGCGCTTGTAGAGCTGCTGCTGGCGGCGGAAGGTCCGCTCAGCTCCCCGGAGATTGGCTTTGGCCTCCTGCAAGGCCGCTTGTCTGGCCTTGAGCCGTTTCTCGAGCTTGACCCGCTCCAGCTGAAACAGGACCTGCCCCTGAGCAACCTTTGTCCCTTCCTGGAAATGAACCTCCTTGATGGTCCCGGCCACCTCCGGCCTGATCATGACCCGTTGATCGGCCCGGAGCGTGCCGATGCCCGTGACTGTCTTGCGAAAATCCCGTGACTTGACCCGGGTCTTGGAGACCTTGACGCAGCTCGTCCGGCCGGGCTCGTCAGAGGCCGCTTGGAGCGGCAGACCGGTCAGCAGCATGGCGCCGCAGACCACGCCAAGGACGGCTCCGGCCAAGCGGGCGGCCCGTTCCATCGATGTTGTGGCACTCCAATCATTCATGACAGGCTCTCCAGTGTTTCCAGTCCCGGATGCTGCGGCAGCCGGCATCATCTCAACGGGATCAAACGCCGTGCAGCAGGCCCCTCACCGCTGCACACGCCAGAGCTCAGGCTCACAGCGTCGCCCTCTCGATCAGCTAGGGAGCCTTGTATAATTTGCTATTGATTGCAAGCCCCCGACCGTTTGGTCACCTTCCTAACGCCGTATCCGAGCCGCCGGGGAAGCAATGGCCTCGCTCCAAGCGGCCGTTTTCGAGTTGGAAATGGCAAGCATCATGCGATATTCAAGGCAAGAAAAAGGCGGCAGCCCCTTTCGGAGCACACCGTGTGCGCCAATCTCCCCTGCAAAGCGACGGCATCGCAGACATCATCATCAGCAGATTGGGACTCTTGGGGGTTGCTGCGGCCTGCACCCGAAAAAAACGGATCCAGCCTTGCCTTTAGGTTGCGCCGCCAGTATTGTAGCCAGGCAGCCCGCCTTTTCCTGAAAAACGCCTCTGCTGGTCTCTGAGCAGGCCCCGGACCGATCGAACCAAGACCAGCCTGGAGACAGCTCCCCATTGGGTGCTTCGGCCATGACGTCAGGAAAAGGCGCCCCTTCTTTGAACAGGCTGCACCGGTCGGGCGTTCGACAGGTTCGACCCCGCAAACCGCGTTTCTTAGCCCAACGAGTGTCCTCGGAGCACGCAGGAGTGCTTCAGGATAATCGTTCGCCGAGTCACCCCGAGAGCTAAGGAGTGCGCATGCTGGTTATTCTGGTCAGCTTCGCCTACGGTTTCGGCTTCGCCCTCAACCGCATCGGGCTGCCGCCGATGGTCGGCTTCCTGCTGGCCGGCTTTGCCTACAACTTGGTCGGCTTCACGCCGCCGGCCGGGCTCGAGCTGATCTCCGACCTGGGCATCACCTTGCTGCTCTTCTCCATCGGCCTGAAGCTGGATGTCAAAGGGCTGCTCAAGCCCGAGATCTGGGGAAGCGCCACGGCCCAGATGATCTCCTCCACACTGGTCATCGGCGCGGTCCTGGCGCTCGCGGCACAGGCCCTTAACATCTCCCTTTTGGAGCTGTCCTGGCCGGCCATCCTGGTCCTGGGCTTTGCCCTGGCCTTCTCCAGCACGGTCTACGCCGTCAAGGTTCTGGAAGAAAAAGGCGATATGACGGCGGTCTACGGCAAGATCGCCATCGGCATCCTGATCATGCAGGATCTCTTCGCCGTCCTATTCTTGAGCACCACCGCCGGCAAGCTGCCCAGCCTGTGGGCTGTGGCCGTTCTCGGCCTGCCCCTGATCAGGCCGCTGCTCTTCCGCCTGCTGGATATGTCCGGCCGGGGCGAGCTGTTCATCCTCTGCGGGCTCTTTCTGGCCCTGGGCGTCGGGGCGGAGCTCTTCTCCCTGGTCGGGCTCAAGCCGGATCTGGGCGCTTTGGTCGTTGGGCTGCTCATAGCCGGGCATCCGAGGGCCTCGGAGCTGTCCAAGGCCCTGTTCGGCTTCAAAGAGCTCATGCTCATCGGCTTCTTCCTGTCCATCGGCATGACCGGGCTGCCCAATCTGGAGATGCTCCTGGTTTCCTTGCTGCTCTGCCTGCTGCTGCCCCTGAAGACCGGCATCTATCATCTGGTCATCGGACGCTTTGGTTTGCGGGCCCGGACCAGCCTGCTCTCCTCCCTGACCTTGACCAACTTCTCGGAGTTCGGCCTCATAGTCGCCTCCATCGCCGTGGGCCAAGCCATGCTGCCGGAGGACTGGCTGCTGATCATGGCCATGACCGTGAGCATCAGCTTTGCCCTGTCCTCGCCCTTGAGCTCTTTCTCCGAGCGGATTTACCGGCGTTGCGGCCCCTGGCTGAGCCGCCTTGACCGTCAGTGGTGCCATCCCCTGGACGCACCCATCGAGATCGGTCAGGCCAAAGCGGTCATCTTCGGCATGGGCCGCATTGGAGCCGGGGCCTACGACGAGCTGCAGAAAACGTACGGACAGGCAATCTGCGGCGTGGATCACACCCCGGATAGGGTCGAGCACAACCGCAGCTTAGGGCGCCGGGTCATCCTTGGCGATGCCGCAGATACCGAGTTCTGGCTGAAGCTGAAAAAGGACCCCGAGCTGGAGCTGGTCATCCTGGCCATGCCCAACCACCAGGGCAATGTCTTTGCAGTCCAGCAGCTGCGCAGGCTCGGCTTCGATTGCATGGTGGCGGCCATCGCCGCCTATCCGGAGGAGGTCGAGGAGCTCTCCCGGCTGGGCATCTGTACAGCCTACAATATGTATGAGCAGGCCGGGGCCGGCCTGGCCAGGCAGGCCCTCGAGGGCTGTCTGCTTCGGGAGTGAGGCCCTCGCTCCAGTGCGGGCATGACCAACGTCATCGCCTTCCGGTCGAAGGCAGGCCTCACCACAGATTCAGGCGGGTACTCGATGGAGTACGAGTTATTGGGGACGGCTCCAAGGCCGCGCTTGGTGGAAGGATCCTGAGAAATCAGACTCAGAAGGAAATAACCGTGAAGCCCTCTTCCTGATACCGGGACATGCTCGGCAATTTCCCAAGCTAATCGAACCCGCCGCCTATGTAGTTGCCATCGCTGTCGAACTCGTCGTGAATGGTTACATCCCCGGGGAGCCGCGTGGTCACGGTCGAGCCTGTGCCGTCCGCGTGCGGGTGGAGATGGGTGTCTCCACCTCCTTCCAGAGGGACTGAGCTGGTCTTTGGATCGAATGGATTGCTCCCGCCTTGCCGATTGTCCTGGTCCTCAGGTCCAGTCATGGCCTCCTCCTTAAGCTGCTTCTGATATTGATCCGATCCATATTGAGAGGATGCATCCTACACAACTAAGAGTCAACGGCAGATTTGACCCCTTTCTGACCCGAGGCTTGCAGGCCTCATCGACGACGATCATTGCGAGCGCCCTTTCTTCTGTCCGACAGGCCCTGACCAGGCACCCGTTCATGCCTCCAGCCCGTTCCCTGGACTGTGGACCTCTGCCTCAGCCGGTCGTCCTGCTCCAGAACGTGCGCGACCTGCTCCTGAAGAGTTCGGTGGTTGGCCCGGGCCATATCCTGCAGGCCCAGATAGACGTCTTCGGGAACGTGTCTGAGATTGACTGAATGCATGGTGAACTACTCGACCATGGAGGCCATCTCGTCGACGATCTGCTTGAGCTTGGCCTCGTTCTTGAGGCTGAACTCCGTGCCGTCCTTCTGAACGAACTCGTTGACCGGAATCTTGGTCTCATGCTTTGACGGGCCGCTCTGGACTTCAATCTCCACCATGGGGTACTCGTGCTCGAGCTCGACGCGAATGGTCCGGCCCTGATGCTCGTAGGAAAAGACGTACTCGGCCTCCTTGTCCAGGCTGACCCCGCCTACCGTGGTCGGCTTCTTCTCCGAGGTCTTCCGCCACCGTTCCGAAAGCATCCGGTCGATCTCTTCGATGAGGAAGTCGTCCATCTTGGCCGTGGCGGCCACATTCTTGAAGCCTTCTTTCATCTTGTCGAAAAAGCCCATCATCCCCTCCTTGCGAATCATGCGTGCTCAGCATCAACTCCAGCCACTCGGCGCTTCAAACACGAAGGATCAAGACCCATACGAATACAGGCAAAAAAAATTTTCTTGTTGCACACTGCTCTTAGCTATGCGGGAAAAGGTTCTCACTTGCTTCCTGCGCGGGGCAGGCTTTGGCCGGGCAATCCCGTCGAGCAAAAGACGAAGCATATTTTGCGTTCGGGAATCAAGCAGAGGTCAAAAATCCGCACGACCTTCCGAAAAAAGACCGAGGATCCCAGCAACAATCAAATGAGTGTCAGCAGCGAAGCAGCCCATAGATCAGGCCCACATTGAAGGCATAGCCCCAGGCAGCCTCGAGGTCAAGCCTGTTCTCGCCTCCCTTGCGGAAGCACTGGCCGCATCAGAGCTCCCGAGTAATTGGGCTCGGGGCTCCATGGACCGTTTTGCAAGGCCAATGCCACGGAGCCAGTCTCACAGCCAGACCGAACATCCTCTTTGCGACCCCCCGTCAACCTTGCCATAGGGACGGAAAGCCAAGCTTCAAGCACCCCTGCACCCTCTTCCTTGAAAAGGCCGGAAGCTTGACTGCTGAGCCAAGCAATAGGAGACCCTGAAGGGGATCCTCGGGTTGGCGAAGCGAAAAGGGAGCGATGACAGCAGATTGTCCCTAACACTCCTCTCCCCTTGCCGCCTGCCTTCCAGCCTGGCGGGCGCCTTTCTGCTCGAGCTCGGCCGCCTCCCTCCACCGTGCAGCAAAACAGAAGGCAGGCCGGTCTCCACAGCGCAAGGCTGATTGAGCATGTCCGCAGTCTGTCACCCTGCTCCCATCCCCGTCAGATTCCGCCGAATTGCGGCCACGAGCTCCTCCCTTTCGACCGGCTTGGCCAGGTAGTCATCCATTCCGGTTGCCAGGAAACGTTCTCTGTCCCCGGTCATGGCGTATGCGGTCAAGGCGATGATGGGGATGTTCCGGCAACCGCCCTGAGCCGACCTGAGCCGCTTGGTGGCCTCCACCCCGTCCAGAACCGGCATCTGAACATCCATGAGGACGCAATGGAAAGACCGGGACTCCAGGTAATCCAAGGCCTGTTGCCCGTCTGCGGCCTCGAAAACATTCGCTCCCTGCTTTTCCAACAATCGGCGTATGTGCAGACGGGACACCTCGTCGTCATCGACCAGCAGCACCTCCCTCGACCTGAGGTCCTTCGAGGCGGCCTCGTCGTGCTGACCGCTCCGATCTTCCCTCAGCCATTCAGGCACCTGAAAGGGCAGGCTCACGTAAACCGTGGTCCCTTCTCCAGGCTGACTGGCTATGGAAGCGGCGCCTCCCATCAGCTTGACTAGCCTCTTGACCAAGGGCAAACCGAGCCCAGCCCCCTGATATTGCCGAGTGTAGGGTGAGCTGGAGTCGTGCATTTGGGTGAAGGTCTGAAAGACATGTTCGAGCTTGTCCTCTGGGATGCCCTGGCCGTTGTCGGACACGGCGAACAGGACGTTGCATTGGCCGGGTTGGTCCCGCCTCAAAAGGGAGACTTGGACCTCAACCTGACCGTTCTGCGTGTACTTTACGGCATTCCCGGCGAGGTTGAAGAGGATTTGCGTCAAGCGGGTGCTGTCTCCCTTCAGCCATTCCGGGAGGTTCCTGTCGGATGTTATCTGGATGGTATTGCCATATCGCATGGCCACTTGGGAGAAGACCTCCTCCACGGACTCCAGGACCTCGTCCAGCTGAAAGGCTCTCTCTTGGATATCCATCTTGTCGGCCTCTATCTTGGAGAGATCGAGGATATCGCTCAGGAGCCTGGCCAACCGCTTTGACGACTTGATGGCCATATCAACATACTCGTGCTGCTCCTCGGTCAGCTCAGAAAGCTGGAGGACCTGCATCATGCCCATGATCCCGTTTAACGGTGTCCGTATCTCATGGCTCATATTGGCCAAGAACTCCGACTTGGCCTTGTTGGCCTTCTCGGCCTGCTTTTTGGCTTCGATCAGGACCGCCTCGGCCTTCTTGCGGTCGGCAATATCCACAAAGCACTCCAAGAGCTTTTCCCGGCCATTTATGCTCATGCGGGTAACCGACTTGAACACCGGGAGCCGACTCCCGTCCTGACGGACGATCTCCCGTTCGGAGTTGTCAATGGTCTGTCCAAGATCGCAGATCGGGCATCCCTCTTCCGATGCGTCGCAGATGAATTTGTGGCATCTGTTCCCTAAAATCTGCTCCTTTGCGGCGCCGAAAAGGGACTCGGTGTGCTTGTTCACACTCTCGATCGTCCGGGTCGCCGAGTCGATGAGCATAATGCCGGCCGGCAGGTTCTCCATGAAGGCCCGAAATCGTTCTTCGCTTTCCTTGAGCGCACTCTCGGCTGCCTTCCTGTCTGTGATGTCTGTGGCTATTCCGCACAGGGCAACCGGTTGCCCTGCCTGATCCCTGACCACATGGGTACGGCAGTCCAAGATCCTCTCCGAGCCGTCGGCCGTATAGTTGACCACCTCGCCGCGCCAGAAGCCGTCTTCTCGTGTCCTGCGAATGATCTCTTCCTGGGTGGCCCCTTTGCTCGGATCCTCGCCGTAGGTGGAGACATGCTGGCCAATCAGCTCCTCCCGGGGTCTGCCGAGCATGGTACATTCCTTCTCGTTGATATAGGTGATATGTCCATCCAGATCAGTTACGGTCACCCGGTCCTCGATCTGGTCGAGGGTCAGGGAATGCAGGCGGAGGTCTTCCTCCAGCCTTTTGCGCTCAGTAATATCACGGCTGGTAATGACCGCCTTCAAGGGGCTGCCTGGCATGTCATGGCGCTGTCCGACGGACTCCAACCATATGTACCCCGAGTGGGGATGCTGGTACCGGTACTCGACCCGGACCTGCTCGCCGGACTTCAGCGCATCCTCAAAATGGCAACGGACGTACCCAACATCGTCAGGATGGATGTGCTCGAAAACACTCCGGCCAAGGACCTCGATCCCCCGGCCGAGAAGACGTTCGTGTGATGGCGAAACATACATGTATCGGCCTTGAGCATCGACCGAGAGAAGGATATCGCTGCTGCTTTCGGCCAAGAACCTGAATCGCTCCGCCTCCGTCTTGAATTTCTCTTCGGCTTCCCGTGCCTCTGACAGCTCCTGTTCAAGCTGTGCGAGTCGTTGATGAAGCTTCTCATGGCTGGGTCGTGCGGCGTCCATAATACCAGAAGCACCTTGTTTCGTGTGGCTGTGACATCTCCTTGGATATACGCGGCACTGTATCCTTATCAATTTCCATGCCAAACAGAGCTACTCAGCTTCGGCCCGGGCTGTGAGGTTTGAGCCGAACATCAGATTTGACAGAGCCAATCAGTACGTGAGAAAGATTCAACTGAAATTTGAAACGATTCAAACCCAAGGTATAGCCATGAACCCTTCGTCCCCAAGCTTTTTGCGCTCGGTGTCCCTGGGCCGAACCGGCTTGACCGTCTCCGAGATCGGCTTCGGCGGCATCCCCATCATCCGTCTGAGCATGCCGGAAGCCGAGCGGGTCCTCAACCGAGCCTTCGAACGGGGCATCACCTTCTTTGATACTGCCAACGCTTACAAGGACAGCGAGCAGAAGATGGGCCGGGCTCTGCACAGGGCTCGAGACCAGATCGTCCTGGCCACCAAGAGCTTCAGACGCGACGGAAACGGGGTCATCGCGGATCTGGAGAACAGCCTCCGCCAGCTGCAGACCGGCTGCGTGGACCTCTTCCAGCTGCACCAGGTCTCCCGCGAGGAGGAGTGGCAGGAGCTCAGCCGGCCCGGCGGGGCAGTGGACAGGCTCCTCAAGGCCGGGGAGCAAGGGATGATCCGCTTTTTGGGCTTCAGCTCGCACAGCCTGGACATGGCCCGGCGCCTACTTCAGGCCGGCCTTTTTGCCACGGTGCAGTTCCCCTTCAACTTCATCGAGCAGGAGCCCCTGCAGGACCTCTTTCCCGAGGCCGAGCAGGCCGGATTGGGCATCCTGGCCATGAAGCCCTTCGCCGGCGGGGTCATCGACGACGGCCCCCTGGCCATGACCTACCTGCGGCAGCACCCTGAGGTCATGCCCCTGCCGGGCTTTGACTCCGAGGCTTCGGTGGACCAGATTGTCGACCTGTACGCCAATCCGGCGGAGCTGGACGACTCGGATCGCCAGCGCATGGACAGCTACCGGGAGGAGCTGGGCCAGCGCTTCTGCAGGCGCTGCGAGTACTGTCTGCCCTGCCCCAACGGGGTTCAGATCACCACGGCCATGGCCTACCCGCTGATCGCCTCGCGGATGGCACCATCGACTGCGGTCGGCTTCGCCCGCAAGGCCATGGAGACAGTGCCGCTCTGCGAGGAGTGCGGCGAGTGCGAGGACAAATGCCCTTACGGCCTGCCCATCACCCGGATGATTCGGGAAAACTACGACCTCTTTGAGAAGCACCGCGCCGACCTAGAACCCATCTGATCCTCCGGCAGGCTCCATGGTGGTGATTCAGCCTCCCTTGCTGGACGTCCACTCGATCGCCTGTCAGGGCTTTAACCAACCGCGGACTCGCCTTGGGTTAAAGGCCAGCTCTCCGTGTGAACCCAGCCAAGGATGGTATAACCTGGGGATTGACTTGGTCCTCGCACTCACATAGTTTTATAGTCTAGAGGATTTCCCGTTCAATCAGATCGATACTCGAGAACACAGCATGAGGGGAAGGAATCCAGAAAAGAGAGCACCCCTGGGAACGACACCCCGTGTGGGTGCTGCAAAGCTGCATAGCTAGGCTGCCTAGCCGGTGACCACCGGCAGACAAGGAGAGGACCATGCCGGGCAACAAGGACCCTTCATGGAAGTTCGAAGCGCTCAGGCTCCAGGCCGAGAAGCTGCTCAGCCAGGAGCCTGAGGCTGTCGTCCAAGGCCGGTCGGATATCGCCGAGCTCCTCCATGAGCTCAGCATTCACCAAACAGAGCTGGAAATACAGAACGAAGAGCTCAAGCTGGCCCAGCAAGAGCTTTCCAGGCTGCACCGCCAGTACGAGGACCTCTACGAGCACGCCCCTTGCGGCTACCTCACCCTGAACGACCAGGGCATCATCTCCCAAGCCAACCTGACCGCCGTCTCCATTCTTGAAGCCTCCAAGCAGACCCTGTGTCGCTCCAGCTTCAGCTCGTTTATCGACCGAGACTGGGCCGCTTCCTATCTGGAGGCTCGCCAAAAGGCGCTCGCCAGTGCTGAGAAGCAGAGCATCGAGCTCCCTCTGCGCGGTGAACGGGGACTGCACCGATGGATTCGCGCGGACATCGCGGCCGAGTCGGCCGAAGCCGGTTCGATGGCGCAATGGCGCATAGTGCTCCTCGACATCTCCGAGCGCAAGCGAACCGAGGACCGTCTGACCGAGGCCCGGCTCGAGGCCTTGCTGCAGCTCAGCCAGATGCATCAGGCCAGCCTCGGAGACATCACCGACCAGGCCTTGCAGGAAAGCGCCCTGCTGACCGGCAGCAAAATGGCCCTCTTCGCTTTTCTCACAGAGAATGGCCAGCCTGAAACCTGGAGGATCTTCATTCGTGAGTCTGACGGATCCGGCAGCTTCCCCGAGATCCCTTCGATTCCTGATTTCCTCGGATCAGGCCTCTGGCAGGAGATCAGCCAGGCAGGGGAGCCCCTCATGGTCAACGAGCCCGCCCTGTTTCGGACGATGGAATTGAGCTCCTCGGAAAGGCGCCCGGCTTTGGACCGTTTCCTGGCGATCCCGCTCCTCGAGGGGGACCGGCGAGGCGCCGTTGCGCTGCTGGCCAACAAGGTCTCCGAGTACGATGACAAGGACGTTCGTCAGCTCAGGCTGCTCATGGAGGCCCTCTGGCAAATCGCCCGCCGCAAGCTGGCCGAGCAGGCTCTCTCCGCAAGCGAGGAGCGCTATCGGACCATCTTCTCAAGCTCACCGGTGGGCATCTTTCACGCCACCCTTGACTGGCGGTTCGTAGAGATCAACCCCTCCCTGGCGGAAATGCTGGGCTACCAATCCCCCGAGGAAGCCCTCAGGGAGGTCGGCCAAGTCGACAATCTACTGGATATCCGAGCTGAAGGGGGTTTCGAAGCCTGTCCAGAGCAGGCAGCAGCAACTGACATCATTCACCATCTCAGGCGCTTTCAGCAGAAAAACGGCGGGGAGTTCATAGCCAATGTCTATGTCAAAACGGTCCGTGATGCCGAGGGCCGGCCCTTCTTTCTCGAGGGCATTGTCGAGGACGTCACCGAGCGCCAGCGGGCCGAAAGGGAAAAGGAGGAGCTGCAGGCCCAGCTGCTTCAAGCACAGAAGATAGAGACCATCGGGCGCTTGGCCGGTGGGGTGGCCCACGAGTTCAACAACCTTCTCCAGGGCATGCTCGGCAATATCCAGCTCCTGCAAATGCGCACGGTGGACAGCACTGTGAGTCCCTATCTCGACCGGCTCTCATCGAGCATTTACAAGTCCAAGGAGATCGTCAACACCTTGCTGACCATCAGCCGGAAGAAGACCCTCCAGCTCCAGGCCGTTCAGCTTAATAGCGTCGTCCGCGAAACCATGGAGTTTGTCAGCCGGGCTCTGCCCAAACACGTCACCCTCATCCTGCGCATCTCCGAGGATCTTCCGCTTATCAAGGCCGACCCCACGCAGATTTCCCAGGTGCTCATCAATCTCGTCAGAAACGGCTGTGACGCCATTCCAGCCGGGAGCCAAGGGACCGTCGAGATCGCCACGGCCGTTTCGGCCGAACCCTGGCCGGGAGCTGAAGGCCAGGAGCAGGCCCAACCCGTGCTGCTGACAGTCACAGACTCTGGCCTGGGGATGCCCGAGGAAATCCAAGAGCACATCTTCGAACCCTTCTTCACGACCAAGGATCCAGGACAGGGTACCGGCCTTGGCCTGGCCAGCGTCTACAGCATCGTCGACTCGCATTCCGGCGTGATCAGCTTCTCCAGCCAAACCGGACAGGGAACGACCTTCCGCATCCTCCTGCCTGCAGCGACACCAAAGACCATCTCGGGACAGCCAATCCAATCGAGCGGCCTTGCCGCTCCGAGCCAGTAGGGACCGCAGCTTGAAATTTCTTTGCTTTTCCCGCATCCTGCGCTGAGCCCCGTACTCAGGGAGCAAAAAGCGTTGGCCTTTTGACCTGCTGCGTTCAGCTCCGCCTGCAGCATTCGCCAGAGCCAGGGAGTCCCCTGGCTATTCCACCATTTGGAACCTGCGCTCGGCGACCCGGCCGAAACGTGCAAAAAATCAATATTTTGGAACATTTTTGCCTATAAAACAATGGAAACACTGGAGGAAGCGGCATGAAAATGGAGCTTCGCTGGCAGCTGATCCTGGCTGTCGGCTTGGTGATTCTGGCTGTCATCCTGCACTCGGTCCACTTTCTCATTTTCGGACACCTCGAGCACATGCTCTCCTTTCTGGGCAAGAAGATCGCCTTCGTCCCTCTTGAGGTGCTCTTCATTACCCTGATCGTCCATCAGCTCCTGACCCGGCACGAACGCTCGGTCCTGGTCCGCAAGATGAACATGCTCGTGGGATCCTTTTTCAGCGAGGTCGGCAACGATCTTCTAGCCCGTTTGAACAGTGCCCACCGGGTGGACACGGAGGAGCGCGAACGCTTTCGAATCGACCGGAGCTGGTCGGACAAGGACTTCGACCGGGCCATCAAGGCAGTCGAAAGCGTCGAGCCTGAGTCACGGATCGATGAGGACAGCCTTGAAGCGATGCGCCAGATCCTCGAGCCCAAGAGAGAGTTTCTCCTCCTGCTTCTGGGCAACCCCAACCTCCTGGAGCACGAGCCCTTCACCGACATGCTCTGGTCCGTCTTCCACCTCATGGAGGAGCTGACCCGGCGCGACGACCTGCACACCCTCCCGCGGAGCGATCTCAATCACCTGGCCAGGGATGCAGGCCGAGCCTACAGCCGTCTCCTGGTCGAGTGGATCCGCTACCTGAAGCACCTCAAGGACGACTACCCCTATCTGTACTCCCTGGAGCTGCGCATCAACCCCTTTGACGAATCGCGCTCCGCGGTCGTGGTCGAGTAGAACCTCGAATCAAAAAATAGACCCCCTGCTGATCGCAGGGGGTCTGATCTTCATGGCCAAAGTCGAAACAGACACGATCTTTACTGCTAACGTCCTTCCCTCCTGACCGCCTTAGGCGCACTCGGCCTGGAGTGAATCAGCCTCATCCGCCTCAGCGAACTCATAGCCCAGCAGGGACATGATGCGCTTGTGCTTCTCCATGATCTCTGCCCGTGAGTCGCCCGGGATGTCCAGCATGCAGTAGCGGAAGCTCTCGGGATTGTGCTTGTAATCGGACAGCTGGGTGTTCTCCTGGATGAGGTTTCGAATGTGGACCTCGGGAAAACGGATGCGCAGCTCCTGGAAGCCGCTCTGCGTCGGAGTCTTCAGGATCTTCCGGTCGGAGAAGGAGTGCAGCTCGAAGTTGTAGCAGTACCTGAAAGTCCTCGAGATCGTTTCAGCATACCTTGGAGGCCGCCCCACGGCGATGTCGCACAGGAGATGGAGCGGGTCATAGCCGGTCACGGACTCGATGGTCTTGGCGAACTGAAAGGCGATCCGGCTGTTCACCTCGATAATGGCGAATGTGCCGCGTGGCTCATCGGCTCGGAGCTCCACATTGAAGAAGCTGTTGTTCAGCCCCAGGGCCGGGATGAGCCTCTGCAGGGCCTGATGAATCGCGTTTTCCAGCTCAGGCTTGAAATGGCAGGGGAACTCGTGATGGCTGAAGGAGTTGCTGCCCGGATAGTAGGAGGCCTTGGTCATACCGACGAGCTCGACCTGGCCGTCATGGACGAACCCATCCACCGTGACCTGGCTCCCTTTGATGAGGTCCTCGCACAGGAAGGCGTTGCAGGTCTGCACGTTAAAGGGCTCCAGATACCTCGGATCCACTGACAGGGCGTCCAGGAAGTACTGGTTGTGCTTGGCGATGTCCAGGCTCTCCCGGGCGATGCAGGCATGGAGCTCTTCAGGGGAGCTGATCCTGTGCGTGCCAAAGGAGATGTTGCTCCTGACCGGCTTGATGAAAAAGGGAGTGTCCAGCCTGGACGGGTTGCGGAGATAGTCCAGGGCCAAGCAGAAAGCGGGCGTATGCTCCGGGATGCAGCTTCTTTGAATCCGCCGGCTGATGTACTTGTTCTGGCAGTTGATGATGCTCTGGACCGAGGCGAAGCGCTTACCGGTCTTCTCGGCAATGATGGCCGCAAAGACCGCGGAGGAGTCGTGGGTCCCCACCACGGCGTCGTACATCTGCGGGTACCTGTTCATCAGCTCGATGGTCCGCTCCAGATAGGCTTTCACGCCGTACTCCAGAATCCGCTCCGTGGTTTCAACGGTCAGCTCGTAGTCGCTCCGCTCGGAAAAGCTCTTCTCTACGATATCCACGTCGCTGGCATCGCACAGAAAGAGAATCTTGTCCGCGGCCATACGCACCTCCTGAACGCTCAGTATCCTTTGATACAACCGTCATGCCTGGGTGGGCTCAACCAAGCATGAAAAAATCACGTTTCGGCCGGGGCGCCGAGCGCAGGTTCCATGGCGACACAGACCATAGAGACAGCCAACGGCTCAGTATGCGATC
>Ga0207797_1000385_pt1 | contig 34239 bp, 28 predicted proteins | sample PRCRCaboRojoPR_6_FD_187275 | JGI IMG/M metagenome (GOLD analysis project Ga0207797, IMG submission 187275) | Marine sediment microbial community from Cabo Rojo, Puerto Rico - PR CR 10% Liquid 1 (SPAdes) | ecosystem: Environmental > Aquatic > Marine > Coastal > Sediment | place: Cabo Rojo, Puerto... | reverse complement strand
CCTGCGTCTGGAGGGTCGCCGCGATGACGCCCTCCCGCCCATAGCTCAACCCCTCGGACGTCCAGACCGAGACATTGTGCTGATAGTGGGAGTAGATCAGCCCCACCCCGTGTTCCTCCCAGATCCGGTGGGTGCAGCGGATGATGTAGTCCACGATATCGACGTAGCAGTCCTCGAAACCCTCCAGACTCTGACGCCTCTCCTGCCCAGGAGCCAGACATTCACATATGTCGCCTTTCTCATCGAGCGTGATACCCGACGTCGCCTCTCTAATGGCTGCCGCTCCGGTTTCCTCTGTCATCCTCTGTTGTCTCCCCATCCTCTTTCGTGCCCACGGCGCGCTCTCGGACGTCCACGTCCTCGGCACCCTCCTCGGATCCTCGAAGAGGCGTCTGGATCTGCCTCAGCAAGGCGAACTCCCCGAACTCGCTCCATTCCTCGACGATTCGTCCCTCGTGGATCAGGTCGTTGGTGATGCCAGAGACGCGGACGCTCTTCCCAGAAGGTGGCCCGTGCGGACCAGGCCCTCGGTGGGTGCCGAGGAGCGTCCACCGCGTCGAGGTTCGGTAAACGCCCTCCCCTTCGTCGCTCCAGAGGATGTCATCGCTGAGCATCTCTAGATCTGAGAAGGCGGCCAGCAGCGCCAGAACGAAGGTCTTGAAATCCTCTCTATCCTCAATCGACCGGTCGCCGCGCCCGTGAAAGACGGCATCTTCGCCGTAAACCTCGTCTATGGCCCCCAACAGACGCCAGTTCCAGATCTCGTGCCTGGAGCGGCGCAGGAAATCCTCGACATCAAAGCCCTCGCTGGCCTGGGGCTCTATCATCTCGGGCGTCTTTTGTCCCCATACCCGCTCGACCTCGCTCCACGCCTGACCCCCGAACGAGGTTTCAGGGGTCAAGTGAGCAGCCAACTCGGTCGGTTCCAGGCCTAGCTGTCGGATCACGCTCAACTCGTTGTCCACGTCCCACTGCTCCACGATCCGGCCGCCCCTGACGCGAAAGTGGCTCATCCCCCGAAAGGTGACAGCCCGCCCGGTAGGAGGGCCGTAGAAGCTATGCCCTGTATTGTCACCGGAGACGGTCCAGCGCAGCGCCAGCCTGAGGGAACCCCTGGGGTCTTCAGCGCAGATCAGATCCTCGGCCGCATAGGTCAGGTTCGGGAAGGCGGCCAGCCGGAGCGTGAGTCTGCGGATGACCTCCTCGCGACCGTAGAGGCGGCCGTGCGGCGTGTGCAGCTGCACATTATGTTGGTAAGCGTCGTAGATCCGCCCGATCTGCTTCCGGTTCCAGATCTCCGACAGGGTTTCCTCGACAAAGCCAGTTGGATCTTCCAGAGCCATTCTATCCGACGCTCACAATACCACGCATGGGGCGCTTACACCAACCACTCGCTCACGCTGATAGGACGATGTTGGCGGAACTGATGCCGCATACGGCCGAAGACATCCACACCCATCTGCAGTAGAAGGTGCGGAATGTCGAAGGGCACCCAGTTCTCCACGATCGTCTCACCATCGCAGCGATAGAAATCCATCACTCGCATAGCGACCCGCTTGCCGGTGGGCGGAACGCCCAAGAAGTCATCACCCGTATGGGTGGCCTGTAGATAGCCCCAGCCCCCCGTTACGGCATAGTGACCGTCGCCGATGCGGATAAAATGCCCGACATCGGTACCGCCGCGATCAGGAAAGGCGACCAGGAACGGAATCTGGTGGTAGTCCTCAAACCCCTTGAGCCCTCGGGTGGTGCCGATGCCGGCCGGCCCATACCACATGAAATTCGGATGCCAGTGCTCGGCCATCTCCATCGCGTCCAGCACCTCTCGCGTGGGTGGCTGACCGTCGTAAAAGCCCAGCGCCTTATGCATTCGGAGAACCCGCTCGATGCTCCGTCGTGAGACCTCGTTCTCTTGCGGCTCCATGATCACCCCGTCATGCGTCATCGGCGACAGCCAACGCATCTCCCGTCCCAGGCTGGGCGCCATGGGCCAGTAGCCAACTTGGCGCATCAGATCGAGGAAGTCGATGAAGACGTAGCTCCTGGCGATCTTGCCATCGCGCAGCTCATGGCCCTCGGCATAGCGCACCGTAACGACGCCGCGGGATGCTGGTATGCCCAGCCATTCGTTCTCGAACGTACCGACGTAGTGGCCGAGACAACCGGTCATATCTGCCTCTCGGTAACGTCCGCCTGCCACGATTTCATCCCGGCGCTTAACGTCCGGCAGGGCGCGACGCAGCGGCCGCCAGAAGTCTTCATCAACGGCATCACGGTCATCCAACTCATTGATGGGATGGGTCACGTTGACCTCGGCATCCGCATGGTAAACGGCGCGTACCGCCTCACCCAAGTCGGCCAGGGGAGCGCTCACAATCTCCCGCATAAAATCGATGATGCGTCGTTTATTGGCGACGTTCACTGCCTGATCGACGGGTTGATAGGCATAATCCTGTATCTTGTACTTGTCCTGTTCAAAGTTCATGTGATCGGGCCTATCCTGTATCTGTCTTCTACTCGTCTGACGGCAACTGTGCCAGCAGATCGACACCCGACTCCAGTGCCGCATCAATCAAGTCGATCATCACCCAGTTCTCGAGCAAAAGGTCCCCATCCCGTTTCCAGAAATCCATTATGTTCCACCCAATCGTCTCCTCAGTCGGCTCCCACCCCATATACTCATTCCGGTGCGTGCCAACCAGGCTGGGCCAACCGGTGGAGGCAGCGAAATGTCCCTCAGCGATACGGGCCTGATGCCCCACCCCTTTGCGGTCCGGAAAGGCGTTTACGATGGGACCTTGAGCGTTCTTCTTGAACTCGTCCAGGCCGCAGGCGGACCCAATACCAACGGGGCCATGCCAGACCATGTCGGGATGCCAGAAACGTTCCAGACCTTGGCTATCTTGATCCTTTTGATCGTACTTGTTGAGACCGCCAAAGATCATTGTCTCGACCAACTCCAGCGTCTTCTCGGACTCGGCAGGATCTTGCTTCTCCAAGAGAACCCCGTCTCCAGCGAGGGGACCGGGGATCCAGATATCACGACCGTAGTTGGGAGGCAGCAAGTCGATGCCCGCCTGCCGCATGAGATCCGGCAGGTCAAGAATGCAGCGAATCTCGACAATCCGCCGCCCTTGGACCTTGCAGAACTCGCCAAACCTGAAATGGACACTGCTACCGCTGGCAGGAATACCAAGCCAGTCCCTGGCGAAGGTACCCACGAAGTCACCGGTGCCAGCCACCCAATCGCTCCCCTCGAATTCCCCACCTATGAAGTGGTAGGGTCGTCGGGTCAGATCAGGTATAGCATTGAGCAGCGGCTGCCAGAACTCCGACCACACCTGTCCCGCCCCATTGAGGCGACGCAATGGCTGAAAGCCGTGCCAAACGACGTTAGGATGCAGAGTCTGGGGGAGAGAGTTCGCTTCCCGTCCACGGTTCATACCGTGCCAGTAGTTCCAAACGAAGGCCTTATTCTGTCGATTAGTCATTGATGAAAGCCACTCCAATGTCTACTGATCGGCGCCAAATACGTACGCGATGTCATGCTCACCCGCGCAGAACCTTTATCAGGCTATACCACTAGCGAGGAAGACCTCCCAACCCTCTTCGTCGATGAACTGCTGTGGGTGATGCCAGCCTTCCTCTGGCTGGAACCACGTTGGAGCCCCCATCCAGAGCCTGCCAATGCGGTACTGCCGCCAGGGAGACAGCTTCTTGTACCACGCCTGGATGGTGGGTTCACGCAAGGCGCGCCGGACGAAGAGGAAGCTCTCCTTGTCTTCTGCGAAATCCCACAGGTCATCCGCTAGTCGTTCTCTGCCTCTATAGTCCGGCACCGGTAGCCCATCACGGCTTCGGCTCTCCAGCAGCGTCTGACAGCGCCTCATCTTAAGACGTATATAGGGTGTTAGCTCATGCCCTTTCTCTACGTCGACAGGACGGAGATCCAGGACCCCTTGCCTGACCGCTCCCTTGAGCGCCTCTCTGCCTGCCGGACTCCGGACATAAGCCTCGGATATACCCTGAGCGTGATCTCCAACTGTGACGTCAGCGTGCTCGGCGTAGTAGTCGAGACACAAGGAACAGCCCAGCGGCATGAAGAGCGGGGCTAGACGGGACATAGAAAAACCAAAGACCTCCTCCAACTCCCGCTTCTCACCAGACTTGAGGACAAGACCCGGCCCTGCGCCGCCAGGGGCCCGATACCACATTGTCTCCACCTCGTCGGGGTCCTCTATCCCCATTTCGCTCATCAGATAACGCGTCCAGGAAGGAGACAGGTTCATGCCACACTCAATACCAATCGTCAATATGATTCTGCAAGCCCATCTTGGGTTCGCCATCTGTAGCTTTCGAACCGCGGCAATGTGGCAGCCCGTTCCAACCAAGGCGAAGCGGGCGCTTTCTGGCGCTAACTCCCTGAGGATGGCATTGACAGGCACCAACCGGTAGTGCGAACCCGCATTGGCAATCATCTCAGCTCGTGTGGTAATCGTCTTGGTCACGATATGGCCTGGCTGATGCGGATCAGGTCCACACATGATCACACCGTCAACCTTGCCGCTGCTCAGGAGATGAATGACCAACCCGCTTACGATGCCACCCCCGGCAGCGCGGCTACGAACCACCTCATCCGCGACGCGTCCAACCCAGAACGACTCAACCACACCAGCTGGTTCGGAGTTCGTCGGCGCTCGTCCAAAGACGTTCCGGCTGATCTTATCGAAGTCAGTTGTCCGACGCGGACACACCTTGAGACAGATTCCGCAGTCAAGACACGCACCCGGGTTCACCAGCGTAGGCAAAGGATTCGCACCCGTCATCGACAACGCACCTCCGGGACAGCCGCCGACACAGGTGCCACATTGGACGCAGAGCTCCGTGTCTACGACTTCGGCCATCAACTGTTCAGCCGCAGATACATCTGCGCCTTCGCCTGCTGCCGACATCATCTTCTCACTATCCTGCCTTCCTATCAGCCTAACCTGAGGCTACTCCAACTCCAGACGTGGCCCCAAGGAGCTCAGCCGACATCCGTGTCGCCATTAGATATGCGTTCCGGAGCCACTTCAGCCTGTGAAGCTAGCGTCTATCCCGTGACGGCAGCATTCCGAGCAGATCGACCCCCGACTCCCAGGCCGCATCAACCAGATCAATCAGGTTCCAGTTCTCCAGCAACAGATCCTCGTCTCGCTTCCAGAAATCCATGACATTCCAATGGATTGTGTCGCCCGTGGCGGGCCAGCCCAGGAAGTCGTCCTGATGTGTACCCACCAAGCTGGGCCAACCGGTGGCAGCAGCGAAGGCCCCTTCGGTGATCCTGGCGCGATGACCTTTCCATCCCCGATCAGGAAAGGCGTTCACAATCGGGCCCTGTGCATTCCTCTTGAACTCGTCCAGACCATAGGCGGAACCGATACCGGCAGGACCGTGCCATACCATATCAGGGTGCCAGAAGTGCTCCAAGACTTGACTGCCATGGGTCTCCTCATCGTATGAATAGAGCATCTCCTCCACAAGATTGAGCGTCTTCTCGGATTCGCGCGGATCCTGTTCCTCCAAGAGCAGACCGTCCCCAGCGAGAGGACCTGGGATCCAGATGTCACGGCCGTAGCTAGGCGGCAGCAAATCAACACTTGACTGCCGCATGAGTTCCGGTAGGTCGACGATGCAACGGATTTCCACAATCTTTCTCTGATCCACTTTGCAGAATTCGCCAAACCGGAAGCGTATACTACTGCCGCTGGCGGGAATGCCCAACCAGTCCTTGGCAAAGGTGCCAACGAAGTCGCCCGTGCCAGCTACCCAGTCGTCCTCTTTGAACCTCCCACCGATGAAAAGATATGGACGTCGTACTAGATCAGGAACAGCGTCAAGTAGCGGCAGCCAGAACTGCTCTCCAATCTGGCTAGTGCCCTTGAGGCGACGGAGGGGACGAAAGCCGTGCCAGATGACATCCGTGTGCAAGAATTGGAGCAGCTTCTCCAGGTCTTTACCGCGATTCATCCCTTGCCAATAGCGCCAGACCAGTACCTTCTTCTCTTGATTCATCCTTAGTTCCTTGACAGGGAACTACCTATTGCGACGATAGATGAAATGGTTGACCTGGGCAAGGGCGTCAGAGTGTTTTCCACTAGGCAAGACAAAATCTCCTCATCCAGACAGTTGGCGAGCATACATCATCTCGCGCATACGCGCAAGCACATCGACCCCGATCTGATCATAGACGCTGAGAAGATCGACCAGGACCCAGTTCTCGCGAATCAGACCATCCTCACAGCGCCAGAAGTCCAAGCTCCGCATCGTGATCTCCTGATTGGCGGGCGCGATGCCCAACCAGCCATCGCCGCTGATGGTCATCTGCATGTTCGGCCAACCGGTGACCGCCACATAGTCGCCATCTGCAAACATGGCACTCGCGCTGGGATAGGCCCCAGACGTGCTCCCCCTACGATCTGGCATCGCCTTCAAGAAGGGAATCTGATGCCAGTTACGGAAACCGGATATGCGCCGTACTGTGCCAATCCCAGCGGGGCCGTACCAGTTCATCTTGGGATGCCAGAAGCGTTCGAGCTCCATAATCTCGACGCCGCCCTCCAAGGGATGCTTCCCCATAGCCGTCAGCATATCCTCGATGAGCTCTAAGCTAGCATCCGACTTGGTTTCGTCGTAGGATCCCGATACGATACCATCTTGCGTCGCCGGGCCGGGAACGAGCCACTCAACGCCGAGGCTGGGCGTCATAGGCCAAGCATTGGCCTGCATCATCACCTCGGGGATGTCCCATAGTGCCTGCATTTCAACGACTTTGTCGCCCACGACGCGGAAGAACTCGTGGTAGCGCATCGCGACGGGATGTTGCGTAGGTGGAACGTCGAGCCACGGTCGTTCAAATAGGCCCATGTAGTAGCCAGCGCAGCCCACCCAGTTGTCTCCATCGACAGATCCAGCCATCACGATGAAATCACGCCGTTCCATGTCGGGAATGGCGGCGAGTAACGGCTCATACGCTTCTTCAAATAGTCCATCTGGCCCATCTAAATCCTCAAATGGAAAAGCCAGATGAACCTCGCAGGCTGATGCAAAAACCTGACGCAGTTGGTCTTTCAGCACGTCCACATCACAGTCGTAAAGAGCATTTCTAAGCATCCGGATAACCTGTTTGTTCTGTTGATGGATGTCAACAGCCATCTCTCATATCCCCTTTCGCTTGACGGCAACTATGCCGATAGGTAGCACAGAACTACACGAGAGAGCCCAAAGAGATACCTTCTTGCATCTTCGCGCTATTCTCCCTGTACATCTCGTCTCTGTGTCACGATGTAGCTATGACTTGGTCGTATGTCCAGCGCTCTTACATCTCAGCAACTGCATCCAGGCTCACGGTCTGCCAGATACTGTCAGAGCCCCACAGCTATACCCAGGTGACGGGAACCGTCTACCCTTTCACTGCACCAGCTGTCAAGCCCTTGACGAGATTCTTCTGGAAGAAGAGAATCACCAGCACAATCGGAATCGTCGCAGATATGGAGGCCGCAGCTCCTAGGGGAATACGAGCCGAAACCGACGGGCTGGCAGCCCCACCTGCAGTGAAGCGTGAGATCGCTACGGGCAGTGTCCAATTCGACTGGGTCAGCACCTTGACCAGGAGGAACTCATTGTAGGCTAGCAGAAGCGTGAAGAGCGACGTGGAGATGATCCCCGGCCACGTGATGGGGACGATGACTCGGACAAAAGCGACTAGACGATTGGCGCCATCTATCATAGCAGATTCCTCTATCTCATTTGGGATCTCCATGAAGAAGCTGCGCAGCATCCAGATGGTGAACGGTTGGTTCACTGCCACCAGCGCCAGGATGACGAGAAGCCGCGAGTCCATCAGATTTGTAAGCGTTCCTATCCAGTAGTAGGGTAGGATGAAGGCCAAACGAGGCAAGGCACGGAAGGCCAAGGCGCCGATCAGAACGACGACTGCGGCATGTCCGGAATAGCGGGCCAACGAATACCCTGCCAGGCAGCCTATGCTGATCGAGACGACAATCGTGCCAACGGTGACGATAACGGTGTTGATGAAGTAGTCGTAGAAATCGGTGGTGTCGACAAGTCTCGGAATCGCCCAAAGGAGCACTACGAAGCCCAGTGCCACTCCGCCATAGATCAGACCATTGCCAACCGGGATGTGTTCAGCAAAGAGCAGCAGACAGATGAGAATGACCACGGCCATGATCAGGAAGTAGGCAATCGTGGCCCCGTTGTCCGGCACCGAGCGAAGCCACAGCTCTTGGTAGTTTTCCAAAGTGGGCGTGAAGATGAATTTCGGTGTACGTGAATTGGCATCCTTGAGCGTCTTGATCGACTGCAAGGCTGACCAGAAGAACGGCGTCATGCTGTAGGCCGCAAACACGACCAAGACCACATGGATCATTATGCGACCGAAGGTGCTTTCTATTCTTTCCATGCTAGCGCTCCTCTATCTGCTCTCTATAAGACTGAACCAGGCTGGGAATCAGAATGACCAATATGCCAACAACCGTTAAGACGGCCATAGCATTTGCTTTTCCCAGGCGCTGCACCTTCATCGCTTGCTGATAGGTATAGGTCATAATCGTGTCTGCCTTGTAGACTGGATTCAAGCCTGACAGGACAAAGACGTTGTCAAAGATGCGGTAGGCATCCATTAGTGAGAAGAGAAGAAGGGAGATCGTCAGAGTACTCACGTGCGGGATGATAATATGTCTGATCTTCTGCCACCGTGACGCACCATCGATTGAGGCCGCCTCCAACAAGTCCTGAGACAGTGTCTGGAGACCGGCGAAGTACGTCACTAGGGGATATGGGGCCACTTGCCATACGCCATGGATCAGGATCAACGCCTTGACGGATGTCTCGGTGTAGAGAAACCTCTGGTTAAGAAGCTCACGGTACATCCAGGCTACAAGACCTGATGCTTCGAAGAGCTGCTTAAACATAATCGCCCCGACCACAGGCACCACGATAAACGGTAGCAGGAAGATCGAGAGGTAGATACCGCGCAATAAGCTGGAGACCTGGTCGAGCAGCAGTGCTATCACAAACCCGATGAGCATCCTTGCAGGCACAACGACGACGATGAACAACGCCGTGAACCGAAAGGACTGCCAGAAACGAGGATCACTCAGCACATTGACGTAGTTGCGGAGGCCCACGAACTGCGGCGACGTGACATTTGCGTACGTCATATAGTGCAGGCCCAGATAGATCGCCATGCCTAACGGAATCACCATCAACAGAGTCATAATGATGATGCTAGGGGATGCAAATCTAAAGAACGTACTTCGCTTCATAGTTCACCTTTCCTAGTCTGAGCAACTCAGCAAAGACAAATCAGAGCCGAATTGGACGATCAGCGAAGCTCTCACCCAGTAGTCACTTGCTTGATCCATTGTGATCGAGGGTCTCCTGACTCGTCTCCTTCGCCACGGTCAGGAGACCCTCGGCTATCGACTACCTGCAATGCGCCCAGACGTCACTCAATGTATCCCTGGGCCGTAGCCTCCTCGATGTAGGCATCAGCAGCGGCATCTAGCGCCTCTTGAGACGTCATCTCACCGGTGCTAACGAGCGGCAGGAACTCAGTGAGCTTGGCGATGACGATGGGGACAGCCGGGTTCTTGTCATAAATACCGACACCCTCGGCGATGGTCTGAAGGGCCGCATCCAGATATGGGCCACCATACTCTCCAGCAGAGAGGCGAGTGGGCATCCCGACTTCGGCTGCTTCCTGCTGGCTGCGCTGATCGGCCGCCTCCATGATAATGCGGAAGATCAAGTCGGGGTCGTTCGTCGTGGTGGCAGGGATGAAGTAGAAGTCGTTCCAGGCTGAGCCGGCACGGGGTCCACCTTCAACCGCACGCGGAGCGGGCGCGTAGCCGATCACGTCTGTGAGATCGGTCCGCTCCGGATCGCTCATGTTAGCGCAGCGGCTGGCCCACATATTGGCAGCCGGCAACGTGCCTACCTGCATCGAGGTCTCCTGGTCGTTCAAGCTCATAGACAGCCCGTACTCCCCCATGCAGGTGTTGGCTATCTCCACCAACTTGTCGAGAGCCTGGACGCCTTCCTCCTCATTGAAGGCGGGCATGTTGTCTTCATCCAAGTAGGTTCCTCCGTAAGCACGGAGCATTTGGAAGAACTCGATCTCCCAGCCCCTGCCGTACGATAGGTTCAGTGCGAATGGTATATCCCAGTCCATATTGTCGAGACCGATCTCGTCACAGATGCCAAGGACCTCATCATAGGTCTCCGGTACCTCTAGACCCATCTCCTCAAAGACATCCTCACGATAGACGAGATGCAACGTGTTGGCCACCATCGGCACACCGTAGATCTCGCCATCAATGGTTCCACCTTCCCAGGCTTTCTCTGGAATATCGTCGAGGTTGTACTCGTCCCAATACTTCTCGACGAGGTCATTGAGGGGCATCAGCCAGCCAGCACCTCCCCACTCGGGGACCACACTGTTAGCTCCATGGACGATATCGTAGGGGGAATCGCCGCCAGTAGAAAGAGCCAAGCGCACCTGTTCCTGGGCATCGCTGCCCGATAGAAGCTGGGTGTTGACGGTGATGTTCTCAACCTCGTTGCATTTCTCCAGCTCTTCGGCGTAGAAGTCGGTGATCGGGAATGACCAGCCCATCAAGTTGATCTCAACCGGATCAGCCGGGGGCTCAACGTTGCAGGCCGTTGGATCAACGATGACTTCCTTTTCGACAACCTCGGTGACGACGACTTCCTTTTCTACCTCGACTTCCTTCTCGACTTCTCGGGTGACTTCCTTCTCGACCTCCACCTCCCGGGTCACCTCTCTCTCCACCACCTCCGGTTCTGGTGCCGGGCCACAAGCGGCTGACACCAGCAGAACGGCGACCAGGACGACAGATACTTTCATCCAGTGCTTCGCGACCATTTTCTCTCTCCTCTTTGTTCTCTTTGCCATCGGGGGCAGGTCCTCGCCGAGACAAGGCCCTGCTCAAGTACTCAGTACAGCGCTTCCACATCCTTCGTCGCTATCTCTCCAGCTCGTCCTCCCTTCATCGACTGACCGTCTAGAAGACCTTCTGACCTGGCACGCTGACACGCAGGCGGTAGACTGACGTCGCAGCCGTCACGTAGAGGCTATGGAGGTCGTCATCTCCCCAGGCTAGGTTGGTGGTGTGCTCCGGCATCCTGATGACGCCCATGCAGCCTCCAGCAGCGTCGAAGACGTGAATGCCCCCAGGCCCACAACAGTAGAGGGTACCCTCTTGATCGACCTTCATGCCGTCGGGCACCCCCACGCCCTCTCCAGACACCTCCGCCCAGACGCGACCTTCGACCAAGGTGCCGTCCGCTTCGACGTCGAAGACGCGGATGTGGAAGCGCTCGGTGTCACTGACGAAGAGCCGCTCCTCATCCGGCGAAAAACAGAGACCATTGGGCTTGGCGAAGTCGTCCACCAGCAGTGTGATCGCGTCGACATCGGGGTCCCAGCGGTAGACCCCCTGAAAGGGCAGCTCCTGCTCTCGCGGAACCCCGAACCGAGGCTGCCGCCCAGAGTTGGGGTCGGTGAAGAAGACGGCGCCGTCGCTCCTGACCACCACGTCGTTGGGGCTGTTCAGCTCCTTGCCGTTGTAGTGCGAGGCCAAGACCTCAACGCTGCTATCGTGTCCTGAGTGACTGCGTCGACCCGTGCGCGTCACCCGACTGGTGGCGTGTTCGCACGTGAGCAGGCGTCCCTGCCGGTCGTAGGTGTTGCCGTTCGCCATGTGGCTGGGATCGCGGAACACGGAGACGCCGTCCCGGGGGCTCCAGCGATACAGGCGGTTGCCCACGATGTCGCTGAAGATCAGGAACCTCTCGTACGGATGCCAGACCGGGCCCTCAGTGAAGTCGAACCCTGTGGCAACGCGCTCCAACGCAGCGTCCTGGTCGATGATGTCGTTGAAACGGCGATCCCGAACCTCGGTCCTCACAGTCCTATCCCTCTATGCCACGTCTCACATACGCCCCTGGGGCCACGTCGCGTACCTACTTCTTCGAATAGACGTCTGGCTGGGCGTAGAAGAAGATGATGTCCACGTGCCCACCTTCCTCGAAGCCGAAGACGTGCCACTCGTCGCCGGGGTAGTGAAGGGTCATCCCCTCGTGAAGAGGGACCTTCTCTCCCAACTCATCTGGCTCGTCGCCGGACCCTCCATAGCGCGTCCAGCCGTCCTCGGCGCTAAGAATGTACACGATCTCCTCCACGTGACGGTGAGGGTCCATAGGCCCGCTCTCGGCCGAATAGCGGGCGAAGCCCATGGTCATCACGTCGCTGTGAGAAACCGCATCCTCCTTGCTCACCACGAGCTGCAGCAGTCGCCCGGGCAACGGCTTCTTCTTCACATCCTCGCGCTTGATCAGTTCCATGTTACGACCTCCTTGTGTTTGCTCATCTCAGTCTAAGCTTTGTCAACCCGGCGACAGAGCGCCAGGACACCTAGATTTGTTCGGTTGGGACTCTCTCTACCCCCGCTGTGCGAGCCGAGGTACGCTCGATGAAGACTGGGGGAACCCATCGGATCACCGGGTCAGCACTTGGGGTTTCCACAGCTCCCATTAGCACGTCGATGGTGGCATCGACCATGGGCTCGATCGGCTGCCGAATGGTCGTAAGAGAGTAGTTCGCCCAGCCCGCCATAGGTATATCGTCGAAGCCGACGATAGAGAGCTCTTCGGGGACCTGTACATCCATCTCACAACGGGCAACGTCAAGCGCGCCCATGGCCATCAGATCGTTGGCACAGAAGATAGCGTCTGGAGGGTCATCCCCCTGAAGCAATCGGCGCGCGGCGGCAGCGCCTGACTCGTGAGAGTAATCCCCCGTCTCCCGCAGGTCCAGGATGTAGCCTCTCTCTTCAAGTCGTTTGGTGAATCCTCTCTCGCGGTCCCTGTTGGTGGAGCTGCCAATCTCACCGGTGACGTATGCAATGCGCTGGTGCCCACCATCTAGCAGAGCGTCGGCCACCATCCTCGCCCCCTCGACGTTGTCGCAGCAGACGGCGTTGGTGCTGCTCTTGTGAACGTAGCGGTTGAACAGCACGACCGGCGTACCGGCGCGGGCAAACTCTTTGGCCATGCGAGAGGAGAGGGTGGCCGAGGTGACGATCATCCCGTCTACCTGGTATTGGAGCGCCGTCGGCAAGGTTCTCTCCATCTCTTCAGTGTTGGCGACGTTCAGGAGTAGGGTCCAGTACCCTCGCTCTTGCAGCGCCCGGGTGAAATCCCTGATGATACGGGCATAGAAGGGATTAGTGAACCGCATGATGGCCAGCCCCACCATCCGGGTGGCGTCCTGAACCAGACTCCGGGCAATGGCATCTGGCCGGTAGCCCAGCCTATCCGCGGCCGCCATAACCGCCTCTCTCTTGTCGTCGGAGACGCTCTCCTCGTGGTTGAAGACCCTGGAGACGGTTGCCTGGGAGACACCGGCCTCGCGGGCGACGTCCTTCTGAGAGACTCGTCCCGGTGGCACAGTCATCGGGGTGTTCGTCCGTGGTCTATCCTCGCTCACAGATCCTCCTGCGCTCTTAGAATCGTCGTGGGTCTATGTCTACCCATGGTCCGAGACATCCTCACTGCATAAGGCTTCCCCAACGCGATGGTCCTCTATCGCTCTAGGCGGATCCGTGATCCGCTGGCTCTGCTGACCGGGTCGACCCGTTGCCCAGCCCCAGCTCCGCCAGCTTCTCCTGGGTGGGGATGCCCTCCTCACGCCATCCTCGGTACGCGTAGTAGTCGCTCAGCATCTGCCCGATGGGCGGCAGCTGGTTGGTCAGCTCCTCGTCGTCCCGGTTCAGCGTGAGGAACCGCGGCGGCAGGAAGTCGTCCTTGCGGCTGATGCCCAGACGGGTGTTGTAGAGCCGCTTCAGATTGAAGATCCGTTCACCGACCTCCATCAGGTCCCAGATATCGACGTCCCGGCCGGTGATCAGGTTGAACCAATCGACCAGGTTCGTGGCGCTGACGGCGTTGCCCACTTGCGTGAAGCGGCAGATGATGAGGGTGTCGTTCACGCTCTGGAAGTTCTGCAGCTTAGCCGTGAATTCCGCCAGTCCCTCCATCTGATACGACTCGTGCGACTCCGGTATGCCAATCTCGGGCACGTTGAGCCCCAGCTCGTAGGCGTGCCCCCAGCTCCGGTTGTGGCAGGCGCCGCGGGCGTTGGTGGCATAGGAGAGCGCCTGGCTCCAGAAGCGGCGGGGATCGTGGGCCGAGGGTTCCAAGCCCTTGACGTGCACGGCGAACTCGACCGCATTGTGTCCAAGCTCTTCAGCCGCCCGCTTGACGCCCTCTCCGAGCAGCTCCCCGAGGCCCTCTCGCTTGCCGATACGGTGCACCATCTCCACGAGAGCCTCCCCGCTGCCCCAGGTGAGCTCCAGGCCGTCCGTCTCTGCGGTGGTGATGATCCCTTTCTCGAACGCCTCCATGGCGAAGGCGATGACGGACCCGGTCGAGATCGTATCCAAGCCGTATCGATTGCAGAGCTCGTTGGCCTTGCAGATCGCCTCCAGGTCATCGACCAGGCACTCGCCCCCCATCGTGCCCACGGTCTCGTACTCGGGACCCTCGCAGTCGAGAGGCGCGAAGGGGCCCTCGGTGATCTCGACGTGGCGGCCACAGGCGATGGGACACCCCAGGCAGGCTCGCTTGCCGGAGAGGACCGTCTCGTACATCGTGACGCCCGAGATCCGCTTGGCCCCCTCCTCCCACCGGCTGCCGCGCCAGTTCTGGAGGGGGAAGTTGCCCATGTACTCGTATTTCTCCACCCCGCCAGCGGTCCCGTACGTGCTGAACGTCTCGGTCGCATCTCTGACGTGGGGCAGCACCTCACGCACGCTTTGCCGGAGGCCCTCCGGATCGGCGAGTGGGGCCGACTTCGTGCCGAAGGCCGCCATGGCCTTGAGGTTCTTGGAGCCCATCACCGCGCCCAGGCCCGTTCGCCCCGCGGCGCGGACGATGTTGCCCACATGGGGGACGCTGGCAATACGGGCCAGCCGCTCGCCGGCCGGACCAATCACGGCGAAGGCGGCCTTCCTGGCCGTCCGCGACCTCAGCCAGTCGGCCGACGCCTCAGCGCCCTGGCCCCAGATCGGCTCAGCGTCGCGAATCTCCACCCCATCGTCGTGAATCCAGAGGTAGACCGGCTTGTCCGCTCTCCCCGTCACCGCGATTCCGTCATAGCCCGTGGCCTTGAAGCGCGCCGCCCAGGAACCTCCCACGCTCGACTCCCCCAACAACCCGGTGAGCGGCGAGCGGGCGACCAGATGGTGCCTGGTGGCAGAGGGGACCCGGGTCCCCGTGTAGGGGCCGGTGAGGGCGATCAGAACGTTCTCCGGACCGAGAGGATCGGTCTCCGGCCCTGTCTCGTCGTAGAGCAGTCTAACCGCAACGCCAACCCCGCCGATGTACGCCTTGAGGAGAGCGTCGTCCAGCTCCTGCACCTCGATGCTGCGGCTGGTCAGATCAACGCGCAGTAACTTGCCGTGGTATCCAAACATACTGACTCCTTACTGACTAAGAACATCTTGGGCGACAATCGACTTGGGACGGACGCGGCTGCTCCTGAATACGTATTCATGGCTCGATAAACGTCGATCAGATAAGGAAAGCCGACTGAATCTCCTACCGCTTAGACCTGAGTCGAAGACAAACCGGGACGTCTCACAAAACCAGACAGCGCTCAGACCGCGAAGGAGTCGTGGGAGCGAGTCTCGTGAATACGTATTCTGAATACGTATACAGTATATCACACGTAAACACGCTTGTCAAGGGCGAATCTCCGATTTGTGATGAAGACGTTAGGGTCAGAAGAGGACGAGCAAGGGCGACGAACGCTGCCCCCTCACCTACCGCGGTCCTATAGCCGGTTCCAACACGTAGATCTGCATATCGTCGGGCAACGTGTCGCGGCTGAGCTCAAGCTCCGACGTCCCCAACCGCTGAACCCGTTCGGGCGGATACCGGTCGGTGAACGCGCTAGCCGGCAGCATAGAGAACTTGGGGCCCGGAATACGGAAGTGCATAGGGATGACCAACCTGGGCTCGACGACGTTGAGCACGTCTTCCAGATCCTCCAGCTCGATCGTAGGCGGACCGCCGACCAGCGCCAACAGGACATCGATGCCTGAAAGGGCATCAAGCTGCCTATCGGACAACGGATTTCCCACATCGCCCATGTGCGCTATATCCATGCCCTCGACCATAAAGCGGTACATGGCGTTGTCACGGGGCACGTCCTTGTGGATCAAGCTCTCTTGGGACCAGATGGCTTCTATATCCAGCCCTCGAACCGTGGCCCCGCGGTCGGTGATCTCAGTGGCCGTCACCAGATCGTAGCCCTGCGGCAGTGTACCGACGAAGGCGTGCGCCCGGTCGTCACTGGAGCTACGGATGACGACGTCGGCTCGCTCTCTGATCGGGGGCAGGTTCAGGTCAGCAGGATCGTATGGGTCGGTGATGATGCGCAGGCCATCACCCTCGATGAGAAAGGCAGCGTGGGCCAGCCATGTGATCTTCATTGGGAACCTCCTGAAGAGCGTGGACCAGGTCCCTCCGTGCCCGAGGCCTTGTCCACAGCGGATCTCTCCTGCTCCGGCTCGCTGATCTCATATCGTCCCTCCACCACCGTGGGCCCTTCGTCCTCGTCGACTACGCGCCAGGCTTCGATCTTCGCGCCGAGGTCCTCCAGGTGCTCTCGCACCACGTCCGGCGGTGCCAGCTCGATGAACAACTTGACCCCCAGCAGCACCACCGCCAGGTCATCCAGTTGATTGAGCCCCATCGGGGGGAAATCCGAGAGGATATCTATCGGTGAGAGGACATAGGCCAGCGCCGCCGGAGGCACCACCTTCGTCCACAGCGGCACCCGACGATCCAGGAAGAGCCGCCATGCCAGTCGCAGCTGCCGCACGGCGTCTTTGAGCCAGGCTAGAAGGGCCCCGTCGTCCTCCGGCACTCGCATCGGTCGTCGATCGTCGCTCATGTCCTCACTCCCTGCTGATCAGCGCGTCTGTGTCGCAGGCACGCATTATAGCCCCCTTGTCCGATTCCGCAACTCCATTGGAACCTCATCTGTTCATTCGCCCCTCGCCGTTGTATAATAGGAGCGCTATGCCTCTTCTTCGACAGAGCCTGCTCGATACCTATCTGGTCCGTCTCCGGGTCATCGCCCGCTTCTGGGAGATTCCTCTGAGCGTGAGCCGGCAGCGGGGGGTGGCCCTTGAGCTGGCCGAGGCGATGGTCGACCCCGAGGCCATCGAGCGTGCTCACAGGCGGCTTACGGACGATCAACGCGACGCCCTGGACGCTCTGCTGGCCTCCGATGGACATATGCCGAGGCGCGTCTTCGCCCGGGGGTGGGGCGAGATTCGCGCTATGGGCCCGGGCCGTATGGACCGAGAGCGACCCTGGGAGGATCCCATCTCGCCTGCCGAGGGGCTCTGGTACAGCGGTTTCGTCTTCCAAACCTTCGAGAAAGGGCCTGACGGCGCTTACGAGGCCCTATCCGTTCCACCGGAGCTACAGCAGCACCTACCACCGCCGGACGCCGCCCAGCCGAGCATCACCCTGGAACCGGTCGAAGCCCCGGCCATCACCATCTCCAGCCAGGGATCGCTGCTCGACGACGCCTGCACGCTGCTGGCCTACGTCCAGAACGAGCGTCCCCGCCTGCGGTCCGACCGCACCTGGCCGAAGCGTGACAAGGAGCGTCTGTTATCGCGCCTGCACGTCAAGGAGCGGAAACGTTTCGCGTTCCTGCGTCACCTCGCCGTAACCGCCGGATGGGTGATCGAGGACGACGAAGAGCCCTTGCGGCCCGAGCCCGAGGCGGTCACCGCCTGGCTCCAGAGCGACGGGTTCCACCAGCGCTCCGCGATGGCCGAGGCGTGGCGGGACGACCCCACATGGAACGACCTCTTCCACGTGCCCGCCCTCGAGCCGGAGGACACAGGCGCCTGGCACAACGACCCGGTCCTGGCGCGGCACGCCATCCTCCGCCACCTGGAGGCGTGTGATCCGAGCAACTGGTATGAGATCGACGCCTTCGTCGCCGCCATCAAGCAGATCAACCCCGACTTCCAGCGCCCCGCCGGTGACTACACCACATGGTACATCCGAGACAAAGAGACGGGGGCCTACCTCTCAGGCTTTGAGAGCTGGGACGCCGTCGAAGGCCGGCTGATTCGCTACCTGCTCACCAGGCCGATGGCCTGGCTGGGTCTCATCGAGCTCGGAGCGGCCGAAGGCGACCAGCCCCCCACCGCGTTTCACCTTAGCCGGGAGGGAGCGGCTTTCCTCGATCGGCGGGACCCAGCGGCGAAGTCCTCTGCCCCGCCAACGCCCCGCCTCCTCTCCGGTTTTCGCGTCTCGATGCCGACCGGACGTCACTATCAGCGCTTCCAGCTCGCTCGGGTCGCCGAGTGGGTGCAGACCGGAGATCGTTTCATCTACCGCCTGACACCGATGTCCCTGGACCGCGCCCGAGGGCAGGGCATCTCCGTCACACGCGTGCTGACGTTCCTTCAGGAGATCACCGAAGCGCCACTGCCCCGCCCGCTGGAGGAGGCGCTGAGCCGCTGGGATGAGCAAGGCACAGAGGCGTACTTAGAGCGGGTCGTGCTGCTGAGGCTCTCTACGGAGGCGCTGATGGATCGAGCTATGGCCTCCTCGCGCCTGGCTCGACTCATCGAGGAGCGAGTCGGCCCCACGACGGCCGTGGTACGCCGTCAGGATTGGCCCCGCGTCGTCGCCCGGCTGGAGGAGATAGGCCTGCTGCCCGCAGTGCCAGACCACCTTTAGCCTCGCCCGCGCATCGACGGGGGCCTTTGCAAGGCGTGCCGGCTATGGCTCCAGCCCTGCCCGCAGGCTGGGGGGTGTCAGTGGCGCGCAGAAAAAGAACCTCCCCTCTTGCATCAACATGTGACTTTCATCACGGACAGCAGGTCGGTCCTCTGTTATCATACTTCTGAGGAACCATGACCGTTCTTGATTCAGCTCTCAGTGGATCAGGGGGGCTCGTAGGGATCTCAGAAGCCTGCGTCGACCCAGGATCCAGTAGGAGCAAGCCATGGTCTGCCGAGCCCGGGTCTACGGGTAGAAGGGACTTGATGTGCACTGGGGTGAGATGCCAGACAACGTGAGCACCTTCCTTCAGAAGAGACGGGGTTGATCTACAGGGATGACGAAGAGTGAACGATAACCTGATTATGATGATGAACAGAGAGAGAACGAACCAACCGCCTGCCACAGTCAGGCGGCAGATCGTCCGCATCGATGAGGAGCTCTGTAACGGCTGCGGTGCTTGTGTGACGCCCTGCGCCGAGGGGGCCATCGAGATGGTGGATGGCAAGGCTCGCGTGGTGCGCGAGGAACTCTGCGACGGCGCTGGCTTCTGCATCGGCGTCTGCCCCACGGGCGCCTTGAGCATCGAGGCCCGGGAGGCCCCGGCCTTCGACGAGCACGCCGCCGAGGAGCAGATGGCACAGCGCAGCGAGATCTACCTTGAGCAGACCTGTCACGTCTGCGGCGCTGGCGAGGACAGTCGTGTGCTGCTTCCCTGCCGCAAGGCTGGCGAGAGCCTCTGGGTCTGCACCAGGTGCCTGCCGCAACTCATCCACGGCTGACGGTGCATCCCATGGAGGAACGACGAATGGCTCGCTGGGGCCAGCGGCAGGAAGAGAGCGGGATCTCTCTCCGTCAGGGAGCTCCCGTCAGGGTCTCGTTCAAGCTGCCGCTGCGAAACCCCTGCAGGTCGATGGTCACGTAGCGGTAGCCGGTAGCCCGCAACGCGGCCACCACGTCGGCCCGGACGTCGCCCTGCGACAGGTAGGAGATGTCCTCCTCCGGGACCTCAATACGGGCAACCGGGAAGTGATCACGCACGCGGAGCTGCCCCAATGAGAACCGACGCCGTAGGGCGGACTCCGCGGCGTCGACGCGCCGCAGGGCCTCGGCCGTCAGGGGCGTGCCGTAGGGGATCCGCGAGGCGAGACAAGCCGATGCGGGGAGGTCCCACGTTGGAAGTCCCCTGGTGCGAGATAGGGCCCGCACGTCCGCCTTGGTAAGTCCAGCCCTATGTAGCGGCGCTCGAACGCCCAGCTCCTCGCCAGCCCTCATCCCCGGGCGATAATCATCGGCATCGTCGACGTTCGCACCGCGGACCAGCGCGCTCAGGCCCTCCTCCCTCGTCACCTCCAACAGGCGAGACAGAAGGGCCTGCTTGCAGTGGTAACAGCGATCAGGACGGTTGGCCTTCACGTCGGGATGGCCCAGAAGGTCGAAGGTCACCTCCCGGTGCCGAACGCCAAGCCGCTCCGCGATCCCCGACGCCCGCTCCCTCTCCAGGGTCGGGAGCATGGGCGAGACTACTGTGAGCGCCAAGATCTTCTCGGCACCCAGCACCTCCAGGCAGACCGCCAGCAGCAGCGTGCTATCCACACCGCCCGAGTAAGCGACGCCAACGCTCCCCAACGCCCGGATCAGGCGGCGCAGGTCTTCGACCTTCTCCCGCAGCTCAGATGAAGCCACAAGGCGCACGAGAAAGGATCGTCACGTCATCTCCACCACAGCCGCAGTGACCACAGGGTCCCGCCTCGTCTCACGCTGCAGGAAGTTCGACAGAGCGCGTTCGATGCTCTTCTCCACATCCGCCGGCTTCGTCCCTGGCGAGACCATCGTCGCCGATCGAACCACGTCCTGAGCCCGCGTCAGCAGATCCTCCGCCTCGGGCTCGAAGACGAAGCCTCTGGTGATGATGCGCGGCTGGTCGCTCGCGCGCCCCGTTCGAGGATTGAAAGGCACCACAGCGGTCACAAAGCCCGCCTCCCCCAACTCCCCACGCTGTCGCATCACTCGAGGACCGATCTCCCCCACCATCGTGCCATCGACGTAGACGTAGCCGCCCGGCACGCGTTGGCCGATCTCCATCTTGCCGTTCTTGAAGTTGAGCGTGTAGCCATTCTCGACGGCGGCGATGTTCTCTTCGGGTATCCCGAGGGCGCGCGCGATCTTGGCGTGCTGTTTCAGATGGCGCAACTCACCGTGGATGGGCACGAAATAGCGCGGCTGCAACATGTTGATCAGCGTCTTCTGCTCCTCCTGGCTGGCGTGTCCCGAGACGTGCACGTCGGCGACCGGATCGTAGTAGACGTCGGCGCCTTTCTGGAACAGACGGTTGATCACCTCGTGGATCATCTCCTCATTGCCTGGTATCGTATGGGAGGAGAGCACAACAGTATCATCCTTTTGGATGCCCAGCGTATAGTGGCGCCCCGTCGCCAGGCGATTCAGCACCGCCATGGGCTCGCCCTGAGCGCCCGTCGCCATAATCACCACCTCGTCGGGCGGCAAGCTGTCGACATCTCGCAGGTCAACCATCATCTCATCGGGGATATCGAGGTAACCCAGTTCGCGAGCCATGGCCGTGTTGTTGACCATACTCCTTCCCGCCACAGCGATCTTCCGGTTGTGCTCCGCTGCGACGTCCACGATCTGCTGCACACGCGAGATCAGTGAGGCAAAGGTAGCCACGATCAAGCGACCCGGCGCCTCGCGCATGATCTGGTGGAAGGCACCGTAGAGCGCAGCCTCCGAGGGTGTGCGCCCCGGCGTATCCGCGTTGGTGCTGTCGGACAACAGCACCAAGACACCTCGGCCCGTGAACTCCGCCAGCTTGGCGTAGTCGGTCGGCCAACCGTCGACCGGGGTGTGATCAAACTTGAAGTCGCCGCTATGCACGATCAGGCCTTCGGGTGTCGTGATACCCAGTCCCACCGTATCCGGAATGGAGTGACAGACGTGATAGGGTTCGATCGTGAAAGGGCCGATCTCAAACGAATCGCGAGGCGACATCGTGTGGAGCGTCGTCTTGTTCAGCATGTTCCGCTGCGCAAGCTGGACCTCGATCAGGCCGCGCGTCAGGCGTGTGGCGTACAGCGGTACACTGAACTCCTCCAAGAAGTGAGACAGGGCCCCGATGTGATCCATGTGACCGTGCGTGATGATCGCTGCACGCACTTTGTCCTTCTTGTCTTGCAGATAACTCCAATCCGGGAGGATATAATCGATCCCCAACATACCCGTCGTCGGGAACATCATGCCGACGTCCACGATCAGGATATCCTCTCCGTACTCAATACTCATCATATTCTTGCCAACTTCCCCCAAACCGCCCAGGGGAACAATCCTCAGGTAATCGTTCATCTTTCTACTCCTCTGTCGCTGACTATCTACCATAAAAAAGCACCCGCCAACCACCCGGCTGCGGTCTCGACCAAGGAGCGCGACCGACATGCGCTTGTACGATGCCCGCACCTGGGCTCGGGGGTGCACTTGATTCCACGAGCTCGACTTACGCCATTCAATTAACAAGAACTAGTGTAGCATAGTAACCGCCGATGTCAAGTCTACGTGCTCCACAAGGGGCTCCTACCCGTCCTTTCCAGGAGCCGCCCCCCCTCAGCTTGTCCGTCGACTCAACTCGTAGTATCATCTTGTCTGTACATTGGGCGCAAGCTAGTCGACTCAAGAATCGAACCATGAAACCATTCAGACTCTCCACTCGTGATCGAGCCGACCTCCTGACCTTCCTTCGTGACCTGGTCCGCACGCCCAGCCCCTCCTCGGAGGAGGGTGCGGTGGCGGAGCGGATCGTCCAGGAGATGGAGCAGCTCGGCTTCGCCGACGTGTACACCGACTCCATCGGCAACGTCGTCGGCCGCATCGGCCGTGCCCAGGGGCCAACGCTTATGCTCAACGCACATATGGACACCGTGCGCGTCAGCGCCCCGGATGCCTGGGCCCACGATCCCTTCGGGGCCGAGGTCCAGGACGGTGTTCTCTACGGGCTGGGCTCCTGTGATATGAAAGGGGGCCTAGCGGCGATGGTCTACGGCGCCAAGCTGCTCCACGACGCAGGGATGCCCCTTGAGGGCAACCTGGTGGTCGCATGTGTCGTCCAGGAGGAGGCGTGCGAGGGGCTAGGGACGCGCGTGCTGATGGAGGAAGGCGGGCTGGAAGCTGATTGGGTCGTCCTGGGCGAACCGAGCGACCTCAACGTCAGCCGCGGTCAACGTGGACGGCTGGAGATGCGCGTCGTGGCCCGGGGGAAATCGGCTCACGCCGCCAACCCTCGGCTGGGCAAAAACGCCATCTACATCGCCGCGCGGCTCGTCTTCGGGCTCGAGCTGCTGGGGGAGCAGCTCGGGGAGGATGATTTCCTCGGCCCTGGGACTCTGGCTGTGACCAGTATATCATCGACCGCCGGCAGCCGCAATGCGGTCCCCGACCGCTGTGCTCTGATCATCGACCGCCGGCTCACGCTGGGCGAGAACGAGACGAAGGCTCTCTCCGAGGTACAGCGTGTTATCGCCCGCGAGGGCGTCAAAGCCGACGTGGAGGTGACCGGCTATCGGGCGACCAGCTACACCGGATATCAGTGTCACACGCGGGAGTTCTACCCCGCCTGGGTGATCGCCAGCGATCACCCCCTCGTCCAAGCCGCCGTGCGAGCCGCTCAGGCGCAGCTCAGACGCCGCCCCCAGATTACCTGTTGGGGCTTCTCGACGGAGGGTATCTACACCGCAGGCCAGGCCAACATACCCACCGTGGGCTTCGGACCGGGCAAGGAGGAGTTAGCTCACACCGCCGACGAACACGTCCAGCTGGAGGACGTCTACGCCGCCGCTGCCGTCTACGCGCAGCTGGGCGCCGAGCTCCTGGGGCGAACGTAGCTGTGAGACCAACCCACGTCCATCCCTCCATCGCCAGAGCCCTTACGGGACGAGAGCCCGTTGTGGCCCTCGAGTCGGCCCTCATCACCCACGGCCTCGCCTACCCCGCCAACCTGAAGATCGCCCGCCGCGTCGAGGACGCGGTCCGTCAGGAAGGTGCCATCCCGGCCACCATCGCCCTTCTGAACGGCGAGCCTCGCGTCGGGCTCTCGGACGACGACCTGGCTCGCCTCGCGTCCCTCGCCGCCGATGACCCATCGACCAGGCGCCCACGCAAGGTCAGCCTGCGAGACCTACCCATGGCACTGGCCCAGGGCGCCACCGGGGGCACCACCGTCGCAGCGACTATGCACCTGGCCCACCTCGTCGGCCTTGAGGTCTTTGCCACGGGCGGTATCGGCGGCGTCCATCGTGGGCACCCCGAGGACGTCTCCGCCGATCTGACAGCCTTAGGCTCCATTCCAATCACCGTCGTCTGCTCCGGCGCCAAGGCGATCCTAGACCTGCCCCACACCTTGGAGATCCTAGAGACCAACGGGGTTCCGGTGGTCGGCTACGGCACAGAGGAATTCCCGGCCTTCTACAGCCAGCGGTCAGGCCTGAAGGTCGACGCCGCCGTCGACACGCCGGGGGCGGTGGCTCGCATGGCCCGAGCGAGGGACGACCTCGCCCTCCCGGCCGCTCTTCTGGTCTCTGTTCCCGTCCCCCAGGGCGAGGCCTTGCCTCCGGAGGAGGCCGAGGCAGCTATCGCTCAGGCGACCGAGGAGGCCGAGAGGGCGGAGATCAGTGGCAAGGACGTGACGCCCTTTCTCCTGGCGCGCATGGTCGCGTTGACCGATGGCAGGGCGCAACGCGCCAACGAGGCCCTCTTGGTCAACAACGCCCGCGTCGCCGCTCGCATCGCCCAGGCCCTGATCGAGACAGAGAGCGATGCCTGAACGCCGGACGCTGCCCGCCAGCGCTATCGAAGCTACCGCGGTCTTTCTATTCCTTCTCCAAGCCCTGCGTGCCCTCCTTTCCAGCCTCTTCGGCCTGATCTATGACGTCGTCTTCGCCGAGACGATGGGTATGGCCGAGCTGGGCGTGGTGGTCTCAGGCGTTCTCGCCGCCCTCCTGGCGCCACTTTTCGTGCCGCAACGGGGAAAACGGCGAGGCCTTCTAGTCACCGCCCTGCTCGCCGCCCTGGCCCGCCCCATCTTGACCATCAACCAGCCAGCGTGCCGCCTGTGGAGCGCGCTGGTCATCATCGCGGCCGCCAGCACCTACGGAGCGATCCTGCTGCGCCGCCGGCCGCGCACCTCCGCAACAGCCCTGACGTTGGCCTTCGTCGGCGATCAACTCCTGCGCGCCGCCGGGGACACGTACGACCTATCGCTCCGGGCCTGGTGGCTGCCCGTGCAGACACTGTTGTCGCTGGCGCTCTGCGCAGTGGCCTGGCTGCGCTTTTCCCGCTCCCGCCTGGAGGCAGAGCCAGCGGATGGAAACGGCATCGGCATCGCCAGTGGACTCTCATTGGGAGCGCTGCTTTTCCTGGAGACATCCCTGCTGGGCTTTCCCAACACCCTGGCCCGATGGACCGGGGCGGACTACACGCTCGTGGCTCCCCTGCTGATGGCAGCCACGCTCTTGCCTCTTCTTCGCGCGGCTCATTGGGGCGGTTTCGCCCTCTTCGCCCTCACACTACTAAGCGGATGGGTCACAGGTCACCGCTTCTACCAACTCGCCATTCTGGCCCCCATGCTGCTGGCACAACTCTCCTTTGTCTCGTCCATCCGGACACTGGCGCAGCCGAGCGATGCCAGGCGATCCCGACTGCCCATCGTTCTGGGAATGGCGTTCTTCCTGCTCCTCAACGTGGCGCTCGCCTTTGCCTTCACCTACCCGTACACCATCTACTTCTTCCGCGACAAAGGGGACTACGTCTTCCTCCTGGCTATCCTGATTCTCCTTCTCCCCAGCCTCAAGGCGAGACCGTCCGATCCACAACCCTCGGACCGGAGCGTTGAAGCTCTCCGCTGGGGAGCCGCCGTACTTGTCGCCGTCCTGACCATCATCTTCGTTCTGCCGCCGCAGAAGCCACAGCGACCGGTACACGCCGATTCGTTCCGCGTCGCCACCTATAACATCCACTACGGCTACGACGGCAACTGGCGGTTCAGCCTGGAGGAACAGGCTCGCACCATTGAGCAGAGCGGAGCTGACATCGTGATGCTCCAAGAGGTGGATGCAGGCCGCATCACAAGCTACGGGGTCGACGATGCCTTATGGCTCGGGCGCCGGCTTGGTATGGAGCACGTCTTCGGGCCAGCGCTCGAGGATCTTTCGGGCGTCGCCCTGCTGTCACGTTTCCCCATTACAGAGAGAGAAACAGCCCAGTTGACGAGTCAGCTGGAGCAGACAGCCATCGTACACGCCCAAGTCCGAATGGACAACCCCTCGTCGAACGCCGGAGATGCGCCCCCTGCCACTCCCGTTCTCGACGCCTACGGCACGTGGCTCGGGCTTGAGCCGGAGGAGCGAGCGCGCCAGCTACAGGATGCTCTGACTATCATTGGCAGCGCAACGCCCGCTGTCCTCGGCGGCGACTTCAACGCCGAGCCGGATTCACCCACCTACCGGGCTCTCCAGGCAGCGAGCTTCGTGGATCCCTTTACGGCAGCCGGACTTGAGGAAGCCCCTACGGCCCCAGCTACCAATCCTAAGGAACGGATCGACTTCGTCTGGGCAAGAGGGCTGGATGTGAGAGGCGCGCAGGTGCTCGATTCACGGGCCTCCGATCACCGTCTGGTCGTCGTAGAGCTCGCTCGACCTTAGGATCACCCCGCCCCTCTCTGGTCTCGCCCTGACCTTTCCACCTGGTCCCTGTCACTGTACAATACCGTTATGCACATCCAGTACCTCAGCCTGACCAACTTCCGCAACTATGCCCGACTGGAACTGACGCTACCTGAAGAGCCTCTACTTCTCTATGGGGGCAACGCGCAAGGCAAGACCAGCCTCTTGGAGGCCATCTACCTCCTGGCAACCGGGTCATCACCCCTGACCGGCTCCGATCGGGAACTGATACGGTGGCAGGCCGAGGCGGAGGGCCTGCCCTATGCCCGTGTCCGGGCGGAGATCGAGCGACGGCACCGAACCATCGAGCTGGAGATCGCGCTGGAGAAACGCAAGCTGTCCAACGGCACCACACGGCTCCAGAAGACCATCCGCATCGACCGCACACAGAAGCAGCAGTCGAGCCTGAGCGAGAAGCTCAACGTGGTCTTGTTCACGCCCCAGAACGTCGACTTGGTCGCCGGTTCGCCTTCGGGACGACGGCGGTACATGAACGACGCCCTCTCCCAGGTAGACGAGACCTACGGTGAGGCTCTGAGCAGCTACACCAAAGCCTTGCGTCAGCGCAACGCGGCGCTGCGACACGTGCGAGACGAAAGGGGAAACCCGGCGCAGCTGGCGCCCTTCGAGAGGGTTCTGGCGCAGCACGGGGTCATCATCGCCAGCCGTCGACGCGCATTCCTCGAAGACCTGTCAAAGCGCGTCCGACGCATTCACGAGCAGCTCACGGGGACGAAAGAGTGGCTGCGCCTCGATTACGTCCCGAACTTCGATCCCTCCACGCCGCCAGCTCTGAAGGCGCAGGTAGGCTTAGACCTGAAGAAGGCCGAGAGGCCACCCGCGGACCTCGATGTGGAGGAGCTGGTAGATATCTACCGCAGGGCTCTGATTGAGCGTCGATCGGAGGAGATCGCTCGCGGCGTGACCGTCTTCGGTCCCCACCGCGACGAGATCCGCTTCGTCGCCGGCAGCCCTGCCTTGGGCACTCACGACGTCGACCTGGGCATCTACGGCTCGCGCGGCCAACAGCGCACAGCGGTGCTCTCCTTGAAGCTCGCGGAACTGCGCTGGATGCACGACCAGACGCGCGAAAGCCCCGTCCTTCTGCTCGACGAGGTACTGGCGGAGCTCGACAAGACCCGTCGCGCCTACCTGCTGGAGCACATCAACGGGGTGGAGCAAGCCGTCCTCACCGCCACCGACCCGGAGATGTTCAGCGCCCGCTTCCTGCAGGAGGCGGTGACGTGGGAGGTAAGAGGTGGACTGGTCCACCGCGATGGACCAGACGAGAGCACCTGACGGATAGGCCCGTCAGGTCAGAGGTCGCTTCTTCGGCATACCCGGCCGACGCGGGTACTTCTGTGGCGATCGCGCCACCTTATCCACGACCACCAGATAGCGCGTCTCTGCCAGACCTCGCAGCTCGACCGGCACGAGCTGGCGGACGTCGCCCCCCAGCGTGGAGATCGCCCGATCGGCCTCGTGCACCTCGGCCGCTGCGTCCTCGCCCTTCTGAGCCAGCGTCGCGCCCCCGACTCTCGTCAAGGGAAGCAGATACTCCACCAACGTGGGCATCTTCGCCACTGCACGAGCGACCGCCCAATCATACCGCTCCCGGTACGCCGGATCCTGGCCCAACTGCTCCGACCGAGCGTGGATGGCTTGCACGTGCTCTAGCCCCAGCTGATCAATCAGATGCTCTAAGAAGGTCACCTTCTTTCGAGTGGCCTCCAAGAGGGTTAACCGCATACCGGGGCAGACGATCTTGAGCGGTATCCCCGGATAGCCTGCGCCCGTGCCGACATCGATCACCTGAGCTCCCGCTCCCAACTCCGCTTGAGGCATAGCCTTCAGACAGGAAAGAGAATCGAGAAAGTGGCGAATCAGCACCCCCTTCCAATCGGTGATCGCCGTCAGGTTGAAGCGCTGATTCCACGTCACCAACGCGTCATAGCAGGTCTCAAAAGCCGCGAGATGCCGGTCGTCAAGGGTGATGCCCAGCTCGCCCGCTCCTAAGACCAACGGTTCCATATCGCGGCCTCCCGATGGACGTCGATTAGCCATAGTCTCCCTTAGATGTGACCGTACTTCACTATAGCAGAACGACAACGACCTGTCAATCATCCTGGCACGAATACAGACCGTCGTGCGCCTGTGCCCAAACAAAGAAGAGCCGCCCAGACCCACAACGGTCCAGGGCGGCTCAGAATACGGAATTACCTCAGATGCCGAAGGCCCTCAACGACGCCAAAGGCGTATCGAGGCACGCCTTGTCACAACTAAGAGACGTTTCGCAAGGCTCACCCCGGCACCAGAGCCAGCGATCAGGCGCCGTACTTAGCCAATCGACCTGCGTTGGCCAGGGCTAACGGGATCAGATCCACGTGGTAGATGTGCCCCAGGCCTCCTGTCATACATGCCCGCTCGCCGAAGACGGTGGCGCCATCACGGCGGATGTATCGGGACCAGAGAAGCACCGGAAGCTCATGCCAACTGTGGGCCTTCCAGAGCGCTGGGGTCGAATGATCACCGGTGACGATCACCACGTCGGGATCGAGGGCCAGGATATCGGGTAAGACCTGGTCGAAGTGCTCGATCACGGCGGCCTTAGCATCAAAGTCGCCGTCCTCGCCCCGGCTGTCAACTTTCTTGACGTGGAAGAAGAAGTAGTCGTAGTCGTCCCAATGCTCTCTCAGCGTTTCAACCTCATCCTCGATGGTGCTGCCCGTAGGCAGGATGTCCATGCCCGCGAGCTTGGCCACGCCGCGATACATAGGATACGTGGCGATGGCCCCACAGCGCAGTTTGTAGAGATCAGACATCTTTGGCAGCCCCGGCTCCTTGGCGAGGCCGCGCAAGTTGCAGCTGTTGGCCGGATGGTCGTTCTCCTCGGCATCGTCAGCGAGCACCCTCCGCGCCTTCTCCAGCCACGTGTTGACCAGCTCGGCCGTCTCCTCCGCCTCCGGCTGGGTCGGCTTGACCGGTAACGGCGGCACGCCCGTCTCCTGCGGGTCGGTATCGGTCAGGCCGTCCTCCAACCCCTCGCCTCGCAGGATAAGGGTGAAGCGGTACTCCTTCACCGGCTCGACAAAGACTTGATCCACTCCCTCCAACTCGATCTCCCCGAGCCTCTCACACAGCCGCGCGCCCAGATCGGAGCCGATGCGCCCCGCGCGTCGATCTGTGATCACGCCCGACTCAGGATCAACACTACAGAAGTTTCCCCGCGCTGCCACGTCGCCGGGTTGCAAATCGAAGCCGATGCCCAGAGCTGAGAGAACACCTCGCTTCACCAGGCAGTCGATCGGGTCGTAACCGAACAGGCTCAGATGTCCCGGCCCGCTCCCGGGCGTGATACCCGGAGCCACCGCGGTGCTCAGGCCGCAGATCGAACGTGCAGCCAAGGCATCCAGATTGGGCGTACGTGCCGCCTCCAGCTCTGTGGGTCCCTCTGGCGTCATCGGCAGCCCGCCCAGGCCATCCAACACAATCATAACGATCTTGGTCTCTTCCTCTTCCGCCAGACTACGCATCAGTTCCAGGTCAGCCATTGTCGCTCCTTTCTGCGAGCTAACTAAACCGTCACCAAATCGCCCTTGCTCCCCACGCGCAGCAGGTTCCCGCCTGAACCGGAGACTGAGCATCACGGAAGCGATCACGACGACCCGCGCCGTCATCCCTCACCGTGTTACAACACAACAGCGGCGACCCCAGGCGCTCCTTCCCTCGCTCAGTGCCTGAGGTCGCCTCTACGACAGCCTGCCTCGTGGTTGATCAGGTTATCGAATCGCTTTCTCCGTCACCTTGTCGAAGATGTGCATGCGGTCCATGTTGAAGGCCGCGCTTATGGTGTTGCCCACCTTGGCATCCGTCCGGGGGTCAAAGCGGCCTAGGAACTCGACGCCATCCTTATTCAGATAGACTACGACCTCGTCACCCATCAGCTCGGTCACGTCTACCTCAGCGTCCACCAACTGCGAGGATATGTCCGGAGGAGCGAAATCGGGATCGTGGATGTTCTCGGGACGGACACCCAGCACGATCTCCTTGCCCACGTGCTGGCGGAAGACGTCCGCTCGATGGTCTGGAATATCCAGCGTAAACTTCTGGGTATCCACAGCAACCTTGCCGTCTCGCTTGATCAGCTCGCCGTCGAAGAAGTTCATCGCCGGGCTTCCGATGAAGCCAGCAACGAAGATGTTGGCGGGATAGTCATAGAGATTCTGCGGCGTATCGATCTGCTGGAGGATGCCGTCGTTGAGCACAGCGATGCGGGTGCCCATCGTCATCGCCTCGACCTGGTCGTGCGTCACGTAGATGAACGTGGTCTCCAGACGCTGATGCAGCTTGCTGATCTCGGCGCGAGCCTGAACGCGCAGCTTGGCATCCAGGTTGGAGAGGGGCTCGTCCATCAAGAACACGTTGGGCTCTCGAACGATAGCGCGCCCCACCGCCACGCGCTGTCGCTGACCGCCGGAAAGCTGCTTCGGCTTCCGATCCAGCAGGTTGTGGATACCCAGGATATCCGCCGCCTTCTCCACCCGCTGCTGAATCTCCTGCTTCGGTGTCCCGCGTAGCTTCAGCCCGAAGGCCATGTTGTCATAGACGTCCATGTGCGGGTACAGCGCGTAGGACTGGAAGACCATCGCGATGTCCCGATCCTTTGGTGGAACGTCATTGACCACTCGATCCCCAATCAGGATCTCGCCCTCGCTGATCTCATCCAGGCCGGCCAACAGCCGCAAGCTGGTGGACTTTCCACAGCCCGAGGGCCCGACGAAGACCAGGAACTCCTTGTCTTCGATATGGATGTCGAGGTCATTGACTGCCACGACGTCACCGAATCGCTTGGTCACGTGCTTGTAGGTTACGCTTGCCATTTGATCTGCTCCTTTTCTCCTATTGCTTATCTTACCACACAATCATGCCAGAACAATCTCTACGCCTACTTCGCTGAGGTCCCATAGATAAGCCGAGGGCGCCTCTCGGGCTGTCACCACCACGTCAGCGCTGGTCACCGGCGCCACCTGCGCTGCCGCCACACGTCCCACCCGCTCTGGAGGCACCACGATGACGATTTTCGATCCCGCCTCCATCAAGATCTGCGCGATCTCCGCCTGTGGGAGGCTATCCTGCGTCAATCCTTCCACAGCGCTGACGCCGCCCAGTTCCAGGACGACGCGATCGGCGCGCAAGCTCGACAGGGCGTCACGCGTCAACTGCCCCACGAGCGCCAGATCGCGGTCCTCGACCTGCCCCCCGGCGACAATCAGGCGGTGCGACGTGTGCGTCGCCACCCAGTGAGCGATACCTAAGGCATTGGTGACCACCGTGACGCGAGGGTGATCCTCCAGGCTGCGCGCCACGGCGAGAGAGAGAGCTCCCGGTCCCAAGAAGATCGTCTCCCCCCCAGCGATCATCTCCGCTACGGCTCGTCCGATGCGCGTAGCCCCCGCGGTTTGAGAGGAAACTGAGGCTCGAGATGAGGATGAGGGACCGGATCCTGGAGCCTGTTCATCCTCGTCAACTGCCACAGCGCCCCCGTGGACCCGCTTCACTGCCCCGCGATCCTCCAGCGTCTCCAGGTCACGACGGACCGTCGCGGAACTGACGTCGAATCGCTCTGCCAGCTCCGACACGCGAGCCGAGCCCTCGCGTAGCACCAACTCGGCGATGGCATCCTGTCTCTCGACCGTTAACGTGGGAGGTGTGTGCTCGTTCACAGCACCCAGTCTATCACATTTGTGGCGGTTTGTCAATAGGGAATTGACGATTTTTGCTTGTTTAACCCAGCATAGCTACATATTCAATTAGAAACGTGCAATAACGCACAGGTCAACGAAGCTTGAGAGAGATGGAGGGCCTGTCCCGGTTCCAGCGTCGAGCACGGCCTAAGCGGTGGAATCTAACTTACGCCACACCGGTGTGGCGCAATCGCCACACGAAGGATCTAACTCACGCCACAAAAGCATCTAACGTTTACTACATACAAACACCGCAGCATATGGTATACTTAGGTGAACACTCGTGGACGAGCGATGGCGCCGGGGAAAGAGACAAGCGACTGGTCAGCGACCATCGCAACGTGATGAGGAGATGTCTAACGTGAAGATTGAGGTATCCGAGGAGACGCTCCAGAAAGCGGAGAAGTGCTGGCGAGGCTTCCGCTGTCTATCCGCTGAGAAGGGTGTCTGTCCTGTTCGCGATTACGTGAATGGGGTTCTCTTCGTTGAGAAGAGAAGAGACACCTACTGTCCCTATGACGTCACCTTTGGCTACTCCCATATCTGCACCTGTCCGGTGAGGTGCGAGGTTTACGAGCGCTACGACGTCTAGGGGTGGGGCATCCTAGCGCTGCCCCATCAGCTTGGATCAGAGAACAACCAATCGGTTCAACGCGCGCAGATATCGGCTGCCTGAAGGGCGGCAGCGCCCTCGTCGCGCCGCTCCACACACCTCATAGCCGGTCGACTTCGATGCCAGAGCCAGATCGTCTGGATCAAGCGGCCGAGGCTGATCGCCCCCAGGGCCACGTAGAGCCCGGCGATACGTTGCCACAGGACGCCTCCCAGCAGAAGCGCGCTGCTGACGACCAGATAGACCCCTACGGCCTCCGTGATCCCTCGGGTGCGGCGACTATGCACCAACAGCCCCTGATACCAACTCTGCAGCACGTTGATACCCGGCATCAGCAACGCCACCCAAAGCGCCCGGCTGGATAACACAGCGAGCTCGGTGCGCAGCCCGGTGATGCGCTCAAACCAGACCATCGACAGCGGTGTCGCCGCCACGATTAACAACAAAGCGGTGACAACCACCGTCAGGCCAATCATGAAACGGCGTAGATTCTGTGACGATCGAGGCTCGTCCAAGAGAGCGATGACCACCTCGCTATAGGCCATGCCAAAGCTGCGCAACAGGAAGATGAACCCGGTGACGATCGACCAGACCGCCAATGAGTCCAGCGCCCTCGGCATGCGGCTCAGAGCCGCGCTGCTCAGCGGTTCGGCCAGCAGGCGGAGCAAGGACGTCATAGCCAAGGGCGTGTAGAAGTCGACGAAAGAACCCAGTGTGAGTGGCTCCTCGACGGCGGGAGCCTCTCGTAGCTCGTTCTCCACCACGCGCTGGGCACGCAGCCCGGCATAGACGGCCTCACCTGTAACGCTCAAAGCGAGGGCCGTCGCGGCGACCACCGTGCCGGGAATGGTCCCGATCAGGTATCCCACGGTCAGCACCAGCGCATCCATGCCGAGCCGTACCATGGTCCCCACACCGACCGCCCGCGAGTGACCGAAACGAATCAGGACCCCTTGTTTGAAGCGCCGATAGCCGATGGCCCAGGACCAGGGGACCATAATCATCAGCCCGATGCGCGCTGGCTCGACGATCTCCTCCGGGGGCCGGATCAGCTGGACGACCAGGATGTCGTACAGCGGGGTGAAGGCGATCAGCACGTGGACGGCGGTCAGGATCGCCCCCATCAGCATGGTGAAGCGTTTCAGCTTCCGATAGGAGTCCCAATCCCTGCTCAAGGCGGTTGAGGCGGAGAGGAGCATAATGATCGGGGCCTCGATAATCAGGGACAGGGGATAGACCACGCCGCCAAACGCCG
>Ga0207797_1000384_pt1 | contig 34310 bp, 29 predicted proteins | sample PRCRCaboRojoPR_6_FD_187275 | JGI IMG/M metagenome (GOLD analysis project Ga0207797, IMG submission 187275) | Marine sediment microbial community from Cabo Rojo, Puerto Rico - PR CR 10% Liquid 1 (SPAdes) | ecosystem: Environmental > Aquatic > Marine > Coastal > Sediment | place: Cabo Rojo, Puerto... | reverse complement strand
TACGCCGGAGCCAGGGAAGACGTTATGCAAGCGCTGGCGGAGCATCACAGACGTCGCCCGGCCAGCCCCGGGCTTCCGGCCTCGCGGCTGGCCAGCGCCAGCGGAGGCCATCCGGCCTGGCTACTGCGTCAGATCACCGATGAGCTGGCGTCGGATGGAGCCATCCGCAGAGGCGACGGGTATCTTTCTCTGCACAGCCACCCGCTGAAGCTGGATGGCGAGTTGGAGAGCCGGGCGGCGGACCTGGAGAGGGCGGTGGAGGCCGCCGGCTACAGGCCGCCGGAGATGGCCGATCTGGACGACCCCGATCTGGCCCGCGATCTGGTGGAGCGGGGCCGTCTTCTGGAGCTGGGAGACGGAAGCGTGACCACCCCCGGCATGGCCGAGAGCTGTGCCCGGCTGCTGGAGAGCGAGTTCGGGGAGCGGGGCTTCCGGCTGGGAGAGATGCGGGATGCCCTGGGAGTAACCAGGAAGTACGCGCTGATGTGGGCCGAGCTGATGGACGACCTTGAGAAGACGGTCCGCAGGGGCGACTACAGATACCTCAGGTCCGGGGATTGACAGCGGGCCTGCAGGTCCGACAAGCGATGGAGGAGCGATGCATATAGCGGTGGTTGGTACCGGATACGTGGGACTCGTGGGAGCCACCTGTCTGGCGGAGATGGGAAACGACGTCATCTGCGTGGACAAGGACGAGGGCAAGATTGAGGGTCTGCGCAACGGGGTCATCCCCATATACGAGCCAGGCCTCGAGGCCATGGTGGAGCGCAACTTCAGGGAGGGGCGCCTCAGCTTCACCACCGACATCTCCAGGGGCGTCCGGGAGAGCTCCATCATCTACATATCCGTGGGCACTCCACCCGACGAGGACGGCTCCGCCGACCTGCAGCACGTCCTGGCGGTGGCGGGGGAGATCGGCCGCCATATGGACGGATACCGCATCGTGGTGAACAAGAGCACAGTGCCCGTGGGAACCGCCGAGATGGTGAGAGAGGCCATCGCCGAACAGACCGGCCATCCTGTGGACGTGGTGAGCAACCCGGAGTTCCTCAAGGAGGGCTCGGCGGTGGACGACTTCATGAAGCCCGACCGAATAGTGATCGGCACCGACTCGCAGGAGGCGGCGGAGACCATGAGCGAGCTCTACGCCCCCTTCGTGCGCACCAACAACCCCATCCTGGTAATGAGCAACCGCAGTGCCGAGCTGACCAAGTACGTGGCCAACAGCCTTCTGGCCACCCGGATATCCTTCATGAACGAGATCGCCAACCTCTGCGACATCATCGACGCCGACGTGTCCGACGTCCGCCGCGGGATCGGGTCGGACCGGCGTATCGGCCCCAGCTTCCTCTTCCCGGGGGCCGGCTTCGGCGGCTCGTGCTTTCCCAAGGACATTCGCGCCCTGCAGTCCACCAGCAGCGAGCACGGCTACCCGCTGCAGGTTCTGGAAGCGGTGACCAGGGTGAACGGACAGCAGAAGAAGGTGCTGGTGAAGAAGGCCGAGAACCACTTCGACGGGGATTTGGACGGACTGCGGTTCGCCGTATGGGGCCTCTCCTTCAAGCCCAACACCGACGACATGCGTGAGGCCTCGGCCATAACCGTGATACGAGGCCTCCTGGAGCGCGGGGCGGAGGTCTCCGCCTTCGACCCCAAGGCCATGGAGAATGCCAGGATGATACTGGGCGACTCCGTATCCTATGCCGGTTCCAACTACGAGGCCCTGCGGGGGGCCGACGCTCTGATGCTGGTTACCGAGTGGACCGAGTTCAGGGAGCCGGACTTCGACCGGATGCGGGATCTGATGAAGCAGCCTGTGGTGTTCGACGGCCGCAACATCTTCAACCCGTCGAAGCTGCGGGCCAAGGGCTTCGTCTACTACGGCATCGGGAGGCGATAGCGTGTCTGAGAAGCCCGCGGTAGCGGTTGTGGGCCTGGGCTACGTGGGACTGCCCCTGGCGATGGAGTTCGTTTTCGGAGGATGCCGCGTACACGGCGTGGACGCAGACCCGGAGAAGCCCAGGATACTGCTGGAGGACAAGAGAAGCTACCTGCGGCACATTCCCTCCGACAAGGTCCGCCAGGCCGTGGAGACGGGGAGGTTCAGCGCCTCGGTGGGCTTCGATGACCTGGAGGACTGCGACGCGGTGCTGATCTGCGTTCCCACCCCCCTGGGCCCGTCCCGGGAGCCGGAGCTGCGCTACGTCCGGGAAACCGGCGAGGAGATCGCCGCCCACCTGCGCCAGGGCCAGCTGGTGGTCCTGGAGTCCACCACCTATCCCGGCACCACCCGCGACGAGCTGGTGCCCATCCTGGAGAGCAGCGGCCTGCAGGCCGGCCGGGACTTCCACGTAGCTTTCTCCCCGGAGAGGGAGGACCCCGGGAACAAGACCTTCAGCACCAGGACCATTCCCAAGCTGGTGGGTGCCCTCACCGAGGAGGGGGGCCGGCTGGCGCGGGACATCTACCTCCACGCCGTGGAGGATGTGGTTGTCGTGGGCTCGCCGGAGGTGGCGGAGATGGCGAAGATCACCGAGAACACCTACCGGGCGGTGAACATCGCCCTGGTGAACGAGCTGAAGCTCCTGGCCGACAGGATGGATATCGACATCTGGGAGGTGATCGATGCGGCCTCCACCAAGCCCTTCGGCTACACCCCCTTCTACCCCGGCCCCGGCCTGGGGGGACACTGCATACCCATCGACCCCTTCTACCTCACCTGGCGGGCGCACCAGTTCGGCATGCCCACCAGGTTCATCGAGCTGGCCGGCGAGGTCAACACCCGCATGCCGGCATTCGTGGTGGAGAAGGTCTGCATGGCCCTCAACCGCCAGGAGAAGAGCGTGAAGGGGAGCAGGATACTGCTGCTGGGAATGGCCTACAAGCCCGACATCGACGACTACCGGGAGACCCCGGCGCTGAAGGTGATGGAGAGGCTGCAGGAGATGGGAGCCCGCGTGGACTACAACGACCCCTACGTGAAGAGGATACCCGAGGGAACCAGGCAGACCAGCTTCACGCCCGAGTCCGTCGACCTCTCCGAGGAGACCCTGTCGGAATGCGACTGCGTGGTTGTCATAACAAACCATTCCTGCTACGATTACCAGTGGATCGTAGACCACTCCAGGGTCGTGGTGGACACCAGGAACGCATGCTCGGGTGTCGACGACCCCCAGGGAAAGGTAGTCAAGGCTTGACCAGAACGCTGCCGCTTTTGCTCCTGCTGACCGCGGCAACCGTCTCCGCCACCGGCATGGAGAGCTACTACGTGCCCGGAGTGGAGACCGGCGAGGTGCTGATAAACGTTCACATCTGGGGCGAGGTCAGGACCCCCGGGACCTTCCAGGTGCCGGTGGGAAGCGATCTGGTGGCGGCCCTCTCCGCCGCCGGTGGACCTGTCCGCACCGCCGACCTGGACCACGTGAAGGTTGTTCAGGGGGAGACCGAGGTGGAGTACAACCTGGCGGACTTCCTGGAGGCCGAGGGTGAGCCGCTCCCGGTCCTGGGTCCCGGGGCAACCGTCTACGTGCCCGAGCGGGGCTTCGAGGGATGGAAGGAAGTAATTGACTTCGGATACAAGATACTGGTGGCGGTGAACCTCGTATGGGTGATGACGGAGCGCTGAGCAGGGGCCGGCCGGAGGAGCAGGAGACCCTCAACCTGGCCGAGTACCTGTGGCTGATCCGCCGGGGCAAGTGGATAATACTGGCCTTCGTGGTGGTGTCGGTGGCCGTGAGCGTCTACATCACCATGAACACCGAGCCCGTCTACCGCTCCAGCGGTACATTCATCTACAAGCCCAACAACACCATATCCAGGGCCCTGGACATGTCCGGAGGCGTCTCCTGGTTCGAGGTGGAGACCTACCGAAACGACCAGGTGGAGATCATCAACAGCAGAAGCCTGGCCGAGGCGGTGGCCGACTCCATCCTCCGCTCCCCGGATTCCGACAGCATCATCTCGCTTCTCTACGACGGCCGCCCGCCGCCGGCGCCCCATCTCCGGGGGTCCCTGGTGGGTCTGGTCAGGGGCAGGTCATCGGTGAGCATGAAGAAGGACACCGACTTCTTCGTCCTCTCCGCCACCGGCGACACCCCCACCGCCGCTGCGGCCCTGGCCAACCTGGTGATGCACACCTACTACCGGCGCAACCTCAGCCAGGCCCGGGGGGAGAACCGCGAGGTGAGGGAGTTCCTGCAGACCCAGATGGGGCTCATCGAGCGCCAGCTGCTGGCCGACGAGGACTCCCTGCGCCGCTTCAAGGAGCGCAACAGCATGGCCGACCTGGACACCGAGACCACCAACCTGGTCCGCAACCTGGCCACCATGCAGACCCAGGCCGAGGCCGCCAGGACCGCTGTCGGTGAGGCCGAGACCAGGGCCGCCTACTACCGGTCCCGCATAGACGAGTACCGCCAGGGCCTGGCGGGGGAGATGACCGAGGTTAACGACACCCGCATCTCCCAGCTGCAGTCGGACATATCCACGCTGGAGACAGCGCGGGCCGAGCTTCTGGCCACCGGAGCCGACAGCCTGGCGGTAGCCTCCATCGACCGCAGGCTGCAGACCCGCCGCGATGAGCTCGCTCGGGCCATAATGGGCAAGGCGTCCGTCACCTTCCCCACCAACCCCGCCGGACCCCTGGACAGCTGGATGCAGAACCTGGCCGAGGCCGAGGCGGAGCGCAGGGCGCAGACCAGTCGCTGGCGGGCCCTGTCCGGCGCCGCCGCCGACATGGAGGACAGCCTCTCGGGCCTGCCCGAGCTGGAGATGCGGCTGGCCAGGCTGGAGCGCAACCGGCAGGTGAGCGAGAACATCTACATCCTGCTGCGCACCAAGTACGAGGAGACCCGCATATCCGAGGTGAGCCAGATCGGAGACGTGACCATCGTGGACACCGCCCTGCCCGGCGGCAAGGTGAAGCCCTCGGAGAGGCGTAACCTGATCATGGGCCTGCTGGTGGGGCTGGCTCTGGGGGTGGGCACGGTCTTCCTCCGCGAGCAGCTGGACACCAGCGTCAAGAGCCCCGAGGACGTGGAGCAGCTGGGCATAACCGTGCTGGGCGTGATACCGCGCATGGACCTGGGCCGCAAGGGAGTAAGGATGCCGGTGACCGACTCCAGCCCCCGGGCTCCGGCCAGCGAGGCCTACCGCGATCTTCGGACCTCGCTGCGTTTCAGCGCCACCGAGGGCCCCATGCGAAGCCTGGTGGTGACCAGCGCCGGGCCCCGTGAGGGCAAGTCCATGACGGTGGCCAACCTGGCTGTGGTAATGGCCCAGGCCGGCCAGAGGGTCCTTCTGGTGGACACCGATCTGCGCCGGCCCGTGATGCACAACATCTTCAGCCTTAAGCGCGAGCCGGGGCTCACCGAGGTCATCGCCGACATCAGGGGGTTGGACGATCCCGACGTGATCAAGTCCACCGGCGTGGAGAACCTCAGCGTCCTCACCTGCGGCCGCCTTCCCCACAACCCCGCGGAGATGGTGGGAAGCGGACGCATGCGGACGCTGACCAGGGAGCTGGAGGAGAGGTTCGACATCGTGCTGCTGGACAGCCCGCCGGTTGCGGTGGTAACCGATCCCATAGTCCTCAGCGCCATGGCCGATGCCACCCTGGTGGTGGTCATGTCCAAGCTGGGGGACAAGAAGGTGCTCCGAAGCGCCTGGACCAAGCTGCAGAGGACGGCCAACAACCTCACCGGCGCCCTGCTGAACGGCTTCGACCCCATAAGCATGTATACCTCCTACGGGTACTACACCTACAGGTACCACTACTACTACAGCGACGACGGCTCCCGCTCCAAACGTAGGTTCGGCCGGGACAAGAGCTGATTCCGGCGCCCCGCCCCCATCCATCCGAAAATGCCAGGTGTTTCCTGTATACTTGACGCTCACGAGGGTTGCGGTGGTGTGTAGTGTCATGTAGTGGGTTGACAGTGGGAGAAAGTGGGGTAGAATATCTCCGGGAGGTCGAATGGCATGCCGGAGTTCACTGGGACCTACACGCACACGCTGGACAGCAAGGGGAGGGTCAGCGTCCCCGCCGCCTACCGCCGCCAGCTCACCGGTGAGGGCCTGCACCTGAACCTGGGTCTGGACGGCTGCCTCGTAATCTACCCGCCCGAGAAGTGGGAGTCGGTGAAGCGCGAGCTCTCCCGGCTCTCCCGCGGCCGGGGTCCCGAGAGGTTCTTCATGCGCAGGTTCGCCCGATACCTGCGTGCGGTGAGCCTGGACGCCCAGGGACGGATAATGATCCCCGCAGAGCTTCTGGAGAAGGCGGGGATAGGGGGCGAGGTGGTCTTCCTGGGTCAGCTGGACAGCATCGAGCTCTGGGCTCCGGACAGGTTCGACACTGCCAGTGGCGAGGAGGAGCTCAGCTTCGAGCAGGTCGCCGAAGACCTGGGAATCAACATCTGACGTCGGAAACGGTGGTGCATGCTGATGGGTGGCAGCGGCGGCGGCCCCGGAGGTGCAGACAGCCCGGGCGAAGGCCGGGGCGAGCCCACCGGCCACGTCCCCGTCCTCCTGGAGGAGACGGTGGAGTTTCTTCTGGAGGACTCGCCCCGAACAGTGGTGGACGGAACCGTGGGTGGCGGCGGCCACCTCTCGGTCCTTCTGGAGAGGCTGCCGGACGAGGCCAGGGTCCTGGGACTGGACCGGGACCCGGCGGCTCTGGAGCGGGTGAGAGCCCGCCTGGGCAACGATCCCCGGCTGACCCTGGCGTGCGCGCCGTTCGACCGTCTGGAGGAGGTGCTGGAGGAACACGGCATGGGACTGGCCGATGCGGCCGTATTCGACCTGGGCATGTCGTCGGATCAGCTGGAAGACGCCTCCAGGGGCTTCACCTACCGGGAGACCGGTCCCCTGGACATGCGCTTTGATCCCGCCTCGGGCACCACTGCCGCGGAGATCCTGAACGGCCTGGACCAGAAGGAGCTGGCGGATCTGATCTTCCATCTAGGGGGGGAACGGCGCAGCCGCAGGATTGCCAGGAGGATAGTTCAGCGCAGGCCCCTGGCCGACACCTCCGAGCTGGTGGCGGCGGTGAGCAGCGCCGTACGCGGATACCGGCCGGGGGTACTCTCCCGGGTCTTCCAGGCGCTTCGGATCGCGGTGAACGACGAGATGGGGCAGCTGGACCGTCTCCTGGAGTCCATGGACCGCTGGCTGGCCTCCGGGGGGAGGGTGGCGCTGATCACCTTCCATTCCCTGGAGGACAGGAGGGTGAAGCGCTTCCTCCGGGACACACCCGGTTTCAGGCCGGGTGAGCCGGAGTGGACCGCTGCCGGTGAGGAGGAGCGTCGGCTCAACGTGCGCAGCCGCTCGGCCAAGCTAAGGAGGGGGGTCAGGGAATGAAGCCCTACGTCAGGAAGCTCACCGTACTGCTGGCTGCAACGCTGGCGGCCCTGGCCCTAATCGAGATCACCCTCCACAATCTGAAGGTGGGCAATGCCATACGGATGGAGGAGCTGGACTGCAGAAGGGACGACCTGCGGCGGAGGATAGAGGACCTGGAGGCCGATCGTGCCAGGCTGCTCTCGCCGCAGCGGCTCAAGGAGGCCGCCTCCAGGCTGGGCCTGGAGCCGCTGCCCCTGGAGAGGGTGGGACTGGTTGAGGTAGGCCCGGGGGAGGTGACGGGTGGGAGCTAGGCTGGGCCATTCCATGTCCCGCCGGGTAGCCAGGGCCAAGCTGGCCTCCTTCCTGACTGTCCTGCTCTTCGGCGCGGTTCTGGCCAGGCTGGGTCAGATACAGCTTCTGCAGCACAACAGGTACGCCCGGCAGGCGGAGCGCCAGCACACCCACCGGGTGGAGGAGGAGGCCCGCCGCGGCAAGATCTTCGACCGCAACGGGGCCCTGATGGCGGGCAACAGGGCCGTGGTGACCTTTGAGGTCTACTGGCCCAGCGTAGAGGAGGGAGGGCAGTCTCTCGTGGACTCCCTGGTGGAACGACTGGGGGGCTACGCCTGCGTCAGCCGTCCCCTGCAGCGGCGGGGGGTCAACCAGATACTGGCCAGGGACGTGCCCTACGACAGCGCGGCGGCCTTCATAGCCGAGGGCCTGCCCACCGGCGTGAACTGGACGGTGGGGTCGCGCAGGACCTACCCGCTGGGGGACGCCGCCGCATCCATAGTCGGAAGGTACAGCGCCGACCACGCAGAGGGGTTGGAGAGCAGCAGAGGCTCGCTTCTGGCCGGTAGCGACGGCGTGCGCTACGTTCGGTACAGCGGCCGGTCGGACGTCTGCCTCACGGTGCCCGAGGCCGAGAACAGCCCCCCCCGGGACGGGCTGGACCTGATGCTCACCATAGACTCCCGGCTGCAGGCGCTCTCCATGGAGTACCTCCGGGAGGCCGTGGACAGCAGCAGGAGCAGCTGGGGCGCGGTGGTGATGGTGGACCCCGCCTGCGGGGACGTGCTGGCCATGGCCAGCTACCCGGTGCGCTGCGACAACGGAGCCCTGGCCATGAACCACTGCCTGCAGGGCTACCACGAGCCCGGATCCACGTTCAAGCTGGTGACCATCGCCGCCTGCCTGGAGGAGGGGATCGTGGACCCTCTGGACACCTTCGACTGCAGCCGGGGCCAGATAGCGGTTGCGGACAGGACCATCAGCGACTGCCACGAGTTCGGCGAGCTGACTGTGGAGGAGATCTTCGCGCATTCCAGCAACGTGGGAACCATCAAGCTGGCAGAGCTCCTGGACGACGACGTCTTCTACGGCTACTGCACCGACATGGGCTTCGGGTCGCGGACGGGAATCGAGCTGCCGGGGGAGTCATCCGGGCTGCTCAGCCCCCCCTCCCGGTGGTCGGGAGTGTCCAAGGCGTCCATAGCCATAGGGCAGGAGGTCACCGTCACCCCCCTGCAGCTGGCCATGGCCTACGCCGCGGTGGCCAACGGCGGGGTCCTCTACCAGCCGAGGCTGGTGCGGGCCTGCCGCGGCCAGGAGGGATGGCAGGAGCTGGCCACCTTCAGCCGGCGGAGGGTGATGAGCCGGGAGACCGCCGCGGAGATACGACGGATGATGCGTCTGGCGGTGGAGGAGGGCACCGCTGCCAGCGCCAGGGTCGGCGGCGTGGACGTGGCGGGGAAGACCGGAACCGCCGAGCGGCTTTCCCTGGGGGACGACGAGTACCTGTCCGCCTTTGCCGGAATAGTCCCCGTGGAGAGCCCCCGGCTGGTGACCGTGATAGTCATGGACTCCCCCGATTACGAGTACCGCTTCGGAAGCGCCCTGGCCGCCCCGCTGTTCGCCGAGGTGGTGGACCAGGCCATCGGCGTGGAGCCGGCCCTGGCCCTGTCGCCCCTGGAGAGCGACGGCACCCACCTGGCCGCGGAGGTTGAGCAATGAGGCTGGACCGGGTGCTGGCGGGGACCGGAGCGGCGGTGCCGTCCGAGCTGTCGGGGGCCGAGGTGACCGGCGTCACCAACGACTCCCGGGAGGTGCGGGAGGGATTCCTTTTCGTGGCGGTGAGGGGATTCCGGACAGACGGCCACCTGTTCATCCCGCAGGCGCTGGAGGCCGGGGCCTGCGCCTGCGTGGCGGAACGGCGGGGCGAGGAGGGTTCACGTGTCATCCTCAACTCAGAGGGGGACAACAGGCGGCTTCTGGCCAGGGCGGCTTCCAACCTCTACCGGAGGCCCTGGGAGGAGATGACCATGGTGGGCATCACGGGCACCAACGGCAAGACCTCCACCGCCATGATGCTGGCGGCGGTCCTGGAGGATTCCGGAATGGCCACCGGTGTCCTGGGCACCATCGGCTACAGGATCGGGGAACGGACCCTTCCAGCCCCGGTGACCACTCCGGAGTCCCACGTGCTGGCCCGTCTGCTCCGCGAGATGGCCGACAGCGGCTGCGGGGCCTGCGTCATGGAGGTCTCCAGCCACGCCCTGGCCCTCTCGCGGGTGGACATGGTCCGGCTGGACGCTGCGGTGTTCACCAACATCTCCCAGGACCATCTGGACTTCCACGCGGACATGGAGGAGTACCTGCGCACCAAGCTGCGGATCTTCGAGCTTCTGAAACCGGACGGAAGCGCCCTGGTGGGCACCTACGCCCCGGGGGCTCCCCACGTGGAGGGTGCGGCCACCTTCGGAGACTCCCCCGGCGACGACTACCGGATTTCGGACATGGAGGTGGGCCTGGGCAGCATCTCCTACACGCTCTCTCATGCAGGCCGGAGCGTGGAGGTCGGAATCCCGGTGAGCGGCAGCGTGAATGTCTACAACAGCGCCGGCGCTCTGGCCGCCGCCCACAGGGTGGGCCTGGACCTGGGCGAGGCCGCCGCCGGCCTGGAGGGCTTCAGGGGTATTCCGGGCAGGCTGGAGTCGGTGGACGAGGGGCAGGACTTCCTGGTGGCCGTGGACTACGCCCATACCCCCGACGCCCTGGAGAAGGTTCTGCAGCAGGCGGGGGAGATGAGCAGGGGCCGGGTGATCGCGGTGTTCGGCGCCGGGGGTGACCGTGACCGGCGTAAGAGGCCCAGGATGGGGGCCATCGCCGACAGGCTGGCGGACGTGCTGGTGGTCACCAGCGACAACCCCCGAACCGAGGAGCCCGGGGCCATCATCCGGGAGATACTGGAGGGAGTCGACAGGGAGAGCGGCCTCCACGTGGAGCCCGACCGACGGGGCGCCATCCGGCTGGCGGTGAGTCTGGCCCGGGCGGGCGACGTGGTGGTGATCGCGGGCAAGGGGCACGAGGACTACCAGATACTGGGCACCGAGAGGGTGCATTTCGACGACCGCGAGGAGGCCAGGCGGGCCATAGCCGGGAGACGTCATGGCTGAGATACCACTCGACGCTCTGGCCCGGCACGTGGGGGGCAGCTACCGGGGTCCGGAGGGCCTCTGTGCGGACAGGGCCGTCATCGACTCCCGTGAGGCCGGCGCCGGGTCTCTGTTCTTCGCCCTGGCTGGAGAGAGGACCGACGGCCACCGCTATGCCGAGGACGTACTGGACGCCGGGGGCTCGATCGTGGTGAGCCGCGACCCGGGCCGGGGCCCGGCGATACTGGTGGATGACGTGGAGCGGGCGCTGCTGGAGGCCGGGGGATGGGCCCGGGACAGAATATCGGTGCCGGTGATCGGCCTTTCGGGGAGTTCGGGGAAGACCACCACCAGGAGGCTGCTGGAGCTGGCCTTGTCAACCAGGTTCAGGGTGGCGGCCACGGAGGGCAACCGCAACAACCAGCTGGGCCTCCCCCTGACGCTGCTGAACGTCTCCGGCCGGCCGGAGGTGGTGGTGCTGGAGCTGGGAATGAACCACGCCGGAGAGATCCGACAGCTCTGCCGGGTGGCCCGGCCCACTGACTCTGTGATAACCAACATCGGGCTGGCCCACGTGGAGCATCTCGGCTCCCGGGAGGGCATCGCCAGGGCCAAGGCGGAACTCTTGGAGGGGACCGCCCCCGGCGGCTTCTGCGTCATACCCCGGGGCGAGGTGGTACTGGACAGAGCCGCGGAGGCCGCGGGCCTGGAAGCGGTAAGGGTGGGCCCCGGCGGGGACCGGTGGCTGGAGGAGTGCCCGGAGGGCGCGTGCATCCAGCCCGGAGGGCATCCTGTGAGCATGGGCATCCCGGGACGGCACAACCTGGAGAACGCATTGGTGGCAGTCACCGCGGCGGAGCTTATGGGGGTCCCCCCCGAGGCAGCACTGGAGGCCATCGGCGGCTACCGGGGAATGGCCGGCAGGTCGGCCCTGCTGCAGGCGGGGCCCTTCAGGGTGATGGACGAGAGCTACAACTCCAATCCCGACTCGGCGGAGGCCTGCCTGCGGGCCCTGGCGGAGATGCCCGGAGGCCCGAACGTGGCCATACTGGGCGACATGCTGGAGCTGGGCGGGAGGACCGGGGAGCTCCACCGCCGGGTGCTGGCGTTCGCAGACGGACTGGGCCTCCGCAGGATTGTCCTGGTGGGGAATCTGTTTTCCGCGCAGGCCGGTGGGGCGACCCGGACGGATACGGTGGCGGCCCGGGACTGGAGGCACGCGGTGGAGCTGGCCGTGGAGGCCCTGGAGCCGGGAGGCACAGTCCTGGTGAAGGCCAGCCGCAGCCTGCGGCTGGAGCGGGCGGTGGACCTGCTGAGGAAGAGGTTGTCGGGACCCGCGGCGGGGGAGGGTCAATGAGCTACTGGCTGGACGGCTTCGACAAGACCGTGGGCGTGCTGGGGCTGGGCAGGAGCGGGCGGGCCGCCGCCGCCCTCCTGAGCCGGCGCGGATTTGCCGTTGTGGGGATAGACGATTCCCCCGACTGCCGCCCCTGCCCCGACTGCGCCCGGCACGTGCTGGGCGACACCGGAGCCCTGGACCTCGAGGACCTGGACGGCCTGGTGCTCAGCCCCGGGGTACCGCCGGCGGCCCAGCTGCCATCCCGGGCCAGGGAGCTGGGGATTCCGGTAACCGGTGAGGTGGAGCTGGCCAGTCTGTTCACATCGGCCACGGTGGCCGCCGTCACCGGCTCCAACGGCAAGACCACCACAGTGGAGTGGCTGGGCAACCTCCTGCGGATGGCGGGCGTGAACGCTTGCGTGGCGGGGAACATGGGCTACCCGTTCTCCCGGGCCGTCCTGGAGAGCCCGGATGCCGGGGTCTACGTCCTGGAGGTCAGCAGCTACCAGCTGGAGACAGTAAAGACATTCAGACCCAGGGTGGCCGCGGTGCTGAACCTCACCCCCGACCATCTCAGCCGCCACGGGGACATGGACGGCTACCGAGGCGCCAAGGCCAGGATATTCATGAACCAGAGCCCGGAGGACTTCCTGGTGCTCAACGCCGACGACCCCCAGCTGGTGAGCCTCATGGGCCTCACCGAGGGAATGGAGATGTACTTCAGCCTTCGGAGGCCGGTGGAAACCGGGGCGTTCGTGCGGGAGGAAAGCATCCAACTGGCCTGGGCCGGCGGGGTCAGCCCCCTGCTGCCGGTGGAGGAGCTCTCCCTGCCCGGGGCCCATAACGTCGCTAACGCCCTGGCCGTGGTTTCCATGGCCCGGGCCCTGGGGGTATCCGGCCCCCGCATGCTGGATGGCCTGCGCACCTTCCCCGGAGTGCCGCACAGGCTGGAGGAGATCCGGAGGCTCGGGGGAGTCAGGTACGTAAACGACTCGAAGTCCACCAACATCGACTCCCTCCGGGTAGCCCTGGAGGCGGAGCCCGGCCCTTTGGTGCTGATAGCCGGCGGCAGGCCAAAGGAGGGCGACTACGGCGGGCTCAGGGAAGCCGTCCGCTCCCGGGCCAGAGCGGTGCTCACCATAGGCGAGGCCGCCGGGATGCTGGCCGAGGCCTGGAGCGACGGGATCACAGTGGAACGGCTCCCGGACCTGGATGCCGCCGTGGGCCGCGCCCGGAGCCTTGCCCGCAGCGGGGACACCGTCCTCCTCTCCCCGGGCTGCGCGAGCTTCGACCAGTACGAGAACTTCGAGGAGCGGGGAGAGCACTTCCGCAGCCTGGTGGAGGCCCTGTCATGAGCGCTGCGCGGAATGCCCCCACCGGCATGCTGCTCACCACCACCGCCGTCCTGCTGATACTGGGCGTAATGGCGGTGTACACCGCCAGCTCCTTCGCCTCCATGCAGGACTACGCCGATGGAGGCAGCTACCACTACCTGGTGCGGCACCTGGTGAGGCTGGCCGCCGGCCTCCTCTGCGCCGTCGCCGCCTACTCCATGCCCAGAAGGGCGTGGATACTGGCGGCCCCCGTGCTCTACGGGGCCAGTCTGCTGATGCTGGTTATGACGGTGGTCCCGGGATTCCCGCTGTCGCCGGCCGTGAAGGGCTCCAGCAGGTGGCTCTTCCTGGGTCCGGTGAGCCTCATGCCCGCCGACCTGGTCCGTTTCTCCATGATCATGCTCGTGGCGTCGCTGGTTACCGGAAGCAGGCTCCGGCCCCGCAGCGGCGGCGGCTTCCTGCTGCTCTGCTCCCTGGGACTCTTCCCCGCCGGCCTGATGCTTCTGCAGCCCGATTTCGCCGGTGCCGCCTACCTAACGGTCGTTTTGCTGGTGGTTGCCTATCTGGCGGAAGCGAGACTGGGCCACATCGCACTCCTCCTGACCCTTCTGGTGGCCCTGGGCGCCGCCGCCGTGCTCTCATCCGAGTACCGCATGAGGCGTCTGACGGGATTCCGGAACCCCGAGGAGAACGTCGAGGGCACCAACTGGCAGTCGAACCAGTCCATCATCGCACTGGGGAGCGGCGGCCTGCGCGGCCGGGGACTGGGTCGCGGCAGGCAGCAGATGGGCTATCTGCCGGAGCCCTTCTCGGACTTCGTCCTGGCCGTGGTGGGAGAGGAGCTGGGCTTCATGGGTACCTCCCTTATTACCGGCCTCATCCTGCTGCTGTGCCTCTCCGGCTGGCGGATAGCGCAGGCGGGAGACAGCGCCTTCGGCCAGATCGCCGCGGGAGGTCTCACCGCCTCCATCGCCATAGGTGCCCTGATCCATGCAGGCGTGGTGACCAGGCTGCTGCCTCCCACGGGGACTCCCCTTCCCCTGATATCCTGGGGGGGCACCAACGTGATAGTCACGCTGGCCTCCATCGGCTTCCTGGCCCGGATATCCAGGGAGGTGGGCTGATGGTAAAGGCCTTCTTCGCCGCGGGGGGTACCGGGGGCCACATCAGCCCCGCCCTGGCCGTGGCCTCAGCCATGGAGGAGCTGGGGGGCGTGGACGCGCGTTTCATAGCCACCTGCCGGACGGTGGACAGACGCATGTACGCGCCCATGGGAGAGCGCGTCTACTACATCGACTCACCCAGGGTCGACAGGGGCGGCCCCAGCACCCTCCTTCTGCCCTTCAGGGCCCTCTCCACCCTTCGCCTTGTGCGGGGAATACTCCGCGCCGAGGGTGCAGACGTGCTTCTGGGTACCGGAGGATACTCCTCCTTCTACGCCATGATGGCGGCCAGGACGCTGGGCATTCCCGCGGTGCTTCACGAGTCGAACACCGTTGCCGGAAGGTCCAACAGGCTGGCCTCCCGCTTTGCCGACCTCACACTTACGGGCTTCGGCGCCGGGAGGGCGGGGCTGTCCGGAACGGTGGAGCGCGCGGGGAATCCGGTGCGCCCATCTCTGTCCAGGATGAACCCGCTGGAGGCCAGGAGATCGCTGGGGATACCCATGGACCGGCCCGCGGTGCTGTTCCTGGGCGGGAGCCAGGGCGCCAGGGCCCTCAACGACCTGGCTCTGCGGGCCCCGGATGGTGTCTTCGTGATACTGCAGTGCGGCGAGAGAGATCTGCTTCGGGTACGCAAGGAGGCCGGAGATAGGAAGGACATGAGGGTAATAGCCTTCGCCGACGATCCCTCTGCCCTCTACTCCGCCGCGGACCTGGCGGTGGCCAGGGCCGGGGCCATGACCGCCGCCGAGCTCTGCTGGTTCCGTCTGCCGTCGGTCCTTGTTCCATACCCCTACGCCGCCGGTGACCACCAGCGGGGAAACGCCGGGGAGCTGGATAGCGCCGGAGGGGCCGTAATGCTGGACCAGGACGCCGCCGGGGAGTCACTCTGGTCCCTGGTGGAGTCCCTTTTGGAGGAGCCGGAGAGGCGGAGGTCCATGAGCACGGCCCTGGCGGGGCTGATGCCGGAGAACCCCGCCTACGCCATAGCCCGCCGCCTGCTGGACACCGCCGGGGAAGGCGGTGGGCTGTGAGCGTCGTGCACGTCATGGGGGCCGGGGGAGCGGGCATGAGCGGCCTGGCCCGCTGGTACGCCCAGTCCGGCTGGACCGTTACCGGATGCGACCTCAGCCCCGGTCCCGTGGTCCGGATGCTGCGGGAGGAGGGAATACCGGTGGCCATGGGCCACAGCCCCGAGCACCTGGAGGGAGTCGACCGGCTGGTCCATAGCGCGGCCGTTCCCCCGGACTGCCCGGAGCTGTTGGCGGCGTCGCGCGTGGGGATTCCCGCCCTCCGCAGGAGCGAGGCCCTGGCGGAGCTCACCGAAGGCGCTCCGCTGGCGGCCGTTGCCGGTGCCCACGGCAAGACCACCACCGCATCCATGGCGGGCTGGGCCCTGTCGGCCTGCGGGATGGACCCTACCGTACTGGTGGGAGGGCAGGTCCCGGCCTGGGGGGGCAACTACCGCCCTGGCTCCGGGCCGGTGGTGGTGGAGGCCGACGAGTACGACAGGGCCTTCCTCCGTCTACGTCCCACCTGGGCCCTGGTCACCGGCTTCGCCGCCGAGCACCTGGAGTGCTACGGGTCGGTTGAGCGCCTTGAGGCGGCATTCGAGTTCTTCCTGGAGCTGACCCCTCCGAACGGGTCGGTGATAGTGCCCCGCCGGCTCAGAGGGATGGCCAGGTGGGCCGAGCGGCTTGGTCGCCGGGTGGTGACCACCGGGCCGGAAGGCGAGGTGTTCGCCGAGAGCCTGGGGGCCGACGGCTGGGGGGAGAGGTACTCCTTGTCTGGCGTGCGGGGGAGGCTTCCCCAGCCCGGGCTGCACAACCTGGAGAACGTGGCCTCGGCGGCGGCCCTGTGCCGGGAGATGGGGGCCGACGTCGCGCAGGTGGTGCGGGCCCTGGAGGACTACCCGGGGGTGAGCCGCAGGCTGGAGCGGATAGGAGAGCTGCACGGTGCGGTGGCGGTATCGGACTACGCCCACCACCCCGACGAGATCAGCGCTGCCCTGGCTGCCCTGAGGAGGGTCTCCCATGGCGGGCTGGGAGTGGTATTTCAGCCACACCTCTACAGCCGCACCCGTCTGCTGCACCGGGAGATGGGGGCTGCCCTCGCCGCCGCCGACTGGGCCGTGGTCCTCCCCGTCTACCCGGCGCGGGAGGCGCCCATTGCCGGAGTCACCTCCCAGCTGGTGCACACCGCCTGCGTCCGCGCCGGCGGCACCTCCATCCGCTGCGGCATGTCGGAGCTGGGCGACTGCCTTGCGGGGCTGGAGGCGGGAACCGTGGTCTTCATGGGAGCCGGCACCGTGGATCGGACCGCCAGGCGGCTGGCTGAGGAGGGGGCATGAGAAAGGTAATGTGGATCCTTCTGGCGCTGTCCATGGCCGCCACCGTGGGGGCCCTGGGCTACAGGATGGCCGAGAGGGACGACTGGTTCGACCTGGGGGAGGCCCGGGTCCGGGGGATCAGGTCGGCGGACTCCGCCCTGGTTGCCCGGGCGCTGCGGCCCTACTTCGGCACGCCCCTGGGAAGCCTCGACCTGCTCTCCATCCGCCGCGACCTGGAGGAGCTCTCGCTGGTCGACTCCGCAGAGGTGGGCAGAAGCTGGCCGCGGTCCATAGCCGTGGATGTGTCCCTGGTGCGGCCGGTGGCGGTCCTGGAGGACACCGGCGGACGCACCGCGGTGGACGCCGCCGGGAATCCCCTTCCCGCGACCTTCGTCGCCGACAGCCTTCCCCGGATCGCGCTGGAGGCGGGATACGTCCGGGAGGATCTGCTGCGCCTGCTGGACTACGTGAGCTCCGCAGGGACCCCGGCCGGCGTGGAGGGCATCGAGCTGGGCGCCAGGGGGGTGAGCTTCCTCACCGGTGAATGCCGCGTGCTGCTGGGTTCGGACCGACTGCCGCTCCGCTGGGGCCTGTTCAGAAGCATACCGCGGGGCGCTCTGCTCTCCGGAAGAGGGTGCACGGTGGACATGCGCTACAGGGGCCAGGCCGTTGTGAGAAGCCGCAGGGAGGAACGATCGGGATGACGGACAGCATGCTGGCGGGCCTGGACATTGGGACATCCAAGGCCACCTGCGTGGTGGCGGAGCTGGACGACGACGGCGAGCTGGTGATCAGCTCGGTGGGCGAGGCCTCCATGCGCGACGGCGTCAGGAACGGGCTGGTGGTGAACCTCCAGCAGGTCTCGGAGACCGTGGAAAGGGCCATCGAGCAGGCCGAGCTGGTGCTGCCCTGGAGCATAGACAGCGTCTACCTCTCTATCAGCGGTGAGCACGTGCGGGGCTTTGCCGGTCGGGGCTCGGTGAGCGTGGGCAGCCGGAACGAGGGAGGGGCCTCGGTGGTATCCGCCGAAGACGTCCAGCGCGCCGAGGAGGCTGCACGGGCCGTGAGCCTGCCCCCCGGCTGCATCGTGCTGGACACGGTCCGGAGGGACTACGCGGCCGACAGCTTCGAGAGGCTGCGGCAGCCACCGCTGGGCCTGAAGGCCGAGCAGATCAGCGCCAGGATCTACACCGTGATCGCCGACAGGGTCGCGGTGGACAACCTGATCAGCTGCGTGGAGGAGGCGGGCAGGGAGGTGGCCGGCATGATCCCCGCCGCGGTGGCCAGCGGCAGGGCCGTGCTCACCGACGACGAGATGGAGGTGGGAGTGGCCTCCGTGGACATGGGCGCCGGCACCACCGACCTGGCCGTGTTCCGCGACGGCAGCCTGGCCCATCTGGCGGTTATACCCATGGGGGGGGACCTGATCACGGGCGACCTCCAGGCCCTGAGGATATCCCGGGAGAACGCCGAGGAGATAAAGAGGGAGTGGGCGGCGGCCGTCTCTTCGAAGGTGGACCCCAACAAGACGATGAAGGTCTCGCGGCTGGGGGGCCGGGGCACCTTCACCGTAACCCATTCCGTTGTGTCGCAGATAGTCATCGACAGGTACGTAGAGATCATGGAGGCTGTGGCCGACGAGCTGGCCAGGGCGGGGTTCCGCCCCGAGGATCTTCCGGCGGGAATGGTCCTCACCGGCGGCTGCTCCAGGATGCTGGGAGCCCGGGAGACGGCGGGGGACGTGACCGGGCTGGGCGTCGAGCTGGGCAGGCCGGACAGTTTCAGAATTGCCACCGATCTGGTGGCCTCACCGGAGTACTCGACCGCCAGCGGGCTGCTTCCGCTGGCGATGTCCGGCGATGGGGAAACCGGAATAAGCGGAAAGCGAATCGTGGGGGAGATAGTTGAGAAGCTCAGGGACCTTTTCGGAAAGGTCCGGTGACAGGAGGAGGATATGGCTGTAATAGAGCTCAGAGAGATCGGAGAGGACGCCGAAGGCAGGGCGGTCCTCAAGGTAATCGGAGTGGGCGGCTGCGGCTGCAACGCCATCAACAGGATGATCAGCTCCAACCTCTCGGGGGTGGAGTACGTGGCCATCAACACCGACGTGCAGGCCCTGGAGAAGTGCCTGGCCGACCAGCGGGTCCAGATCGGGCCCCGGCTCACCGGCGGCCTGGGCGCTGGCGGCGTCCTGGAGGTGGGCGAGCAGGCCGCGGAGGAGAGCCTCAAGGAGATCGAGGAGGCCCTGCAGGGGGCCCATATGGTCTTCGTGGCCGCCGGCATGGGCGGGGGAACCGGCACCGGCGCCGCCCCCATAGTCGCCCGGGTGGCCCGGGACGTGGGCGCCATAACCGTAGGCGTCATCACCAGGCCCTTCGAGTTCGAGGGCGCTCCCAGGGCTGCAAAGGCCGAGGATGGGGTGGAGATGCTCCGCCGCGAGGTGGACACCCTGATCGTGATACCCAACGACAGGCTCAAGGCCCTGGCCGATCCCGACGCCAGGATGACCGAGGTCTTCGACATGGCCAACATGGTCCTGATGAACGCCGTGGAGGGCATCTCCAGCCTGATCTCCTCCCCCGGCGACATCAACCTGGACTTCCAGGACGTGAAGAACGTCATCACCCAGGGCGGCGGGGCCATGATGGGCAGCGGCCGGGCAAAGGGCGAGAGCCGGGCCTCGGAGGCCGCCCGAGAGGCCATCTCCAGCCCGCTGCTGGACAGCGTCTCAATCGAGGGCGCCCGCGCCCTTCTTGTGAGCATACAGTCCTCCGGAGACATCAGGTTCAACGAGTTCACCGAGGCCATGGAGACCATAACCGGAGTGGTGGGCAGCCAGGCCAACGTGTTCATCGGAACCAGCGTCAGCGACAGCGTCGACGAGGAGATCAAGGTGACGGTGATCGCCACCGGGTTCGGGGAGACCGGGATCATGGAGCCCGAGGAGATCCAGCTGGGCAGCGACGAGGAGGAGGACGAGTACCCCTTCGCCCGCGGGCAGTCCGGAAGGGAACACGAGAAGGTCCCCGGCAGGGCGCAGTCGCGCAATCCCCGGATCGACCCCCAGCGCACCAAGCTTCCCACGTTCCTGAGGAGGACTATCGATTAGACAAGCGATTGCTGCCCAGGCGAATGCGGATCTGATTTGCCCGGCCGGTATCCTCGCCCATATATTACCGGGGAATTCACCTTAACAGCAATGGGCGGTCTGATCATATGAGTCGAGGCTCGGCGCAGAAGAAGTACGACGCACGCAGGCGTGCCATCCTGGACAGCGAGCGCTGCCTTCAGCAGCGCAACGAGGAGGGCGTCTTCGAGACCGTGCTGGCCTCTCCCAAGGGCTACAGCCGGGGCATGGCCTCCATCGAGTACCAGAGCATACTGAGCCACCTTTCTCGCTGGCCGGACACCAGGTGCGAGCGGGCCTTCTTCCCGGAGAAGGACGAGCTCAACTGGCGCAAGCGGTCGGAGAGATCCTTCGTGACTCTCGATTCCGGAAGCCCCATCGAACGGTCGGACCTCATCGTCTTCCACATAGGCCACGAGAGCGACTACGAGTACGTGCTTCAGATGATGCAGCTCTCGGGGCTGGAGATCTGGGGAGAGAGGCGGCAGCGACGCTGGCCGCTCCTGATAGGCACGGGGATCACGGTGACAGCCAACCCCCTGCCCCTGGCCCCCTTCCTGGACGCCTTCATAATAGGCGAGACCGAGCCCGCGCTGGGGCCGGTGCTGGACACCATCAAGAGCCTGGGTGCACAGGGAGCGTCCAAGCGGAAGATACTCCGCTGGATAGCCCAGCTTCCCGGCATCTACGTACCCTCCCATCATGGCTACCGTGACGTGAAGACCACCATCATGCGCCAGTGGGCCGGCGCCGACACCATCGGCACGCGCACCTGCGTCTTCGCCCCGCAGAGCGACCTGGGCCCGGTGATGATGCTGGAGATCGCCCGGGGCTGCCCGTTCAACTGCCGTTTCTGCATGGGGGGTTACATCTACCTGCCCTACCGGGAGAAGAGGCTGGAGGACCTGCAGGAGGCCATAGACGACCTGGAGGGCCCCTCCACCATAGGCCTGCTGGGCTGTGCGCCGGAGGACCACGCCATGTACGAGGACATTGTGGACTACGCGCGCAGGAAGGGCCACTCGGTCATCACCGGCTCCCTTCGTCCCGAGGACATCGGCCAGCTGCGTAACCTCCCCCAGGACTACTCCTCGGATACGCTGGTGATCGCCCCCGAAACAGGCTCCGACAGCCTGCGCCGCGTAATAGGCAAGAACCTGGACAACGCCGCCATGCTCCGGCGGATCGAGTCGGCAAGCGACAAGATCGGCCGCATACGGCTCTACTTCATGATCGGACTTCCCTTCGAGACCAAGGAGGACCGAAGGGCCATACCCGAGCTGGTGGCCGCCGCCAGGGAGCTCACCGACCTCCCTATGAGCGTGTACATCACACCGTTCATCCCCCGGCCCTGGACCGCGTTCCAGTGGACGGCCATGACCAGCCCCCGCAAGCTGCGGATAGCCAGCTCCGAGATCGAGCCTCTGCTGGACGGTATCGAGGGCGTAGAGACCGAGTACTTCAGCCCCCGGGACGCCCACATCATCGGTCTGCTGGCAAGGGGCGACCACAGGGTCTCCAAAGCCCTTGCGGTCCGGCTGACGGGTGTGGGCTGGAACACGGCCTTCGGCGAGGCGGGGATCAACATCAACTGGATCTTCCACGACCTCAAGCCCGGCAGCCCGTTCCAGTGGGACTTTCTGAACATGGGCTTCGGCTACACCAGGCTGGCGCGGGAGCTGCAGCTGGCGGTGTCGGCCAACCAGACCCGCATGAAGAAGAGGGAGGCGGAATCCTCCCAGGAGGAAGAGAAGGACGAATAGAAAAGGCCGGCGCAGAGCGCCGGCCCCAGATCTCCCTCAGCCCCGCTTCTAGTGAGCCTTCCGGACCTTGCCTGCCCTTATGCAGCTGGTGCAGACCCTGATCCTCTTGACCTTGCCGTCAACAAGAGCCCGTACCCTCTGCAGGTTGGGGTTCCATGTATGCTTGGTCTTCTTCTCGGAATGGCTGACCTTGTGCCCGACCGAGGGGGACTTTCCGCAGATGTCGCAACGCTTTGCCATGCTTCTCCCCCTGTCCGCTGTCAGTTGAACTCGAGCCGGGAAGATAACCCATGCAACCTCCCGCTGCAAGCCTGAGGCGGGCGGGAACTTCCTCCCGCCCATCGGCATTGTGCAAGTGAGCGGTTGACAGGCGAGAGCCCCGTCGCTTAGAATGCACATCCGACCGTGGGGGCGATTTGGTCTCGACGGGTTCGGAAGTGGCCGCATGGTCGCATGCCGAGGTCCGCGGCCTCGTAAAACACGCGGAACAACACAACTGCCGCATAAAACGGCAAACTGCCGCTCCCAAGGGAGCGGCCGTCCGCCCCGGAGGTGCCTTCCGGCCGGGGGTCGGGCGCCATAAGGGAGGCTGGCCGGAAAGCCCAGTCGTCAGGTGTACCGGCGAGATTCAAGGGCGACTACTCCCGGAGAGGCGGGTCTGGGCCGACCCGGGGGGAAACGCAACGCAGGCCTAAGCATGTAGTGACTGTGCCGTCCCCGTCCCCGGACGCGGGTTCGATTCCCGCCGCCTCCACCACCCCTCCTCCTCATCTAACTCGTTGCTATCACTAGAATTGCTAGAATCTTCTTTTTCCTCTTGATGGCCCTTTGACACACATATGACACGCTCTGAACTACCGAAAACAGCCTTGCCGACCCTCTCAGAGAGATTCGAAATGCTGCCTGAACCGCCCCGGGTTTTCCGGAGAGTTGATTACGTGAGTACGGCCTCCTCGCCCCGCACTTCCTGCTGCTGACGATAATACAGGTCCTCCAGCTCGACAGGTGGGATATCACCAATCGGTTCGAGGATTCTCCTGTTGTTGAACCAGTCCACCCAATCCAGCGTCGCATACTCCACCTGATCAAGGCCACGCCAGGGCCCCCTGTGGTGGATTACCTCCGTCTTGTAGAGCCCGATGATGGTCTCCGCGAGCGCATTGTCGTAGGAGTCACCCGGGCTTCCCACGGAGGGCTCTATCCCCGCCTCAGCAAGACGCTCAGTGTACCTGATCGACAGGTACTGCACTCCCCGGTCGCTGTGGTGTACCAGCTCATCGGCGTTCGGTCGGGCATACAAGGCCTGCTCCAGGGCGTCCAGTGCCAGGTCGCTCCGCAGTGACCGGGACACCCGCCAGCCCACGATCATCCGGGAGTACGCGTCGATGACGAACGCTGTGTAGACAAAGCCCAACCAGGTCGCCACATAGGTAAGGTCGGCCACCCAGAGACGGTTGGGACCCTCTACGGTGAAGTCCCTCTCCACGAGGTCCAGAGGACGCTCCGAGACGTCGTCGGGGATGGTCGTCCTGACCCGACGGCCACGGACCACTCCCTGGATACCAAGCACACGCATCAGCCGCTCTACCGTACACCTGGCTACCTCGATGCCCTCACGTTTGAGCTGCTTCCACACCTTCCGGGCTCCGTACACGCAGCGGTTCTCAAGCCACACCCGCTACACCTCGTCCAGCAACCAGGCGTCACGCCTGCTCCTGGCCGGCAAACGGCTTGGATCGACCTCTCTGGCCTTCCGCTCGTAGTAGGTCGACGGAGCGATCGACAGTACGCTGCAGATCGGCCCGACCCCGTAGGCCTGCCTGTGATCATCGATGAATAGCACCATCACCTTCGTCGGCGGTCGAGCTCCGCCTGTGCGAAATATGCCGAAGCCTTGCGGAGAATCTCGTTCGCCCTCCTCAGCTCCCGATTCTCCCGCTCCAGCTCCTTCATCCGGGATCGATCAGCACTCGTCAGGCCCTCCCGTAGACCCGTGTCCACCTCAGCACGTCGAACCCATCTGCGCAGGGTCTCCGGGGAACAGCCGATCTTGCCGGCTATCGAGACTATCGCCGACCACTGGGAGTCGTACTCCCCGGCGTGCTCGAACACCATACGGACTGCCCGCTCCCGGACCTCTGCCGGATACCTCGTTCGTCTGTCCATGACACCATCCTCTCACAGAATGATGTCTCCGGCAATCCCGGGGCGGTTCAGTCCGCGTTCGTTGTCCGGATCAGAGGGGTGTCCGCAAGGGCTGGGATTGAGAGGACAAGAAAGAAGAGAGCGAACAGCGGTGATGGCATGGAAGAAGTCCTTTCAATAAAGACAGAATATCCAATTCAGTAATAGTATAGCCTTCAGACGTACTATGAAGTCAAGGAAGCACGGAATGCTCCCCAGCGACAGACTCGGAAAGGGGGGAGACGGCGGCGAAAGTGATGTATCTGTCCCGGCGAATCTGTTGCACTCGTAACCGGCGTTGACACTTGTCTATCAGCGCGTTCTACGGCGCATGTAAGAACTCACTGTCGAACGCCTGTGAGGCAACCACCCGTCATGTGTAACAAAAGCGGTGAGTCAATGCGGGTGGCATTCTAATTGTCGCTGGACAGCAGAGGGCGCTCGATATGCGGACGCCTGTAACCGGGTCGACATTGTTAGGTCCTGTAGGAGATCCCCTCAAATGCATGGCATCTTACATATGTATGAATCAAACAGGGTAGAGTTACAGAAACGCACGAAAATGCAACACAAATGCCAACGCAATAATCCTTAATGTCCCCGAACGGGGATGGGCGAAATCCCTCGCCTTTAGGCGAAGTCTTTAGGCGACTTTAGTCGCCGACCGAACCCACCGCCTTTAGGCGGTGGCGGTCAGTCTTGCCAGTGGGGCATCCATGGACATCGGTGTCCCCTCCCTGTTATCCTAAAAATTGTAAAGCCCGGCCTGGCCTGCCAGCCGCTCCAGGCGGGCGGGGCGCGATATGGGGGCTGGATGATGGAGCTTCTGGATCACATCTCTGTCGACCGCTGCAAGATCCTGCGGTCTTCCTACAAGCGCGGAGCCCTGCTGGAGCTGGTGGACGTCATGGTCTCGAATGGGCCGGTGTCCGACGGCGAGCGTCTGCAGCAGCTGATACTCAGCCGGGAGGCCAGCATGAGCACGGGCATCGGGTTGGGAATAGCCGTGCCGCACGCCCGTATGGAGAGGCTGAGGTCGGCGGCCGTTGCTCTGGGTGTGAGCCCCTCCGGCATCTCCAATTACGATTCTCTCGACGATGAGCCGGTGAGGCTCGTGGTGATGATCGTCACCGGCGCAGGCCAGCCGGACAAGTACTCGAACCTTCTGGCTGAAGCGGTATCGATTCTGAAACAGGACTCGGTCCGGGAGGACCTTACTCTGGCCAGTGCTCCCGCACAGATCTACAGCATCATCCGGAAGGCTACGCAGGCGGATGATGGCTAGCGAGACCTGAACCTGTGATGCTGATGGATGGTCTTCGCATGCATGCCTCCGCCCTGTGCGCACTGGGCGCCACGCCCCTGCCGGACATCAGTTCACATCGGCGACAGGCCTGCAGGCGTGAAGCCGCAGGGTAGCGGACCGGTTATGCGGTGCTGCCTCGGCTGGAACGGCGGGAGGTTCCCGGGGATTGCGAACTGCAACACCGGAAGGAGTCGAGATGATGAGAGCGCTGCTGGTCGCTACGGCGGCAGCTTCGGCTGCCCTGGCGGCCTCGGTACTGGACACGCTGCCGGCACCGGACGACCACGTGATAGGGCTGGCATGGCAGGACGGCTACGTCTGGGCCGTGGATAACGTCTCGGGGATGGCCTACCGGATCGACAGCGAGACCGGCCAGGTAATGCAGAGCTTCATGCCCTACCAGTCGGGCTCGTACACGCCGTATGGCCTGGCCTGCAGCAGCGACACCCTCTTCGTAAACTACGGCAAGGGCGTAAGCGGAGGCGTGCAGGGCATGTACGACACGGACACCGGAGGCTACCTGGGTACAGTGCCCTTCTGTTGAGGCGGCGGAGTCCCATCGGCGATGGGACTTGCGGCCAACGGCTCCTACCTCTACATAGCCAGCGAGTATACCTATACCTGCGATCGGATCGAGTACTGCGTCGAGGACAGCGCGGAGACCTACATCCCCTTCCAGGGAATATCCGACGAGCTCTTCGACATAGCCTACCAGGACGGCGACATCTGGCTGGCTCTGGATGACTCCGAACAGCCGGTGAAGAGGTTCGACGGGACAGGGTCGGTAGTTGATTACCTGGCTTCGGACATCGTACCCCACGCCCACGGGCTGACCATCGACGGAGAGGGCCGCCTCTGGGTGGGTGATATGGAGAACGACGTCATCTACTGCGTCGACCCTCAGTCAGCCCTCCAGCGGCGGACCTGGGCGGGGATCAAGCTCTTTCCCTGATCTGTGCACCACGGGCCGGATGCTGCTCCAGAGCAGCCCGGCGGCGATCAGCACCGCCGATACGCCGAGACCCGGCAGTACCGGCGAGGTCCGGCCCGCGAGCTTTGCCAGGGCGGCAACCAGCCCCCCCGAGCATAGGGCTGCGGTGGCCCATCCCCCGGCGAGACGTTCCGGCAGGAGAAGGGCGGCGAGGATCGGAAGTGGCGCACCGGCGGCAAAGACCGTATAGGCCCAGAGCAGCAGCGGTACGATGCCCGGCGCCGCCAGGGCTGCAGCGGTTCCCGCAGCGGCAAGCGCCGTGATGACGAGCACCGGCCGCAGCCACTGCAACCTGCCTGTGGGCAGAAGGTCCACGTCGAGTACGGTTGCGCCGGTGAGGAGCACGCTGTCGGCCGATGACATCATCGCGGCCAGGAAGGCCAGCCATGTCAGCGGAAGCAGGACGGGAGGCAGCGCTTCGGACAGGACCGAAGAGAGCACCTCGTCGCCGTTCTGCCCCGGCGACAGCATCAGGCGCGCCCCCAGGGCCAGTACGGCTACGCATGCAGCGGCCACCAGCTTGACGACGCCGGCTGCTATGGAGCCCCGCCTCGCCTCCTTCTCGCCTTTCGCGGACAGGACCTTGCCGTAGACGTCACCGCCCGCCATTCCGGGAAGTGCCATCATGGCGAACAGACCGAGAATGGCCTGCCAGCCGAGCCCCGGGCCGCAGGGAAAGGCCGTGGCATCGGGGGGAAGGCCCGCTAGCAGGCCGGTCTTTGTCAGGACGATGCCCGCCGGAAGCAGCAGGCCGAAGAACATGACCAGAGCGAGTTGCAGTGAGTCGGATGCGGCCACGGCCCGTTGGCCGCCGATGGCCGTATAGAAGGTGAAGACACCGGCTGTGGCCAGGATTCCCGCTGTCTCGCCGAGTCCGGTCATCTGCCCCAGAAAGGGCGCCGCTGCACGGGTCAGCAGGGCGAACCAGGCGACCTCTGCTCCCAGAACCAGGAGGGCCAGGGCTCGGCGGAACCTCCGGCCGTAGTGCATGGATGCAAGGTGGGGCAGCGAGAGGGCGCGCGAGGACCTTATCCTGCCGGCCAGAAGCAGCCCTGTTGCCATCAGCCCCGCCGCCAGGGGGAGGTCCAGCCACAGCCCCGGGAGCCCCCGGGAGTAGACGTAGCCGGCAAGGGCCACCGTTGCGCTGCCGCCGATGGAGGTGGCGGCCAGGGTGGATGCCACGGCGGTGGTTCCCAGAGAGCGGTCGGCCACGTACTTCTCGGCCCGCCCGCTACCGCTGCGCAGCCGCAGGCCCAGAAAGACCAGCCCGGAGGCGTACAGAAACACCAGCACCAGGGACAAGGCATTCCTTTCTCCCGATAGAGGACGGGGGCGCCGGACGGCGCCCCCGCTCAGGTGATGGGGCAGTTAGACCGTGTAGTCCATCTCGGCCCACTGCTTGTACAGCTTCCAGCGCCTGCTGACCTCCTCCTGGGCCTGCTCCAGCAGCATCTTGGCCCGCTCGGGGTCGGACTGCTTAAGGGTCTTGAAGCGGGTCTCGGTGTAGGCGTAGTCAGAGAGCGGGATGGAGGGGTCCTTGCTGTCCAGCTGCAGCGGGTTCTCTCCCTGCTCGATCCTCCTGGGGTCGAACCTCATCAGCGGCCAGTAGCCGGACTTCACCGCCAGCTTCTGGTGGTCGAGGCCGTGCAGCAGGTTGAAGCCGTGGGCTATGCAGTGGGAGTAGGCGATGACGATGCTGGGACCGCGGTAGCTCTCCGCCTCCGCGATGGCCTTCACCGCCTGGTTCATGTCGGCCCCCATGGCTATCCTGGCCACGTAGATGTTGCCGTAGGTCATGGAGATCATGGCCAGGTCCTTCTTGGGCTGGGGCTTGCCCGCCATGGCGAACTTGGCCACCGCCCCCAGCGGCGTGGCCTTGGAGCTCTGGCCGCCGGTGTTGGAGTAGACCTCGGTATCCAGCACCAGGGCGTTTATGTCCCTGCCCTGGGCCAGGACGTGGTCCAGGCCGCCGTAGCCGATGTCGTAGGCCCAGCCGTCGCCGCCGAAGATCCAGACGCTGCGGTGGACCAGGTAGTCGGCCACGGTCTCCAGCTGACGGGCCTCCGGGCTGTCTATCTTCCGCAGCTTCTTCATCAGGTCGGCCACCAGACCGCGCTGCTTGGCTATCTGGACCTCGTTCTCCTGGTGGAGGTTGTCCAGGAGCCTGTTCGCCAGCTCCTCGCCCACCTGGCCGGCGAGCTTCTGCAGCAGCTCCACGGCGAACTCGGTGTGCTTGTCGGCGGTGAGCCGGAAGCCGTATCCGAACTCCGCGGCGTCCTCGAAGAGGCTGTTGTTCCAGGCCGGCCCCCGGCCGCTGTCGTCGGTGCAGTAGGGAGTGGTGGGCAGGTTGCCGCCGTAGATGGAGCTGCATCCGGTGGCGTTGGCGATGACGGCCCGGTCACCGAACAGCTGGGTGACCAGCTTCACGTAGCCGGTCTCGCCGCAGCCGGCGCAGGCGCCGCTGAACTCGAACAGCGGCTGCATCAGCTGGGTGTCCTTGAGGCTGGTGCCCAGCTCCCCGCGGTCGTAGTCCGGAAGGTCGCGGAAGAAGGCCCAGTTCTCAGCCTCCTGCTCCCGCAGCGGCGGCTGGGGCTCCATCTTCACCGCCTCCTTCTCCTTCATGGGGCAGTACTTCACGCAGACGTGGCAGCCGGTGCAGTCCTCCGGGGCCACCTGTACGGTGCAGACCTTGTCCGCGAACTTCTTGGTCTTGGCGTCTGTGGACTTGAAGCCCTCCGGCGCGCCCTCCAGCTCCTGGGAGTCGTAGATCTTCATCCGGATTGCGGCGTGGGGGCAGACCAGGCTGCAGATGCCGCACTGGATGCAGGTGTCGGGGTTCCAGACGGGGATCTCCAGGGCCACGTTGCGCTTCTCCCACCTGGTGGTTCCCACGGGGAAGGAGCCGTCCTCCGGCATTGCGGAGACGGGAACGCTGTCGCCCTCGCGGCGGATGATCTTCGCCGTGACGTCCTGGACGAACTCCGGGGCCTCCTCGGGTACGGCGGGAGGCATGCCGAAGTCGCTGGTGACCTCCTTGGGGTAGTCCACCTGGTGGAGGTTGTCCAGGGCCATGTCCACGGCGCGGAAGTTCTTCTGGACGATCTCCTCTCCCTTGCGGCCGTATGTCTTGCGGATGGAGTCCTTGATCTTCTCTATGGCCTCGTCCCGGGGCAGGACGCCGGAGATGGCGAAGAAGCAGGTCTGCATGATGGTGTTTATCCGCACGCCCATGTCGGCCTTGTCGGCCACGTCGTAGGCGTCGATGACGTAGAAGTCCAGGTTGCGGTCGACGATGACCTCCTGAGCCTCACGCGGCAGCGTGTCCCACACCTCGTCGGGGCCGGCTTGCGTGTTGAGCAGGAAGGTGGCCCCGTCGGCCGCGTACTGGGAGAGTATGTCGTACTTCTCCATGAACACCGTCTGGTGGACTCCCACGAAGTCGGCCTCGGAGACCAGGCAGGTGAGCTTGATGGGCTCGGGGCCGAAACGGAGGTGGGAGACGGTGACAGCGCCGGCCTTCTTGGAGTCGTACTGGAAATAGCCCTGGGCGTAGTTGTCGGTCTCCTCGCCGATGATCTTGATGGAGTTCTTGTTGGCCCCCACAGTACCGTCCGAGCCCAGGCCGAAGAAGACGGCCTGGTGGACTCCCGGGCTCTCCAGACAGAAGTCGCTGCTGATGTCCAGGGAGGTGCCGGTGACGTCGTCCTCTATGCCCACTGTGTAGTGGTTCCTGGGCTCCTCCTTGGCGAGGTTGTCCAGCACCGCCTTCACCATGCCGGGCGTGTACTCCTTGCTGGAGAGGCCGTAGCGGCCGCCGGCCACCTTGACATCCTTCATTCCGTGCTCGTAGAGGGCGTCCACCACGTCCAGGTAGAGGGGCTCCCCGGGGGACCCTGACTCCTTGGTCCTGTCCAGGGGGGCAACTGCCTTCACGGTCTCGGGAAGGGCCTCCACAAAGGCCTTCATGTCGAAGGGCCTGTAGAGTCGTACCTTCACCAGGCCCACTCTCTCGCCGCCGTCGGCCAGCAACTGCACGGTGTCGTGGGCCACCTCGCAGCCGGAGGTCATCTGGACAACGACCCTCTCGGCCTCGGGATGGCCCACGTAGTCGAACAGGTGGTAGCTGCGGCCGGTGAGCTCGGCGAAGCGGTCCATGGTCTCCTGCACGATGGCGGGAGCGGCCACGTAGTATGGGTTAACCGTCTCCCGGCCCTGGAAGTAGACGTCGGGGTTCTGGCTGGTGCCTCGGACCACGGGGCTGTTGGGGTTGAGGCCGCGGTTGCGGTTGGCCAGCACCGCCTCCATGTCCATCATCTTCTCCAGCACTTCCTCGTCCAGCAGCTCGATCTTCTGGATCTCGTGGCTGGTGCGGAACCCGTCGAAGAAGTGTACGAAGGGCAGACGGCACTTGACTGCGGCCGCGTGCGCTATGGCGGCCATGTCGTGGGCCTCCTGCACCGATGCGCTGGCCAGCAGGCCGAATCCCGTGTTCCGCACGGCCATGACGTCGCTGTGGTCTCCGAAGATGGAGAGGGCCTGGCAGGCCAGGCTACGGGCGGATACGTGGAAGACGCCGGGGGTCAGCTCCGCGGCGATCTTGTACATGGAGGGGATCATGAGCATCAGACCCTGGGAGGCTGTGAAGGTGGTGGTCAGGGCTCCCGTCTGGAGCGCTCCATGCACCGAGGCGGAAGCGCCGCCCTCGCTCTGCATCTCCTGCACCAGCGGGACCGTGCCCCAGACGTTTGTCTGGCCCTTGGCCGACCAGGCATCGGCGTGCTCGCCCATGGGACTGGAGGGCGTGATGGGGTAGATGGCCACAACCTCGCTGAGCTTGTGGGCCACCCTCGCAACGGCTTCGTTTCCGTCCAGGGTCTTCATAGTCTTCTTGCTCATACCTTCCCTGCCTTCGCTGCGGTTTCGGTTCCGGCGCGGCGTGCAGTACGCCGGCCCTGCGTCATACTGCTCTCTGTTCTTCTCTTTCTTCTCTTTCCGCCAGGGGCGAAGGACTAGATCATCCTCCCCAGGGTCCTGGGGAAGGGGATCACGTCCCTGATGTTCTCGATTCCGCTGTAGTACATTAGCAGGCGTTCCAGACCCAGGCCGAAGCCCGAGTGGGGAACGCTGCCCCAGCGTCTGAGATCAAAGTACCAGTCGTAGCGGTCCAGGTCAATTCCGAGCTCCTCGGACCTGGCCGTCAGTACCTCCAGGCGCTCCTCCCGCTGGCTGCCTCCGACTATCTCCCCAACCTCGGGCACCAGCAGGTCGGTGCAGGCCACCGTCCTGCCGTCCTCTCCCAGCCTCATGTAGAACGGCTTGATGGAGGAGGGGTAGTCGGTGACGAACACCGGCTTTCCGAACAGCTCTCCGGCCAGCCAGCGCTCGTGCTCGGAGGAGAGGCCGGCCCCCCACTCCGGCGGGGTCTCGAAGTCGATCCCAGAGGACTGCAGCCGGTCTACGGCCTCGTCGTAGGTGATGCGTCCGAAGCCCTCTTCCAGGAGGGCCTCGTAGCGCTTGCGCAGGCCCTTGTGGACGAAGCGGTCGAAGAAGGCGATCTCATCTCCGCAGCGCTCCATCACGTATTCGGCCGTGTACCGGACGAACTCCTCGATCAGGTCGATGTCGTCTGCGAGGTCGAAGAAGGCCATCTCCGGCTCTATCATCCAGAACTCGGCGCAGTGGACCCTGGTGTCGGAGGGGTCGGCCCGGAAGGTGGGGCCGAAGGTATAGACCCGTCCCAGGGCCAGGGCCAGGGGCTCGGCCTCCAGCTGGGCGCTGACGCTCAGGAATGCCTGGCGGCGGAAGTAGTCGCTGGCGAAGTCCACCTCCCCTTCCCTCAGCGGTACATTGTCCAGGGGGAGGGTGGTCACCTGGAAGGTCTCGCCGGCACCCTCTGCATCGCTCTGGGTGATCAGGGGCGGGTGCACGTAGAAGAAGCCCCTCTCATCGAAGAACCGGTGTATGGCCAGGCTCAGGTGGTGGCGCATCCGGAAGGCGGCCCCGAAGGTGTTGGTGCGCACCCTGAGGTGGGGGATGCCGCGGAGGAACTCCAGGCTGTGGCGCTTCTTCTGAAGCGGGTAGTCGCTTCCGGCGGGGCCCACCACCTCCAGGGACTCCGCCCTCACCTCAACCGACTGCTCCCGGCCCGGCGAACCGGCCAGCTCTCCGGAAACGGTCACTGCGGCGCCGGTCTCCAGGCCGGCCAGATCGTCCTCGGAGAATGAGCTCCGGTCGAAGACCACCTGTATGCCCCCCTGGCAGGAGCCGTCGCCTATCTGGGCGAAGGCCACGTTCTTGCCGGTGCGGGCGGTCTTTATCCAGCCGCGTACCGTGACCTTCCTTCCGGTGTCCTCGCTTCTCAGAATCTCCGCGACGGTCTCTGGCCTTGGCATCTGGCACCTCCTGTGGCGTGGGGGAATCCGGGAGTGAAAATCTAAGGGCTGCCGGGGCCCGGCGCAAAGACCACCGGGCGGGAGACCTCTTCCCTGCTGCGGCCCAGGCCCCTGCCCTGCCAGGTACTCCTCTCCTCGAGGAGCTTGATCATGAAGCCCACGGCCCGCTGCTTGTCCCGCATCCAGTCCGGGGCCACCAGGAAGCCCGGGGGAGCGTCGCCCACCAGCCGCTGCACCACCGCCTCCGGAGACGTGTGCTCCAGGAAACGGACCGCCATGGCAGCGTACTCCTCCAGGGACGGCGGAAGGATTTCCCCGTTGTGGAAAGAGCTCTCCAGGGCGGTGTCGCGGAGGACATGCAGGTTGTGCAGCTTCACTCCCGCGGCCCCGCATTCCCGCAGCAGGGCGGCGGTGGCCTCGACCTCTCCGGGACCCTCCCCGGGCAGGCCGAGGACTACGTGAGCCGAGGTTCGTATGCCCCGTTCGGCCAGGGCGGCGAAGGCGCGTCTGGTCGAGGCGGAGTCGTGGCCGCGGTTGACGGCATCGAGGGTTGTGTCGCTGGCCGTCTGCGCCCCCAGCTCAACCTCCAGGCAGGTTTCCGCCGCCAGACGCTCCAGGAGGTCCAGGACCTCTTCGGGCAGGCAATCGGGCCTGGTGCCCAGCGACAGGCCCACCACCCCGGGAAAGGCGATGGCCTGCCGGCACAGCCGCTCCAGCCTCTCGGGGTCGCCCCAGGTGGCTGTGCGGTCCTGGAAGTAGGCCACGAACATCTCCGCCCCGTATCGCCGCCGGATGCGGGCGGTGCCCTGCTCCAGCTGTCGGGTGACGGACATGCCTGTATCTGTGTCCGGGGGCAGGGCGGCCTCCGGGTTACAGAACGCGCAGCCTCCGCTGGAAATGGTTTCGTCACGGTTGGGGCAGTCGAAGCCGCCCCGAAGGCCTACCTTGTGGACCCGACCGCCGAAGACCTGCCGGTAGAAAGCGGAGAGCTTGCGGTACCGTGGCAGCGTCATTAGAATCCAACCCTCTCGCCCGCCGAGGTTTGCAGATTAAGGAGAAGCCCATGGACAAGGCCGCCGCGGACCTGTTCCTGGACCACTTCGGCCTCTCCCCCGGTCAGCCGGGCCTCACCCCGCTGGGGGAGCTGGCGGGGGCCTTCTCGCGGATTCCCTGGGAGAACCTAACCAAGTACCTGGCCCGGGCACAGGACCCGGCGGGCCCCGAAAGGCTCCGGATGCCCATGCAGGTCTTCGGGCAGCACGTGTCCTCCGGGGCCGGGGGGACCTGCTTCTCCCTCACCCGGGCCCTGCAGGCAGTGCTGCAGCGGAGCGGCTATCGGTGCCGTCCGGTAATGGCCGACATGTCCCATGGACCCGACATACACTGCGGCCTGCTGGTGGAGCTGGGGGGCCTGCCGGTTCTCATGGACCCCGGCTACCTGTTGCCAGTTCCGGTGCCGCTCCGTGCGGACCGACCGGTGGAGACCTCCGCCGGAGGCCAGCTGTTCCGATACATCCCCCGCGGCTGCGGCGTATGGGACATGCGCACGGTCCGGGGAGGGGAGGAGCGGTGGCGCTACCGGCTCAAGACGGCACCTGTGACGCCCACGG
>Ga0207797_1000383_pt1 | contig 34311 bp, 30 predicted proteins | sample PRCRCaboRojoPR_6_FD_187275 | JGI IMG/M metagenome (GOLD analysis project Ga0207797, IMG submission 187275) | Marine sediment microbial community from Cabo Rojo, Puerto Rico - PR CR 10% Liquid 1 (SPAdes) | ecosystem: Environmental > Aquatic > Marine > Coastal > Sediment | place: Cabo Rojo, Puerto... | reverse complement strand
ACCGCCGACCCGGACGCGGTGTCGACCACGAAGCCGGACGTGCCGGACGATCTGCCGTCGCCGGGCGGGGATGGGGCGACCGAGGAGGTGGGGACGAAGAAAGCGGAACTGCCCGAGTCGATGGCGGCGTAGCTCAGAAAAAGTCTGTCAAGCACCTCTGTAGTTACTTCGGAATACAGTGGCCAGTCGCCGCGTCGACTCCCTTACCTACCGGCTCGAAACGGATGATACCGTTTCTTTTGACGCTGCTCCGGTCAGCCACGAGACGGATACGTTCTCGCTGCGACTTGAGGACGATAAGCTGATCATTGATCTGTATAAGCACTTCTCTTCCGTGGAAGAGGCTCGCGCACGGTTGGAGCCGTTTCTCGAGGCTTGGGAAGTAAAATACGCCATCCAGCATTGCGAGCGGCAGATCAGCTTCAGCTACGAGGATGCAGAGGTAGTTAGCGAGGAATCTGAGGACGATGTGATTATCGTAGAAGGACTTAAACATCAGGTGGAGCTATCCGGACGTGTTTCTTTCCACGTAGAGCGGGAAAAATATCCGGATCCACCCAAGAAATTTCGCCCTTCGCCGAACGCCCGGACGCTCTGGAACCGGTATGAAGGGTACGAAGAGGGGCAGGAGCCACTATTTTCAATGGGTTATGCGTGCCTCGATTTTCTGAGGTGGAGAGCTGGGGGACAGAAGAAGGCGGCCAAAAAGTACAATATCTCGCGTGGGCTCCTTCAAAAACTGGGAACGCTTACAGCTAAACGAGGACATCACGAGGTAGCCCGAAAGCCTTCAAAAACAAAAGGGGAAGCCACTCCGGAGGAGAAAAAATGGATTGAGGAGGCTGTCCAAAAAATTGTCCTTCAGGTTGGAATTTCAGATGCAGGTCATGATCCAGAGACACTCACGAAGGGCGATCTTCCACCTCTTCCATAGCTGGTACGCTTCCGTAGGGCCTGGGAATTTCGTTCCGTTCCACTTTCCTCGCCGCAGGTGTCAAGACTGTCCCCCGCCGACCTTCTGCTCCTCCTCGTCGTGCTGGTGTGGGGGCTCGACTTTTCGGTGCTGAAGTGGGCGCTGGCGGTGATGCACCCGCACGTGGCCAACGCGCTTCGCTTTTCCGTGTCGGCCGGCGTGCTCGGGGCCGTGTACGGAGTCCGGTGCTGGTGGACCGGCACGTCGTTTTTCGGTCCGATTCGGACCAACTGGCGGGCGATCGTTCCACTCGGACTGCTGGGGTTTGGGGCGCACCAGTCCGCCTTCGTCGTTGGGCTCAACCACACGACCGCCGGGAGCGCGGCGCTCATCATGGCCACCAATCCACTCTGGACGGCCGTGCTGGGCTGGACGCTCGGGACCGAGCGGCTGGGGCGCAGCGGGTGGGGCGGGCTGCTGGTGGCGCTCACCGGGGCCGGGCTGGTCATCGCAGCCGGCGCAACCAGTGGGGCGGTAGGCAGCGGGACGCTGTTCGGCAACGGCATGATGCTCGTCGCCGCGATGCTATGGGGCGGGTATACGGCGCTCGCGAAGCGGCTCGTGGACCAGGCGTCGATCTTAGCCACCACCTTCTTTGGGGTGCTGGCGGCGCTTCCTGTTCTTTTTGCGGTCGGGATGGTTTACGAGCCGACCGTGGCGTGGGACGCGGTGGATAGGTGGGTCGTGGGGGCGCTTTTATTCTCGGGCGGGCTGGTCGTTGGGCTCATGTTCGTCCTCTGGAACCAGGGGATCCGGCGCGTCGGCTCCTCCAACACGGCCGTCTACTACTACCTCGTGCCGGTGGTCGCGCTCATAGCGGGCGTCGTACTGCTGGGCGAGCCCATCACCGTGCTACAGGTGGCCGGGGGCGGGCTCATCATCAGCGGCCTCGTGCTGGTGCGGCGGTCGGCGTGGCACGGATTACAGTAGGGAACATCGGTGTGGCGGGACGCCAGCGACTCGGTCGACCTCGAATCGTTGCCAGTGGAGCGTTCACGAGATTCGAGGATCGCGTTCCCGCTCTGGTTCGGGGATCGTTTTTTCAGGTTGAGACTGTGGGTTGGGAACGGCAACGTGAGAGGTCCGGAAAACGCGCCGCCTGAGGAGGGCCCTCCGGTCCGTTAGCGACAGCTGCCTATTCCCACTGTTCGGCTGGGGCAAAAACGCCGGTGCACTCATTTGTCCACGCCCCATCCCCCGGCGCTCGCGCATCTTCCCGGTCGACTGCCCGGAACGTTTCCATTTCTGCACCAGCGCTTTGTATTTTCTAGACACCGGCCTCTGTACAGGCCGAGTGCAGACCTGTTGTCCCCTCCTTCGTTGCGTCCGGCGCAACGCCCCCAGTATCCATGACCCGAGGTTCTGATCCGTCCGATCCGTCGTCGGAGACCCCGATGTCTGTGCTTCTGATCGGGAAGGGCCCCGAAGAGGCCTCACGCGTCGAGGAGCTCCTTCGCGAGAGCGACCTGCCGGTGCAACTCCGTCGAACGGAGGGCCTGGAGCAGGGCCTCCGCGCCCTCCGAGAGACGGCGCCGGACGTGCTCATTGTGGACCTGGAACTGTACAGGGGGCAGTGGACCGACGCCGTCGCGAGCTGCATCGACGTGGCCCCCGAGGTCCCGATCGTGACCCTCGGGGACCCGGCGGATCTGGAAGGCGTCTTGTCGATCAAGAAGGCAGGGGTCGCCGAGCATCTCCAGAAGGAAGACCTCACGCCTTCCTTTCTCGCTCGGGCCCTCCAGTGGGCTCGGGACCGGGAGCGGATGCAGGCGAAAATCAGTCAGCGAGACGCCTGGGTCCGGTCGATCGCCGAAAATGTCTCGGAGGGCATCTTCCGCGCGGGACCGACCGGACTCATCGAATACGCCAATGACGCGCTGGCGTACCTCTTTGGGAGAACGAGCGGGGACGAGATGCGGGGGGTAGATTTTACGACGCTCTACGCAGATTCCAGTCAACAGGGTCGGATGGGGGCGGCCGAGCAGGGGGAACCCATCGAGTTGGAATTTGAACGTCCGGATGGGACGACTTTTACCGGCCTGCTCAGCACCGAGGCGGCCCGGCGCTCAGACGGGACGGTAGTCCACTTTGACGGGGTGCTCACCAACATCACCGAGCGGAAGGAAACGGAACGGCGGCTTCGGATGCTCTCCGAAGCGCTCACTCAGGCCAAGGAAGCGGTTCTCATTACCGAAGCAACGCCCCTGGACGAGCCGGGCCCGCGGATTGTCTGCGCCAATGAGGCCTTCGAAGAAATGACGGGGTACTGCGAAGAGGAGATTCTCGGGAAGACGCCACGGATTTTGCAGGGGCCGGAGACCGAACGGAGCGTCCTCGATTCGCTGCGAGCCGCCTTGACGGCCGAAGAAGAGTGGGAAGGAGAGACGATTAACTACCGAAAGGACGGGACGCCTTATCGGGTGCAGTGGACCATCGCTCCGGTTCGGGGCACGGAGAGAGAGATCGAATACTGGGTGTCGGTTCAGCGGGACGTGACCGAGAAGCGAACCCACGAAGAAGAGCTCCGCCGACAGAAACGCCTTCTGGAACAGACGCAGCGGTTGGCGGGGGCATGGGAGATGGACCTCCACTCGGGAACGATGTCCTGGTCCGATGAGGTCTACCGCATCCACGAGGTCGAGCCCGAAACGGAGCTGAGTATTGACGATGGAATCGAGTTCTACGCCCCGGAGGCTCGCCCAAAAATTCGGGAGGCCGTCGACCGCTGTGTGCAGGAGGGAGAGGCCTACGACCTGGAGCTTCCCATCGTGACGGCGAAGGGAAACCGTCGCTGGGTCCGCACGGTGGGCGCCCCCTCAGAGCGGAAGGCCGGGGAGGTCGTCAAGGTGGCGGGGGCATTTCAGGACATTACCGAGCGGAGAGAGACCGAGGAGGAGCTCCGTCACAGCCGCGAGCAGCTCTCGATGGCTGTGGAGGGGGGCAACATTGGCACCTGGAACTGGGACCTCGAAACCGACCGGGTGGTGTTCAACCGGCAGTGGGCCGAAATGCTCGGCTACTCCCGGGACGAACTGGACTTCCACTTCAGTGTCTGGGAAGAACTTGTGCATCCGGACGACCTGCCCCGGGCGATGAAGGTCTTGGAGGCGTACCTCGAAGGCCACTCGGACACCTACAATCCGGAGATCCGGATGCGGACCAAGTCCGGCGATTGGAAATGGATCCAGGCAATCGGGAAGGTCCTGGAGCGGGACGAGGAGGGCACTCCGACCCGTGCGGCGGGCATTCATCTGGACATTGATGAGCGCAAGCGCGCGGAGCAGGCCTTGAAGGAGCGAGAAGCGCAACTGCGAGGCTTGACCAATAGCATCCCTGGAGTGGTCTTTCAGTCCTACGCCCGGCCTGGGCCGGAGTACGGGTTCTATCACGTTAGCAAGCATGCTGAAGACATCCTCGGCATCCCGCGGGACCCATCGGACTTTTTTGAGCGATGCTTGAGCCGGGTTCCGGAGGCGGAGCGGGAACGGCTCATGGACCTAATTGGCAACGCGGTCGACGCGGCAGAACAGCTCGAGTTCGAGGCCCCCTTCGTGAAGCCGTCGGGCGAGACAATCTGGCTGCTGGGCGCGGGGGCGCCGGAGCCCCGCGAGGACGAGGTCGTGTACAATGGCGTCATCCTCGACATCACCGAGCGGAAGGAGATGCAGCAGGAGGTCCGCCGGACGAAGGAATTTTACGAGCAGGTTTTTGACCAGATTCCGATCGACCTGGCCGTCTTCGATCAAGACGGCCGATTCGAGTACCTCAATGAAAAGAGCGTCGAGGACCCGAAGCGGCAGGAGCGAATCCGAGGATTGACCAATGAAGAATACTTTCGGGAGCGGGGCGTCGACCCGGAGCTGGGGCGTCGGCGTGACGCGGCGATCCAGCAGGTCCTTGAGACCGGCGAGCCGATGGAGATTGAGGAGACCCTTAACACGGAGGAGGGCCCCCGCCACTTCGTGCGGGTGCACGGACCGGTGACCGACCCGGACGGTCGGATTACCCATGTGGTTGGATACGGGGTCGACATTACCAATCGGAAGAAGTATGAGGAGCGGCTTCGCGAGGCCAAAGAGCAGGCCGAGGAGGCTACGCGGATGAAGTCGGTGTTTCTCGCCAACATGAGCCACGAGATCCGCACGCCCCTCACCTCTATTCTCGGCTTTGCGGAGGCCATCGGTGAGGAGATCACCGGGGAGTATACCGACGATGTGGACCCGCCCATCCTCACGCAGTTTGCGGCGCTCATCGAGCGGAGCGGGCGCCGCCTGTTGGAGACGCTCGACGCGGTTCTCGAGCTTTCGAAACTGGAGGCCGGGGAGATGAAGCTGACCCTGGGGCCGGTCGATCTGGCCGAGGAGGCCGTGGCGATCGCCGAGCAGTTTCGGGCGGAGGCCGAAGAGACCGACGTGACGCTGGAGGTGGAGGCCGAGGGCCCGGTTCGGGCCCGGGCCGATGAGGGCGGCGTGCACATCGCAATTCGCAACCTCGTGAGCAACGCGGTGAAGTATACGGAGCCCGGTGGTTGTGTGTGGGTGCGCGCACACGAGGCGAACGGCACTGCGGTGATCGAGGTCGAGGATACGGGCATCGGGATGGACCCGGATCAGGTCGATGACCTGTTCAAGGCATTCAAGCAGGAGTCCCAGGGCCTAGGTCGGGAATATGAAGGCACCGGCCTCGGGCTCACGCTGACCCAGCGGGTCATGGCCGAAATGGGCGGGACCATCAGCGTGGAGACGGAGAAGGGGAAGGGAAGCCGGTTTGCCCTCCGGTTTCCCAAGCCGACGGAAGGAGAGGGGTGATGGTAGCCCTTCGGAATTTCGCTTGCCACTCTCCCGCCCGCTCGGCTACACTTACAGCCCGCCCTTCTCCCGAACGATCCTCCTTCCCCCATGAGCGACGCTCCCCGCTACTGGACCCCCGAATTCGTCGAGCGCTTCGTCGAGGCCCTCAACAACGACGAAGAGTTTCAGGACACCGCGGGCTCCTTCTCCAAGACTGTCGAGTTGCGCTGCCTCGACACGCCCGACGGCGAGGACATTTCTGCCACGTACACCTTCGAAGACGGCCAGGTCGTCGACGTCGACCTCTGGATTGACGACGCCCCATCGGACGACATGCGCGAGGAGCCGGTCGACAAGGACGCGTTGATGGCACGCGCCACCGCCACCTACGACGTGTGGGTGCGAATGGACAAGGGCGAGATGGGCGCGGCCGAGGCGCTCGCCTCTCCCGACTACCAAATTGAGGGCTCGATGATGCAGATCATGTCCAACATGGGTGTCTTTCGCGGGATGAACGCGGTGGCGGCCGGGGTGGAGAAGACGTACTGAGTGAAGCGTGAAGAGTGATGCGTGGCGGTTGACTTCGACGGTGGACCGCCGGCGGCGGAGCACGGCGAATTTCTACCCGTTATACTGTTCGAGGACGAGACAACGGAGCCTCTCATGTAACGCCGAGTGGCTCTCCTCGCGTGCAGCAGCGAGAGAAGAGGACATCGAGCCGGTCCTCCGCCGACGTGGCTGCAAGGTCTGTTTCATCGACATCCCGAACGCGTACTCCCGGAACGGAACGCTCTGCTTTGAGTGGCCGGACGGGACGATCACGCAGGAGGACCCGTTCGTGGAGGAGAACGGGGAGGGAACGTCCGCGGACTGACTCGCTCCCTTCGCCATAGACTGTTTCACTTCGTCACCGATCAACCCCAACGCCCATGAGCGACGACAAGCCCAAAATCACCGTCACCCGCGGAAAACGAAGCAAGAACTCCAGGCGCAAGCAGTCGAGCTCAGCCGCCCGCTCGCAGTCGTACGGGCTGGGGCTGCCGGGCCCCGGCGACGTGATCTCGGGAGTGGTCCGTGGCGCGCGAAACGCGTGGTGGGCCGGCATCGGGGTCGTCGCGGTGGCCCGTGATGCCGGCGCGAAGGTGTTTGACGCGCTCGTGGAGGAGGGAAAGTCGTGGGAGCAAACCCAGCGCAAGCGTCGGGAGGAAGCGGCGCAGCAGGTACAGAAGATGGCCGAAGAGACCGATGCGGTTGCGGCAGTGGAGGAGCGTGTCCGCGACGAGGTGAACGCGGCGCTCCGACGCGTCGGCGTGCCCGACCGCGACGAAATCGATGCGCTGCGGGAGCAGATCGACACCCTCGGCGACAAGATCGAACGCCTCCAGAACGCCGTCTCTCAGGCGCAGGAGGAGGACAAAGTGTAAGGCCGACTTGTTACCGATCCCTCTCTCGGACGGGAGGAAATTCTAGCTTCGGTCCGAAGCGGGCCCCGGTCCAACCCTCAACGTGCCAACCTGCAACGGGACCCATCGAGAATGAGCAGGCCAGGAGAGGGACAGCAGATCCATCGAGATTGTTTGGTCCGTCCGGTTCAGAACGCGATTCATGACGCACCCCTGGTGGCACCGCGCCGTCATCTACCAGATCTATCCGCGCAGCTTCAAGGACACGACCGGAAACGGGGTTGGTGACCTCGCGGGCATCATCGAGAAACTTGATTACCTGAGCGACACGCTAGGCGTCGACGCGCTTTGGCTCTCGCCCTTCTACCCTTCGCCGATGAAGGATTTCGGGTACGACGTGGCCGACTACCGGGGCGTCGATCCCCTCTTCGGCGACCTCGATACGTTCGACCGGTTCGTCTCCGAGGCCCACGCCCGCGACCTCAAGGTCATCGTCGACTTCGTCCCGAACCACTCCTCGGACCAGCACCCGTGGTTCCAGAAATCGCGCTCGTCTTCCGACAACCCGAAGCGGGACTGGTACGTGTGGGCGGATCCGGCTCCCGGCGGCGGGCCGCCCAACAACTGGCTGAGCATCTTCGGCGGCTCGGCGTGGGAATGGGACGAGGCCACCGGGCAGTACTACCTCCACACCTTTCTGAAAGAGCAGCCGGACCTCAACTGGCGCAACTCGGACGTGCGCGAGGCGATGTTCGACGTGCTCCGCTTCTGGATAGACCGGGGTGTAGACGGCTTTCGGGTCGATGTGGCGCAGTACGTGATGAAGGATCCCGAGCTGCGCGACAACCCCGAGGGCTCTGGCGACAGCCTCTTTGCTCACAAATCGATGGGGCCGTACGATGACCAGCTCCACCTGTACGACACGAACCACCCGGACGTGCACGAGGTGTACCGAGAGATGCGATCGGTGCTCGACGAGTACGACGATCCCGAGCGGATCGCCGTCGGGGAAATTCACTTCTTCGACTGGCCCCGGTGGACGGCCTACTTCGGGGACGACGGTGACGAGTTCCACCTGCCGTTCAACTTCCACCTGCTCGCGGTCGACTGGACGGCCCCGGCGGTGGAACGGGCGGTGAACAGTTTGGAGGCGGCGCTTCCGGAGGGGGCGTGGCCGAGCTACGTGCTCGGCAACCACGACGAGATCCGAATGGCCACGCGGCTGAGTGGGGAGAACATGCCTCTCGCGGCGATGCTGCTTCTCTCACTCCGCGGCACGCCGACCCTCTACTACGGGGACGAGCTGGGGCTGCCCGAGGCCGACGTGCCTCCCGACCGGCGGCTCGACTTGCAGGAGGAGGGGCTCGACAAGCAGCAAAACCGGGACGGCTGTCGCACGCCCATGCCGTGGACGGACGCGCCCGCCGCGGGCTTTTCCGACGCCGACCCCGAAGACCTTTGGCTTCCTATTGGCAAGGGGCACCGAGCGCGTAGCGTAGAGCGCCAGGTCGACGATCCCAACTCGCTCCTGTCGCTGTACCGCCGCCTTCTGGAGTTGCGCAGCAACACGCCGGCCCTTGAGGTTGGCAACTACATCCCGATCACAACGGGGCCGGAGGATGTCTTTCTCTTCCAGCGCCAGCACGAGGAGCAGCGCGTGCTGGTCACGCTCAACTTCTCGGACGACCCCCAGCGGTTCCGCCTTCCGTCCGGTGTGCGGGATGTGCCGGTCCTTCTTTCCACCGAGGGCGATCGGAGGGGCGAACAGGTCGACCTGTACCTTGATCTCGCTCCACACGAGGGTGTCATCGTGGAGTACCCATCGACTGTTTGACGACCCTGAAATTCCTCGTCGCTCCGTTGAGCGTCACTCCGTCGCGACCTGAACCGTTTCGGGATCGCTCGCATCGACATTGAGATCTGTTAGCCGCTTGATCACGAGGTCTGCGTCCGACAGAGAATCCGCCGGGCTCGTATCGGCCACGACGATCACCTAGTCCCCCGCCCGTCGGGCCGCTGTCTCGGCGTCGAGGTGAGGGGCGACCTCGCGGATGACGTCGGCGGAGGAGCGGCCGTGGTACACGTCTTCGATCTCCTCGAACGGGATGTTGTGCTCGGCGGCCCACCTCCGCCGGTGCCGTTCAATGAGTGCTCGGGAGTCGACGAGGACGCCGTCGAGGTCAAAGATGATCGCTTCACAGACGAATTCCACGCCCCGGGGCGGTCGTTCTCGAATCGTACGTGCCGCGTTCGCTGGATGCCGATAAAGGGTTGCCGGTAACCTGCTCAACAGTCCGGAACGACAGGGCCGCGCTCGCCTCAACCCTTAATTAGAATCCTGGAGACTCAGTGCCACGGGTGAGGATGAGCCCGCGAACGAGACGCTATCCGGGAGTGTCGGTCTCGGCGTCGTGCAGAAGATCGGAGGCGAGGCGGTCAAACTCGCGCATGAAGCCGTCAAGGATCCTATCCGGGTCCGGGATCAGCCCCGCGTCGCAGGCGAGGCCGAGCCGCACCTCGCCGTCGTAGCTAAAGATGCTCACCCCGAGGCCCACGTGCCCGGCCCGTGGCACCCATGGCATAATGTGTTGAATGCGGCGACCCTTCAGGTGCAGCGGCTCCTGTGGGCCCGGCACATTCGTCATCACCGCGCTGGCTCTGCTGGTGAAGTGACGCACGGCCGTTTCCTCCACGCTCAGCGGGACGTAGCCAAGCCCTTCCAGAATGCTGAGTGCGGCAATCGCCTCTGCCGAGCCCTTGATCTCGTCCATCTGCTGCTTGACGGTGAGCACCCGTTCGAGGCGGTTTTCGAGGCCGACCGGCAGGTCCAGAAACACGAGCCCAAAGCGATTCCCAAGCCGAAAGGCCTGCTCGGGCGGGCGAAGATTGACCGGAATGAGGGCGCGCACCGTCTCCGTGCCGGTCAGATCGTTGCGCGCATCGAAGTAATAGCGCAGCGCCCCTGCCACGGCCCCGAGCAGCACGTCGTTCACCTTGGCGTTCACGACCTTCCCGATGCGCTTGATGCGCGCCAACTGCAGGGGCTCGGACCATGTTGCTCGCTGGGCCACGCCGAGGTCCCCCTTCAGCAGCGTGTCGGAATCACGGGGGAGCGACAGAAACTTTGACAGGGCCGCCCCGAAGCTGAGGCCCTGCTTCACCCGCTGGAGGGCGTGGGATGGATTGATCAGAGACTTCGCACTCTCCGTCAGCAGGCGCTGGCCCGTCGTGATGGTCCCCTGCGCCGTTTTGATCGCGCCACGCACCACCCCGGGCAGCAGGTGGGGGCGCTCCTCGGTGTCGGGAAAGCGCGAGGGATCGAAGTACTCGTCCGCGAGGGAGAGCAATACCTGCAACAGCGCCATCCCGTCCCCAATGCAGTGATGCAGCCGCGCGATGATGGCGCTGCCGTCCGCGTAGTCCTCGATCAACTGCATCTCCCAGAGCGGCTTCGAACGGTCGAGTGGGTCGCTCATCAGTTCACTTACCCGCTCCTTCAAAGCGTCCTGATCGGCGTCACCGGGCAGGGCCGAGCGGCGTACGTGCCGGTCGAGGTCGAAGTGAGGGTCGAGCTCCCAGGCCGGCGCCCCGTCGGGGTTGCGTACCCGCTGTCGAAACCGCGTGAAGCCGAGAAATCGCTCCTGCAGAAGCTCCTTGAGCGTTGCCACGTCCATAGGATCCTCCAGAACGAGGACGGCCGTGATCGTCATCAGGTTCGTCGGCTCGTCCATGCGGAGCCAGGCCGCGTCGACGCCGGACAGGGGCTCGTGGGTTTTCATCGCGGGGAGGGGGTGGAGGGAGGAGGGCCGACCGGAGGGAATACTCTCCACGCACTTCCTCACGAGGATGTTGCGGGGGACCGGGTGCGGTAGAGGAGTTCGTCTAGGGCGTAGATGCCGAGGCCGATGACCGTAAACACGACCAGCGACGCGGCGGGGGCCCAGATGATGAAGCCGCCGACGATGCCAAGCACCGCCCCGAGATACTTGATGTAATTGAGCTGCTCGTTGGTGGTGCGGCGGAGGAGCATCTCAAGCTGGCGCTCGTCGTAGGCCCGCACGTTGTCGTAGATCATACGCTCCACGTCGAGGGTATCTACGAGGCGGAGAGTCACCTGCATCAAGAGGTCTTCTATTTCCTCGCTGCGCCGGTCGAACTCGGCGGGAAGTTGATCGAGCACCGGATCGATCTCTTCAACCAGAGGGTCGATCGACTTCGGAAGGCGGCGGACAGTCTCATGCAGTCGGGCGTGAAAGTCTTCTTCCCCAAAGAACCGGTAGGCCCGCAGGGCCAGTCCTGAGAGGCCGTCGCCCGCGTGCCGCTCCACCTGCTCGGCCGTGAGGGTCACGATGCGTTTTTGGACGGAGGGAGTCGAGAGAATGTCTCGAAGGACCTCGCGGAGCAGGGCTTTGACCTCGCTGCGCACCGCGTCGTCCGTTGCCACGTCGCTCGCCGCGGCCACAAATCGGTCGCGGTACTGGGTGACGAGCCCACTCTCGCGGATTTTTTCCTTGATGATACGCTTGTTGATAAGCTCGTCGCTCACCGCTTGTGCAAGCCGGTACGCCACCCGTTCCCGCTGGGCGGGCACGAGCCCCTGGCCCACGATGGGACGCGCGTCGCGGGGGCGAAACAGCATCGTGATGGCGAGCCAGTTCGTCCCGAAGCCGACCAAGCCGCTCACGGCGGTAAACCGAAGAAGGTTCTCCAGGGTCACAGTGTACCCGGCCACCGTCAGGGTGACACCGGGAAAGTCCCAAACAAACGAGACGGCAAACAGCGCGCCCAGCATCCACGGCAGGGTCCGCAGCACTGGCAACCAGCGGGCGTAGCCGCCGACCTGTCGGGGGGGCGGATCGATGGCCGACCCGTCCTCTTGGTCGCCGGGGCGGAGCAGGTGGCGGCCCGCTCTTCGAAACACCTTCCGTTGCAGGCGAGGCCACGCGGCGCTGTCCGAGGCGGCTACCCCGTTCGACCTCTCCACGTCCTGCGAGTGCGCATCTGAGTCGGCATCGGAATCAGCCATGTGCAGAGAACGGGTTCATGCTGGAGCTCACGCGCACGGACCGAATCGGGAGGAGCAGACTACGCTTGCCCAAAACGCAAAATCCTCAACCCGGAACACAAAACCCTCAACCCACAACCCGTTGCTAAAACACCTTCACGAGCGTCATGTCCTCCAGGTAGCGGCCGGGGTCGCGCCGGATGTCCTGTAGCAGCGTATTGGTCTGGGCTGCGGCCGAATCGAGGCGCATGTACAGACTCGGGTCGTTGATGAGTCGGCCCGCCGTGCCGCGCCCCTCGTTCAGCTTCGTCGCAATCGTGTCGAGGGTGGCTGAAGTGCGCTCGAACGAGGTGAGGCCGCGATTGAGACGGTTCAGAGATTGGTTCAGGCGCCGGACGGCCACGTCCAGCGAGTCGCCGTTTTCTCCCATGAACGCCTCCAGGTCGGTCGACACCGATCGCAGGTTCTGGAGGAGTGCCCGAATGGTTTCTTTCTCTGCCTCGGTCACCGATTCGAGATCGGCCGTAATATTCTGGGCAGACCTCAGCGTCTTGCGCAGGTCGCTCTCTGGATCTTGGAGTTGCGTGCTCAGGGCCTCCATCGTCATGTTTGTGTTGCTCAGCAGGCTGTCTGCCTTACTGGCCAGTTCGGGGGCCTGATCGGTGAGGCGCTCAAACACCGTGCCCTCAGGCGGTCCCTCCAGCGTGGAGCCGGGTGGGAGCGGTGGGCTGTCCCTCGGGCCAGGCAAGATGCTGACCCGAACGCCCCCGAGACCACTAAAGCCCGCCACCTTGGCGTGCGACCCCTCCGGAATGGTGATGCCCTCATTCACTTTAAAGCGCACCTGGACCGTCTGGGTCTCCTGATCGAGCTCGACGTAGTCGACCGTGCCGATGCTCACTCCCTTCATGTGCACCGGGTTGCCGGACACCAGGCCCCCCGCCTCCTCGAACTGGGCGTACATCGGGTACGAGCCGCCGAAGAGCGGTAGGTCCTGAAAGAATCGAATGCCCAGGAACCCGAAAATGACGGCGAGCACGATGGCGGCGCCGACTTTAAGTTCTTGGCTGTACTCTTCCATGTAGACGCAGAAGCAAAGCTGAAAGGCAGTGGGGACGAGGCGTCGCCGGGGGTCAGGCCGAGGATTCAGACAGGGACGGTTGGGTGGAGGGATCCCCAATTTTGTACTCGCTCGCTTTCACGAACGAGTTGAGGTGCGGATTCGCACAGTCGTGCATGCCCTCCACCGGCCCCACCCACTCCAGGTTCTTGCCGAAGAGGAAGGCCACCCGGTCGGCCACTTCGAGGACCGAGTGCATGTCGTGCGTAATGACGACGCTGGTGACGTTGAGCTCCTCGGCGAGGTGATTGATGAGGTTGTTAATCGTGTTGGACGTCTCCGGGTCGAGGCCGCTCGTGGGCTCGTCGTACAGAATGTACTGCGGCTCCAGGGCGATGGTGCGGGCCAGACCCACCCGCTTCCGCATCCCGCCCGACAGTTCGGATGGGTTCTTGCCCCCGACGTCCGAGAGCCGAACCAGGTCCAGGCACTCCTGCACCCGGTTCTCGACCTCGTCCTCCGTCAATGACGAGAAGTAGCGCAGCGGGAAGGCAATGTTATCGAAGGTTGACATCGAGTCGAAGAGGGCTCCGCCTTGAAAGAGCACCCCGAATCGTCGGCGAAGCTGTCGAAGCTCCTCGTACGGGGCGCAGCAGAGGTCATGATCGTCCACGTACACGTGCCCGGAATCGGGCTTGAGTAGGCCCACGAAGTGTTTCATCAGCACGCTCTTCCCCGACCCCGAGCGGCCAATGATGGCGAGCTTCTCCCCGTCGTAGACATCAAGCGAGACATCTTCGAGCACCTGCAGGGTGCCGAAGCTCTTCGAAATGTTCTTGACTTCAATCATGGGGGCGAAAAACGCCAGCGGAAAAGTGGGAGGAAGACGCCTGCCTCTCGGTCGACGGCGCAATAGCAAACCGGCGTACGGGGCCGTCGCACGCACCTACATACGCTCACCGGGCGGGAGTGGTCTCCGGGAGCAGTGTCGTTACAGGAGGAGCATGGCGACAATGAGGTCGGCGACGAGGATGAAGACACAGCTCAGAACGGCGGCCTCGGTGGTGCTATCGCCCACCCCTACGGCGCCCCCGCCGGTGTAGTAGCCTTTATAGCACGCAATCGACGTGATGATGAACCCGAAGGTCACCGACTTGATGAGGCCGATAAAGGGGTCGAGCAGCTTGAAAAACTGGCGGGCCCCATCCAGAAACTCGCTCGCACTCAGGAAGCCGCCAAAGTGCCCCACGCCGATGCCGGTACCAATCCCGACGATGCAGGAGACAACGTACAGGACGGGAAACATGATGATGCCCGCAAGCACGCGCGGAAGAATCAGAAAGCCAATGGAATTGAGCCCCATCACTTCGATCGCGTCGATCTGCTCCGACACCCGCATCGTGCCCAGCTCCGCCGCGATGCGCGCCCCCACCCGTCCCGCGAGGATGAAGCCGGCGATGACGGCCCCCAGTTCCAGCATGATGGAAGGTGCAACGATGGAACCGATGATCGACTTCGGGATGAACGGGGTCTCCAGCTGGTAGGCCGTCTGAACCGTCAGGACGGCCCCCGAGAAGGCCGCCGCGAGCGCGACGATCGGAATCGAATCGATCCCGATCCGCACCATTTGGTTGGAGAGGTTGGTCCAGTAGGTGCGGATCTCCCCAATCGAACTGAAGGCGCGGGCAATGAGAAGCGCGTACCGGCCGAGGGCACGAACCGGATAAAGCAGAGAATCGAGCACCGCGGAGCGGGCTTCTATTCAGAAGGAAGATCGGCGGCGGCACACCGATGCGTCGGCGCGCGTATTCAAGCTTCAGAAGACCTCATAATGCACATTGGACCGGGAGGGAGGTTCCTGTGTGCGATGCGCTGTTAGATGGATCATTGGTTCTTATTCGCCCCATGGCCTCCTCAAGTCCCAAGTACGTGTGTCAGGAGTGCGGCTACGAGGCCCACAAATGGATGGGCAAGTGCTCGGGGTGTGGCGCCTGGAATACGCTCGTAAAAGAAATGGAAAGTGCCGACGTGAAGGCCCAGGTGCCCGATCTGAACACGGACGGCCAGGATGGTGCGACGACGACCCAAAACCAGCCGACACAACTGACGGAGGTGGATCTCGGGGAGGAGGCGCGCCTCCGCACCGGCATCGATGAGTTTGACCGCGTGATGGGCGGTGGCATCATGCAGGGCTCGTTCAGCCTCATCGCCGGGGATCCCGGCATCGGCAAGAGCACACTCATGACCGAGCTTGGCGGCTACCTGCCAGATCGCAAAATTCTGTACGTGACCGGTGAGGAGTCGAAGCGCCAGGTAAAGCTGCGCGCGCAGCGGCTGGGGGTGGATTCCGACGCCCTCTATCTGTTGGCGGAGACGAACGTGCAGGAGATCGCGAACGCGGTCGAAGAGGTGGGGCCCGACCTCCTCGTCGCCGACTCCATCCAGACCATCTACCGCCCCGATCTGTCGAGCGCGCCCGGATCGGTGAGCCAGGTGCGCGAGAGCACGGCGTCGCTCCTGAAGCTGACGAAGGAGCGGGAGTTCTCCACCTTTCTCGTGGGCCACGTCACCAAGAAAGGAACCATCGCTGGCCCCCGGGTGCTGGAGCACATGGTGGACACGGTGTTGTATTTTGAGGGCGATCAGAACCACGCCTACCGCATCCTCAGGAGTGTGAAAAACCGGTTTGGTGCGGCCAATGAGATCGGGGTGTTCGAGATGCGGGAGGACGGACTGCGGGAAGTACCCAACCCGAGCGAGATTTTTCTGTCCGAGCGGGGCTACGGCGTGAGCGGCTCCACGGTGGTCTGCTCGCTGGAGGGGACGCGGCCCATCCTGGTGGAAATCCAGGCGCTCGTGACGCCCACCTCCTACAGCACCCCGCAGCGCACCGTTACCGGCTTTGCCTCGCAGCGGCTCCAAATGATCCTGGCGGTCCTCGAAAAACGGGCCGGATTGGCCTTCAGCGACCATGACGTGTTCATCAACGTGGCTGGAGGCGTGCGTCTCGAAGAGCCCGCCGTGGACCTCGGCGTCGCCATCGCCGCGGCCTCCTCGTTCCGCGACATTCCGGCCGACACCGGCTCGGTGCTTATCGGCGAGGTGGGGCTCGGGGGAGAAATCCGCACGGTGAGCCAGATCGAGCCGCGGCTGAAAGAGGCCGCCAAACTGGGCTTCGACCGGGCCGTGGTGCCCGAGAACAACCTGGATCGCGTGGCGGGCGACTACGAGATTGACGTCTCGGGTGCCGATCAGTTGCGGGACGTGGTGGAGATGGTCTTGTAGTCCCCCGCTGTTCCGGAACGGTCCTTGTAAATACAGATTATCGAGCGAACGGGGCACACAATAATCGCGCTGGGACGCTCGTTTGAGATGGTGACATGCCCCGATGTCCCGGCACTGCCAAGACTGGGATCCTGCATGCAGCCTTCCGACGAAGAACTGGTTACAGCCTACCTGGAGGAAGATGACGAGCAGGCCTTCCGGCGGCTCGTTGAGCGGCACCAAGACCGTATTTTCGGCTACCTTATGGGCATGGTGAAGGACCGTGCGGTGGCCAACGATCTCTTCCAGGAAACCTTTGAGCGTGTGATCAAGGCCATGCAGGGCCAGCGCGGGTCCTATGACCCGCAGGGACAATGGCTGAGCTGGGTCATGAGTATTGCGCGCAACGCGGCGATCGACCACACCCGGCGTCAAAAGAAGTGGAAGGAGGTGCCCCAGGACGAGGACGACGGGCGTTCCTTCTGGGACACACTGGAGGACGACTCGCCCTACGCCGACGAGCAGCTCCACCGCGCCGAGCAGCGGGAGTGGCTCGACGAACACATCGAGGAGCTCGCGCCCGAGCAGCGGGAGGTGCTGCTGCTGCGGCAAGAGACAGACCTCACCTTCCGAGAGATTGCCGAGCTTCAGGACGTGTCCATCAACACGGCCCTCGGCCGCATGCGCTACGCCCTCAAGAACCTTCGCAAGATGATGGGGGCCGACGAGACGGCTCTCGTCGGCACGCTCGATGCTGCGTGACGGTCGACCCCGAGCGCGGTCCGCCTCGCTTCGCAAGACCGACTGTTCACCCAATGGACGATCCGCTACGCATTATTCGGTACCTGTACGGTGAGGACGTCGACGATCCGACGTTCCGACGGCGGTTGACCGAGGACGGGTCCCTGTACCGCGAGTACGAGCAGCTCCGGCAGACGAAAGAAGACCTCGATCGTCGCCCCTCACGCCGGCCCGACCCGGCGGTCGTGGACGACGTGGTGGAGACGGCCCGTGCGGCGGCCCAAGAGTCGCCCGCCCCGTCCCATCCGACAGAAGACCGTCCGGCCCGCGCGCCGAGCCGGACGTGGAACCGTCGCCTCCAGATGACTGGCGCCGCACTGGCCCTCGTCCTCATGGTGGGTCTCGGATGGTGGCAGGGGCCGGGAGTTTCCGAGAATGCGACCGCGGTCTCGTCCCCCGAGACGGCTCAGCGAGCCGCCCCGTCCGCCGCTCAGAGTCGCAACCTTGAGGCGGCTGCCGTGCCTGACTGGGACGACAGCGACGAGTTGGTTCGCATTCACAGCCGCATCGAGCGGCTTCAGGCACACAGTGGGCCGGATTCTTGGGGCACCCTGCAGACCGTGTCCCAGAGTCGTCCCTAGTGCGCTCCGCCCCTTGATGATCGGTTTCGCTGTTCTCACTTCGCTCAGTTGCCGATGATGTCCCTCTGTGGCTTGGTGCCGTCGCGTCGTCTCGCCCTCGGGCTCGTGCTCGGGGCTCTGCTGTGGGGACTTCTCCTTCCCCCCGCGTCGGCCCAGCAGACCCGCACCCTCAACATCCGCGACGGCACGGTCTACGTCGACGGGCAGCCCCTTTCGGAGGATCAACTTCCGGACGGCCTGAACCTGGAGGGGATCAGTGCACAGTATCGCTTCCTGGGCATCCAGCGCCCGGTCATTGAGCTCAACGGGCGCCTCTTTGCGGTCGACGATGGCCTGACGCCCGTAACCGAGGAGGAGGTGCGGAAGGAACGCGCCTCCGTCATCCTGGGAAGTGGTCGGAGGCAGTCCCGTGCCCCGCGAGCAGTGAGTCGAGCCCAGGCACGTCAGGCCGACGCGAGTCATCAGCAGTACCTGAACGACATCCAGCGGTCGAGCCACGGGCTTTACGAACGACTCCTGCGCGAGCGCCAGATGGAGCAAAACGCCAAGAACCTTGCGCACGCCATTCGGCTGTTGCCGGAAGGGCCGGAGCGTCGAGCGAAGGTCGACACGCTCCACGCCATGCTCGAAGACATCTTTGCACTCAAGCAGGAAAACCGGCGCCGCGAGATCGAGCACTTGCAGCGGCAGATTCGAGAGTTGCAGAACAACCTTCAGAAACGGGCGCGAATGCGCGATCAAATGATCGACCGTCACCTCCGACAGCTGATCGACTCCACTCAGGGACGGTAACGCGGCCTCGACGCTCGGCGAGACGAGGGGAACGCGTTTTCCGGGCGGAGACGGTTCTTATCCTGTGGCTGCCGGGATGCCACCTCATCCTTTACTTTAAGTGTGCTGCGTTGCATCTTGTGTGCGTCGGTGAGCACTTCCTCTAGGTGGCTTCTCAGCCCATGCATTGGTTCCGAATCGCAACGGCTCGACTCGAAAAACGATGGGCGCGCGGGGGGGTGGCCCGTGGTCCGCTTCTATGGGGACTCGTCGGACTTTTGCTCCTGTCAGCCGGGTCGGCGCCCGCCAAGGTGCTCGTTACCGACCTGGCGTTCACCGCCCGCTCCGACGGGCAGGGCTACGTGGTGCGGGCTCAAACGACGGCTGCCCCCGAAGCGTACCTGCTGCGGTCGGTGGGCAAGCACACGCTGAAGTGGGTGTTCTACAACACCAGGCTCCACGCGGACTTCCAGGAGCGAGCGCCGGACGGTCCGGTGAAGCGGTACACGACCACCCAGCGGAATGGCCATCTGATCTTCCGGATCGTCCTCAAAGACAAATACGCGGTGTCCCCTACCGCGTACCGTGACGGGGCGTCCGACGACCTCCTACTGAATCTCGCCTACGAGAGCGCAGCCCCTGTCGCCGACGCCTCGTCGTCCGACTCCGGTTCATCGACCACGACGGCCACCGGCGACGAAGAGCAAGAGGCTCAGGCGCCCCCGCCGTCTCCGGCAGCGCAAGCCTCGCGCGAGCACTCGCGCCTGGACACGGTCGTCATCGATCCCGGGCACGGCGGCAAGGACCCGGGTGCCGTCGCCAACGGCCTGTACGAGAAGGACATTGTGCTGGACGTGGCGCACAAGCTGGGCGACTACATCGAGAATCGGCTTGACCTCGAGGTGGTCTACACTCGCACCGACGACCGGTTCATTGCGCTGAAGGAGCGCGGCCAATTTGCCAACCGGGTGGGGGGCGATCTCTTCATCTCGCTTCACGTCAACGCCTTCCAGGAATCCTCGGTGGATGGTACGGAGACGTATTTCCTCGGGCGATCGAAGACGGATGCAGCACGCCGGGTGATGCGACAGGAGAACAGCGTCGTGCGCAAGTACGAGAAGAACCCGGAACGCTACGACGAATACGACGCGGAGGCCTTTGTCAAGGGCGAACTCTTCCTGAGTGCCAGCATGCAGTTCAGCGAGCAATTTGCGTCCATCGTCCAGGATCAGTTCAAAAACCGCGTCCATCGGCACAGTCGAGGCGTGCGTCAGGCCGGCTTTTACGTGCTATGGAGTGCGTCCATGCCGTCGGTCCTCGTGGAGCTGGGGTACTTGACGAATCCACAGGAGGCCCGCTTTCTGAACAGTGACCGCGGACAGACCTATCTGGCGAGTGCCATTTTCCGGGCCGTGCGAGACTACAAAAATGAGTACAACAAGGGGATTGCCGCCAGCGAGTAAAAGCAACCTGCCGCTCATCTCGTTGGGCCGCGCCACTGCCAGTGCTCTCCGACCGGAGGATAAAGAGTCCGTGATCGTTCGCTGATCGTTTCTGTCCCATGACCCGCCTGACAACGGCCGCGGTTCATCTCTCTGTCTTGCTCGTTGTGCTCGCCGGGGGACTCGTATTCACCAGTTGCGACTTCGCGTCGGCGAGCAACACGGCCATCCTGAACGCGAACTCCACCATCCCACCCACGGTGCAGCACCGGTTCGAATACACGCAGGACCAGCCGAGCGCAGTGTCGATGATCGAGTCGGAGAACCTCGGCGAAATCCTCACCCAGAATGGGTTCAGCCGAAGCGACATCGTATCCGCTCGCGTCGACAGCGTTGAGGTCGAGTCCGTATCCGGGTCCCTCTCCGCCGCGGAGATCTACTTGGGAACAGGCACCAGTGGACCGCTCATCGCGGATCTCCAGTTTCAGGCGAGCCAGTCGGTGTCCGTGGAGCGGAGGAGGACCTCCGTAACGGGGGTCGTGAAGGCTGGGACGAGCGAGACGTTCGGTCAGTTCAGTGTGGACGACCCGAGCAGCGGGGTGGTGCGGGCCGTCGTGTACTATCGTGTGGAGGTGGAGGGCGTGTAGCTCAGCCCGACTTTACCGGACGGCGATGCAGGAGATTTCGACGCTTGCGTTGCGTGGAAGGGCCGATACCTCTACTGCCTGCCGGGCCGGCGGCTGCTCGTTGAAGTACCGCGCGTACACCTCGTTGACTTGGCCGTAGTTGTTCACGTCGGTCATGAAAACCTCGCAGCGCACGACGTTCTCGAAGTCCATGCTCGCGGCGTTGAGGATGGCCTCGATATTTTCGAGTACCCGCTCGGTTTCCGCTTCGATCGACCCGTCAATCATGCTGCCGGTGTCCGGATCGATCGCAATTTGGCCGGAGACGTAGAGGCGGTCGTCGACGAGGATGCCCTGGCTGTACGGGCCGATGGCCGCCGGGGCCAGGGGAGTCGTAACGGTACTGCGAGACGTGGAGGTCGAGGTGGACATGAGGCGGAGACAGAGGGGTGGCCGGGAAAAACGACTACTAACAACATCCGCGTTTCCGCGGCGCCGTACAAGCAAATATTTCCTGAAGAGGAGCGAACATTTTCTGAAGGGACGTTGAGGGGCTGGGGCTCGGAGGAATCGGTCGTGAACCCTGGGAAACCGGACGCGGCCGGTTTGGCGGGGTTGTTGTCCGGTTTGTCGATGGGGGCGGGCGTATCTACGAGGACACACTCGCCGTGTCCCGTGTCCGAATCGGTGTCCCCCAATGCGCCCTGTCGCCTGTCTCGTCCTGGCCGTCCTCATTTTCGCAACTGTCGTCCCGCCCGCGGCGGCGCAGCACCCCGACACGACCCTCCATGAACCGGCCTATGCGACCAAAGACGCTGAGCGAAAATCCCCAGTTCGGGCCGGGCTCTATTCGCTGGCCGGCACCGTGGGGCCCATGGCGGCGGGGCTGGTCCTCATGCGCGTTGGCGACTGGAGCCGGTCTGCCGGTCGTGTGGAAGTGTCCACCGAGTTCGAGCAGTTCGGCGCCATTCTCCTGCTAGGCGGACTGGTCGCGGGACCGGCCGCCGGGCACGTGTACGTGGACGATCACGGCCATGCCTACACCGGGCTCTGGATTCGAGGCGGCGCTGCGGCTGTCGGGGTCGGGGCGGCGACTGTAATTGTCCTCGATGCAACGGGGAGTCTCCTCGCATTGGAGTCCCCGGCGCTGTCCCGCACCGGTCGGATCGCGGAGGACGTTCTGATGGGCGCCGTTCTCGTGATGGTGGGCAGCGCGCTCGTTGACATCGTTACGGCGCCCCTCTCGGCCCGCGAGTATAACGAAACGACGAGGCTCCGTGTCGGCGTTGTCCCCCACATCCATCCGAGCCTCGACCGGGCGGGCCTGTCGGTGCGGCTTCGGTTTTAGGGGGGTAGGCAAACAGGGCGTCTGTGGATCGTTGCCAAATCTCGGAGACTGATGGGGCGGAAACGGACCGAAGCCGGAACGCCCCGACGCGAACGCGAGTTTTTCTCGACATGCAGGCTTTGAGGTCTGCGACGCACTGCACACAGACGCGAACCACACACGCCATGAGCAAAAAGGGACGCGTGCTCGTCGCCATGAGCGGCGGGGTCGACTCGTCGGTTACCGCCGTGCTCCTCAACGAGCGCGGCTACGACGTGGTGGGCCTCACCATGAAGACGTGGGACTACTCGACGAGCGGAGGGCGCGACGGAAAGGAGGTGGGCTGCTGCTCCATCGAGTCGATGAACGACGCGCGGGTCGTGGCCACCAAGCACGGCTTTCCGCACTTCGTCGTTGATCTCCGGGAGGAGTTTGGCGACTGGGTGATCGAACGATTCACCAGCGACTACCTCTCAGGCCGCACGCCGAACCCGTGCGTGCTCTGCAACACCCACATCAAGTGGGACGCCCTGCTGCAGCGGGCCGACGACCTCGACTGTGAGTACATCGCCACGGGCCACTACGCCAACGTCCGTTACGACGAGGAGCTAGAGCGGTACGTCCTGAGCCGTGGGCTCGACCGCAACAAGGACCAGAGCTACGCCCTCTGGGGCCTGCCGCAGGAGCACTTGGCCCGGTCCATCTTTCCGCTCGGCGAATACGAGAAGCCCGAGATTCGCGAGATGGCCGCCGAGTTTGGCCTCGACAACGTGGCCGACAAGCCCGACTCCTACGAGATTTGCTTCATCCCGGACAACGACTACCCCCGCTTCCTGAGGGATCGCGTGGACGGGCTGGAGGAAGAGGTGAGCGGCGGCAAGTTCGTCCTCAGTGACGGCACCGTGGTGGGCGAGCACGACGGGTATCCGTTCTACACCATCGGCCAGCGCCGCGGCCTCGGGCTGGCGCTTGGGGAGCGCGTTTACGTCACCGACATCGACCCCGAGACGAACACGATCACCGTGGGGCCGAAGGAGGAGCTCATGGAGCAGACACTGACGGCCCACGAGATCAACCTCGTGAAGTACCCGGAGATCGAGGAGGAGCGGCCCGCCTGGGGCACCATCCGCTACAACGACGACGGGGCCGGGTGCCTGGCGTGGCAGCCTGATGAGGACACCCTGAAGGTGGCGTTCAGCGAGCCGCGCCGCGCCATCACGCCGGGGCAGAGCCTCGTCTTGTACGAGGACGACGACGTGCTGGGCGGCGGCTGGATCCACGAGGTGGGCAGCGCCAACGCCGACGGGGCAGAGCGGACCGCTGAGGTTGCCGCGTAGTGTCCCGCGGCGTCCCGTCCGGCACGCCCCGAGTGGTTGCTGAGTCGAGTGCGCTGTGCACGGGCTACTCCAACGGAGACGCGACGGTGCGGAAGGCCGGGTGGAACACTGAATTTGCCAGGGGGGTTCAATCTTCCATCACTCACGTCCTGAACACAACCAGACGCGGCGCCGGGAAGAAAATCCTCCTCACGCGTTCGCGAGCCTCTAGCGTATGGAACGCACGGATCTGACGCGGATCGACGAGTTCACCTGGGAAATTCCAAAGTCGTTCCGGGAGGCGATGCGGGTGCCCGTGCGCATCCTCGCAAGCGAGGAGCTTATTGACGAGATTCTTGAGCGGAAGGCGATTGAGCAGGCCATCCGCACGTCGATGCTCTCGGGCCTGGTCGGGCATCTCGTCGTGATGCCGGACGTCTACAGTGGGCAAGGCGCCCCAGTCGGCATCGTGGCGGTGTCGAAGTGGCCGGTGGGCACCATCGCACCGGGGGCCATCGGACACGACATCAACGCGGGCGTTCGGCTGCTGGGGTCCGACATCAAAGTAGAAGAGGCCGAGGGCAACTTCGACGCCCTCGCCGACGCCCTGAAAGACCACATTCCGAGTGGCGTTGACGCGCAAGGATCGATCTCCCTCAACAAGAGCGAGGTCGACCACGTCGCGCAGTCCGGCGCACAGTGGGCCCTGCGGAAAGACATGGCCCAGCAAGACGATCTCGTGCGGGCCGAGGAAGGGGGGCGCCTCAACGAGGCGAAGCCCAACAAGGTGAGCGAGACGGCCCGATCGCTCGGGGCACAGCAGCTGGGCACGCTTGGCGGCGGGGAGCACTTCATCGAGATCCACTCTGTCGAGGAGGTTTTCAACCGGGCGGCGGCCGTGACGATGGGTCTGAAGGAAGACACCCTCGTCGCCCAGATCCACTGCGGCTCCCGTGGTTACGGGCGCCAGGTCTGTGCGGACTACATCGAGCGATTCCAGGAGGTCGCGCCCTCCTACGACATCACCCCGCCGGATCCGAACCTCGTGTCGGTTCCGCTCGACTCGGGCGAGGCCGAAGACTACATGGGCGCCATGCGGGCCGCCGCCAACTACGCCTACGCCAACCGACAGGTGCTGGCCCACCGCGTCCGCGAGGTGTTCGATGAGCTGCTTGACGGGGCCGGCCAGCGCCTCAAGACGGTCTACGACGTGGCCCACAACCTGGGCCAGGTGGAGATGCACCAGGTGGACGGCAAGCACATGCGGTGCTACGTCCACCGCAAAGGGGCGGCTCGCGCCTTTGGACCCGGCACGCCCGGCATCTCGCTCCCGTACCGTGCGCTCGGGCAGCCCGTCCTCGTGCCCGGCAGCATGGGCGAGACCTCGTGGGTCATGCTCGCTACGCGCGACGCCATGCAGAAGAGCTTCGGCTCCGCCTGCCACGGAGCCGGGCGGACCATGAGTCGCCATGAGGCCAACCACCACGCCGAGCCGGAGCCGGTGGCGGTCGACGAGGAGCTCGAAGGCAAGGGCGTTCGGGTGCGGTCCGGTGATGGTTCCGCCACCAGCGGCGTGCGGCTCAAGGAGAACATCGATGGCGTCGTGGAAACCGTAGCGGGCGCGCGGCTTGCGAGCAAGGTGGCACGCTTGAAGCCGCTCGCGGTCATGCACGGATAGAAGCACTACTTGTCTCCCCCGGTCCTGTAAGGCCCGACGATCTGTCGCCTCCAGTTCTCTTCGTCGGAAACCGCGCGGTTACGGCGGACAGCCGGAGCTCGCAAAAACGTTACGAGGGCGTGACCCCCGGGTCCCTCCTATTGCGAGAGGGTAACATGCGTGGGGATCCGCCTCGAAGTGCTCGTCGTTCAGCCTCGCTGAAGCCCGTCGACTGATCTCCGCTTTGACCTCCATCTTTTCCCCAATTCCCAATGTCTGACTCTCCCTCCGAAGGTCCCTCTCTACTCGTCGTTGAAGACGACAGCGAACTCAGCACCAGTCTCCTTCTCTACCTCGAATCTGAAGGCTACGAGGTGAGGCTCGCCGAAGACGGCGAAACGGCCCTCGAAGAAGCCACGCGACTTCCTGGATACGACCTCATCGTGCTGGATGCGAAGCTGCCCGATCTCAATGGTTTTGAGGTGCTGCGGCAGGCCCGCGACGACGGGGTCCGCACCCCCGTCCTCATGCTCACGGGCCTGGGGGACCACGAGCACAAAATGCGCGGCTTCCAAGTCGGCGCCGACGACTACCTGACGAAGCCCTTCGAAACCGAAGAGCTGGTGGCCCGAATCGACGTGTTGCTCCGTCGCGAGGCCGAAGCGACCGAGGAGGGAGGCGTCTTTGAGGTCGGCGGGCTGCGCGTGGACCTCGACAACGACGAGGTGACGCGGGACGGGAGCCCGGTGGACCTCACGGACCTGGAGTACAAGTTACTCGCCTACCTGCTCCGCCGCCGCGGCCGCACGGCCACCCGCGAGCAAATTCTCCGGGACGTATGGGACCTGCCTACCGAGGTCGAAACACGCACTATCGACCGGCACGTGAACGCCCTGCGCGACGTGATGGCGGGGGACGAGGAGGATGAGTGGCCCATCCAGAGCGTCTACGGGATTGGATACAAGCTGGAGGGCGCCGAGCGCGTTGCTGAATCGGAAGAAGCGGCGTGATCGCTGCCGCGCGATGGGCCCTGCATCCGGGGAGTACGAAAACGCGCTCACGCATCGCATTTCCTCATCACTCTTCTGCAGGGTGCTGCAGCGGGTACACAGAGACCTCGGAGGTCTCCGAGACCTGCCCCAGACCCGCTTCTCGTCGTCTCTGCACCGATTCCCATTCGGAAACGAGCACCAAAGACCTCCGAGGTCTTGCCTTGCCAGTTTCTACACACGAGCGTTCCCTATACATCATAATACGACGATAACCGTTCTGGTCTGGACGCCGAGACAGGAGTTTCCTACGTTCAAACCTGCGTGGGGAGTCCACATCTGCCGGTTCCTGTCTCCGCACGCCTCCACGCCGAGCTCGGTCTCCTTTCTTTCTGACGCCGCATGTTCCGTTCAGGCATGGACGTCTGGAGGCATGGATGGGTAGACGTGTTTTGCTTCCATACGTCCACCCGCCGATGGGAATCGGCACAGGCGTTCCTCACATCCATACTCGAATTCCGCAAGCGGATTCGGCTCACTCAACTCTAGTGCCGTATGCGTTCGTCTCCGTCCCCCACTCCCCCGACCAAGCTGTCGGCCGCTCCCGACCCGTCGGCCCAGCCAATTCGTCTCGCAATCGTCGACGATCACCCGCCCATCCGTGATGCGATTCGTCGGGCGGCCAACGACACGATGGACCTGAAGGTGGTTGCCGAGGCAGGGTCCGCCGAGGAGACCTCTCAGTTCATCGAGGAGCAGCGTCCGGACGTGTGCATCATGGATCTATCCCTCGGGGACGGCTACTGCTTCGACCTAATTCGGAGCATACAGAGCCGCCATCCCAGCATCCGGTTCCTGGTGTTTTCCGTCCACGACGAGATCGTCTACGCGGAGCGGGCCCTGCGGGCCGGGGCCAACGGGTATCTAATGAAGCAGGGCTCCCTGGATGAGGTCCTGACGGCGGTGCGCCGCGTGGCGGCGGGGGAGGTGTACCTGAGCGCCGAAATGACCGCGCGCGTCCTTCGGAACGTACAATGGGGGGAGGCGGAGGCGATTCATTTTCCGGTGGACGAGTTGACCGACCGGGAGCGGGAGGTCTTTCGGATGTTGGGGGAAGGGGGCAGTATAGGAGACATTGCGGATCGACTGGGCGTCGCCCGCAAAACGGTGGAAACGCACCGGCGCCGGGTGAAAGAGAAACTGGGATACAGCACGATCGACGACGTGGTGGCGCACGCAGCCCGTTGGGTGCTTGCTACGGTCCCACACCGCGAGCCAGCGTGAACGACCGTGAAGCGTCCTCGCCGTCCCAATTTTGGCGGAGATCTCTTCGTCTGTTCTGCCCTGTCCAATCGTTCCGGGGAGGCATGCTTTCCAACACCGACGGAATTTTCGTGACGGAGAGCTCCTTCGGGCCGTTTGAGCAGGATGCTCTCTATGCGGTGCACAACGATGGAAACACTGTGGACATCGACTGGATGGACATTGCGGAAGGGCTGAGTCTCACTGGCTGCCACGTCCAGTGACGCGGCGTCCAGGGCGCATCCTTGGGAGCAAAATCCACTACCGCGAGTAGGTCACTCTCGGTCTCACCTCACGACATTTCACGACGCATGCAAGACCGACGTCACTTTTTGAAGCAAGCGAGCGCGCTCACAGCCGGATTTGCCGGCCTCCACCTGTTCGTCGGCTGCTCAACGGCCGGAAGCGCGCGTACGCCTGATTCGACCCCGGTTGGCTTTGGTCCTCTCCAGCCCGACCCCGACGGCGTCTTCGACCTCCCGAAGGGCTTCTCCTACCAGATCGTCTCACGGTACGGCGACGAGATGGACGATGGCTTCCGCGTGCCACACCGCCCGGACGGCATGGCCACCTTTCCCGGGCCGGACGGGACCACGCTGCTGGTGCGCAACCACGAGATCAATGCGGACGCCCCTTTAGAGGAGGGACCGTTTCGGGCGGAGGGCGATGCCTCGATAAGCCAGATGCCGGAGGCTGACCGGTACGATCCCGGCGTGAAGGAACGGGGCGGCCTCGGGGGCACGACCACGGTCGTTTACGACACCGATCGGCAGGCCGTCCGGCGCCAGTTTGTGAGCCTGGCCGGTACCATTCGCAACTGCGCGGGCGGACCGACCCCCTGGAACAGCTGGCTCACCTGCGAGGAGACGGTGCAGAAGGCCAACGACACGTTTGCGAAGGACCACGGTTATGTCTTCGAGGTTCCCGCGACGGCGTCGATGCACCGCGCGGAGCCGCGCCCCATCAAGGCGATGGGCCGGTTCAACCATGAGGCCGTGGCCGTCGACCCGAAGAGCGGCGTCGTCTACCTCTCCGAAGACCGAGATGACGGGCTCCTCTACCGCTACCTGCCGAACGAACCGGGCGAACTGCAGAAGGGCGGCCGACTGCAGTGCTGTTGCGTAAAGGGGCAGCCGAGCCTCGACACCCGTAACTGGGGCGAGGGGCCCATGATTGAGCCGGGGACGACCTTCGAGGTGGAGTGGATGGATCTCGACAACGTGGACACGCCGGACGACGACCTCCGAAAGCGCGGATACAACGACGGCGCGGCCCGCTTTGCCCGCGAGGAGGGGATGTGGTACGGCGAGGACGCCACCTACGTGGCCTGCACGAACGGCGGCACGGACGCCAAAGGGCAGGTCTGGCGCTACGTGCCGAGTCCCTACGAGGGCACCGACCGCGAGACCGACGAACCCGGTCGGCTGGAGCTCTTCGTGGAGCCGAACGACACGACGATGTTGGAGAACGCCGACAACCTGACGGTGGCGCCGTGGGGCGACGTCATTGCGTGCGAGGACGGGCCGAGTACCGACCGGCTCGTGGGCATCACGCCGGAGGGGCAGTTCTACGAGCTCGGACGCAACGCGATGAGCGACTCGGAGCTGGCGGGAGCGGTGTTTTCGCCGGACGGGAGCACCCTCTTCATGAACATCCAGCACGAGGGCCTCACGCTGGCGATTACGGGGCCGTGGAAAGAGGCATAGCCCCGCTATCGAATGCCAGAACATGTCTATTTTCACTGTAGAGCCGTCCCGCCGGTACGGTGCTACTCCTCGTCGTCAAACCGGTAGCCGATGCCGTACACCGTCTCGATGTAGGTGGGGTCGGAGGGGTCCGGCTCGATCTTTTTGCGGACGGAGGCCATGTGGCGGTCGATGGTCCGTGTGATGATGTTCTCATCGATGCCCCACACGTCCCGCAGGAGCTGCTTGCGCGTGACGGTCCGGCCCTTGTGCTGGATGAGGTAGCGGAGGATGTCGAACTCCAGGGCCGTAAAGTTGAGCTCCTCGCCGTCGCGGTACGCCTCGTGGGTCGTAAAGTTGACCTCCACGTTCCCGATCTCGTACACGTCCATCGGGGCCTCGGCGGGGGGCTTGGTGCGCTGCAGGATGGCCTTCACCCGTGCGGCCAGCTCCTCCACGTTGAAGGGCTTTGTGACGTAATCGTCCGCGCCGAGCCCAAAGCCCTTAAGCTTCGATTCCTGCTCGCCCCGCGCCGTGATCATGAGAATGGGGGCGCTGAAGCCCATCTCCTGCGACTGTTCGAGCACTTCGAAGCCGTCCTTCTTCGGCAGCATCACGTCGAGCAACACGACGTCGCACTTGTCCATGTCCTTCATCTTTCGAAGCGCCTCTTCCCCGTCTCCCGCCGTCTCCACCTCGTAGTCCTCGAGCTCGAAGTACTCTTCGAGCCCCATCAGGATGTCGGTGTCGTCCTCCACGATGAGCATGTGGTACGTCTGGTCCGTCGTTGTCGGCATAATGGAAGTGGTGTGGTCAATGAGAAGAACGCCTGGGAAGAGGCAAGAGGGGGTAGATACTGACCCATAAGATACCCATTTTGGTTCGTCTTCCAAATGGGAGGTGTTACGGTCGGGTTGAACGCGGGGATACACGCAAAAATTCGAATTTAAATCTGGACATCGCGTCGGGACGGTCCGTATGACCGGAGCGATCTTGCCGTTGGAGAGTCTCCGCACTCGTTTCTCGACAAACTGTTCACCCCCGCATGACCGACGACGCAAAATCCTTCCTCTTCGACCTGCTCGACACCCCGAGCCCCACCGGGTTCGAGACGCCCGGCCAGCGTGTGTGGGCCGAGTACGTGCGCGATTACGCCGACGCGGTGGAGAGCGATGCCTACGGCACGGCCTGGGCGAACCTGGAGGGCACGGCCGACGACGCGCCCCGTGTCATGCTCGACGCACACGTCGACGAGATTGGCTTCATGGTGCGCCACATCACCGACAAGGGTTTCATTCACGTCAACCGCATCGGTGGATCGGACCGCGCCATTGCGCGGGGCCTCCGCGTCCGTATCCTGGGCGACGACGGGCCCGTGACCGGCGTCGTGGGTAATACGGCCATCCACATCCGCGACACCAAGAACGAGAAGGTGCCGAAGGTGCACGAGCTGTTCGTGGACATCGGGGCCTCCAGCGAAGAGGACGTGCACGATCGCGGCATCCGGGTGGGGCACCCCATGGTGTTCGACGTGGGGCCGATGAACCTGACTGACTCGCGCATTACGGCCCGCGCCATCGACAACCGGCTCGGCGGCTTCATCATCGCGCAGGCCGTGGCGCGGCTCTCAGAGGACCGCCCGGCATGGCACGTGCAGGCGGCCAACTCGGTGCAGGAGGAGATCGGCGGCCACGGGGCGAAGATGGTCGCCCATCGCCTCGAACCGGACGCCGCCGTCGCGTTCGACGTGACCCACGCCACCGACTCGCCCAGCATCGACAGCAAGAAGCACGGCAGCATCGAGATTGGCGAGGGACCAACCGTGACGCACGGCACCGCGAACCATCCGCAACTCGTGGAGCGCGTGATTGAGGTGGCCGAGGCGGAGGACATTCCGCTCCAGCACATGTCGAGCAGCCGCCGCACCGGCACCGACACCGATTCGATCTTTAAGAGCCGCAGCGGCGTGCCCAGCGTGCTTCTCTCCGTGCCGCTCCGCTACATGCACTCGACCGTCGAGGTGGTCGACACCGAGGACATCGAGCACTGCGTGCAGCTCTACGCGGCGCTCGTGCGGAGCTTCGATTCGGACGAGGAGTTCGGCGTCCAACTGTAAGTGTGGAGGTATGGAGGTGTGGAAGGATGGAGGAAACACCCGTCCCCTACGCACCTCCATCCGTCCATACTTCCATCCCTATCCCGTGAGCTGTCGGTACTTGCGGACGATGGAGAACGCCATCTCCAGGGACTGTTCGTAGTTGAGCCGCGGGTCGACGTGCGACTCGTACGCCCGGCCGAGGTCGGCCTCGCTCAGGCCGCGCGCCCCGCCGATGCACTCGGTCACGTTCTCCCCCGTGAGCTCAAAGTGCACGCCGCCGAGATGCGACCCCTCCGCCGCGTGGATGTCGAGCGCCTGTTCGAGCTCGCCGAGAATGTTGTCGAAGTGGCGCGTCTTGATCCCGTCGTCGGTCTTCTCGGTGTTGCCGTGCATGGGGTCTGCAATCCAGAGGACCGACTGCCCGGTGGCCTGTACCGCCTCGATGAGGTCCGGCAACTTGTCGCTGATCGCGTCGGCGCCGAGTCGTGAGATGAGGGTGAGCTTGCCCGGCTCGTCTTCCGGGTCGAGCGTGCGGACTAGGGTTTGGAGCCGCGACGGCGTCATGTCCGGCCCCACCTTGAGGCCCACGGGATTCTCAATGCCGCGCGCATACTCCACGTGCGCCTTGTCGGGCTGGTTGGTGCGCTTGCCCACCCAGGGGAGGTGCGTGCCGAGGTTGTAGATGCCGTCCTTGTGCGGGACGGAGCGGGAGAGTGCCTCCTCGTAGGGAAGCAGCAGCGCCTCGTGGCTCGTGTAGAACGTGACGCCCTCGATGGAGTCGAGCTTTTTGTTGGTGACGGCCTCCAGAAAGCCGAGCGTGTCCTCGATGGCGTCGACAATGGCGTGATACTCCTCGGCCAACGGCGAGTGCTCCATGAAGCCGAGGTCCCAGTACTCCGGATGCCGCAGGTCCGCAAAACCGCCTTCAGCCAGGGCGCGCACCAGGTTGAGGGTGAGCGACGAGCTGGAGTAGGCCTCCACCATCCGCTGCGGATCGGGGCGGCGCGCCTCCGCCGAGAACTCGGGACCGTTGATGATGTCGCCGCGGTAGCTGGGGAGCGTGGTGCCGTCGCGCGTCTCCGTGTCCGAGGAGCGCGGCTTGGCGTACTGCCCGGCAAAGCGCCCCACCCGCACGATGCGCGTGTTGAGCCCGTACGTGAGCACGAGGCTCATCTGCATCAAAATCTTGAGCCGACTCGTGATGACGTCGGCCCGGCAGTTGCCGAACGACTCCGCGCACTCCCCGCCCTGCAGGAGAAAGCGGTCGCCCTGCGCGGCGCGGGCGAGTTCCTCCTTCAGGTTTTCGACCTCCCATGAGGTCACGAGCGGAGGCAGGGACGAGACGTGACCGAGGGCCTCCTCCAGCGCCGCCTCGTCCGGATAGGTTGGTTGTTGGAGGGCTTCCTTCTCGCGCCACGATGGCAGGGACCAGTCCTGAACGGCCGGCTGGGACATAGGTAGGGGGTTCGTTCCGAGAAATTGCGACCACACGCCCTACGGGCCGTCCCCCTACACGTTTCCGGCCACTCGGCGTGTCTGAACGCGGAAAGCATCAATTGAGGCAGCGCGTCCGTAACATTTCTGCAAGTGAAGGCGACCGACCTGCGGACGCACCGTTTCATGGATCAGCCCCATTTCGACTTGTGACCACCACGGCCGGGAAGCGCATTCTGCTCGTCGAGGACGACGATGACATTGCCGACCTGCTCGACCTCCATCTCAGCGACGAGGGGCATCGGGTGGAGATTGTGGACGACGGCGACAAGGGGCTGGAGCGTGCCCTGAATGAGGACCACGACCTCATTATCCTCGACATCATGCTGCCGGGCACGGACGGGTTCGACATCTGCCGGCGCCTCCGCCAGGAAAAGAATCCGACGCCGATCCTCATGGTGACGGCCAAGACCGAGGAGGTGGACAAGGTGTTGGGGTTGGAACTGGGCGCGGACGACTACATCACGAAGCCCTTCAGCATCCGCGAGGTGCTGGCGCGGGTGAAGGCGCTTTTCCGGCGCGTGGAGGTGGACCAGGAGGCCCAGAAAGACGACGAGACGGCCCCCATCGAGCTCGGGAGCCTCGTGGTGGAGCCGGAGAAACGGAAGGTGCGGGTGAACGGCGACGCCGTCGACCTGACGAGTAAGGAGTTTGAGCTGCTCCTCCTCTTCGTGAAAAACCCGGGCCGCGCCTACAGCCGCGACGAGTTGCTCGACGAGGTGTGGGGCTACCAGTACAGCGGGTATAGCCACACCGTCAATACTCACATCAACCGCCTCCGCAACAAGATTGAACCGGACCCGTCCGAGCCCCGGTACGTGAAGACGGTGTGGGGGGTGGGCTACCGGTTCGCCGAGCCGGACGAGCTTGTTGCGTAGCGCGTATTTCGTATTGCGTATTTCGGGGTCACTTACGCAATACGCACCACGAAATACGACCTCCCCGATTCTGACTTTCCTGGTTCTTCCTGCCGCTCTACTCCACGTGTCGCCCATCACGTTCCCTTGAACCTCCATGCTTAACAGCTTCTACGCCAAGCTGAGCGCCCTTTTCCTCGTGCTCATCCTGGGGCTTGGGGTGATCCTCGCGACGCTCGGGACCCGGGCTGCCCGCCAGTACGCCAACGAGGTGGAGCAGAAACTCAACCGCACCCTGGCGGAGGAGATGGTGCCGCGCTTCGAGCCGAAGCTAAAAGACAGCATCGACACGAAGGCGATCGAGGCGACCATCCAGGACATGACGGGCATCAATCGGCGCATCGAGATCTACCTGCTGGAGCGCGACGGCGACCTGAAGGCGTCGTTTGCCGTGCCCGACGCTGAGATCGAGCAGCATCAGGTTGATCTCGAACCGGTGCGCCGGTTCATGCAGGGCGGCGATCTGCCCATCCTGGGCGACGACCCGATGACGGCGGGAACGAAAAAGCCGTTCTCGGCCGCCCACATCGAAATCATGGGGCGTGAGGGGTGCTACCTGTACGTCATCCTGGGCAGCGAAAAGTATGCCTCGGTGGCCAACATGGTGGGGGAGAGCTACATCTTGCAGACGGCACTCTGGGGGCTCGGGCTCATGATCCTCGTCACGGCCGGCGTCGGGCTGCTGCTCTTCCGCCGCCTTACGCAGCGCCTGCGCGGGATGCAGGAAGTGGTGGCCGACTTCGAGCAGGGCGAGTTCGACCGCCGCGTGGAGGTGACCGCGCGCGACGAGATCGGCCGCCTTGGCGAGTG
>Ga0207797_1000382_pt1 | contig 34331 bp, 30 predicted proteins | sample PRCRCaboRojoPR_6_FD_187275 | JGI IMG/M metagenome (GOLD analysis project Ga0207797, IMG submission 187275) | Marine sediment microbial community from Cabo Rojo, Puerto Rico - PR CR 10% Liquid 1 (SPAdes) | ecosystem: Environmental > Aquatic > Marine > Coastal > Sediment | place: Cabo Rojo, Puerto... | reverse complement strand
GCGCTCTTCGCGCTCTGGCACGTCCCGCAGATGGTTGTCGTCAGAGGAATCGTGGGTCCGGAGATACTCCTGTCGCTTCTGGCGATAACGATCTACACGGTCGTCCTCGGAACGCTCTACGAACTCAGCCGAAATATCGTGTTCGTCGGGCTCCTCCACGGCACGTTCGACCTCAACCCAATCTTCGTGGTCGGCGAGACCGGGGAGCCGATGACCGATCTCGCGCTGCTGGTCTATCCGCTGGCCATCGTCGCCCTTCTGCTCTACCGGCAGTGGGCCAGGGACGCCCGGCCGACGGATTTTCGGCCACAGACGACGGGCGCTGCGAGCGACTAAACCCGGTCCCCTCGGTCGCTCGGCGACGGAACACGACGGACGCGTCTCACTGTGACCCGAATTCGACGCTCGCGAGTACACTCCCGAGAGTCGGAACCATAGTCCCCACGTGCTGCTACACGGAATCGATGGGCTCAGTGAGAGGGACTCGACAAGAATCCGAATCGATTGGTAACTCGATCGGAGGTGAATACGACAACGACGATGATCGTCGCAGCGACCACGAGTATTCCGGACTCGCCGACCCACGTCGTCGCCAGTGCGCCGCTCGAAAACGTGTCGAACGGTCCCTGAATGACGGCGTTCCACGCGGAGTGACCCAGTATCGCCGGCCAGATACTCCCGGTTTCCAGCGTCCACGCGGACCAGAGCACCGTCAGCGACACCGCCACGGCGATGAACAAGACCGCGGAGAGCACCCGGGAGCGTCCCGCAGCGTACTGTCCGGTCAGGATCGCGGGGACGTGCCAGCAGCCCCACAGAACGCCCCCCGTCAGAATCGGGGCCGGGACTCCGGCGGTGACCAGTCGAGAGGTCATGTATCCCCGCCACCCGATCTCCTCGCCTGCTGCCGAGATGACGCCGACGACTGCTCCGATCGTCGCGGCGAAGAGCAGCTCGCCAGCGAATGCCGACAGCGGGTCCGACGTTCCCACCGGAGCGGAAAACTCGACGAGACCGACTCCCCAGGCTGCACCGTACGCGATGGCGCCGACGACGAACGGGAACAGGATCGCCTGGAGCACTCGAACGGCCACTTGGCGATTCCGCAGTCGGAACGACAGGTCCTCGAACCCCTCGCCGTTCCCGACGCGTGCGACGATCGAGGCCAGGGCGGGCGTCCACATGAGTGCGAGGATGTACTCGAGTTGCTGTTCGATAGGGGTCCCGGCACTGATGATCAGATACAGGAGCGGGACCGATCCCAGGAGGACCACACCGAAATAGAGGAGGAGTCCCCGGCGAGCAGAATGCACTTCTTCGGAAGTCGGTGCGTCGTGAGCGTGTGTTGAATTCATGATCTGATGGTGGAACTGCGAAGCGTCTCGCCGTACGATACGGAATGGGCTGCCGAACGAGTGGACGAAGACCGCCCCCCTGCTCGCACTCGCAGCGTTCGGTTCTGCCAAGCGGTCATCGACTCACACCCCGTCGCCGTCGTGAGGAGACCTCGGGGGCGTTCGTCCCACTCGGCCACCGACGGTAGTACCACGCCGTGAGGAGAAGGGCAGGAGTACCCACGACCGACGCGAGCTCGGAGACCGAGACCCCCGCCACGACGATCGGCTGCCAGTTGGTTCCGTGCAGGACGCCGACGCCGGCGATGACGGCGAAGGTCGTCGGCGGGACGACGAAAAGCCGAACTGGCTTTCGAGGTGTGGGTAGAGCGCGAGCGGGACGCCACGATGGGCAGGGCCGTCGCACCGATCGACAGGGCCGGTGGACCCAGCCGTCGCTCGAACTCGCTCGCCGATGTCTCCTGAGCGGACCGGGAGGTGGAACGTGTGGTCATGGTGTTAGTCGGTTGGATGCAGATATCTCGGTTCCTCGTCGTCCGGACGTCGGCGTGCCCCCGCCTGCGCGGCGCCGGCGACGTCACCGCGGGCGAGGCTCCGCCAGCCGAACACCGCCAGGAGAGCCCCTACGAGAATCGCCCACGCGACGAAGCGGGCCAGTTCGCCGGTCGGCGTGAACATCCCCTCGACGGGGTAGAGTCCCTGTCCTGCGTTCACGCCGGCGTGGAACACCATCGTGAGCAGGACGCTACCTCCGGTACTGTTGTACAGCAGCGTCGCGACGACGGAGATACCGACGACGATGACGGCGTAGACGGGAAGGTCGACCGCCCAGCCGGTGACGCCGCGTTCGACGATACCGCTGGGTGCGTGCCAGACGGCCCAGACGACGCCGATGACGAGACTGGATACGAGCGCGCTGTATCGCTCCTGCAGATAGGGAAGCGCGAACCCTCGCCAACCCAGCTCCTCGTTGCCACCGCCCCAGATGAAGATGTTCAGGTAGGCGATGGGGACGGACGCGAGCGGATCGACCTCGTTCCAGTTCAACTGGCCACCGAGGAGTATGTGCACACCTGCCATGAGGGCGTACAGAACCAGCGGGAGTCCGAACGCGGCGAGCCACCAGCGCGGGGCGACGCGCCACCGGAGTACTTGCGAGAACCAGCCCTTCAGACTCCCGCCCGTCAGATACGTCACGATGGCGGCCGAGAGGGGCGGCCCGAAGCTCCCGGCGACGAGGACGACGATGGCTGTTGTGTTGTACGCGATCAACCCTCGGTCGATGGCTGTCAACACCGGAAACCAGACGCCCCAGGTGATTGCGTAGGCACCGACGAAGAACGCGAGAACCGGGTGATCCCCGATCCGCTTGCGGATCGAATGCATGGTCTCCCCTCCCCGTTGTCAATTGGTTGAATGAAGTGTAAATACCATCGCAGATTCCTGAGCGGCGGGAATCCGTCGACGTCGACTCTGGACCTGACGCTGTGCAGTGGCGTCGAATCTCAGAGATACCTCGTAGTGTGCCGGTTCGCCGATACTCGGGAGGGGCGACGATCCACACTGAAGAGGCTCGGTCGAATACGGACGTTCTCCAGAACCGAGACCCCTGTGACCGCGTTCTCTCGACGGGCAGTCGAAGTCGGCCGACACTGCACAGCGGGTCGGCCAGCGCCTCGTCGAGAAAATCGGCGGTGAGGCGCGCAGGGGACCGATCGCCGACGTTCCCGTCGATCGCGCGCGCAGATGAGACAACGCTCCTGCTCCACGGCGGTGATCGCGTCCCTGCGGCGATACCCCACACGTGGAGACCACTCGCACACCCGAGTCATCGGAACTGTGGCACACCCGAGTCATCGGAACTGTGCTCCACTGTCGGAGTCAAACGGGGCTTCTCCTCAGATCTCGATCGTGACGTGTCGTTGTCCAGCGAGCACGAGAGTTCTGCGGGTGGTGGTGCCGCCGATACAGACCAGTTCACCGCAGAGCGTTCCGTACTGCTTCGTCCGAGCGGTCTCAGATGATCTCGGCCACGTCGACTGTGACAGCTCTACGCCTGTAAAGTGAAGTTAATTTAATCTATGCGGGGTGGGAAAGTCACGTGGACTGATCCTTCGGCGCGATCGTACTGGTACGGTATTCGGTCGGCTCCGAACCCCCGGTCCGTCGAATCTCGCCTCTCACTCCACGAGACGGTTCTCCGTGCTGGTCTTCGGCGAGTTCTCTCTCGGTCTGCTCTTCTTCGAGTTCGCGTTTCGCTGCCGTGTTCCCTCGTCGCGACCGTCTCTGGTGTCACACAGACCTCTGATTTCGGTGACGTCTGTTCTGACGTTTTGTGCCGGTCTTGAATGTGCCCTACCGTCTCGTCACGCATCGACGCTTCGTACCGCGACCTCGGGATCGATTCCGTCCCGAGGGCGCTCTCCGTCGCGTGCAGCGACGATGGCAGCTAAGCCGAAGCGTCAGCGGTTCTCTCGATGGCCGGCAGTGTTCCGTGGGCCGTCGTATCCCAACTGTCCACGGGTACCGACGATCAGCACGACGGCAACGACCCAGACCGCGACGTCGACCGCGATCAACACAGTCGTGAAACTCTCGCCGGTGATCGCCTGGATCGGGAGCGGGACGAGTGTGCTGTTGGCCGTGTTGATCCCAGCGTGCAGGAGTAGGGCGAGCAGGACGCTCTCCGTACCGTTGTAGATCCACGTCAGGAGGAACGCGAAGCCCACGATGTTGACGACTCGGAGAACGATCCCGGGGAGTTCCTCGACGAACCACGCGAAGCTGTAGACGGCGTTCGGGTCCGCGACCAGCTGGGGGAGATGCCAGAACGCCCAGACCACGCCTAGAACGAGTGTGGCCGGGACCGGCGCGTAGCGTTCCTCGAGCCTCGGGAGAGCGAACCCGCGCCAGCCCGGTTCCTCGTTCCCGCCTCCGATGAGCGCGACAAACACGTACGATCCGAGGACGAGGGAGAGCCGTCCCGAGAACACCGAAGGATCGACGTCAGTACCGAGGCCGACGATAGCCACGCTCGCCAGGCCGACGACGAGCAGCGGGAGGAGGAACGCAGCGAGGTACCATCGCGGTGCGACGCGCCAGCGAACGATCTGTCGAGCCCACGCCCGGACGGAATCGCCGTCGAGCCACGTCACCACCGCGCCGGCGAGAGCGGGGCCGAATCCCCCGGCGACGAAACTGAGCGTCCGAATCGGCTCCCCCGTCCCGATGACGACCGGGAGCCACCCGACCCAAGAGAAGCCGTACGCCAGGAAGAAAAACGCCGTTACGGGGCGAGCGTCCACGATACCGCGAATCCGTTGCTGGCTCATGGGTCGATACCACGGCAGTCGTTCGGTATCGTCCTAATCGTGTCGATGTTGTGAATCTCTACTGGGGCAGGTCACCGAGTAGCGACAGGTGCCAGACGAGGAGTACCGCGAGAAACGTCGCTCCCGCGTAGTGTAGGCGGCGTCCGCGTGACGGGGTTCGGGGAGGCTCCCGAGGTTACGCAGTGGCCGCCAGGGCCCTCCGCGCAGACTCTCGGAACGCTCTGGGCCGCATCGCCCGGAGCGTGAGGCCGGCAGGTCAGGCCTGCTCGTCCCCGAGCACGTCGTCACGGGAGGTCCCCGAAAGCTTCGAGTTCTCGAGCGTGACGAAGTCGAGACCTCCATCGGGGAGCGGCTTCGAGGCGAGCCGTTCGGTCCCGTACCGCCAGACGAGGACCGTCACGACCACCCAGACGACGACCAGGATACCGGTCTGTGAAAGGACTTCGTCACCGACCGCTCCGGTGGCCGTCGTGACGGACACGGCGTTCGAGAGCGTGTGGAAGACGACCGGGACCAGCACGCGTCCGCCGGCGGCGTTGTAGAGCCACGTCGCGATGACGCTGATGCCGACGACGACCGGCGCGTACAGCCAGAACGACGTTCCCGCCTGTGAACTGCCGGGCATCAAGAACAGCGGGACGTGCCAGAGGGCCCAGATCGTCCCGATGACGATGCTCGCCCAGAACGCACCGACGGACCGCTGGAGGACCGGGAGCGCCATCCCGCGCCAGCCGGGTTCCTCGAGCCCCCCTCTGACGAACGTCGCGAAGACGACGGCCGGAACCGCGGCCGCCGGCAGGACGCTCGCGCGGTCGAACCCGCCACCGGCGAGCAGGAACACGCCGAGTGCGAGCACGTAGAGGGCGACGGGAACGAGCACGGCGGCAGCCCAGACGCCCAGCGGCGCGCCGACGTCGACGAGGTGGCCGAGCCACGACCGGAGGTCACCGCCGGCTGCGGCGACGAGCGCGGCTGCGAAGAACGGCCCGAAGCCGCCGATCAGGACGAGCGTCGTCACGACTGGCGGCCGACCGGTTCGCAGCATCCACGCGACTGTCAGCCACGGAACCCACGTCAGGACGAACGTGAGGGCGACGAACGTCGAGAAGCGGTGCCTGCGGACGAAGGGTCGGAGCGAGGACACGGTCTGATCACTGTGAACGTTTGTCCGTCGACCCGATAAATCGGTGACCTCGATCCTATCTTCCAAGAATCACGGCGTCTCGACCTCTATGAACTCGCCTCACATTTCTCAGCGTATTGGTCCGGCAGTGCATCCTCGAGGATCACGGGAGGACTGACTCCAGAATAACGGCCAGGTCGTTTTTGAAGTAGTGACCGAGAACTGGAGCGATCAGCGTTCGCGACTTCGTGTAGAGAAGCCCCAGGAGGAGGCCAAATGCGGTCTGTTCTGCCAATCGCACGATCGCGATGGCCGGATCGCCACCCGTCGTCACCCAGAACGGCCCGAAGAAGTCGTTGGGGACGTGGCCGAGACCGAATAACACGCCCGAGGTAATCCACGCGTCTCGCTGGCTAACGACGCGTTCGAGTTTCGATTGAACGACACCTCGATAGAGAAACTCTTCTTCGAACGCCGGCGTGTAGAGGCCGAGAAGAAGGAAGAACAGCGACTCGGAACGCACCGACGCGAAGAGCAGCGGAGCGGCACCCAGGATGGCTCCCATCACGAGGAGCATCATCGTGGGCCACCAGTTGATGGGCCAACGGACGCCCAGTTCCTCGATCGCCCGTCCGTGCAACCCGACTTCGACCAGAGCCGGGACGACGAGGTAGCTCACGACCCCGACGAAGAACACGAGAGAGAGGCTTCGCTCCCCGATCGATGCGACGAGCGGATTGAACTGAACGAGGTCCCGATAGACGGCGATCGCATACGCACTGCCCGCTAAGGTGATAGTGAAGAGGAGTCCAACCTCGACGAGCTCTCGACGACCGTTCTGACTCCCGGGTAGCGTCGGTGGATACGGGCCGCCCCACCGGCGCGCGATGTCGAGAAAGGCCAGGGACCCGACGGTCGCCCCGAGCAGTTGAGTGACCGTGACCAACTCAACCACCTGCTGGATGACGTGCCCGGACGAACCACGAGTTCTCGTCCATCGGTACGCGCTACTACTGTCGCCAAACGATTAAGGTTGATTCCGAGAATAGTTCGCCGCAGTGGTATCAATGTCTAGTGATGGACACCGGTCGCAGTCTCGACCGTCGATTTCGCTCGGTGTCGTCGTGGGTCTGGTCGTTGCCCTGTTCGGAAGTCCGTTGCTTGGACTACTGGATATTTCAGACCGCCTCAACACGACGGCGGCCGGCCAGTTGTTACTAAACTCGGTGATCATGTGGCTCTTAGTCGCGGCGATCCTCGCGATCGTTCTGTACTGGGAGAACCGTTCCGTCGGTTCGATCGGACTCGAAACGCCGAGTCGGCGCGAAGCGACTGTCGGAGTGGTTGCGGGAGTCGCCGGACTCGTGCTCGGTATTCTAGCTACCGGGATAGCTGTTGTTGCGTTTCAGCTGGAACGACCGGAGACGCTCTCGACGCTCGAGGAACTCTCCTTGCCGGTGAAACTGGCCGTCGTCGGCACGGCGGTCGTTACTGAAGAAGTGTTGTGGCGAGGCTATCCGATCGAGCGACTGACCGAACTCACGGGCAGTATCTGGATCGGGGCTGCCACGAGTGTCGTCGTATTCCTCGCTGTCCACTATCCAGAGTGGGGGGTCGTCGGTGCGATCCCGCAGGCAGTCTTCACACTGGCGATCGTGGGTGTGTACGTGAAGACGCGGAACGTCGTCGCCTGTATCCTCACTCATACGGTCATCAACGTCGTCATGGTGCTGGTGTTGCCAGCGTTCATCTAGTAGATTCGGCAGTGCTCGACGTGGTAGAGGAGGTCCTGTACTCGGAGCCCCCTGCGAAAGGAGCTGCAATATCTGGGAGTCTCTCGAACTCCTCCGTATTCAGGAAACGGCCGCGTCAGCACACCGTCCGAACGAGGACGAGCCAGCGAAGCGATAGGAGCTATCGGAGAACGACGAGAAGACAGCCGCCTGCCAACGCCGGTAGAGAACCCGAATCAGGAGAGACGATCGACCGCTCTGGTAGCACGTTCGTATAGCCAACCTGTGTGTCGGTCGGATACCGCTAACCGGGGTCGGTTTTTCGAGTGGACTGTGGCCGCCGATCGACCAGCAGCGAACACCGAACACAGAGGCGGGCGAAAGGGTGGTGTGTTTCTCTTGCCGACGTTTGGCTGGTCGTGGGGGCCGAGGGCTCTCTCCCCGGAGCACTCGGGACGGGCGTCGTCACGTATCCGTTCTCGGAGACGCTCGTGAACCAGACCATCGGGCTAGAGTTCGTCTCACTCCTCGTCGTCGCGCCGTGGCGGCTCGGCTCTCGGCGCCATCACGCAGTCTTCGTCGCGATCGGCCTTCACGCGTTCGTGAACATCCCGACGCTCGTCGGTGGTCCCCGGGGACCGGGGCGACGTACGCGGTGTATCTCGCTGTCGTCGTCGCAATCGGCTGGTCCTGATTCCACAAAGGACCTTGGCTGTCCAAATGGCGATAGTCACTGAAAGACGGACCAGCCGACGGGTATGTCCGTGTGCTCTTTTCCGTCGGTCGGCTGCTCACTCACGCCGAGTCAGCGGGCGCGTACGTGCGCAGTCGGTAGAGGAGTCGGACGACGGCGACCAGCACAACGACCCCGAAGACGAGCGGGAGATACGCCGGTGGATCGGCGAGTGCGAAGACGACTCCGAGACCCAGCGTCGCCAGTCCGAGTCGGAGGACGGTGTTGCCGGCGATGTTCGCGACGGCGCCGTCCGGAAGCCGCGAGGTCTCGTCGTATCCGGCAACGAGGAACGTCCACTGGCGAAACCGGATCAGGTAGCCCAGTACCACCAGGAGTGCGCCGACGCCGAGCCACTCGACCGCGATGGAGGGCAGACCGAGCATGGTCTCGAATTCATCCGGTCGTCTCATAGAATTGACGGTGAACGCAGCCGACACGACGACCCAGTCGAGAGAGGATCTTTTGCAGAGTGCGTCCTCCGCCCGTCCATCCTCGCTGCCCTCCATCGGACCGCACGCGAGCAGTTCACGCCGGGACACCTCCTCGCCGTCGCCGCGGTGCTCGGTTTGCTCGCGTTCGTCGTCGGTATCTCCCGGGACGTCCTCGTTTCCACCGACGGAAGCGACTGTGCGAATCAGGCGCTCACTCTCGGCGTCGATGTCACGGACGCCGAGGACGCAGCACTGCATCTCCTCTCTGTGATCGCTCTCTCAGCGCTGGGAGCCGATGCTCGCCCGGATATCCAGGTGGATATGTTGGAAGAGAGTGCCAACGACCCACTCGACGAGGCCGCGGCGTTCGCGGACGACGCTGGCGTCGGCCCAGCGTCGAAAACAGTCGAATACGATCCCTCGATTCACAAAGCGATCCTCACCTACATCGAAGACCACGACATCACCCTCGTCGTCGTCGGCACCCACGGTCGAACGGACTTCGACCGATACGTGCTTGGGAGCGTCACCGAGTATCTCGTTCGGACGTCGCCGATTCCGGTACTGCCGGTACGAGCACCCGTGACGGAACCGTAGCGTCTGCCACCTTTCTCTGTGACCGGGCAGGTGTGAATAGTGTGGCGTGAATCACGCACGGTATCTTTTACAGTTCTCGACCGTAACTACTCTCAAAGACTTTTTCGCTGGAGATGGACGAACATCCGATTCAAACGCCGTGGGCCAGGTCGTCGGACGAGACCCTCGCTCACTACGACGTTTCTGCCGAGGAGGGGCTGAGCGATACCGAAGCCGAAACGCGGCGTGAGCGGGTCGGCCCGAATGCGTTGCGCGAAGCGGAACAGCGGGGCTGGTGGAACGTGCTGGCGGACCAGTTCAAGAGCTTCATCGTCCTGTTGCTGGCCGTGGCGGGGGTTGCAGCCTTTGCACTGGACGAGAACATCGAGGGCGTCGCTATCTTCGTCGTCCTCCTCATCAACGGGCTCATCGGGTTCGTCACCGAGATGCGGGCGCTCAAATCGATGGAGAGCCTCCAGGAGATGGTCGAGATCGAGGCTCGGGTTCGCCGCGAGGGGGAGATAAGAGATGTGCCAGCGGAAGATCTGGTACCAGGAGATATCGTGGTTCTCAACGCCGGGAACGTCGTTCCGGCCGACCTTCGAGTGATCGAGCCCTCCAAGCTCCAGGCCGACGAATCCGCACTCACCGGCGAATCCGTCCCCGTCGGAAAGACGAGCGACGTCCTCGAGGAAGACGTGCCACTCGCCGAGCGGGAGAACATGCTCTACAAGGGGACGAGCGTGACGCGAGGAACTTCGGAAGCGGTTGTCGTATCCACGGGGATGGACACGGAGCTGGGCAAGATCTCGGCATCGCTTCAGGGGGAGGTTGAAGAGAAGACGCCGCTCCAGCAGAAGCTCGACGGCCTCGGGCAGAAACTCGTTCCGTTCCTTCTCGTCGTGGCTGCAATTGTCCTCGTCTCGGGGTGGCTCAGGGGCCAGGATCTGTACCTGATGGTCGAGACGGCCATCGCACTGGCTATCGCGACCATTCCGGAGGGGCTGCCGGTCGTCGCCACGCTCGTGCTCGCACGCGGGATGTGGCGAATGGCGGACCGAAACGCCCTCATCAACAACCTCGGCTCCGTCGAGACGCTGGGTTCGACGAACATCATCTGTACCGACAAGACGGGCACACTGACGGAGAACGAGATGACCGTCAGCGAGTACGAGCTGGCCAACGGCTCGGTCGCCGTCACCGGGACCGGACTCGACACCGAGGGGACGTTCCAGCACGGCGACGAGGAACGGGATAAGCCACAGGATCCCGGCCTCCAGGAAGCGCTAGAGGTGGGCGTTCTCTGTAACAACGCGTCAGTGACCGAGGAGGATGGCGAGACGGCTGTGACGGGTGATCCGACGGAGGCTGCCCTCCTGATAGCGGGATTGAAGGCCGGAATAGACCGGGACGACCTCCTCGAGTCGATGCCCGAAGCCCACGAGGTGTCGTTCGATCCGTCCGTCAAGATGATGGCGACCTACCACGAGCTAAACGGGAGCTACAGGGTCGCCGTGAAGGGTGCGCCGGAGGCGGTCGTCGAGTCGTCGACCCAGCTGGTAACGGGTGACGGCACCGAGCCCCTCTCGGAAGATGAGAAAGAAGAGTGGATCCAGAAGAGCGAGACTATGGCCGAAGACGGATTGCGGGTCCTCGCTCTCGCCAGGAAGGAGGTCGAGAGTACGGACGCCCCGCCGTACGAGGAGCTGTCGTTGCTCGGGTTGGTCGCCATGATCGACCCACCACGCGAGGAGGTCAAATCGACCATTAAGAACTGTCTTGACGCGGGGTTGCGAATCGTCATGGTGACCGGTGACCACCCCGGGACGGCCAAAAACATCGCCCGGAGTGTCGGGCTGATGGATCCGGGGGATGATGAGGTCATCCAGGGGAGCGAACTCGACGACCCCGAGAACCTGTCGCAGGACGAGATGGAGCGGTTCGTGAACGCGTCGGTCTTCGCGCGGGTTGCCCCGGAGAACAAGCTCGACCTGATCGGAATTCACCAGGCAGTCGGGTCGATCGTGGCCATGACTGGCGACGGGGTCAACGACGCGCCGGCGCTGAAGCGGGCCGACATCGGTGTTGCCATGGGCCAGCGTGGAACACAGGTGGCCCAGGAGGCGGCGGACATGATCCTTCGGGACGACAACTTCACGAGTATCTACCACGCCATCAGGGAGGGGCGGATCATCTTCCGAAACATCCGGAAGTTCGTGCTGTATCTCATGTCCTGTAACCTCAGCGAACTGCTGGCCATCCTGATCGCTGCGCTGCTGGGATTTCCGCTCCCCCTTCTCCCGCTGCAGATCCTCTTTCTCAACGTCGTGACGGACATCTTCCCAGCGTTCGCGCTGGGGGCCTGTGGGGGGAGCAAAGAGATCATGAAGACATCGCCGAGGGACCCCGACGAGCCGATCCTGACCCGCACGCACTGGACCGAACTGGGGCTGTACGGAACGATGATCGCAGTCGCGACCGTTGGCGCGTTCGTGATCGGGGGCAGCATGTACGCCGACGGCATGGGGGCCGAAGAGGTCGTCACCATGTCGTTCCTCACGCTGGCGTTCGCCCAGCTCTGGCACGTGTTCGACATGCGGGAACTCGCGTCGGGCATCGTGCGCAACGAGGTCACCAGGAACCCGTACGTCTGGGGTGCCCTCGCCCTGTCCGCTCTGCTGGTGATCGGCACCGTCTACGTGCCGGGGGTTTCGCTGGCACTGAGCACCGCCCCCATCGGCCTCGAAAGCTGGCTCGTCGTGCTCGGAATGAGCCTGCTCCCCCTCGGTGCCGGGCAGTTCGTTCTGGAGTTTCGCCGCAGATTCGGGACTCCGAAGTGGGGGACCCGGATCGAAGACGCGCTCTTCTGAGCTACGGAGGGCAATCGAGCGTCGGACGTCGTTGACTCGGGGCGAACCGCACCCCGCGTTTGACTCCGGGAACGATGCGAATGGCAAGCGTCGGCGTGCGACGTCTTCCTACCTGACGACGGTCACCGGCGTCGTCGCGCGTCTCATCACCGTCTCGGCGACCGAACCAAGGAGCATTCGAGAGACACCCGATCGTCCGTGGCTACCGATTACGATTACGTCGGTGTCGTGTGTGTCCGCGTATTCGAGAATCTCGTCTGCGGACTTGCCGACCACGCTTACCGTCTCAACCTCGCGGTCCCGCTCGGCTGCTTTCGCCTCGGCCTCGGCGAGCAGTGCTGCCGACCTGTCTTGGGCCCGCTCCAGGAGCGTTTCGTCCCCAACCAGCGCCTTCGCGCTGTAGCTCTCTTCGAGGTAGTCGATGACGTGGAGGGCGGTGATCGATGCGTCGGGGTACACCTCGAGCGCGTGCGCCAGCGCCTTCTCCGAGAGCGGGGTCCCATCGAACGCGACGAGCACTTCGTCGACGGAGGTCATACGCAGAGATGCGTGTCAAAGCCACATATAGGCGCGGCATAGACGAGCCTGCGAAGGAGGGCGCCACCGTATTGGCAGAATTATATCGGGAGTAGAACGAGAAATATCGGGAGAGCGATCAGCGAGACGAGAAATCCGACCAGGTATCGACGGTCGGTAACGAGGCGGGTTTGGGTGGTCTCGACAGCCCGGAAGTACGTCGAGAACTGAACCAGTGTTCCGACCGTTATGACCGTGCCGAGGGCCACGAGTGATAGCACGATAGCCACACCCTGCGGGGATTCCAGAAGGACGGCGATGACGATCGTGTCGAAGAAGGTGCCGATATTCGCCCCCAGAACGTAGGGAACGATCTCCTGCCGTTTGATGTATTTCCGATTGTAGAGGGGGACGACCACCCCCAGCGAGAACGCAACGCTGGTCGTCACGCCGGTAATGAGGACGCCGAGTCCGAACGAAGTCCATTTGTGCTGAAATCGCCGAAAGAACAGCTTCCGGAGCCATTCTGTGTTGATCCGTTTGAGCACCCGGTCGAAGAGAGTGAGGCTTCCAAACAGCACGAGCACGGCTACCACGAGTGCCAGGCCTACACCGACGGTATCGACGACGGCACCTGTCGCTGGCTCGAAGGCTGCCAACGGGTGCACGGAGAGTTCGATCCGGTTACTGACGCCCCCGAATCCCGTCTGGAGCACGGGCAACAGGGGGTACCCGATGGCGGTCGCCGGTAGGTAGATCGAGTGTGATAAAAGGAAGGTCAGTATCCCCAGTCGAGTCGCCTCACTGAACGAGTAGCGCCGCTTCTGGAAATAATCCAGCGCCCCTATCAGGAGGACGATAGCGGCGCCTCCGAGACGTGAGCCAGCGAGCATCAGAAACAGCTGTGAGGTCGTGAGAATCCCGGCTTCGAACAGCGAAACGGACAGGGCCGCGATCACTGACCCGTTGGTGAGTACGTACGTGGCGAGCCAGCTCGCACCCAGGGCTTGCCCACTCCCGGCGACGTATCGCCTGAAGAACCGTTCGAGCGGAGCGGCTGCGGCCGCTGTGGACGCACCTAGCAACTGGACTGCGAACAGGAACAGTAGCAGCGAGACGAGAGCGCCAACGACTAACGGACCGGATGCACGCCCCCGGGCCAGTATCTCATCGACGCTCGAATTCACGGTATGCTGTCTCTACAGCCTCGTGGCAGGCGCACAAATGTTACGCTGTCAGTCACTCACACAGAGAATCCGACAAAACCCGACACAAACCTCGAGCGATAGCAACCCCACTCCCCAACGTCTCTCGTATAACTTATATAAAAACAACGTGATGTGTGAAACACGGATGGAGGATGTGATTCCTGACGGTCGCGATCCTACTCGCGGTAATCGGGCTGGGCATCTTCTTCTACGCCCTCGAACGCACGGGATCGCTCCGCCGCGCGCAGTCCGTACTGTTCACCTTCGTCGTCGTCGAGTTGATCCGCATCCAGGTCATTCGCTCGCGGTACGACCAGACGCTTCGCTCGAACGTGTGGCTGGTCGGAGCCATCGGCTCGTCACTCCTCGTCCAGCTCACGGTGCTGTATACGCCGCTTCGCAGCTTCTTCCAGGTCGTTCCTCTCTCCCCTCGAGTGGGGCTGGATCGCTGTTGGCTTCGTCGTGTTCCTCTTCCTCAACGTGGTCGTCTCCACGCTGAATAACTGGCTCTTCGAATCGCGGACGTAAGAATAGTTGCGATCACGATGTTGACGATGAGTCGGTGTCCGGTTTCGAGTTCTCGGCTCTGTCGAAACATCTTGCCTCGTGACAGGTGTGACGGGCTGAAGATAGAGTATGACTCTCTCAAAGAAACCGTTTATCGGCCTGCTTGGATTGTTGACTTCGATGCATTGATCCAGCCTGTGTCTGTATCATTCGGAATTTGGACGAATTGCGCGATATGCAAGGCAATATAGCGCTCTCAAATCGGAGAAGAACCCCGTCGGGCCGGTTTGAGGCGGTCGAAAGTACCTCGACGAATTCCCGAAGAGGATTGTAAGCTAAAAAATTGCTCGACGAAGGAGTGATAAAGCCGATATCGAACGTACTCGGGTTGCCTCGGGTGTATACTCCATCTGTTCTGAGTACTTCGAGATCGCCCAGCTCAACACTTCGAATCGTGAAACACCCCCGATTCCCACGATTCCGACCGTGTTAGACCCTGAAAATTGCTCGACGGAGATTCAAAATACTCTGATTCTCCTCTGCGATCAAACCCTCGAATAAGTGGGGTGTGTCTCTGTATAATGTTTTAGGTGATAGGACCGGACTGCTGAATATAGAGGTTCCATGCAGCACGGCGGCTTCTTTTGTTTCGTGCTGGGGACGTTGAACCAGCCGCTCACTGAGCCTGTGAATTGAGTGTTTTGGGTTACCGAGGAGTCCGAACACTGCCCCATCTTCGATTCCGTTTCTGGAGATAGAGTGTTCCAACGATTACCGCACCGATAATCGAGGGAATGAACATCACGACAAGGGCTCTTGTGACAGAGGTTGTTGATAGCCTCAAGAACGTTGTGGGAGTCGGTTTGGAGTCGATGTGTGGCTCCACTTGAGACCGAGTAACCCCGGGAGTTGAGAGTCTGACGTGGCGGTCTGTGCACATTTAAGCGGTGGGGTTCGCGAGATGCGCCGTCAGGACTCGCGCCACTTGTGGCCGCACTCGACGCAGGTGAACAGCCGAACCTCGTAGGAGCCGCCCGGCTTCGGCATCATCTCGTAGTAGGCCCGGTCGCTGTCGCAGTCGTCCGCCGGACAGGGCTCCTGCATCGTTTCGGTGGAGCCCTGGGTCGCGTCGGCCACGGCGGGTGCCCCGTCGTCCCGCTGTACATCCTGGGTCGCCATCGCCGCTTCTGCTTGCGAGTCCCGCGGCTCCTCGTTCTCACAGGAGCGACACACCCACGTGTCGCCCTCCGTGTGCATCATCGAACCACACTCGTCACAGAATCGCATATATAGCAGGAATACACGGCTGTCGGATATATGTGTTAACTTCCGATCCGTCGTGGATTTCAGGCAACTACTCATGCGTACAGCCAGTCCTGCTCGTGGTTGATCTGAATCACAGTTTTGCCAAGCGCAACGTGATTTGGATTAGTGCCGTTAGCCGTCTGTAGATCGGCCTTCTTCCCACTAATTGACAGTAGAGTGATAGCGGTCGGCCCTCAGAATTCTAAAGTATCATATTAATATCTAAAAGTGATAATTCGACCAAAGGGAGTCGAATACCGAGATTCTTCTTCGACTCGGATGTCGCCTCTCACACCAAGAGATACAGTTCGAGGCTGTCGCACTCGTCGATGAATCGCTTAATATCGAGCGTAGATTGTCCACGCTACTGTGACGACCATTTTTTGATCATCGTTGTTCTGCTTCGTCGGCCACTGCGACCGACAACTCAATATGTGTCATGCCGTTTCCCGTCGTGGCTACTCACAGTCCAGTTCACAGTCGTAAGACTTGCAGTGTATCCAGTACCCGTCCGCGGTTGGTGGCATTAGCGTCGCATGGTCTACAGAGAGTCTGGGATCGTCTGCTCGATCGAGCGTCTCGACGAAGTGCCATGTGCCGTCGGGTGCAGAGACGTCGACGCGATACTGCCACACCTGAATCTGTCGGTCGGTCACGTACACCGCGTAGGACTCCGGAATGGCCTCGCTTCGATCCGGAGACCGGGTCGGTTGCGCCGCATTACTGTCCATACACTCTCTTGGCCCGTAAACGGGTAGTGGTTAGTGGGTGTGGGCTCCGAACGAACACGTCTGCGATACATTTATATTATGACATCGTTCGGTTCCTATCTCTCGATTCCTGTGTATTCGACGCCGGTCAGGTCGGCCATCTCGGCGAAATCCTCGGACGTCCGTAGATCTTGGAACCGCGCCGGGCTCACGGCATCCGTTCCCGGCTCGAGGTCACGAACCTCGGCGATTCGCCCTTGGACCTTCTCGGCGGGGAGATGCCCACCTGTGCCCGTCTTCGCACCCTGGCCGGCTTTGAAATGGAACGCTTGGACCTGTTCGACAAGGTCGATGTCCCAGCCGAACTTTCCCGTCGTGTACTCGTAGAAGTATCGGGAATTGGCTTCCTGTTCTTCGGGGAGCGTTCCCCCTTCGCCGGAGCAGATGCCTGTGCCGGCCTGGTCTGCTCCCTTCGAGATTGCAATCTTCGCCTCTTCGCTGAGCGCGCCAAAGCTCATGTCACTGACGAAAATCGGGATGTCCAGCTGAAGCGGGTTCTCCGCGTTCGGTCCGATCACGAGCTCCGTGTCGACGGGTGCCTCGTCGTCGAGCGGGGTACGGGCGAGCTGGGCGGTCAGGATCTGGAGGTCGTCCCAGGACGGGAGCTCCGAGCGCGGAACGCCCATCGCCGACACGTCTCCGTGTTCACCGATTCCCTCGGGCCCCTTCTGGGCGAGGCTCTGAATGTAGTGCATGTACGGCTCTTTTTCGTAATCCGGGTGGCCGTAGAACTCGGGATCGACCGAGCCGCCGTCGATGTCGTCGGTTGCCCCTGCATTGCCCCGTCGTCGCTGGACGAGTAGGGTCTGTCAGTACCTTTTTTGACTGCTCGACGATGTCGTCGCTTTCCCCGACGATGGATTGGTATCGCCACCAGCGGTACGCCGACCACGGTCGCACAGCGGCCCTCTCGTTCACTCGCGTATACAGTCCGAACGGGGCTTGCATCACGACTCTCCGGTCGCTCAGACCGGGTCCGAGTCAGTGAGGATCTCGACGAGTGCGGGTCCGTCGTGACCGATGGCGGCCTCGAGGGCCTCGTCCAAGGCGTCTGGGTCCTCGACGCGGATACCGCAGCCCCCACAGTTCTCCGCGAACTTGGCAAAGTTCGGGTTCAGGAGGTCGGTCTGCCAGACGTCCCAGCCGCCGGTCCGTTGCTCCTTGCTGATCTTCCCGAGTTCGTCGTCGTTCAACAGGACGTGGGTGACGTCCATGTCGTACTTGACGGCGGTCGTGAACTCGCTCATGTACTGGCCGAAGCCGCCGTCGCTGGAGACCGAAACCACCTTGCGACCGGCGAACGGCGACTCGGGTTCCTGCGTGGCCGCCCACGCACCCAGTGCCGCGGGGAACGCAAAGCCGATCGAGCCGAGATAGCCGGACATGAGCACCGACTGGTGTTCCGGTTCGAAGTACCGCCCGAACGCGTAGGTGTTGTTTCCGACGTCGACGGGGACGATAGCGTCGTCGGGGACGAGCCGGGTCATCGCGTCGAAGGCGGTCGCGTAATTGACCCCCCGCTCGGGCGTCTGGGCGCGGCGCGTCGCTTTCTCCTCGCGCCATATCTCCCACCGGTCGGCGAGTTCCTCGCGCTGACTCTCCGCCTCCACGTCGTCGATGCGGTCCAGAAGTTCCTCGACGGTGACGCCGATTTCACCCCAGACGGGAACGTCGATACTGTGGAACTTGCCGAGCGTCATCTCGTCGTAGTCGACGTGGATCGTCGGCTTGTACTCGGCAATTCCCGTGTGATTCGAGAAGCTCGCGCCGAAGACGGCCAGCAGGTCCGACTCGTTCATGAAGTGGCTCGCTATCGGCGTCCCGCTCCGGCCGAGGACGCCGCCAGCGAGCTGATGCGAGTCAGGGATCTGTCCCTTCGCCTTGAACGTCGTCAGCACCGGGCAGTCCAGTCGCTCGGCGAGGTCGACGATGCCGTCCATCTTGAAGCGCGCACCGTGACCGACGACGATGACCGGTCGCTCAGCGGTTTCGAGTAGTTCGACGGCGTCTCGAAGCGCACTCTCGGGCGGACTGATGTCGCGCTCGGTGATTCGTCCCTCGGGATCGCCGGGTTCGACGCCCTCGGCCGACTGTGTCTGGATCTCGTCGGGAAAGATCAGGTGAGAGACTCCACGTTCGAGAATGGCCGTCTTTGCTGCTCGCGTCGCCAGTTCGGCATGTTGGCTGTCGGGGAGCACCGTGGCCTCGAACGCCGCTACGTCGCCGTAGGCGGCTTCGAGGTCGACCTCCTGGAAGTTGCCGGTCCCGAGCACCTGTGATTCTACCTGTCCGGTGAGCGCGATCGTGGGCGAACGATCGACGTTTGCGTCCCACAGTCCCGTGAGCAGATTCGTCGCGCCGGGGCCGGCGATGGAGAAACAGGCCGCCGGCCGACCGGTGAGTTTCCCATATGCCGAAGCTGCGAAGGCTGCTGCACCCTCGTGGCGAACGCCGTAATACGAGAGATTTCCCCGGTCGGCCTCACGCCGGAGTGCGTCGGCGAGGCCGAGATTGGAGTGCCCGACGATCCCCCAGACGTGTCTGACACCCCAGTTGACGAGCGTCTCGGAAATGACGTCCGAGACCGTCCGTTCGTGGGCGTCCTCTTCGGGAAAGCCGACATAGACCCCATCTTCGCGCTCCTCGACCGGGTAGGTCTGTACACAGTCGTCGTGTGGCCCGGGCGTCTCGCCCGTCAGCGGGTCGAAGTCCCAGCCGTGCCACGGACATCGGAGCCAGCCGGTCTCGATCGATCCCTCACCCAGCGGACCACCCTGATGCGGGCAACTGTTGTCGAGAGCGGCGTATTCGCCATCGTAATGTGTCACCGCGACGGTCGTTCCGCCACAATTCACAGCCTTGACCCTGCCCTCGGGCAATTCGTCCGGAGAGAACGCTCTGTACCACGTGATGCCCTCTGTCGACGCGTCAGAGGGGAGGTCAGCTCCCATGACTCTTGCACCGCCGAGTGCGGGGTTAATTACACTGCAGGCGTGTGTTCTCGTCTCCCGTCTCCGCCGCATTTATTATGAACGATCCGGCAACGTCGACTTTCGTGAGCCAGTTCACCGCCCGGTGATCCCGATGCGAAGTTCTCCGGTCGTGAATGCGGAGACGTCGACGGTCTTCCAGTGTCGTAATCGGGTCGGAGTGACGTCGAACGAGACTGACTCCTCGGCAGTTCGAGATCGGTCATAATGTTTCCTCGCTCGTGTACCGTCGTCACACGTGCTGACTGGGCATATGTAGTAACTCCCCGTACGTTCGGTGTATGAGTGAATCAAACGACACGTGGGACGTCGCAGGGACTGAAGAGTGCACGACGAGTGGCTCGTTCAGCGATCACGGCATCGGAAACGGCGTCGATCTGATCACCGGGACGTATTACCGGCTCCAGAGGGCCGAATGGCGTGAGTTCGAACCGACCGAGCGGTTTTTCGACCAGCTCGAATCGGCGTTTGTCTGGGCCTATCTCGGCTCCGTCGACGAGGTGGGAGTGCCGATGCACGTCCAGATGGCCATCGAGGACGCGCTGGCCCTCACGCAAGCCGAGTTCGACGACCGTCCGGATGCCGATCTCAGGACGGAAGTCGTCCCTGCGTTCTATCGGCGCGTCGCCGGTTTCCACTGCATTTACCGAGAGTAGACAGCGGATCGATCGCAGGTCGCCGGCAATTCACTCGTAGGTGTGGAAGTCGACGGCCTGTTCGAGCAGTTCGTCGGGAATCCCCGGAACCTCCTCGGAACGCACCGGTCCCTGCTCGTCGAGGAGGTCGAGGTCCCGCGGGAAATCCCGGAGCTGAAAGTGCACGTCGATGCCGGCTTTCGCGCCTTGTCCGAGCGCGACCGGTATCTGGTTGTGTCCCGGCGTGCAGTCGCCGACAGCGTAGACCTCATCGACTGACGTCCGACCGTGGTCGTCGACCTCGACCGTACCATCGTCGTTGACGTCGCAACCGAGCTCCCGGGCGAGACCGTTGTTGTACTCTGCACCGTACATGGCGAATCCACCTTTGTACTCCCGGACGCTCCCGTCCTCGAACTCGAGGGCTTTGAGCCAGCCGTCTTCTCCATTCTGGACTCCCGTGACGTCTTCGTGGAAGACGTCGATAGGGTGACGCTCGAGCATATCGGACGTCTCCTCGCTCCACTCCGGAGTTGCACCGCGGGTGAGAAGATCGACATCGTCGGTGAAATTCAACATGATCGCAGCGACGTGAGCTGTGCTCTCAGAGTGTCCCATCACGTACACCGACTCGTCGACGAACATGTGGGCGTCACAGTGGAGGCAGTAGTGGAGACCACGTCCGGTACGCGGGAGCGGAGGATCGGGTCGTACGTCGTTGAATCCGGTCGCGAGAACGACGTACTCCGCCCGGAAGTTCGAATTGTTTCCGCGCAGTTCGATCAGCCCGTCATCGGTCCGCCGACAGGAGGAGAGCATATCTCGATACAGGTCACAGCCGTACTCTTCGAGCTGCTCTTGGCCGACTCCGAGGAACTCGTTGCCACTGGTTTCTTCTCGGACGCCGATGAGGTTGTGGACCTCCTGTATCATGGCAGTGCGTCCGCCGCCACGATTCACGAGCGCAGTTCGGTGGCCGAGTCGAGTGCTGTACAGTGCGGCTGTCTGACCGGCGGGTCCGCCACCGACGACGACCACTTCGTACTCTTCGGTAGGGAATTCGTCCGACATACAGCGGTACGTCTACCCATCACGATAAAAACGTGTCTCGGCTGGGGAACCGAACTGAACGCTCACTCCGATCTCTCCGCTTTTATATAGAGCACGGTGAGGACCCCCGCCATCGCCAGTTCAGCTAGTTTCGAGATCGCCGCCCAGGCGTCGCCTGTGAGATGAGCGACGACGTTCTCGGTCGGGGTAAGCCCGTGAAACAACGGTGCGCGGCCAGGGAGGAACCCGCCGTGACCGGTGAAGTGCCAGGCGAAGTAGCCGACGAAGTAGAGGAGGGCCAGGAGTATCCCCGACACGTAGTACGGCCTCCGGGAGGGCGCGTTTCGACTCAACGAGAGCCCGACGAGCAGTGCTATTCCAGACAGGACGAACGCGAGAGGACGAGGATCGAAGACGAGCAGCGCCGGGTCTGTGCTCACCAGAGCGAAGAATCGGAAGAGGCCGTGTCCGGGATGAAAGAGGTGGATTCCAGCGACGATGCCGGTTAGTACGATACCCACGTACTCCAGGAGACACTTCCGTGAATCGGAACCCGTCTCGACCGAAGTGGAAAAGTCCGTAGCGTTCATCGCTACACTTCCTCGTGCCCCGAACATCAACGTGGTTGGCTGCGGTAGCGGCGGTACACACCCCAGACTGTGAACAGATCGTTCGCTCGCCTTCACGTACCCCGAGAAGCAGACTCCATCCCGGTCTTCCGAGACATGATGAGTCCGCTGAGCAGCATCAACGCGGCCAGAGCGACCATCCCTGCGTCCCACCCCATTCCCGCCGTAAGACTGCTGCCACCCATCCCGCCGCCCATTCCCATACTACTCCCATCGTCCATCACTCCAGTGCCGAGGAGCGCCTGATTGAGAAGCATCACTACCGCGTAAACTATCATGAGTAAGCCACTGGTCTCGCCCAGTCGGTCGGCGTAGTCAGTCAGAAGCACTGCACCGTGAACGAGGACGACGACGCCGAGTACAGCCATCAGCCAACTGCTCGTCACCATTCGCGAGGCGAGGGAGGCGCTCCAGAGCGAATACAGACCGGACGTGAAAGCTATCGACGCACCGTACAGTCGGGTGTTCGGGACCATGCCAGACCCCACGGACTCGAAATATAAAGAAGGACACGGCACCCGGAACGGTAACACGACCGTGGCGCGTTTGGTGCTCCGACCTTCGACGAGTTGACGGCCGGCGTGTATCCTATTACCCATCGGGGTATACTGACCCCCGTGAACGTCCGAAACGTCATCCCCCGTGACGCGATTCCCAGCATCGACGACCCAACGTTCGGCGACACCTACGACGGTGATTCCGACGACCTGGTCGTCGCAGTAGCGTCGTCAGATCGCTCGCGCGCGTACCCGATACGCTATCTCCACTACCACGAGATCGTCAACGACGAATTGGACCCAGAGACAGAAGAGGCCGGTAAGGTTCCAATCGCCGTCACGTGGTGTCCGCTGTGCGGGAGCGCTGTGGTCTACGATCGACGTCACGACGGCCGCACGCTGGAGTTCGGCGTGTCCGGGAAACTGGCCGACGACGATCTGGTCATGTACGACCGCGAGACCGGTAGCGAGTGGAAGCAGTCCAGCGGCGAGTGCATCAGTGGAACGTTCGATGGCGACTCGCTCTCGGTTCGACCGGGGACGATGTTGACCTGGCGAGAGTTTCGTGAATCGTATCCGGACGGGGTCGTCCTCCAGCCACCGGGTGGAAAAAGCGAGGCCGCGAGTGCGGACGATTCGCCGGCGACCATCGAGTACGACAGTTCGCCGTACGACGAGTACTTCTCGAGTGACGGATTCGGCCTCGCTGCCCACAGAGGAGAGGACGCTGAACGAGAGTGGGAGCGTGACGACGAACTCACCCCGAAGACTGTCGTCCTCGGAATCGAGATCGGTGACGCGGCCCTCGGATTCCCGTTACCGCGAGTCGTGGCAGCTGGCGGTGTCGCACAGGTGACAGTCGGCGAGCGGGACGTGGTCGTGTTCGCCACGGAAGCGGACGGGATTCACGGATTCGCAGATCCGGGACATTCGTTCGAGTCGACCGAGCGGGGTTTCGTCGCCGACGGCACGACGTGGGATCCCGCGACGGGTATGGCGGCGGACGGTCGGCGTCTCGAACGATTGCCGACGAGACGTCTCTTCGCGTTCGCGTGGCAGGACGACCACGGTGCCGACGCGTTCTATCGACTCGAGTGACGGATATCCCGCGTGTAGAACTTTGTATCCCACGGACTACTACCGTCTCATGGAAAAGAGGGCGTTCCACACGAACGAGGGTGTCCGAGTCACTGCAGTGACCGCCGACGAGATGCGAGACGTCGACCGCGTCGCCGTCGAGGACGTCGGACTCGACCTGTTGCAGATGATGGAAAACGCCGGCCGGACGCTCGCCCGTCACGTCCGCTCACTGAAGAACGGAAGCGTACTCGTCGTCGCCGGAAACGGCGGGAACGGAGGGGGCGGACTGGCGTGTGCTCGTCACCTCGCGAACCACGACGTCGACGTGACAGTCGCGCTGGACCGCGACCCGAGAGATCTGACGGGAGTGACTGCACAGCAGTACGGGATTCTCGAAGAGATGCACGTTCCGACTGTCGTGGGCCCAGAACAGCTCGAAGACGATGAAGCGTTCACAGTACTCGTCGACGCCCTCATCGGGTACGGGCTCAGTGGACCGGTTCGCGAACCGACTGCGAGATTAATTCGATCGATGAACCGGCACAGTGCATCGATACTGTCACTCGACGTCCCGTCGGGCATCGACGCGACGAGCGGCGAGACGCTCGGCATCGCGGCTGATCCGGACCGAATCCTTACTCTGGCCCTTCCAAAAACCGGCCTCAGAGAACAGACGTGCTCCCTGTTTCTCGCCGACATCAGCGTTCCACACGCGGTGTACGAACGACTCGACATCGAGTACGTGAATCCCTTCGGGGAGGAGATGTGGGTCGAACTGGCAACGTAGCTCGAATTCAGTGGTCCGGTTGAGAGAGTTGTGGCTGAGATTCGGGCGAGCGACTTCGAGAACGGCGATGGGGCTATCGTCCCTGGTCTCCTTCCGGCCTAGTCTGGGGATTGCACCGGAATCGGCGGCGTTACAGGCGTAGAGTTGTAAGGGTATCGCGACCGTGTAACTTCAATTCACTCGTGCGAATGTTTTAAGTACTTCCTTGATTTCGCCGGGGAAAGAGTACAGTACGACCACGTTTGACCACCGAGCAACGTTGAGAGAGACTACGGATAATCGGAGTACTTGGCTAATCGCTTCTGCAGAGGCTTCGCACTTGATAGAAGATGCCTAGGGAACGTCCGGACGCTGAACCACCAATCGTTGGTCTCTGATTTCACACGTCGATCCCGCACGACGCGTCCCTTCACGCCGACGGATAGGCGTCACTCCACGGATTGACGCGCTCTACAGCGGCCGCCGCCGAGATGACGAGCTCGTCGCCGAACCGCGGGCCGACGATCTGCAGGCCGACCGGGACCCCGTCGACGAAGCCGGCCGGGACGGATGCGGCGGGGTGGTCTGTCATGTTGAACGGCCAGGTGAGGAACCACCCGTACAGTGGATGGACCGATTCGCCTGCGACTTCTTCGGGGCCGAGTACGTCGGTCTCGAACGGCGGGAGCGCAACGGTAGACGTGAGCAACAGGTCGTACTCCTCGAAAAGTTCTTGCACTGCGTCGAATCCGTCCGTTCTGACGATGTCTGCGCGTTTGTACTCGACGGCGGAGTACTCCATCCCCGACTCCATCCCTTCGATGACCTCCGGCGTCAACTCGTCGCGACGCTCGAACGGGTCGAGGTCACGTTCCGCGAGCAGTGCGGCGCGTTCGGCCATTCCGACCCTGTAGCCGATCATCCACGACTCCAGCATCGTCTCTCGGTCGTGGTCGAACTGGGGGTCGGCCCGATCGACGGTGTCGACTTCGTCCGCGAGGTCGTCCACAGTGTCGCCGACGGTAGTTCGTACCTCATCCTCGAGGGGAAAGATTCCAAGATTCGGACTGTAGGCCACACTGACGTCGTCGACCGGTGTGTCGACCGCGTCGACGTAGTTCGTCCCGTCGTCGGGCAGCGAGAACGGGTCGGCGTCCGACGGTCCCGCGAGGACGGACAGGAGCACCGCGGCGTCTTCGACTGTCCTGGCCAGTGGACCCGGCTGTCCGAACGGTGTGTGCGAAAAGCCGTCGGGACGCGAATCAGATGGGACGCGTCCGAACGACGGTTTGATGCCGACGACGTTACAGCAACTCGCAGGAATACGAATCGAGCCGCCCCCGTCCGACCCCTGTGCAATCGGAACGAGTCCGTCAGCGACCGCGGCCGCGGAACCACCCGAGGAACCTCCCGCCGTTCGGTCCGGGTCGTAGGGGGTTCCGGTCGCACCGAACACCGGATTGTCCGTCGTTCCCTTGTGGCCGAACTCCGGCGTGTTCGTCTTTCCGATCACGATGGCACCGGCCTCTTTCATTCGTTTCACGAGCACGTCGTCGTCGTCGGGAACGTTATCGACGAACAGCCGAGAACCGAAGGTCGTTCGAATGCCAGCGGTCGCGTTCAGGTCTTTGACCGCAACGGGGACGCCGTGGAGTGGGCCGAGTTCCTCGTCGTTTTCGACGGCGCGTTCCGCCCTGCGAGCGGCTTCGCGAGCGGATTCCTCCGCGACGGTCACGAACGCGTTTGTCCGGTCGTTACGCGCAGCTATCCGCTCCAGACAGGCATCGACGACGTCCACCGGGGAGCGTGTTCCGGACCGAATCTCTTCGGCGAGCCGTACAGCTGACGACGCAGACTGGTCATCCATGACTACCCCTCGGTCTGGGGTTCAAAGAGTCCATGTGTATCGGTAACACCCGCTGATTCGACCGGCGCTCCGTACTGTCGGACGCTGGTCAGGACGACACCATCTCCGAATCGATCAAGGGTGCCACACCTACGACCCCGCTTTGCGCGACCCGTACCCGACGGCACCAGGGCTATTAGTGAGTCGGCTAAACGACCAGCGAATGCCGTTCGTTTCAGAGCAGGTAACGACGATCACGTTCGATTCGTACAGTACACTCGTGGACGTGGATGCGGCCGAGAAAGCACTCGCCGACCGCGTTGCCGACCCGGAGCCCGTGTCGAAACTCTGGCGCGCGCGGTCGCTCGAATACACGTTCGTCGCGAACCTCATCGACGCCTATCAGCCGTTCTACGAGATGAACCGCGACGCCCTTCAGTACGCGCTCGACGCCCACGACGTCGACATCACTCAGTCGGAGCGCGACGAGATTCTCGCCGTCTACCACGAACTCGACGTCTTCGACGACGTCCGCTCGGGCATCGAACGTCTCCGTGAGGGAGGGTACGACTGCTACGTGGTCTCGAACGGGAATCCCGAGATGCTGACCTCGATGGTCAACCACGCCGACATCGGAGATCTGTTAGAAGACACCATCAGTGCGGACGAAGTACAGACGTTCAAGCCGGCCGCCGAAATATATCGCCACGCTGCGGCTCGTACTGGGACCCCGATAGACGAGATCGCCCACGTCACCGCGGGCTGGTTCGACGTGATGGGAGCCAGGCACGCGGGAATGCAAGGTGTCTGGGTGGACAGGAAGGCCTCGCCGTGGGAGACGTTCGGTGGAGCACCGGATCTGACGATAGAGTCGTTCCACGAACTGGCCGACGAACTGGACGTCTGAGAGACGATGCCCTCACGTTTCACGCAACTGTGCGTTTGCTCTCACCGACGTCGAACCGGGACGCACCGATTTACAAGTGAAGCTCGCTCCAGCCACTGAATGTCCACTCGACGGACCTTCCTAGCAACCTGTACCGGCGTCTCAACCTGGTTCGCCGGTTGTGCAGCCGGTGATTTGAACTCGACTCAGCCCGTCGATTCGGAATCTCGGCCGTCGGCAACTGACGTATCGACCGGCCCGTACTGGTACACGCATCCCGATCCGTCCGGTAACCGCTTCGTCGAGGGCGCCGCCGACCTTCGTGACGCTACCCCCATCCGAATCGAAGTCGACAGTCTCCCCCGGTGGCTGGTGGCCCATCCCGCCCCGCGCGGAAGTTACTGGACTGTCGTCACTGACGACGGCCGGGCGGGAAGGTGGCACGTGATCGGTGGAAACGAGGTCGAAGAGGTTCGCCTCGATTCGCGAACGGCCGATAGCCCGCCGGTAGTAGCGAGCAATGCCGGAGAACCACACCTCCTCGATGACCCGTCGACGAAGAGTCCTCGGTCGGGCCAGCTGGTCGTACCCGAAACTGACGGTGGGACTCGTCCTCGCCGAATCTTCGTCTCTCGCGACGGCGACCTCGTCGTGGACGGGGAGAATCGTGATCGCTTCTCCATCGCTGCACCTCCTGACGTCAAACCTGCGGCCGTCGGAGACGGTCGATTCGTCCTCTACGGTGACGTGACGGACCGCTACGGGCACGGTGCTCTCGGCGACGGCCTCGAACCAGCGTCTCTCCTCGTGGCCGACGCTGTCGAATCGCGGATTCTCTCACGGACAGTGCTCGAGTCGCCAGCAGTATTCGAGGGGTTGCAACCGATCGTCGCGGACGTCGACGGTGACGGAACCCCGGAGATAGTGACAACCGTCGCCGATTCGAGAAACGGCGCGCGACTGGCTATCTACTCGTTGACTGGCGAACGCATCGCGACCGGTCCGGTGTACGGTCCGGGGTGGCGCCACCAACTCGCTGTCGGTCCCTTCGGACCCGACGGCGAGACAGAAATCGCCGCCGTCCTGAAACCTCACGTGAATCGCACCCTAGAGTACTATCGGCTCGAAGACGGTGATTTGACGGTTCGCGCTACGGCAGACGGATTCGCGACCCACACGTACGGCTCCAGAAATATAGACGGCGCCGTCGCCGCAGATATCGACGACGACGGTGGTGTCGAAGTTCTCCTCCCGACGAGTGACCGACGACGGCTCGCCAGCGTTGCACGTACGGGACACGGGACGTCGGTTCGATGGACGTGGGAGCTGGGGGATGAACTGCGGAGCAATCTCACAGGCGTCCGTCTCGAAGACGGCGGCGTCGCAGTGGGTGCGGCGACCGCAGAGGAGATACTGGTCTGGTCCGGCTGACGGCGTTTGTGTGCAGGTGTTGACGGTCGAACGCCAACACAGCCAGGCGAGTGGTACGTCATCCGATATCGTTCTGAAGGACGAGAGTTCGTCCAGTTACCAGTCGCGCTCGCCGACGGAGTCGACGGTCGCCGCCCAGAGGTGGAGACCGGGGAGGACGTCGTCGACGGCGCCCTCGTCGAACTCGCGGAACAGGTCCTGAACGTCCGAGATCAACTCGTCGTCGAACCCTTCCAGTTCGAGCGCTTCGGGTTCGAGGCGGGGTGAATACGGTATCGAATCGACGAAATCGTCGATACGTTCGTCCGCGCGGTCGCAGGCTCGCTCGAACGTTTCGCTCTCCAAGACCGGACCCAGGTCTGTCCAGAGCGCGTTGAACAGCGAGGGCCACTGCGCGAGACTCCGATAGATGCTCGGCAACCCCTCGTCGAAGCCGTGGAACTCCTGAAATGCGGTTGCCGTCTCCGTCACCTCGTCGTCGAACTCGTCGAACGGAACCATCGACGGCTCTCGACCCCGGCCGGCGTCGAGCCACTCGGGAAACGGTGCCGCCGTCGAGCGGTCGACGCCGGGCTCTGCGCCGATGGATTCGTCGTGGAGGACACGATTCGTTACGCGAAAGAGTACCGCAAGTCGCGGTGCGACGACGTCGTACGTCGCGAGTTGCTCTCTGAGTTCAGTGTACTCCGCTGGCGTGACCCCGAGATTCGACTGGCGATAGATCGGAATATCGACGTCTGATTCGATGGTCGAGAGCACCGCGTCACGATACCGGACCGAGAACTGCCCGAACGCTCGCGTCTGAAAAATCGGCTTGACCTGCGACCACAGGTAGCGAGAGAAGGTCGGATAGTTCGCCATCGTCGTCCGCCAGATCCAGTTGACGAGTGGCACGCGAAACGTCGTTCGAATGTCGTCGTAGACGCCTCGTTTCCAACCGGTCGCCTCCGATTCGTAGAGTTGTTTGCTGGTGTCCATAGCGTACCCACACGCACTCCTGATTAATCAGCGTTAGCGGCCTGTGCAAGGACTTCGAACGCCGAAGGCAGGTCTGAAAGGTAATAGAACTACACCGGCTGTGTATCCTCTGCGCACGGCAGATGTGGGATTAAATTGATATCGCAACCAACTCTGCATCCCATGTTCCCACAGTGCGGTTTGACACCTCCGCTAGTCTCGGAAGGAGATACAGCGAACGGCACGGCCGTGCCCGATGGACCCCGCTCCCGATACGGGCCCCACGTACAGCTTTCGGACATGGACACGTGGCTATCACGTCGTAGGCGTGCCTCCATCGCACTGGAAGAGTCTACGGCGGCAACGTCTCGGCCGCCACTCGTGACCGGACTGACATCCGAGCGAGGAGCGTAGACGTGATGGACCCGCTCGTCTTCGTCGCCGACCTGTTCCCGAACGGAGTCACTCGATATGTACTCGGTGGGCTGCTGATCGGAATCGGCGTTACGGCGATCTATCTCGGCACCGGTATCATCGCCGGTGCGAGTACCTTCCTCGAGACGACGCTCTCGTACGCGTCCGACCTCCCGCGGTTCAATCGAGCGACGTACCTGGCGTCGCGGGACTGGCGAATCGCGTTCGTGCTGGGGATCGTCGCTGGTGGGGCGGTCTACGCGCTCGTCTTTCAGGACGGTATCTGGGTGACTGACGTCCAGCCGTGGCGACTCGCCGTCGGTGGGGTCCTGGTCGGCGTCGGAACACGCCTGGGGAAAGGCTGTACGTCGGGGCACGGAATCTGTGGCGTCGGCTCAGTCTCGAACACCTCACTGGTGAACGTGGTGACGTTCGTAGCCTTCGCTATCGGAACCGCCCTGTTGGTTCAGGCCGCGGGGGTGTCGCCGTGAACGCAGATCGTCACCCGCTGTTCGTGCCGTTGATCTTCGCAGGCGGTCTCGTGTTCGGCCTCGGACTCGGCTTCAGTCACATGACCCATCCGGAGGTCGTGCTAGATTTCCTCCAGCTACGTGATCTCGGGCTCCTGTTCGTGATGGGTGCGGGAAGCCTCGTCGTGGGAGGAGCCATAGCTGTCATGAGCCGGACGACCCGGCTCGCACCGCTCACTGGTGACGTCTACGGTCGGCGAGTGAAGTCGATGGATCGAAACGTGATTCTGGGCGGGTCGATCTTCGGCGTCGGCTGGGGACTGTCGGGCATCTGCCCTGGAGCGGCTTACGCGAGCGTCGGCATCGGGAACTACCCCATTCTGATCGCCATCGCGGGCATGTTCGTCGGGGCGTATATCCAGGGGTACTGGCGGAAGATTCGGGCAAAACGAGCGGTGAGTCCGACTCCCGCCGAGTGACGTCAGCCCTCCTGTGAACGACGCTGCTTCGCGTCGCTTAGAACGTCATCACTTCGTAGCCGTCGTCGACGAGCGATTTGACGCTCGGGTGGCCGTCGTGGTCGTCCAGACGGACGATGCCGGCGTCGTCGATTGCCTCGCCGACGCCGAAGGCATCGGAACAGAAGTCACAAACTGACGTGTCGGTCCGGACCGCCTGATAGAGTTCGTGGTAGTCGCTGTCCTCGTCTTCGAGTGCTGGAATCCACTGCGTTCCGGCACCGTCGAAGATGAGTTCCACTTCGTCGTCGTCGCTTTCGGCGAACTCCTTGGCCGTCTCGAGACCGTTGACGAGACGACCCAGATTCGCGTGTCCGTCTGTGCCTGCGAGGATGATGACTGCTGCTTTCGTCATTGCACTCCTCGGTAGGATTCACGGTTTTATAGCCAATGCGTGGGCGTGCAAGCGAGATACGATTACGAGTATGTCTTATATACCTCTACGGCGGCGACGTCGACTAGCTGCATACGATCCATACGACGTGGACCCGATACGTGACTTCCCGCTGAACGGATGGAGAAGGGTATCTATCCGCGTCAGTCGGAGTGCCCGCTGTTATCGCCGCGGGAGAACTGCCCAGCGAATGCCCGCTGGACGACTTCCGAGAGAGCCGGATGGATATGTACCGACTGACGGATGTCCTGAACCGTCCCTGACCCCGCTTTCATCGCCACGACGACCTCCTGAACGAGGTCTGCAGCGTCCGGTCCGATGATGTGACAGCCCAGAATGTTCCCGTCGAGGTCGATGAGTGCTTTGACGAAGCCGTCGGCTTTCATCGCACTTCCCCGGGCGGTTTGATCGTACCGGTACGTCCGAGTTGCGTACTCTCTCCCAGCTTCACGGAGGGCTGCCTCGCCTGCGCCGACGCCGGCGACTTCGGGAGAAGCGAACACCGCGTACGGCATCGCCGTGTAGTCGACCGGCTCGAGGCCGTCGCCGAAGAGGTTGCGAGCGACGGCCCGCGCCTCGTGGTTCGCGCTGTGTTTCAGGAGGTACTCGCCGACGACGTCGCCGAGCGCCCACACGCCCTCCGCGGTCGTCCGCAGATACTCGTCGGTCTCGACGAATCCGCAGTCGTCGGTTTCGACCCCCGCCGCGTCGAGATCGAGCGTATCGGAGTTCGGGGTGCGTCCCGCGGCCACGAGTAGTGTATCACCCGACACGGTCACCGTCTCTGTGTCGTCGATGCCGCCGCCTTCGCCGTACTCGTAGGGATGTGCTTCGACAGTGATCGTCCCGCCGGTTTCTGAGACTGCAGTGGCCGCGTGGCCGGCATGAACGGTGAAGCGGTCGGCGTATCGTTCCGTGAACGCTTCGGCCACCTCCTCGTCAGTTTCCGGCAGTAGATTCGGTCGCCGACCGACTATCGTCACGTCGCTCCCGAACGTATCGAAGAAGTGAGCGAGTTCCGCCGCGATGTACCCACCCCCCACGATGACGAGACGTTCGGGCGGGGTTTCCAACTGCAACGCCTCGGTGCTCGTCAGGTACTCCACGTCCTCGATGCCGTCGATGGCGGGAATCGACGGGCGAGTCCCCGCGGCGATCAGCACCGTCTCGGCTCGAACGCGAGTACCGTCGTCTTCACCGCCGACGATTTCGACCGTCCGCTCGTCGACGAACCGGCCTTCGCCCTCGTACAGGTCGTGTCGCGACGACGAGCGCAGTCCCCGACGAATCGAGTCCGAGTCCGATTCGACCTCTTCGTTGACCTCGCGAACGATCTCCGAGAACTCGACGTCCGTCACCTCGGCATCGATGTGAAACTGCGCAGCTCGTTCGACCGTCTCCAGAACGTCGGCGTGGTAGAGTAGCATCTTCGAGGGGATGCACCCCCGATTGAGGCACGTCCCGCCGAGCGGTCCCTTATCGACGACGGCAACCGACTGGCCGCGATTTGCAGCAGCGTTCGCGACGTCGAGCCCGGAACCTGACCCGATTACCAGGAAATCAACTTCGTTCACGAGTTCTCAGTCGGGGGCTGCCCGTAATAATCGACCGCAAGTGTGTCGTTCGCTTGCCCACCCGCGGTGGAGCGGAAACGTCCGACGATCCGGTCTACGCCTTTTTTCGGACGTGGCATCTGTGCTGCCAACTGCTGGCGTTACTACGGTTTCGCGAGTGTGCGTCTGGGTTCAACGACCGCGTCGCGGTTTAATATCCATCTCGCATCTGATAGATCGTGGCATCCGTAATTGCCGGTCTGGTCGGTGGCGTCGTTGCAACGATTATTATGACCATCGCGATGATGCTGATGGGCGACGGTGGGCCCCCACCGACTGCCCGCCTCGTCGCGAAATTCGCCGGGGGCGACCCCGAAGACTACGCCATGCCGGGGATGGCGTTACACGTGATGTACGGGATTGGGGCCGGAGCCGTCTTCGCCATCGGCGTCCCGTTGCTCGGTCTCGACTTCGGTTCGATAGCCGTCGCTGTCGGGCTGGGTCTGGTCTACGGTATCGTCCTCATGGTCGGCGGGATGATGTTCTGGATGCGGACGATCATCGGAATGGAACCCGATCAGAGTACGATGATGATGTTCGGCACCGTCCACGTCATCTACGGTATCGTCCTCGGTGCGTTCCTCGGAGCTGGCATCGTCGCGTAAGTCTGGAGATTGCCTCAACGGGCTCAGAAAGCCGCAAAACCCTCGTCATCCCTTTCGGCGTCCATGTTTAGAGATCGAACTCCCGTCTTCAGTGGACTCGTCGGCGTGGTCGGACTACTCGTCGTATCACTTTTGCACGGATCGGCCAGTCACGAGGTCGCGCGCGACGTGCTGCAAATACTTCCCGTACTGGCCGGCTTTCCGGTCGAGCAGTTTCTCGCACACTGGTGGGTCTTCCCCGCGTCGATTCTCTTTTCGACCGTCGCGCTCTCCTCGGGCGTCTCGGGAGCGCTCTTTTTCAGCCCTTTCTTCATGCTCGTCGTCGGGCTCTCGCCGTCGCAAGCAATCGGTGCGGGACTGCTGACCGAAGTGTTCGGCATGGGGAACGGACTGTTGAACTACGTCCGCCAGCGCGTCGTCGACTACGCCACCGCGAAGTGGCTCTTGCTCGGTGCAGTGCCCGCAGTTGTGATCGGAGCGTTCGTCGCTCACTACGTTCCGACGACGTTACTTACGATTACCTTCGGCGTAGGACTGCTCGTGCTCGGCGGCTTTCTCGTCTACTACGACCCGCCGGAGGACTGCGTCCCTGGCGAGTGCGAGGGGCCGTTCCTCGAACGGAAGAACACCGGCCGTGGTCGGACCGTCGTGGAGACGGCCGACGGCGAGACGTACACGTACGACACCTGCTGGCGTCCGCCCGGTCTCGGCCTCGCGACCGTCGGCGGATTCGTCACCGGCCTCATCAGCGCCGGCCTCCCCGAAATCACGACCACGCAGTTGATAGTCCGGTGCCGACTCCCGCCGCGCGTCGCAGTCGCGACGAGCGTGTTCGTCCTCGCCATCGCTGCGATAGCGGGTGCAACCGTTCACGCTCTCGCTGCGACTCCCGTCTGGTACGTCGTCGCCTGGTCAGTGCCCGGCGTCCTGATCGGGGGCACTATCGGCACCCGTGTCGGGAAGTACGTTCCCAGCGAGATAATGGAGCCGGCCCTCGGAGTGGTCTTCGCGCTCGTCGGCGGTATCGTCCTCGGGAGCGAACTCCTCGTCTGACGTGCGGGTGAGCGTGCCTTCGAGGCCAGCAGTTA
>Ga0207797_1000381_pt1 | contig 34365 bp, 24 predicted proteins | sample PRCRCaboRojoPR_6_FD_187275 | JGI IMG/M metagenome (GOLD analysis project Ga0207797, IMG submission 187275) | Marine sediment microbial community from Cabo Rojo, Puerto Rico - PR CR 10% Liquid 1 (SPAdes) | ecosystem: Environmental > Aquatic > Marine > Coastal > Sediment | place: Cabo Rojo, Puerto... | reverse complement strand
GGCGGAAGCCAGCCAGAGCTAGCGAAGATCACCTGAAGGAGGATCCAGGATGAACGACAAGGATCTCATGCAGCGATACAAAGAGGGAGAGCGAGACTTCTGTGAAGCCAAGCTGGCCTTCTCCAATCTGATCGGGGTCCCCCTGCCCAGTATAAACCTCAGCAAGGTGAGTCTGTTCTCGGCCCGGTTGAGACAGGCCGACCTGAGAGATGCTGATCTGAGTGACGCCAACCTCACCGGAGCAGATCTGAGCCAAGCTGATCTCACCGGGGCAAACCTGAGCGGCGCCAGCCTGACCGGAGCCAACCTCCGGGGTGCCAAGCTGACCGGGAGTACCACCAACCTGAGCGCGGCCAATCTCACCTGGGCCAATATGCAGGGGGTCAATCTGACCGAGGCTAACTTGAGCAAGGCCAACCTTACCGGAGCCAGACTGAGGAAGGCCAACCTGTGTCGAGCCAACCTCTCCGGGGCTGACCTAACGGACGCCAAACTGTATGAAGCTGATCTCACCGGTGCCGACCTCACTGACGCTGACCTGAAGGCCGCCGATTTCGACGGTGCTACGATGCCGGACGGGAGAAGGCGTCAGCAGGCAGAGATGAACCTCAGGTGACGGGAACCGGCGTGGAGTCCTGTCCGATCAAGAAGCCAGACGGACGTACAACGAAGCCAGAACCCTGCAGAGCATCTGAATCAGACTAGGAGTCAGTGGCCTAATGCCAGACGCTTTCCCCGACGAAAGCGGACTGACCGAACGTGCCATCGCCGGCGATGCCGAGGCTTTCGGAGAGTTGTATCGGCTTCACATGGACGCCATCTACCGGTACATCTACTTCCGGGTGGATAACGAGAAGGATGCCGAGGATCTCACTGAGCGCGTTTTTCTCAAGGCGTGGGAGGCACTGGACGGCTATGAACAGCGTGGGAACCGCTTTGGTAGTTGGCTCTACCGGATCGCCCATAACGTCGTGGTGGACCACCACCGACGGCACCGCCCGCTGTTCTCAACGCCACTCCTGGAACGAGGAGACTGGACCAGCGATGAGCCCGGCGCTTTGGAGCAGATCATCGAAGCAGAGGAGGCGAGTGCCTTGGCCTCGGCGATTACCAACTTACCAGAGGAATACCAGCAGATCATCATGCTGCGGTTCGTCGAGGGTATGCGGCATGCCGAAGTAGGTGAGATTATGAACAAGAGCGAGGGCGCTTGCCGCGCTATGCAACGCCGAGCCCTGCTTGCCCTCCATCGGAAGTTAGCGGGCTTGCGAGAGGAGATTGGCCGTGGATAGCATATCTGCACGCTCCTTCGATGTCCTTCTGGATAGCTGCATTTCGGCTATTCAGGAGCGTGACAGGACAGTGGAGGACTGCCTCCGTCTCCATCCAGGGCACCGGGAGGAACTGGAACCCCTGCTGCGCCTGGTGGTCCATCTTGGAAGGGCGAGGAGACTGGAAGCGCCCTCTGACTTCCGTCAGGCCTCAGTTGCTCGGGTCCAGCAGTTGGTGGCAAGCCGACCTCGACAATCGAAGTCAAAGGACCTCAGCTCCGGGCCGCTCCGGGAGCTATGGCGTATCCTGTCCCCCGTCTCCAGATCTCTTCAGCGAGCGCCTGCGGCTGCGGCAGTGATGGGCGCACTGGTCATCCTGTTGCTCATCGGGAGCGGGACCGTCTATGCGTCAGCCGGCGCCCTGCCAGGCGACGCGCTTTACCCGGTGAAGATCACCGTTGAAGAAGCCCGGTTGGCGGTATCGCTGAACCGAGTTAGCAGGGCCGAGCGGCACCTGGCCTTTGCCTCCCGACGGCTGAACGAAGCCGCCGCGCTGATGAGAGAGAACCGCTCTGAATCCATCGACCGAGCCCTATCCGATTACGAAACGCATCTTGCATCTGCAGTGGCTCTCCTGTCCGACGAAGGCCCTCTCTCCGCCGATGAGCAGGCCAAGATCGCTGGTGTCCTGGCCGTGAACTTGAACCGCGGCTACCGAGCCAAGCTCTCCGCCCTGCTTGATAGAGCTCCCGAGGACATTCGACCGCGAGTTGAGCTGGCGCTGACATCTTCCGAAGCTGCCCTGGAAAAGGCTCTGGAAGTGATCGACGAGCCTGAATGGCCTGTGCCTCCGCCCTCACCAATCGTCACCGATACGCCGACACCATCGAGATCGCCAAGCCCGACCTTACCGTCGGAAGCTCCGGAGTGCTGGACGATCGTGCCCACGGCCTGGCCCACCAGCGTGCCCACGGCTTGGCCCACCGGCGTGCCTACGGCCTGGCCGACGAGTGTACCCACGGCCTGGCCCACCGGCGTACCCACGGCTTGGCCCACCGGCGTACCCACGGCTTGGCCGACGAGTGTACCCACGGCCTGGCCCACCTACGCCCCGACTACCTGGTCGACGGAGGTCCCGACGGCTTGGCCCACCGGCGTACCCACGGCCTGGCCCACCGGCGTGCCCACGGCCTGGCCCACCAGCGTACCCACGGCCTGGCCCACCGGCGTGCCCACGGCTTGGCCCACATCAGATCCAGACGCCATTCCGACAGCCCCCTCTGCGTGGCCGACAAAACCATCCGGAGGCGGAGGCGATCCACCAGACAAGTAGTCGCAGCCACGATGACAGCAAGCCAGTTGTTCGAGAGAAGGTTCGTAACGCGAAAGGAGTGGAGCGATGAACAGCAGAACCAAGCAAGTTGGCGCCGTGCTTCTTGTAGCCTCATTACTGCTCAGCGTCTTCGGAATCGCAGCGGCGCCCGCCGTGCAAGCCGATGGGCACTGTTACGATGGAGAGCAGGCCAGCGGTGCCGTATACCGGATCTGTATGCCTCCGGAAGGAGAATGGAACGGCGATCTGGTGCTGTATGCTCACGGGTACGTCGCTTTCAACAGGCCAGTCGCCATACCCGAAGATCAATTGGTCCTTCCGGACGGCACCTACGTCCCGGAGATCATCAACGACTTGGGCTACGCCTTCGCCGCAACCAGCTACAGTGTCAACGGTCTGGCGGTCAAGCAAGGTCTGGCAGATCTGGTCGACCTGGTGGGGATATTCAGCTCTGAGCACGGAAACCCCGAGTACACCTACCTGACCGGCCCCTCCGAAGGCGGGCTGATCACGGCCTTGGGCGTGGAGCGCCACCCCGAGATCTTCGACGGCGGCCTCTCCACCTGCGGGCCCGTGGGTGACTTCCACCAGCAGGTCAACTACTGGGGCGATGTGCGCGTCCTCTTCGACTACTTCTTCCCCGGCGTCATCCCGGGCAGCCCGGTCGATATCCCGGAAGAGGTGATCGCGAACTGGGACGCGTTCTATGAGCCGTTGGTGGAGCAAACACTGCGCGATCATCCCGGGGAAACGCTCCAGCTGCTGCGGACAGCCCGCGTCCCCAGGAATCCGTTTGATGCCGAATCGGAGATCGAGGCACTGGTTCAGTTGCTCTGGTACAACGTATTTGCCACGAACGACGGCATCGAGAAGCTGGGCGGACAGCCCTACGACAACCATCGACGCTTCTACGTCGGCTCAAACAACGATTGGCGTCTCAATCGGAAGGTTGCCCGGTTCCGGGCCGACGAAGCCGCCGTGACCGAGATAGAAGCTCATTACCAGACTTCGGGAGATCTCAGCGTCCCGGTCGTGACCGTTCACACCCTGGGTGACCCCGTCGTGCCGTACTGGCACGAACGACTGTACGAAGAAAAGATCCTTGCCAATGGAGACCAGGCTCTGCACGTCAACGTCCCGTCCCTGCGCTACGGTCACTGCAACTTCACGGCCACCGAGGTTCTTGCGTCGTTTGGTCTTCTGGTCTACCAGGTAACAGGGGAGCTTCCCCTGGACTTGCTGACTGCGCCCGCCGCCGAGTTGGATGTCCTGATATCGAGATAGAGATCCACCACTGAATGAGCCGGGACCCGGGGTCGAACACCGCCACGACATCACGCCGGGATCGACGAGTTCGGCTGCCCCACGGAAGGGGTTGATGTGCCAGTTCGTCTGTCAGGAACGACGTCCAGTTTCGGGGAAGCAGAGGACGACGAGACAGGTTCTGGGAGTGTGCTACTATGCGGCATGACGGCAACAACACCTTGATCAACTTACGCGATGTAGCCAAGACCTACAAGACCGGTGCAGGTGAGGTAACGGTCCTGGAAGACGTGACGATGAGCGTGCAGAAGGGCGAGTTCGTCGGCGTGGTCGGGCCTTCGGGATCGGGCAAGTCGACTCTGCTGAACATGATAACCGGTATCGACCGCCCCAGCCGAGGCGAGGTCCTTGTTGATGGTCAGGCCGTTCACAAGCTGAGCCAGAATCAACTGGCCCGCTGGCGGGGTCGCAGCGTTGGCGTTGTCTTTCAATTCTTTCAGCTACTCCCCACACTGACGGTCCTAGAGAACGTGATCCTGCCCATGGATTTCTGCGGCGTCTATGGCCGACGCCAGCGCAGGCGTCGCGCGCTGCACTTGCTGGAACAGGTGGGGATTGCGGACCACGCACACAAGCTGCCCAACGCTCTCAGTGGAGGCGAACAGCAGCGTGCGGCCATTGCACGAGCGCTGGCCAACGACCCGCCTCTCATCGTAGCTGACGAGCCAACGGGAAACCTGGACTCCTCAACCGCCGCCGACGTGCTGGCCCTGTTCGAAGAGCTGATAAGCCAGGGTAAGACGTTGCTGCTCGTCACTCACGACCAGAGCCTCAGCGCGCGGACGTCCCGGGTGCTCCATCTCCTGGATGGTCAGATCCATCGTGACGAGCACAGAAGGACGATCCAGCCATGAGCCCGATCTGGAAGAAGGTGTGGCGCGATCTGGCCAACAATAAGGCACGCACATTCCTGGTGGTGCTCTCCACCGCCGTCGGGGTGTTCGCCCTGGGACTCGTCTTCGGACTGTCCGACATGTTGCGCGGCCGTATGACCGCGGATCATCAAGCGATGATACCGGCTCACATCACCTTCTGGGGAGGTGCCTTCAATCAAGCCGTGATCGACATCGTTCAGGAGGAACCGCAGGTCGGCGCGGTGGAGGGTCAGACTCAGATACCCTTCCGCTGGAAGCTGCCCGGTGAGAATCACTGGCGTAACGGGGAGCTAGTCGCTCGCGCCGACTACGCCAGGCAGCCGATGAACCGCGTCGATCTGCTGCAAGGGCGCTGGCCGGGAGAGCGAACGCTGACGGTGGAACGTCAGTCCTCACGCTTCTTCGGGATCACGCAAGGAACCACGGTGCTCGTCGCACTCGGACGGCACGAGGAACCCTTGCCCGTTGAGGGTATCGCCCGCTCATCGACCGCAGTTCCACCCCAGTTCGGGGGAGACGCCACCTTCTACGCGACACCGGACACCGTCGCCTGGCTGACCCAGGTGCGTGACTTCAATCTGCTCCACATCCGACTGAAGGTCTTCAGTGAGGAGCAGGCCGAAAGAGCCGCTCAAGCCATCGAAAGCCGCCTGGACCGGATGGGTCGACCCGTCGGCGGATACATCATCACTGACCCGAACGTCCATTGGATGCAGGAGATGGTGGACACGCTCTCCCTCGTGCTAGTCGCGCTGGGCGCGCTATCGCTTGCGTTGAGCGGGTTCTTGATTATCAACACGATGAACGCCATCATAGCCCAGCAAGTTTGGCAGATCGGAGTGATGAAGGTCATCGGCGCCACATTCGGGCGCGTGATGAGAGTCTACCTGACGGGCACGTTCGTGTACGGACTTCTCGCCTGCCTTATCGCGGTGCCCCTGGGAACCCTTGGTGCCCACTTCATAGCGGGCTGGCTGCTGACCCTGATCAACCTCGATCCCGGTCCATTCCGAGCCGTTCCGTTTGCCGTGACTCTACAGCTCGCGGTGGGCCTGACGGTACCTGTGATCGCGGGTCTGATCCCCGTCATCACCGGTGCGCGCATCACGCCCCACCAGGCGATAAGCAGCTACGGCCTGGGATCGGGATTCGGGCAGAGCTGGCTCGATCGGCTCGTGGGCCGCATTCGTCACCTGCCCCGTCTTCTGGCGCTCAGCCTCCGCAACACGTTCCGCCGGAAAGGACGCGTGGCCCTAACACTACTCGCTCTGGCCCTTGGCGGCGTGATGTTCATCACTGTTATGAGTGTGGGTACCTCGCTAGACGACACGCTTGAAGGGCTGATCAACGAGCTGGGGATGGATATCTGGGTCGTCTTCGACCGACCGCGCCGCGTGGCACGCTTGATTGAGATAGCGAGAAGCACACCTGGCGTGACGCTGGCCGAGGTCTGGGGCCAACGGGGAGCGGCAGTGGCCTTGACGAGCGGCGAAGAGCGTGAGATCTACCTGTTGAGCGTCCCTCCCAATTCCGAGATGCTCAACCCCAATATCGTAGAAGGCCGCCGACTCCTGCCTGAGGACGATCGAGCAATCCTACTCAACAGCAAGGTAGCTACGGAGGAAGGCTTACAGGTCGGCGACGACATCGAGCTGACCATCGACGATCAGCGGTCGGTCTGGACGATCGTCGGGCTGATCCTCAGTGTCAGCGAGAATCAGCAGGCCTGCTACGTGCCGTTCGACGCGCTGGGCCGCGAGTTGGGCAGCGTGGACCGGGGCACCATCGTCGCCGTTATGATCGACCAACCCGGGGTCGCACGGGAACAGGCCCTAATGCGGAGCCTCCGGGAGACCTACACGGAACGAGGCCTGAAGCCCGCGTTCCTGCGAAGTGTCAGTGAGATGCGGCAGCAGAACCGGACGCAGTTCAATATCATCACCTACCTTATGCTCGCCATGGCGATTCTAGCAGCGATTGTGGGCGGTATCGGGATCATGGGCACGATGTCGATCAACGTCGTCGAGCGCAGCCGAGAGATTGGCGTGATGCGGGCCGTTGGCGCGACGTCACCCGCCGTCGTCGGGATCTTCGTCAGTGAAGGGATACTTCTCGGCGCCCTTAGCTGGATCATCGCTGCGCCGCTGAGCTATCCCGGCGCCAGGCTCTTCAGCGACCTCATCGGCACGACACTGCTTGGCGTTCCGCTCAGCTTCAGCTACTCAGTAGACGGACTGGTGCTCTGGCTTCTGATCGTGGCCGTGTCCTCGTCCCTGGCTAGCCTCTGGCCAGCCCTGAAGGCGGCACGGATCAGCGTCCGCGAGGCATTGGCATACGAGTAGGTGGATGAACCCACTGCAGAGCGGGCAGGCAGGGGTAGCCGCCACACAAGCTTTCGAGCGGGTCTCACGGACTCGACAGCCCCGTCGAGCACCAGGCAAGTAAGGAGAAGACCAGACATGGAAGACAGATGGATAGCCATCATACGCTTGATTTCGCTGCTGGCTACGCTGGCGGCGCTGTCGGGTTGTGATCGACTCAGTCCGTCAGCGGATCCAACGCCTGAACCGACGGTGCCGGCCGTGATCCAGCGGGTCGAAGGGGAAGTGGTCGCAGAGGCTTCGATGCAGCCAGCGCGCTGGGCCGATCTCCGTGCACCGTCCGACGGCAGCAGCGAGGTGATTGAGGTGCCCGTGCAGGAAGGTGACTTCGTCTCCGAGGGGACCCTCCTGATCCGATTTGACGGCACAGACACCGAACTCGTGATCCATCAGGCAAAGGCAGCTTTGGCCATCGCCGAGGCCCGGTTGATGGAAGTGAAAGCGGGTGCCAGCCCTGAGGAAATCGCCGTCACGGAGGCACGTCTCAAGGCAGCAGAGGCCTCCATTGCGCAGGCAGAGGCTCTCCGCAGCCAGCTCAGCAGTGGGCAGGTCCAGGCCGAGGTCGCCGAGGCGCGATCGGCGGAGATCTCCGCGCGGCTCGAGTCTATGCAAGCCGCGACCAAGCACCAACAGACGATGACGTGCTTCGACATCGAAGTGGATGGGAAGAGTCAAAGCGTCTGTCCGCTGCTCGGACCGACCGAGGAGGATGCCCGGCAAGCAATGGAGGTTGCCCACGTCGGGCTCGATGCGGCCGAGGCCCAGCTTGTCGCCACGCAGCAACGAACTTGGGCTGAGATCCGCGAAGCTGAGGCGCGCATTAGAGCCGCTGCAGCACAGCGGGATGCGCTACAGGCCCGGCTTGAGGCCCAGAAGGCCGGAAGCCAGGAGGAGAGAATCGCCGTTTTCGAGGCAGACGTGGCGCGGGCCAAAGCGACGCTGGCGAAGACTGAGGCGGCTCTCCAGCACATGACCGTCCGTGCGCCCTTTGACGGCGTCGTTGCCGAGCTAAACGTCAACGTTGGAGACACGGTGACGCCCGGAGCGGTAGTGGTCGTTATCGCCACGCTGGACCGCATGCAGGCGCGCACGAACGACTTGACAGAATTGGACGTCGTCAGGGTCGAGACAGGACAGACAGCCTCTGTGACCCTGGATGCGCTGCCTGATCAGCCACTGGCGGGACGGGTGGTGCGAGTTGATAGGCAATCGGAGGACTACCGTGGTGACGTTACCTACCCCGTGGTCATCGAGCTGTCCGACCCGCCTCCGGAGCTGCGCTGGGGGATGACCGGCTTGGTAGAGATCGCCGTGGAGTGAGATACGAGCGAGACGAGGGCGCCGAGTTGACTGACTGCGGAGGTACCGCTATGAAGACACGAATGATTATCGGGCTTGCAGCCTCACTATTGCTTGCCGGTTGTGCTGTAATCCAACGGCCAGTACCTGAGCCGACGCCGGTGGCGGCGCCGTCCGAGCCACTCCAGGACCAGACTGGCCTCATCGCCGAGGCGGTCCTTGAGCCGGTGCGCTCGAGTGAACTCCGCTTCAAGGTCGGCGGAACGATCACCGAGATACTGGTAGATCCCGGTGATGAGGTCGAAGAGGGTCAGGTGCTCGTGCGGATCGACGCGACGGACGAGATGATCGCGGTGGAGGAGGAGAAAGCCGCATTGGCCTCAGCACAGGCGAATCTGGCTCTGATCAAGGCTGGACCGCTAGAGCAAGAGATCGCGGAAGCGGAGGCAGAACTGGAAGCTGCGGAGCGAGCGATCTCTCAAGCGGTGGCTCAGCGCGACCAGCTCAGTGGTGGCGTGATGCAGGCGGCGGTCACCGCCGCGAAAGCAGCCTTGGCGCAGGCTGAGGCTGACTACAGTCAGGCGGTGCGCAATCGCGACCAGGTCTACGCCCGATACGACGTGGACACCAGCAGCGAGGTCCGCGGCTATGCTGATGGTGATCTCACCACTGAGGACCGGATCGTTAGAGACGCCGACTACGCGGTCATTGCTGCACAGGAAGCTCGAACAGCAGCGGAAGCGAAGCTCCGGGCGGAAGAGGCGCTCGGCCCGCGGCGCCTGAGCGAGGCCCAGGCCAGAATCCGACAGGCCGAAGCTGAGCGCGATGTGACACAGGCGCTACTCAACCTTCTGACAGCCCAAAGCGCGGAATGGGAGGTCGCGTCCGCGGAAGCAGAAGTGGAACAAGCAAGGGCCACACTGGCCGGTTCCGAGATTGCGCTAGCACGGACGGTGCTCAAAGCTCCTTTCGACGGTGTGGTCACGCGCTTGAATCTGGAGGTCGGAAGCCGCGTTATGCCCGGAGAACCGGTGTTGACACTGGCAACGCTCGACGGGCTCCAGGTCCGCACCATCGACCTCACAGAGATCAACGTAGTGTCCATACAAGAGGAACAGCGGGCCATCGTCACCATCGACGCTCTCCCGGATCAGCCGCTCAGCGGGCACGTGAAGAAGGTAGGACTGCGGGCCGTGGACTACCGCGGCGACATGACCTATCCAGTTATCATCGAACTGGATGAGACCGTATCCACCCTACGCTGGGGCATGACAGCCCTGGTCGAGATTAAGACGGAGGTCACTCAGGGAGCGGAATAGGGAGAATAGGTGCCTTCTAGCCCCGCACGGAGACACCGCTGTCCTACTCGCGAACGCTCCCCTCAGCCCGCGGCCAGCCCGCAAGCGCCAGGGGAACCTTACCCTACACGGGTCCGCGCTGCGTCACAGTGGCCTAGTCACGGGACCACATCGAGGAGTTCCAACCGTGTCTGAACCGATAAAAGTCTACAGCAAGCGGGGCTGCCCGCATACCCGGGCCCTGCTGCGGAAGCTGGACAACGAGAATCGATCCTACGTCTCTTACGAGGTGGATAGGGAACCCCGACGGCTCCAGGAGATGCTCATGCTCAACGGGGGGCGAGGCGAGGTGCCGACCATCGTGTGGCCGGACAAGGGTGTGGAGGTGGGGTTCCACGGCACCTGAAAGGTGTGAGCAATCCGACCGTCGGTCGGAACAGGAACCGATCGTAATCGGCGCACGGCTCGCCGGCACAGCAGGATCACGGCGGAGCATAGCGCTTCTCCTCATCATCAACCTGGCGTCGACATAGACGCGAAACACCCCCCGCCAGGATAATCACATCTGAAGGCGCCATCGCCCGATAAGCTCGGAATCCACGTCTCGGGGACGTTCTTCGGCGTCAACTGTCCCCGCCCTCCTGCTCTATCGTCTGAGACGCCCCCAAGGATGAGGGCTTCGAGCTCACATGCGATTGCCCTGAACCCCGTGCCGTCTCGTTGACGGTCCCCAACCCAACTGGTATAATACTACACGAAATGTATGGAGGACCCGTAGGGGACTGCTCAAGGTGAGATAAAGCTTCCGATTCGTCAGCCGACTACTCGAGAGTCACGGGGAGTCGACACTCCGCTGCTATGCCACGGTTTTCACTTGCGTCCTCTCTGGCATGATCCACTTCCCTCGGTAGCGCCTTCGGGGTACAATCTGTGGGGTCAGAACATCCCGTCTTGTGCGACCGAGCGGGCCCACGGGCCAGACCTGATCCACACAGGCTGGCCTCGGGTGGTGAGTCGTACACTAGACAGTGATTGAACATGAAAGATAACGGCCCGTTGGCCGACGAGATCGAGTTCGTCGCACGGCTTCTCGCCAGACCGGTCCACATTGTCCGGCACTACAACCCTGCCAACCTGCGTCCCGATCTCATCGCCGGCCTCACTGTAGCCGTCGTGATGCTTCCGCAAGCGATGAGCTACGCCCTCATCGCCGGGCTGCCGGTGAGGATGGGGCTCTATACCGCCATCGTCGCCTCCATCATCGGGGCCTTGTGGGGTTCGTCCAACCAGCTGACGTCGGGGCCGACGAACGCCATATCCCTACTGACGCTTTCTACCTTGCTGGGCGTCGCGGAGCCCGGCTCGGTCGAGTATCTCGCCGCCGCCGGCCTCCTCGCTCTTATGGTGGGCAGCTTCCACCTGATCATGGGATTCGCCCGCCTCGGTGTGCTCGTCAACTTCGTATCCGATTCCATGGTGGTCGGCTTCTCGACGGGAGCCGGCATCCTCATCGCTTTCCACCAAGCGGAACATCTCTTTCACATTCCGATCACGCCCTCGCCGAGCCTTTGGGAGACCATCCCGAGTATCATCGCCCATCTGCCGGAGACCCATTGGCCCAGCGTGGCCCTGGGCGTCGGGACGCTGCTGATCATCCTTGTGCTGGAACGGATCGACCGCCGGATCCCCAGCCTTCTGATCGGTATGGTCAGTGCCGCCGCCATCGTCGCCCTGGTAGGCCCGGAGACCTATGAGATCGACGTCGTCGGGGAGATCCCGCGCCGGCTGCCCCCCCTGGCCGAGTTTTCAGCCGTTGAGCCTGGACTTGCGCTGGACCTGTTCACCGGCGCCCTGGCGGTGGCCGCCGTCGGATTCCTGGAGACCATGTCGATCGCCCGCGAGATTGCCGCGCACACCGGACAGCGGCTCGACAGCAACCAGCAGTTCATAGGCGAAGGGTTGGCCAACGTCGCATCCGGCCTCTTCTTCGGGTATCCGGCTTCGGGGTCCATCAGCCGCTCGGTCGTCAACTACAGGGCTGGAGCCAAGACCGAGGTCTCGAGCATCTTCGCAGGGCTCTTCGTCCTCGCTGGTGTAATCCTGCTCGCTCCTCTCGCCACCTACGTCCCCTTCGCGGCTCTGGGCGGGGTGCTGGTCTTCACCGGCTTGAACCTGGTGCATAGGGAGGAGATCGTCCAGACCTGGCGTGCGGATAGAGCCGACCGGAACATCATGGTATTGACGATGGCGGCCACGTTGCTGGCCCCGCTTCAGATCGCCGTCCTGGTTGGCATCGGCTCCTCGGTGATCCACTACCTGCTGACGACTACCACGCCTCGCGTCCGAGAGGTCAAGATGGACGACCATTACCGCTACTTCTGCCCGCGGCCTGAGCAGCGGGCCTGCCCGCAGCTCGGTGTAGTGGAGATTATGGGAGACCTCTACTTCGGAGCTGTGAGCCACGTCGAGGACCGAATCGAGGCACTGCTGGCCGAACATCCGCGTCAGCGATTCCTCCTCCTGCGCATGTACACCGTCGAGAACTGCGACATCAGCGGCATCCACACCTTGGAGAGCATCGTCCGGACCTACCGCGATCGCGGCGGCGACGTCTTCTTCGTCCACGTCCAGGAGCCGGTCCTTGAGGTGATGAGGACGACCGGCTTCTACGAGTTCTTGGGAGAGGATCATTTCCTCGACCCGGACCACGCCATCGACTACCTCTTCCATAAGGTCATCGACCCGGCGATCTGCATCTATGAGTGCCCCGTCCGGGCGTTCGGTCCCTGCCAGAACCTCCCCAAGCAGCTGTACGACGTCGAGGTCGACTGGCCCGAGGATCTGGATCTGGACCAGGTCCCCGAGATCGAGCCAAGGGAGCTGTGGAAGAAGATGCACGAAGACGGGGCGCCCCTCGTTATCGACGTGCGAGAGCCGCGCGAGTACCAGCGCGCCCACATCCCGGACGCTGAACTCATCCGGCTTCCGGAGCTGCTGGAGGATGCCAGGCTCCCCCGGGATCGGCCGGTCGTGCTCGTCTGTCGCGGGGGGCGGCGGAGCACCCGGGCGGCCGCGGTCCTGCGGCAGCGAGAGTTCGACAACATCTACGTCTTGCACGGCGGCACGCAAGCTTGGGAACGAGAGAACCTGCTGGAGGCGGTGACCTATGGCGAATCAAACGAGTGAGATGCCATGTCGTGCCCTCACGCTCGACCTGGTGCAGGCCACCGAGGCAGCCGCACTGGCCGCCGCACGCTGGGTGGGCCTCGGACAGCCGGAAGCGGCCGACCGGGAGGCCACAGAGCGCATGTACGAGGTTCTCAACCTCGTCGACATCGAGGCTGCCGTGGCCGTCAGTGAAGAGGTGCGGGTCCACAGCTGTGATCGGTTCGAGGCAGGTCAGTGCTTTGGCTCCGGGCTGGGTCCGTCGGTCGACGTGGTGGTCGATGCTATCGACGGCCGGAACCTTGTGGCCCGAGGCTCTCGGGGGGCTGTCTCCGTGATGGCCGTCGCCCCTCGGGACAGCCTGTGGCATCCGAGGCCCGCGGCCTACATGGAGAAGGTCGTGGTCGATGCCGAGGTCGCCGACGCCCTCGTGCCGGAGGTCCTCGATGCGCCCGCCGCCTGGACCCTGGCGCTGGTCGGTCGGGCCAAGCACAAGAGGATCGAAGATTTGACGGTGTTCGTCCTCAATCGAAAGCGGCATGAGCATCTCATCGCGGAGATCCGGGAAGCTGGCGCTCACGTCATGCTGCGGGATGAGGGGGATGTGACCGGCGCCCTTCTGGCCGGGAGTCCAGATAACCAGATCGATCTTCTGATGGGCGTGGGAGGTGTCCCCGAGGGTCTCATCGCGGCCTGCGCTCTGCGGGCCACCAATGGAGCCATGGTCGCACGCCTAAGCCCCCAGACCGACGAGGAGAGGGCAAAGGTGCTGGACGCTGGTCACGATCTGTCGCGCATCCTCCTCACCGAGGATATCATCACCACCGACGAGGTCATCTTCGTCGGGACAGGCATCACCGACGGCCCGCTGCTCTCCGGCATCCGGCATGGCGCTAAGCACGTCGAATCCTTCTCCCTGGTGATGCTGGGCACGACGAGGACGCGGCGCCTGATCGAGACGGACCACCTCGTCTTAGAGGAGCCGGAGCCCCGACGGCGCTACGTCCCCGAGGAGCACTTCAGCTAGCCGAGTTCCGGCAACGCCCCTCCCCGCGGCCGGCGGACGACCGGATACCGCGTCACAGACCGGTACGTCACCGTCGTGGGCCGGGCCCTCCTTCGTCAGTACGGCTCGTAGCCGTAGTAGTCGTAGACCTGGACGACGTAGTCGCTGTCCGGCGTGGCCGGCCAGTCGTCCTTGTCGAAACCAGGCGCACCCTCAAGCGTATCATCATCGATGTCGAGAATCAGCCGCTCCTCCGCTTCATCGACGGTAAACGCTTGCCACGGGATGGCGAACAACTTGTCACCGACATCCATGAAGCCGCCAAACGACAGGACCGCGTAAGCGATGTCTCCACTCTCTAGGTGGATCATCAGCTCCTCCAGCTCACCGAGATCTTCTTCCTGGCCGTTCACCACCTTGTCCCCCATCAACGTCGAGGCAGAGAGTACCAGCGACAGCTGATCTTCGGTCTCTCTTTCTTCCCCCAGGCGCCAGTAGGGCACGTAGCCGTAGTGGTCGTAGGTTTGGCGGACGAAGTCCTGCCCCGGGGTCGCTGGCCAATTGTCCTTGTCGAAACCCGGTGCGTCTTCTAGCGCCTCGTCATCCACGTCGACGATCAACCGCTCCTCGTCCTGGTCCACCTCGATCGCGTCCCACGGGATGGCGAAGAGCTTCTCGCTGATTCCCAGGAAGCCTCCAAACGACAGTACCGCGTAGGCGACCCGTCCGTTTGTGAGATCGATCATCAGCTCCTCGACGTCGCCGAGACTGTCACCGTCCGGATTGACGACACTGTCGCCCGCAAGCGTCGATGCCGACAATACTGCTGTACGATGCCTATCCATGGTCACACCCCCCTTTCTTCTCTGTTCGTCTGACTTCGAACCAGTGGTTGGACCCCTAAGGTGGTCCCCAAGCTGCTCCTCGCCGAACTCGTTTTCTGACCGTTGAGTCTCCTGGCTCCTTTCCGGCACCGCCGACACGTCCTCGTGCCGCATGGCGCCAGGCATGTCATACACAGGAACCTCAGCGTACTCATAGTATACCCTGCCGCTGGGTCAACAGATGCCGGAATCGGTTTGCGTGCGGTGGGGAATGGTTGGAGGAAGGTTGGAGTTTGGTTGAACCAACGAGCACAGGCGCCAGAAAGGGACTCGGCGACGAGCACGAAGACGAGTATGAACCCGCCGACAGTATACTCCGATCACCTCACACTATCCCGCAAGAGTGCGACTTTTCTCACAGACGTCGCGGGCGGCTCCCTGTATAATGAACGGCGCAATTGTCCAACTACGTCGCGTCGTGGTCGGTAGGATAGGGCCACGTCGAGAGCAAGTCGCAAGCTATCTATTCGGCTGAACAGAGAACCAAAGGAGGAACACGTTGTACTGCTTTCAGTGTGAGGAAGCGGCCAAGAATGAAGCCTGCACGGTAAGGGGTGTATGCGGGAAGCCAGAGGAGACCGCCGATCTTCAAGATCTACTGATCTACGTCTGTAAGGGTATCGCGGTATACGGGGAGACGCTGGAGGAACAGGGAGCACTGGACAAGGACGCTGCCCGTTTCATCACCAAAGCCCTCTTTGTCACCGTCACCAATGTGGCCTGGGACGATGACGCGATCATCGACTGGATCAGGGAAGGCCTCGATGTTCGGGACGCGCTTAGGGAGAAGGTGGGAACTGCCGACCTCGGCACGCTTCCCGACTGCGCCACCTGGACACCGGCAGATGACGAAGAGATGATGGCGAAGGCCTTGTCCGACGAGGTTCGGATCACGGCCACCGAGAACGAAGACGTGCGCTCCCTGAGAGAGCTGCTCATTATCGGTTCTAAGGGCATCGCCGCCTACGCCGACCACGCTTCGGTCCTCGGCTACGAAAAAGATGAGATCGACAGCTTCCTGATGGAGGCGTTGGCTTCCACGACCAAGGATCTTGACACCGACGAGATGATCGCCATGGTGATGAGAGCTGGCGATGTGGCTGTGAAGACGATGGCCCTTCTCGATGAGGCCCACACGGCCACCTACGGCAATCCCGAGATCACTGAGGTCAATATCGGCGTCAGGGAGAATCCCGGCATCCTGATCTCCGGTCACGACCTGAGGGACATGGAGGAACTGCTCAAGCAGACTGAAGGGACGGGGGTCGACGTCTACACCCATGGCGAGATGCTGCCCGCTAATTACTATCCAGCGTTCAAGAAGTATGATCACTTCGTGGGTAACTACGGTGGATCGTGGTGGCGTCAGAACGAGGAGTTCGAGTCCTTTAACGGTCCGATCATCCTGACCACCAACTGCCTCATCCCCGTCAAGGAGCGAAACACCTATCTCGACAGGCTGTTCACCACCGGCGTCGTCAGCTACCCTGGGGCCAAGCACATCGCTGATCGGCCCGAGGACGGGGCCAAGGACTTCTCCGAGGTCATCGAACTGGCCAAGGAGGGCGGGCCGCCGCAGGAGATCGAATCTGGAACGATCGTCGGGGGATTCGCTCACAACCAGGTACTGGCTCTGGCCGACAAGGTGGTCGAGGCCGTCAAGTCGGGCGCGATCAAACGCTTCGTCGTGATGGGCGGCTGCGATGGACGGCACCGGAGCCGCAACTACTACACCGAGGTGGCTGAGAACCTGCCCGAGGACACAGTGATCCTGACGGCCGGGTGCGCCAAGTACCGCTACAACAAGCTGGACTTGGGCGACATCGGCGGCATCCCTCGCGTCCTGGATGCAGGCCAATGCAACGACTCGTACTCCCTCGCCGTCATCGCCCTCAAGCTGAAAGAGGCCTTCGGACTGGACGACATCAACGAGCTGCCCATCTCCTACAACATCGCCTGGTACGAACAGAAGGCCGTGGCCGTCCTGCTGGCCCTCCTGTCTCTGGGGGTCAAAGGTATGCGGCTTGGGCCCAGACTGCCGGCCTTCCTATCTCCTCAGGTGGCCAAGGTTCTGGTAGAGCGCTTTGACATCAAACCTATCGGAACCGTGGAAGATGACATCGCCGCGATGATGCAAGGAAGCTAGTCCCGCTCGAATCCTACAGCAGTATCACACTGCGCTGGCGGCAATTCCGCTGCGGCGAGTTGCCGCCAGCGCGCTCGGCTCGCTAGCCACGCCGAGTCTCGGCTGGACATCCAAACCGCGTAGACGAATGCCCTATGGTCATACCCTGAGTCAGATCCAGGTCTTACCATGGCGGCAACTATGTGGTATAATACATCTAAGAGTCGGGGGAGAGGAACCGACCGGTTCAGCTAGCCTCCTTTGAGTTCAAGTCATCCATCGCCGCCATCTTGGCTCCCCTACCGCTTTCACAGCGACGTCGTCCACGCGCCCTTCGCAACCGTCGCTGAGGCCAACGACTTCACCACGAGTAACCACACATCACCCGTGTTGATCTGAGTCCCTAGTGAAGACGGAAGGGAGCGGAGATCATGACGGAAGGCCGAACCGATCACGCCTTTCTGGGGGATCCCCACTACGCGGCCCTGGCGAAGCACTACGCGAGCCACCCCATAGCGGTCTACACCGGAGCGGGCGTCTCGTGGGCCCAGGATGTCCGGTATGGCCTGCGGGGTTGGACCGACTTCCTGCACCGTATCCTGGTCGGGCACGCCGGCCCGGATTCGCCGGCCGTGGCCGAGTTCGATCGGCGCGCTGAGGAAGAGTGGGGCGACGATCCCTGGCAGATGGCCGATTGGGTTGCCCAGCGCTGCGGTCCCAAGGCCTTCCAGGAACAGATCGCGGCCGTGGTGCAGCGCGAGGAGAACTTCCAGCGCCGGTGGAAGCAGCTCTCGGGAAGGTTCCTCCGTAGCGCACCTACCCTGAACGCGGTCAGCGCTTTTTGCGGCCAGCTCCTCGGCGTCGTCGAGGGCACCCGCTCGCCCACCTATCGTGTCGGCCCCAATCCCCGCGTGCGCGCGGTCATCACCAGCAACTACGATCCGTTCCTGGAGGCGGCCTCGTCCACGATGTTCATCCAGCCGCTGCTAAAACCGGTGGGCGCCGTGGGGTCCCACGCGGGAAGGATCGACCAGATTCCCGTCTTCCATATCCACGGTTACGTCCCCTTTCCGGAGACAGAACCGGAGGCAGAGGAACGACCGATTCAGCCGCTGGTCGATCCAGTCCTAACCTCAGCCGACTACGCGTCTGCGTGGCAGGCGGACGACGTCTACTGTCCAACGATGGGCCCTCAGATCCACGTCCTGCGCCACTACACCGCCCTGTTCATCGGCTTCTCCTTCCGCGACGACTGGGTCAACGGGCTGCTGCGGCGCCTCAGCGAGGAGCGAGAGACGCGGATGCAGAGCCATCGCCTCTACCACTACGCTCTGATGCACACGGACGACGTCGCCGCCAGGGGAGATCACCTGCGGCAGGAGCTGGGTGTCAGAACCATCGCGCTGAACAGCTTCGACGAGCTACCTCTGCTGCTGGGCGATCTCTACCGAAGGGGCCTGGCACACGACTGCGGAGACGAGAGGATCGAGATGCCTGTGGTTGAGAAGCGGACCGGAGACAGGACGGGACAGTATGCGGACCTGTCGCCGGATGAGTGTTGGGACATTCTTTACGCATGCCGCAATCGCGCCGTACCAGGAACGAGACGAACCAGAGAGGAGGACTAGCCATGTCGAAAAGAGCGCTGATCATCGGACTGAACAACTTCACGCGCCCCAGCTGGCGGCTGCGCGGCTGCATCAACGATGCGACCGAGATGGAGCGGATCCTGAAGACCACCTTCGGATTCCCGGAGGAGGAGATCAAAGTCCTCCACGACGAGGACGCCTCCACCCAGGGGATCCAAGACGGCCTGGACTGGCTGCTCAGCGACTACGCGTGCGACGGGCAGGACGTCCGTGTCTTCCACTTCTCGAGCCACGGCACGCAAGTACCGGACCAGAGTGAATACGAGGAGTGGGAATGCAAAGACGAGGTGATCGTGCCCTACGACCACGACTGGGATGAGCCCTTCCGGGACGACGATCTGAAGGAGATCTTCGATACCATCCCTGACGAGGTGAGTTTCACGTTCATCGCCGACTGCTGTCACGCTGGCACTATACAGAGAGCCCTGTTTGATCAAGACATCGAGTTCACTCCCCGCTACTTGACACCACCTCCAGAGGTGACCCGGCGTATTCGGGAGCTGAAGGAGCAGAGGGATGCCGAGGCCGATGCCTGGGCTGCTGCGCAGCTGGCACAGATGCTCCAGGATGTTCCCCAGGAGGAGTGGCAAGCCAAAATGCAGGAATACCTCGCCCTGCTCCGCCGCCGCTTCCGCGAGAACACCTACGGCGTCATCCCGGAGAAGAAACACGTGCTATTGGCGGCATGCGAGGACCGGCAGACGGCAGCGGACGCCAGGATCGAAGGGGAGTTCCGCGGAGCATTCACCTGGTCACTGACCAAGGCTATCAAGGAAGCGAATGGTGACCTAACCTACGACGAGCTGATCACGCGCTCGGGCGCGAACATAGCCGACTACGACCAGCGGCCGCAGCTCGAATGCCCAGACGAGAGGCGCGAGCTGAAGGTCTTCGCGCCTCTGAACAGCTAGCAGCGGGGAGCGACGGCCCCGGGGCCGGAACCTGGCCCCTGGTCCATCAACCAATCTTGCATCGAAGATCTGGAGGCAGCTATGCCCGACGACGATAGCACGCTGCAGACGGCCTTTCCGTTCGGCAGCACGGTCGTTCGTATCCTGCAGGGCAACATCCTCGATCCGCCGATTGAAGACGGCGTGGAGGCCGTGGTCAGCACGGACGACAATTACCTGACCATGGGAGGAGGGGTAGCCCGGCAGCTCCGGCTGAACGCCAATTCCGAGGAGTATGTGCGCACCGCCCAGGCCCACTGCCCGGTGGAGGCGGGCACGGCTGTCGTGACCGGTGCCTACGGCATAGAAGACACGATTCCAGGCGTTAAGTACGTCTTCCACGGAGCCGTCATCGACTATGACTCCGACGATCTCTCACTGGAGGAACTGGTCTACCGAGCCACGACCGACTGTCTCGAGAAGGCTGAGGAGCGCCGTCTGAGCAACATTCTCTTCCCGGCTTTCGCCACGGGAGCGGGCGGCCTCCCCATGTCGGTCTGTGCTCGCCAGATGTGCAGCGCCATCAAGAAGCATCTGGCGGACTATCGTCAGCTGCAGACCATCTACGTCATCCTCTACCGCCCCGACCCCGACACCACTGATGTGGAGCAGGCCGAGCTGAAGGAGATGGAGGCCGGGAATCAGCGCTTCCTCAAGGAGGCGAATCTGGTCCTAGACACACCGTACGATCCGACGACGGGGGTGCGCCAATGTCGTGACTTCTACGGGCGTGAGAAAGAACTGGAACAGCTGGAGGAGATCATCACCGGTCAACGAGACGATGAGGCCGGCATACGCCACGCCGTGATTCTGGGTGGCCCCTCCATCGGCAAGCACGCGCTGCTGGATCAGGTTTTCTGCCGTGCCCAACAGGAAGGGAGCCCGCTCAGCGAGGGCCGGAAGGTCGTGAGGGTCACCTTTGGGCAGGTGCATCGGGACACCCCTTCGTCCTTCATCTATCGGAAGCTCCTCTCCGTTCTGCGCGCCGGGGAGGGAGACGAGCAGTTGCGGGCGGAGCTCCAGTCGGCCTATGCGAATCCTGACATCGACTGCAAACGCTTTCTCGACTTTCTGGAGGAGCACGTCAACCGCTACCCGGAGATCGTCATCCTGGTCGACCATCTGCCGAAGCTGCTGAAGATGGAAGCGGGGGAAGTGGAGAGCTCCGACGAGGGGGTGCTGGCCTTCTGGCAGGATCTCGACAGCCTGCAGGAACGCGTCCGCTTCGTCTACACGGCGCGGCAGGAGGACTACGACGAGCTCCGGCGGAGACGGTTGGAGCCTCTTACCAAGACCTTCCACCAGCGCATCGAGGAGATCCCCCTGATATGCCTCTCAGAGGGAGAGAGACAGTCATGGACCGACGCCATGTTCAAGCAGTTCCTCGACCGTCCAGATGGTGCCCCTAAGTTCGTGCACACGTTTGTGGAACAGGAGGCCGGCCGGCATCCCTTCTTGCTCAGTCTCGTAGGCCATGCTCTCGTCGATCGCCTCAAGCGCGACGCCCTGATGAGCCCTATGCCGATTGAGGAGTACACACCGCCCAAACTGAAGCCTCTCCTGCAATCCGCGATTAAGGACATCGAAAGACCGCGTCGGTTCTTCTTTGAATCACTCCTGGCCGATAGAGCTCTCCTAGCATTGGAACGACAGAACTTGAAGAACCTGGCAAGGGCGGTTGCCGAAGAGGAAGAGAGCCAACGGCTCCTGCCCGGGCTCGACGTGGGGGACCCGGAAGCAGTCGAACAATGGCGAACGCTGGTGAAGCAGGACAATCCACGCCTCTCTCTCGACCACGAGGTTCTCGAGAAGCTCGAGAGACGGGGCTACCTCGTGGACGCCGCGGACCGGAGGAAGGCGCAGTTTATGGCCAGTTCCTTTGCGGCTTGGCTCGAGGAGCGCTTCGGGCTGGGGGATTCAGGAGACGATAAGCCTCGGGACGTGACGGTGGGATTCTTCAGCCCCGAGTCCGATGTCCTGACCACGCTGTTCGGCGGCCGCGGCGCCCGGCTGCTGTCGGCTCAACGGCGGCTGGCACCGGATATCCGGGAGAAGTTTGTCGAGAGCTTCCGTGACTGCATCAGCCACCTGCTCCATCCGTCCCGCCATCCCGTGCCCGGCGCCTTCCAGGACTTGGAACAGGTAGCCAACTTCATCCTGACGTACTTCGCAACCGACGCGATCAAGAGTTATCTCCGGAATCCCCCCGAGGACGCCACGATCCTGCTGGCTGTCGACGAGGTTCTGAAGGAGATTCCCTGGGAGCTGGCCCTGGAGACGGGATACGGAGGCGACACCCCCTACCCCTTCATCGTTGGACGCAGCATCGTCAGCAAGGAGACGGCCCAAAACATCGGGGCGCAGGTGCGCGGTGTAGACAAGGTGAGGGCGCTGCTCATCGGCAACCCTACCGACGATCTGGCCGACGCGGAGACGGAGGTGATCTGGCTGCGCGATCGACTGCGGCGGGATGGCCGCTTCCTGGTCGGCGACGAAGACGTCCGAACCGGCTCCGAAGCCTGCCGCTGGTTATCGCTGCTGGACACCCTGAGCAGCGGTCGATACGGACTGATCCATTACTCCGGCCACACCAAGTTCGACGGCTACCAGAGCGCGTGGCACCTTCAGGACGGGAAGGTCACCACTGATCTGCTGACGAGTGCGCTTCAGAACGCGCCCCCGGCCCTCGTCTTCAGCTCGTCGTGTGAGAGCGGCACGGGCGCAGAGGCCCAGGCCGCCGAATACGAGAACCAGACGTTCGACCTCCCGAGCGCCTTTCTCCAGGCCGGTGTCGGGGCCTATGTCGGCACGCTGTGGGAGGTGGGGACGGTGGCGGCCCGCCAGTTTGTCGAGGCCTTCTACAACGCTTTTCTGACCGGAGACAGCCTGGGCCGGTGCCTCCAGCAGGCGAAGATGGGGATCCCGGGGAACCAGTATCGAACGGACCGGCTGGCCTTCATCCTGTACGGGGATCCGCACACCGGGCCAGGTGATCTGTTCCCGGCGTTGAGCGAGGAAGCCGATGGACAAGGTGTGTGATCTAGCTCTCCCCTCGTCAGGAGGGACGGACGAGTTACACGTCTCACCGCCGCAGTGATGGGCGGAGCCTTGCTCTAAGCGCGCTGCGGCTGCGCGAGATGCTCGACCAAGCCAGGCTGTTATCGATAGATTGAGGAGGTGTGGGTGGCAAACGTGGTGAGCGCCCTGTTCCCCATCGGGATATCGTTCGCCTTCATGGTCGCCAATGTGCTGTGCCTCCTGGCGGTCCTGGCCCTGAACCGTCGGGCCGGCCCCAGTACCACCGCGAAGGCGGCGCCCGAACCGCCCACGGAGGTGATCGACCAGCGCCTGGAGCCCTCGGACATCCTCGGTTGGGAGTTCGAATACGCCCGGGTGACGGCCAGTGAGGCCATGAACGAGCGTCACACCATGGTCAACTTCTACCTGTTGGCCGCCGGGGTCGTGGCCTCCGGCGTGGCGGTGACCCTCGATCGAGATACCCGCCTCCCCACCGCGGTGGGAACCGCGCTCTTCTGGCTGCTCTGCTCCATCGGATGGCTCTACTTCCTGGGCATCATCCGCCTGCGCCAGGCCTGGCACGACAGTGCCCGGGCGATGAACCAGATCAAGGCCTTCTACATCGAGCACTCCGGTGAACGCGAAGGCCATAGACTGCGAGATGCCTTCCGCTGGCAGGACAAGACGCTGCCACCACCGGACAGACCATGGACAGTCTACTTCTACTCCAGCATGCTGATCGCCCTGTTGAATAGCGCGGCTTACGTGGGAGGGGGTGCACTCCTCCACTATGGGGCTACGGGCACCTTTGCCATCGTCGTCCTGATCCCGCTGACCGCCTTCGGCCTCGCATTCTTCGCCTTCCACGTCTGGCTGTACTTCGCCTTCCTGAAGGAGAATGATCTCGGCCGCCGCGGCTCTGACGTGGAAGCGGAGAGGTAGCTCGCCTGCCAAGCGAGGAGGAGGTCTGCCGTGCCACACGTGCGAGACGAGGCTGGAACATGGTCGAGGGTTTTCGTGCAGCGTGCTGTCATCCCGTGAGGCTGTGAGCGTGTCGGCGCCGTTTCCGGAAGGATCTGTGAGGGAGGTCTAGCCATGCCAGACGCATTGGAGGCTCACTACAAGATGGTGGCCAAGGCCATCTCGGACGGTCGCGTGGTCCCCTTCCTCGGAGCAGGGGTCAACCTGTGCGACCGCCCCCGGGACGTGACCTGGTCCCATACCCAGCAGGAGCACCTGCCCAGCGGCAGCGAGCTGGCCCGATACCTGGCCGACGAGTTCTACTACCCCGAGGAGGAAGAGCGCCACGACCTGGTCCGGGTCTCCCAGTACATCGCCCTCAAGACCGGCTCCGGCCCCCTCTACACCGAGCTCCACGACCTCTTCGACGGCGACTATCCCCCCACCTCCCTCCACCGCTTCCTGGCACGGCTTCCTGGCCTCCTCCGCAAGAAGGGGTACGGTCCCCACTATCAACTGATCGTCACCACCAACTACGACGACCTGATGGAGCGCGCCCTCCAGGACGCCGGTGAGCCTTTCGACACGGTCTCTTACGTCGCCGACGGACCCCAGCGTGGCAAGTTCCTCCACCGATCTCCGGACGACGAGGTCTACCTGATTGAACGGCCTAATGAGTACCGCGGCCTCGCCATCGACCAGCGCCCCGTCATCCTCAAGATCCACGGCGCCGTCGACCGCATCGCTGCCGAGCGCGACAGCTTCGTGATCACCGAAGACCACTACATCGACTACCTGACCCGCACCGACATCTCCAACCTCGTCCCGGTCACTCTGGTCGCCAAGTTGAAGCGCAGCCACTTCCTCTTCCTGGGCTACAGCCTCCGAGACTGGAATCTCCGCGTCATCCTCCACCGCATCTGGGGCGAGCAGAAGCTCAGTTGGAAGTCCTGGGCGATCCAACTCCGTCCCGACCCCATCGACGAGGAGTTCTGGAACAAGCGCGGCGTCGACATCCTCGACGTGCCTCTCAACGCGTACGTCACGGAGCTCACCCAGCGGGTGGAGGCCCTCGCCGACGTCGGAGGCGAGCCGTGAACGAGACAGGACGCCCCGCGAGCCCCTACAAGGGCCTCATGCCCTACTCCGAGGCGGACGCCGCCTTCTTCTTTGGCCGCGACGCCGAGCGGGAGATCGTCACCGCCAACCTGATGGCCTCCCGCCTCACCGTCTTCTACGGGGCCAGCGGCGTCGGTAAGAGCTCCGTCCTCCGCGCCGGCGTCTCCCACCACCTCCGCCAGCTCGCCCGGCAGAACCTGGCCCGCCACGGCAGCCCGGAGTTCGCTCTCGTCGTCTTCAGCTCCTGGCGCGACGATCCCCTCGCCGGGCTGAAGCAGCGCATCGGGGACTCGGTGACGGAGGCTCTGGGCGATCGGGCGTTCGAACCGCTGCCCTCCTCGGCGACGCTGACCGAAGTCCTGCAGGTCTGGGCGGACCGGGCTGGGGGCGAGCTCTTTGTCATCCTCGATCAGTTCGAGGAGTACTTCCTCTATCACCCGCAGGAGAACGGCCCGGATTCCGCGGGCAGCGAGGGGACCTTCGCCGTCGAGTTCCCCCGGGCCGTCAACCGGCCCGACCTGCGCGCCAGCTTCCTCCTCGCCGTCCGCGAGGATTCCCTGGCCAAGCTCGACCGCTTCAAAGGCCGCATCCCGAACCTCTTCGACTCTTACCTCCGGCTCGACCATCTCGACTACCACGCTGCGCGCGATGCCATTGAGAAGCCCATCGAGCGGTTCAACAGCCTGCACCCCGACGACGAGCCGATCACTATCGAACCGCTCCTGGTCGATGCCATCCTGGCGCAGATCCGGGCCGGTGAGGTCGTCATCGGCGAAGGCGGTCGCGGCGGTGTCGGGGCTGCCCCGGCTGCGGCAGAGGCGCGTATCGAGACGCCCTACCTCCAGCTGGTGATGACACGTCTCTGGGACGAGGAGATGCGCACCGGTTCGCGCGCCCTCCGGATGGCGACCCTGGAACGATTGGGCGGTGCGCAGGAGATCGTGCGCAGCCACCTGGACGCGACGATGGCTGGGCTGGAACCTGACGAGCGGAAGGCCGCGTCACGGATCTTCCACCACCTGGTGACCCCCTCCGGTACCAAGATCGCCCATACCGCCCCAGATCTGGCCGAGTATGCCAAGCTGCCGGACGAGGATGTCAGGTCCGTGCTGGAGAGGCTTTCCGGGCGACAGGTGCGCATTCTGCGCGCGGTCGCTCCGCCGCCCGACGAGCCCCAAATGCCGCGCTACGAGATCTTCCACGACGTGCTGGCCCCGGCCATCCTCGACTGGCGGGCCCGGTTCGTCAAGGCCCGGGAAGCGGCGGAGGCCGAGCGGAAGCTGGCGCGCCAGCGGCGGCGGGTGACACGACTGACGCTCGGCCTCATCGGGGTCTCTGTGCTGCTGGTGGCGGTGGTCGTCCTGGCCGCCGTGGCCGTGCGGCAGCAGCGCATCGCCCGATCCCGCGAGTTGGCAGCCAATGCAGTGGGACAGTTGTCGCTCGATCCCGAGTTGAGTGTGCTCCTGGCCGCCGAGGGTGTCCGCACTCGAAACACCGTGCAAGCAGACAACGCTCTCAGACAGTCGTTGGCTGAGTCACGGCTCCTCACCACGCTGGAAGGACACACGGAACGGGTGCGCACTGCCGTCTACAGCTCCGATGGCGACATGGTGGTCACAGGCAGCAGCGACGGCACGGCGCGGGTGTTCGACGCCAGCGCCGGTCGCACGCTGCTCGTCCTGACGGGCCACACGGGCGAGGTGAGGGACGCGGCGTTCAGCCCCGACGGGACCCTCGTGGCCACAGCCAGCGAGGACATGACGGCGCGGATCTGGGAGGTGTCAACGGGACGCACCCTAGCCCAGCTTCGGGGACATACAGATGAGGTCATGAGCCTATCCTTCGACCCCACCGGGCGATGGATAGTCACCGCCAGCCTCGACGATACGCCGCGGGTCTGGGAGGCAGCCACGGGGAAGCTCCAAACGCCGCTGCGCGGGCACACCGATGAGGTGAGAAGCGCGGAGTTCAGCCACGACGGCGAGATGGTGGTGACGACGAGCAAGGACGGCACCGCCCGGGTCTGGGAGACACACACCGGCCAGCCCCTCACCGTCTTCTCCGGACACACGGACGACGTCCGCTACGCAGCCTTCAGCCCCGACAGCAGGTCCGTGGTCTCCACCGGCGCCGATAAGCTGGGCCTGGTCTGGCAGACAGACACGGGCACGATCTCAGCCGAACTGCGAGGGCACGGGGACTGGGTCTTCTACGCCTCCTTCAGCCCCGACGGGCGGCTGATCACCACAGCTAGCGGCGACAAGACCGCGCGCGTGTGGGACGCCGACAGCGGACAAGAGGTGTCAGTGTTGGTCGGTCATTCCCACTGGGTGATCGGAGCGAGGTTCAGCCCCGACGGCAGGTACGTCCTCACCGCGGGAGACACCACCGCGCGCCTGTGGGAGGCAAGCACTGGAGAGGAACTGCTGGTGTTACGCGGACATACGGGGGGCGTGGGCCAGGCGACCTTCGACCCCAGTGGCGACCGTGCCCTCACGGCCAGCGCGGACAACACTGCCCGCGTGTGGGACGCCAGCATCGAAGGGAACTCCGTCGAGCTGCGGGCGCCTGCGACCTCCGTGTGGGACGTCGCCTACGGTCCCCAGGGCGACCGGGTCGTCACGGCCATGCTCGACGGAACCGGCCTCATCTGGGACGCCGACACCGGCAAGGCCGTCGCCAGGCTGGAGGGGCATGAGAGCTATGTGTACCGGGCGACCTTCAGCCCCGATGGGGCGCTGGTGGTTACAGCCAGCGAGGATGGCACGGCGCGGCTTTGGAATGCCACCATCGGCCGGCCCCTGGCCGTCCTGCGCGGCCACACCCGTCCCCTGGTCGATGCGGCCTTCAGTCCGGACGGCGACCTGGTCGTCACCGCGAGCCTTGACGGCACCGCGCGGGTATGGGACGCGACCACCGGAGAGAGCGTGGTCGAGCTGCGCGGACACGAGGAGCCACTCGTGAGCGCGGCCTTCGACCCGGACGGCGAGCGGGTGGTGACGGCGAGCCAGGACGGCACCGCGCGGGTATGGGACGCGACCACCGGGGAGAGCGTGGTCGAGCTGCGGGGCCACAGAGACGGGTTGACGCGCGCAGTGTTCAGTTCCGACGGGAAGCAGGTGCTTACGGCGAGCTATGACACCACGGCCCGCATCTGGGACGTCTCCACCGGGCGAAGCGTGGTCGACCTCCGTGGGCACACCAGGACCGTCTATGACGCGGCCTACAGCCCCGACGGCAGGTGGGTGGTGACAGCCAGCGAGGACAACACGGCACGCATCTGGGAAGCCGCCACCGGACGGCGGACCGTCGAATTGAAAGGGCATGGAGGCGGCGTGTTGAGCGCGGCCTTCAGCCCCGACGTGAAGTTTGTAGTCACGGCAAGCCAGGATGACACAGCGCGGGTGTGGAGCGCGAGCACCGGCCAGAGCCTGGTCATCCTACGGGGACATAGGGACTGGGTCTACACGGCATCTTTCAGCCCGGACGGCCAATCCGTGGTCACGGGGAGCCAGGACGGCTCGGCCCGGGTGCACGCCTGTGACGTCTGCCGCCCCATCGACGACCTCCTGGCTCTCGCCCAGGAGCGCGTCACGCGAGAGCTGACGTGTCAGGAGCGCCAGATCTACCTGCACCAACGCCTCACCTGTCCGACGCCGACGCTGGGTTCCTCAAGGTAGCAGGTTGCGAAGCCTACTCCCCGATGCTGGAGGGACGCATGCGATGAAGAAGCAGAAGCTGGACCAAACGACTCGATTCTGGATCCTGGCCTGCGTCCTGGCCGCGGTGTTGGCCTGTGAGAGTTCGCCGACGGGGAAACCCGAGGACGGGTCGGATGTCGCGGCCACGGTGGCCGAGTCCGTGGAGCAGACGCTCGATGCCCAGCCCAGCGCGACCGAGAGCGCGGAGACGCCCACGCGGGTTCCCGTCACGAACACGCCCAAGCCCGCGCCACCCACGCCTGTGCCGACCACGCCTGTGCCGACCACGCCCGCGCCATCTGCCACGCCCCGCCCGGAGCCCGCGGCTCCGCTGCCAGCGGAATCGTCAGCAGAACCGAAGGCGGTCGTTGCGGAGCTCGCGGCCACACCCACCAGGTTTCTGCTGACAGCTACGCCGATACCAATCATCATACCCACCCTACTGATCGTACAGCTGCAGACGCGTACGCCACAAAAGCCGTATACGTTGCCATCGCCGACGAGTGCGCCGCGCCCACCGGTGATGCATGCCACCGGTCACCTCCTGATCCCGCAGACCTGCACCGCGGATCTCGATGAGGGCATCGTCAAAGCCGGTTCGGCGGCCGACATATGGCTGGAGGTGAGGACGACAACGGCCTGGTACGTGACGCCGAGGAATGGTGCCACCATAGCCATCGTAGGCACCAAGTCCGTGGGGCGCGACGGATGCGCTGCGGCGTCGCTTTCCGGAGAGAGCATACCCATCAACCATCTACCGGAGGGCACGTACGTCTGCGTGCGCACGAACCTGGGCCGGTACGCTCAGTTCCGCGTCAACGCGCCCATTAAACCGACCCCGGGAACGATGAAGATCGGCTTCACCACGTGGGAGTAGTCGGTCCCTGTTGATCGATTCGCCAGGTCGCCGGGACCTGTAAGGTTTGACATGTGCTACCAGATCTTGGGAATGCGGTGCCCTCATAGATGGCCTTGGCCACATATGGCCATCGCAAACCTATCAGGTCTTCTTGCAGACTTGCCGAGAAAACCATTATGCTGGGCCCAACGCCTTAGGGGGTGACTAATGAAGACGCACGAGATGATCCGCCGCATCAGCTTCCCAGTCCTGGTCTGCTTCGTCGTCCTCAGCTCGGCCTGCGGGGCACGGCCCACCCCCGAGCCGACCGTGACACCCGACGTCGAAGCTACCATCGCGGGCTCGGTGCAGCAGACGCTGGACGCCCAGCCGACGCCAACTGAGGCCGAAGCGACACCCACACGGTTGCAGGCGACCCCGACGCGGGTCCCGGCGACGGACACGCCGGTGCCCGCAACACCGACCCGCCTACCGCCCACCGACACACCGGTGCCAGCGACCCCCACCCGACTGCCGCCCACCGACACACCCGTGCCAGCGACTCCCACCCGGCTGCCGCCGACACCTCTGCCGACGCCCACCCGGGTGCCGCCCACCGATACGCCGCCTCCGGGGACGCCCGTCGTCCTTACGACTCCGGAGACTACGCCCGAACCGCCTACGACGTACGCCACGGGCTTCTTGGAGATTCCCCAGACCTGGCAGGCGGACCTGGACGAGGGCGTGGTAGGGAGTGGGCCGGGCGCTGACATCTGGTTTGAGGCAGAGACCGCCACGGCGCGTTATGTCACACCCCTCCACGGCGCCAGCATAGCCATCGTCGGTAACACGCCCGTGGGGCGCGACGGGTGTGCCCAAGCTGCGCTCTACGCAGCACGGGTTCACGTCGACGGACTGCAAGAAGGCACGTACGTCTGCGTGCGCACCAACGAGGGCCGCTACTCACAATTCCGGGTCAACGCGCCGATTGGGCCGAGCCCGGGAACGCTGATGATCGGCTTCACAACCTGGGAGTAGTTCGCTCAGGCGCGCGGCAGCGTCGCACCTGTCCGTGCGCCTGAGAGTCGCAAGACTGAAAAGGCAAAAGCCAGAGGAGGTCGTTGATTGTGATGGACACAAACGAGCTGTTGGTCAACTGGTCAACACTCTCGCTGGAAGAGATCGAGGCCCGGCTGGAGGAGGCCAGCGACCAAGCGGCAGCGGAGCAGATGTTTGGCGCCCAGGAGGTAGCGGAGATGCGGTCGCTGACGCAACGACCGGCGGCGCGGGCGCTGCGCGAGGCCGTGGTTCTGCTGCCGGGCTTGATGGGCTCGCTGCTCACCAGCATCCGGGGGGTGACGACCCTCCTGTGGATCAACCCCGCCATCTTCCTCAAGGGGCGGTCCAGCTATCTGGAGCTTGACGAGGAGGGCGTGCACGATCGAGAGCTGGAGATCGAGTCCGTGCCTCTGGCGATCGAGAAGCTGGTCTATCTGAAGATCAGCATCGCGCTCCGCCGCCAGGTGGACCTCTACGAGTTCCCCTACGACTGGCGGCAGCCCATCGAGTCGAATGCCGATCTCCTGCATCAGACGCTCGAACGGTGGGCGAACGGGGACCGCGAGCGTCAGTTCACCCTGGTGGGACATAGCATGGGCGGGATCGTCTCCCGGGCCTATCTCGCCCTCCACCCAGAGGCGGCTGAACGACGCATCAAACGGGTGATTATGCACGGCACGCCCCACTTCGGCGCAGCCGGCGCCGTGGAGGCCCTCGCCCTGGGCAACCGCAGCATGGCCATCGTGGGGAAGCTCAACGAGAACAACGCGCCGCGGCGCCTGATGCTCAATATGCCCAGCGCGTATCAGCTGCTGCCGGCGCCGCCGGACCTCTTCCCCTCGTCGCGGCCGTATCCGGCGAACTGGGACCTGTATGATGCGGAGGCCTGGCGGATGGAGGGGATGCGGCAGGACTACCTCGACGCCAGCCGACGCTTCCACGAGCTGTTGATCGGCGCCGATCCCCAGGTCGAGCTCATTCAGATCGCCGGATGCCACCTGGATACGGTGGTCGACGTGCGGCGCAGCTTCGGTCCCGACGAGAGACCGACGTACGAGCTCATTCGCGAGGAAGAGGGCAGCGATAGCGGGGACGGCACCGTGCCCCTCTGGTCGGCGGTCCTGCCGGATGCGACGACGTACTACGTCCAGCACGTGCACCGCTACCTGCCGAAGAAGCGCGAGGTGATTGATGCGACGATGGACTTGATCCAGGGTCAGAAGCCCGATCTTCCGACGGAACTCCCGCCTCGCAAGAGCGGGCTGTTTGATCGAGAGATCCAGCCGCCCCCAGACGTCGAGGCAGACCGTCTGCGGGCGCGCCTGGAGGAGGGAACGGCCACCGAGGAGGATCTCGCGCCGCTACGCTTAGGGTTCTAGGGCCCAGCGCCGCCAAGCTGACGCAGCGTCTGCGCTTCTCAGCTGCGCTGGCGATCTGGACGCGAGTCTATCCGAGACGCGGAGCCTCCAGTTTGCCCGGTTTTGCTCGGCAAGGGGTGCTGCGGTGAACCTTTGCCGAAGACGTCCTTAACTGGATCATACAGAAGCACGTGTTCCGGCCCCCGGGGTCTTGTCGAGCCGCACGAAGGCCCGCGCGACCGTACCGGTTTATGTACAGCAGGATGCTGCGCAGCTCCAACCAGAACCCCGGGTGGCCGTTGTCGCTAGCGCCCTTGCCCCTGCTGAGTCAAATCGTACAGTTGACGATCAGGAGGCGAAAGGCTATAATTGAGCCTGTCTGGGAGGACCCCCAGAAAGCGGGCCGGTGGAGTATCCAGCGACCCAGAGGCTGGTGGCGGGCCCGAATCCCCTTTGCCTTACAAAAAGATTGTTGATACGCGTGCCTGATGCGGGGCAACGAGGGCTGCCGTTCGTCCCAGATCGCGCTCTCTTGCTTCTGTGGGAAGCCGGGCAGAGCCCGGGGAGCAGAGGGGCCTTCTTGCGTCTACCTGAGCCCTCAGCGTCGGTTGGCTCCACAGGTAAGCATCGCAAGGCGATGAGGGATGTCGCATTCGGAGAGCCTGACCAGATCTGAGGGCCAGGCTCCTGATGAGATTCTTGTAGCGAGGAAATTGGGTATTATGGAAATTGAGGGTCTGATCTCCCTAACACTTATCGAGTTAGGGGCCATTGTCTTGGTACTGTCGGTGGTCGCGCGGCTGGCGAGCAAGCTGGGCGTGTCGGCGATTCCCCTGTACCTGACCGCCGGCTTGGCTGTGGGCAACAACAGTCTCGTGCCGCTGGAGCTGTGCGAGGACTTCGTTCGCCTCGGCGCCGAGATCGGTGTGATTCTACTGCTCTTCACGATGGGACTGGAGTACTCGAGCGAACGACTGCGGAACAGCCTGGGCGACGCGCTCCCGGCGAGTCTCGCCGATCTGATACTCAACTTCCCACCCGGCCTGCTGGCCGGCCTCATCCTGGGATGGAGTCCGCTGGCCTCTGTGCTCCTGGGCGGCATCACGTACATCTCATCGTCCGGGATCATCGCCAAGCTGCTGACCGACGCGGGTTGGATGGACCACGGGGAGACCCCCACGGTGCTATCGATTCTCGTGCTGGAGGATATCGCCATGGCGCTGTTCCTGCCGCTGGTGACCATCTTCCTGGTCGACCAAGGCTTGCTGTCCAGTCTGCTCTCCATCGCGGTGGCAGTCGTGGCGGGGGGCGGCATGCTGTTCGTGGCCATGCGTTACGGGAAGAGACTGAGCGAGCTTATCGCGCACTCGTCTGACGAGATTATGCTTCTGACGACGCTGGGCCTGGCACTGTTGGTCGCGGGCATCTCCGAGCGGTTGCAGCTCTCGGCCGCCGTGGGGGCCTTCCTGGTGGGTATCACGCTCTCGGGACGAGTGGCAGAACGGACACACGAGTTGATGCATCCGCTGACAGACTGGTTCGCCGCAATCTTCTTCCTGTTCTTCGGATTGGGGATCGAACTGAACACGTTGCCGCCCGTGATTCTTCCAGCACTGGCCCTGGTCCTGGTGACCGCTCTCACGAAGATCGCCACCGCCTGGTGGTCGACCCGGCACATGAACCTGGCGTCCTCCAACCGCCTGTGCGCGGGCATCACGCTCATCGCACGGGGGGAGTTCTCGCTGGTGATGGCGGGCATGGGCCTTGCTGCCGGCCTGCAACCGGAGCTGGGGCCGCTGACAGCAGCGTACGTGCTGTTTTCAGTCCTTCTGGGAACAGTCCTAACGCGGGCCGTGGAGCCGTTGCTGGATTCGCAGAACGAGAATACGGTGCTGACGACTCAGGCGAAGACGCAAGCCGCGTCGCACTGACCTGCTCTGGGCCCCTCGGACGATCCGGGCAAGCCAGTGGCCGTAGCCAGGGCCAGTCCGGGCCACCTGTTCCCCAGAGCTGTCCCAAGACCCTAAGGATCGGCCAAGTCTACTCCTCGTCCGCCGGCCACCACTCGGACTCGCGGACGACGAGCACGGGGCATGGCGTTCGCTCGACTACCGTATCGGGGATGGTGCCGAAGAGGAGACTTCGCACCGTCCTCTCATCGGACGCGCCGATGATCAGGAGATCGTACCCTCCCTGCCGAGTCTCCTCCACGATCGCGTCAACCACCGAAGAGGCAACCCTTACCCGGGCTTCAACGGGGGGATCGCGGCCAATGACCTGTTCCGCCATCCGGACCACCGCTTCCGACTCAGCCTCCGTGTCCACCTCTGCACCGGGTGAGACTGCCCGGAAGACCGTCACCGTGCCGCCCCCGGCTCGTGCCAGGCTGGCCGCAAGATGGAGACCAAAACGGGCGTGAGGCCCACCGCCAAGGGCGACGAGGACCCGCTCCACCTCGGTCCTCTCTCCGTGGCGCAGGTAGCGGAGCAGGGCTTCCGTCTCCGCTTGCTCCCTCGCTCTGCCGAATTCCACAGCTCCCGCGATGAGCCACACGATATAGCCGATGGGGACGGCGAGAAGCAGCAACGCCACCGCCACGCGCCCCAGCAGGGTCCAGCCTCCCACGCGCTCGTAAAGCGCGACCAGTCCCAGACGAGGGATGATGACCGATCCCAAGAAGCCAAGCAGGAGACCTACTAGTAAGATAGATGCGAAGACCAGCCATTTAACTCGCTTCGACATACGACCTCCCA
>Ga0207797_1000380_pt1 | contig 34388 bp, 30 predicted proteins | sample PRCRCaboRojoPR_6_FD_187275 | JGI IMG/M metagenome (GOLD analysis project Ga0207797, IMG submission 187275) | Marine sediment microbial community from Cabo Rojo, Puerto Rico - PR CR 10% Liquid 1 (SPAdes) | ecosystem: Environmental > Aquatic > Marine > Coastal > Sediment | place: Cabo Rojo, Puerto... | reverse complement strand
GGCGGTTCGTCTGGTTTTCAAAGTACTGCGCTGCTCCATCAAGCTCGTCGTGCTGCGAATGGCCGGACGGCACCTCGAGCACCATGATGGTGTCGGGTGAGAGATATTTCGCCCAGCAGTCGATGTGCTCCGTTGACTGGTCGTAGGCATCGGACATGACATGGGGCGTGATGACGCCCAGGTAGTCGATGAGGGTCTGGTTGACGTCGTCGTGGGTCATCCCGGGATTGTCGGTCCAGAGAAGCTCCGTGAAGGCGGCGCCTCCGTATCCGTTGGTGATGAAGTTACCGCCGGTGTATTCCAGGGGCATCGACACCATCGGGAGGCCTGCATCGGCTGCGTAGGCACCCGGGATGGCGTCGTCGTTGTCATCCGATGGCTGGTTGTATGTGAAGTTAACGACCTGCATGGTGTAATTGGCGCGGTCGGTGTTGTTGAACCGGAACAACGGCCCGTAGTCGCGCGTGTGGTAGCTGTCAGAGGGGGCGATGAGATAGCTGGTATGGGCGGTGTTCACGCCGTTGCTGGCATACATCGACTCAACGGTGGTCTGCTGGCTGCTGCTGTCGACGATGGTGACGACCTCGACGTCCTCGGCCATCTCGGCGACGACGTCATAGGTGAGCGGAAGGCTGTCCTCCGCGCCGTAGTTGATGAGAACTTTTTCCATCGGGTCGAACTCCGCGGGGACACGCAATGGCGGTGTAACCTCGAGCACGGTGATATAAGGCGTGTAGTTGTGCGCGACGACGGTCAGGGTGAGATTGCCGATGGACTGCGGCGCAAGGGTAAAAGATGCCTCGCCGGCCGCATTGGTTTCAGCGCTCGCGTACACGTCTCCCTGTTTCAGCGCGGTGACCGTCGCGTTTTCGACGGGGTTGCCGTTCTGGTCTTCGACGACGACGTCCAACGGAGCGTTACCAACCGAAATGCTCGGGGGATGGGACACCGAGAGCGATGCAGGAACCTCGGTCCAGATGGTGAGCTCGGGGTCGGTGAACGAGTTGAACATCTGGTATTCTTTCTGGGTTGTCGAATCGCTGCTGCCGTATTCGTTGTACATGTACAGCTTCCCCCGGTTCATGATGCCTACGAACTCGTAGATGCTGTCGTTGAACATTGCCTTGAAGAACCCCTGCGCGAGCTCGTCGTTGTACCCGGTGTAGGAGGGACGGGAGGAGCCAAGGAAGGCGGCGGCACCGCCATTTGCTTTTTTCATCCATACCTCTCCGAAGCAGTCCTGGCTGCTGTCGTCGAACCACCCCGTGTTGCAGGTTGTGCTGAACACCACGGGCAGCTTCTGCCCGTTGACAAGGTCATAGACGTCGGAGTTGTAGAAGCCTCCGGAGCCGGCCATGTACCAGCCGTCAACGGAGCCGTGCTCACGGTAGTTCATGAAGGCGACGCCGGCGTTTATTTCGCTGGCCATCCGGGCGGTGCCACCCTGGTTTTCGTTCCATTTGCTCACGTCGTAGCCATACGGAGTGGTGATGTTGTCGATGACGTTGGCCGTCCATTCCCACTGCCAGCGGTCGGTGCCCCAGAAAACGGTGATGTTTTTGTACCAGCTTGTCTCGCCGAGATAGGGATTTTTCTCATATTGTATCCACTTGTTGACCGCGATGGTCGCCTCGGAGCTGTTTTTAACCGAGAGGCGCCCGATCAGGAGGTCGGGAAGATAGTCGCTTCCAGCCATGGTGCTGTATGGCAGGTCGGTCGCGCAGCCGCCCTGTCCGCTGTGGGTGGGCAAATACTCAACGTCTCCGACGAGCAACACGTAGCTCGGAGATATCTGCCAGTTGTTGTATGCATGGGAAATGAAATTCGTGATCGCGGTTTCGCCGGTACCGGAAAACTCGCTGTACACCCGGCTGAGGTTGACGATGCGTGCATCCAGGCCCTTCTGCCATTTCCATTCCAGCAGCGGAAGCATGCTCCCATAAAAGGTGTCATTTGTTATCACCAGGTAGTCCACGGTGTTCGTGGAATCCATAAGGTCCGCGATGCCGTGGGACGGCAGCTCATCGCGACCGGACGAGCGAAGCGGGGACGTATACCAGGTCTCCAGCGCGTCCCTGTTGGAGACGGCGGTCCGCACCTGCCCGACGAGATGGCGCGATATCTGCTGGGTGGCATCCATGTCGCCGGCAAACTGTACCTCCACGGTCATGTCGGTATATACCTCGAGGATGTGCTGCCCGGGGTTCGTCCGGAACATGTACATGGACACCGGCAGCACCCGTGCTCCATAGAGAGTGACAGGGTCGCCCACCTCCACTGGTACGTCGGGATACCACCTGTCGCTGGTATACAGGCTCTCATTGAGCGAAAACGGGGGGTCATCGCTGGCGTCCTCCGTCGTCGGCTGCTGGAACGGATACACCATGTAGCCGTCACGGGTATAGCTCGACGAGGAGAGAACCTGGACGGATTCAACCGATGCACCGGGCGGCATGGCGACCAGGCAGCGCTTGACCGGCAGCCGTGGGTTGCCGACCTCGCTGGTGACGCCGTAGTCCGGCACGTCCAGCTGCTGGTAGATGGTGTCGTTTACCGTGACGTTGTGGACGGCGTAATCGGTCAGATGCGCTTCGAGGACAACGGTGTCATCGCCCGTGGACGTGGTCAGCGGGGATGCCTCTGATTGTGCGTCGGCGGGAACAACGATGGAGGTTCCCATCAGAAAAGCAATCACTGCAAATACAGCTATTTTTTTGTATATGGTTGCATTCATGACGAACACCTTGCACGTGGATAATCGATACTGACATATAAACATTTGTGACTCCGTCCCCGTGAATGTTACGGGCACAGCGTGTTTCCCCAACGGATAGCCGGCATCTACGCTGCGCTCATACATAAAAAGGTAAAAAAGAGGGAAAAAGAGGGAAAGAGTGGGCCGTTACAGCCCGAGTACCAGTGGCCCGAGGACGAAGCCGCTTGCGGACTGGCTTGCGCCGCCGGCGGATACCTCTATCGTCGTCGGTCCGATGCCCAGTACGAAGCCGGTGCTGATGTCCGTTGACGCACCCGGTTCAAGGCTGTCGATGGTGCCGGTTACCTCGGAGTTGAGGAACACCGCTCCGCTGAGCGAGATGGTCCAGTCGATGTTGCTTCCTGCTTCGAGGCCGACGTTGGAGACAGTTGCCGTGATGCCCATGCCGCCGGATATGCCCTCGATGGACATCTGCGGTCCGGGGAACTGCGACCAGTATATGTCCTTGTTTCCGTTGCGGTTGTCCGTCCAGACGATGCCGCCGGAATGGATGTCGCAGGTGTTTTCTTCCTCGACAACGGTGCCGTCCTCGTCGTTTATCTGGGTTGGCTCGTCCCAGGTGGCGCCGCCGTCGCCGGACTCGATGTAGTAGAGGTTGCCGTCGCTGACGTAGGCGCAGCGGACGGTGGACCCGCTCATGTATGCCGCGGGGTACATCTCGTCGCCGTCGCCGTCGGTCACCAGGGTGGTTTCCCAGGTATCGCCTGCGTCGGAGGTGTAGGCGCATTTGATGTCCCAGTTGCCGTTCTCGTTGGTCTGGTAGACCACGGCCGCGTTGCTGCCGGATGACCCGATGTTCGGATGCGCCGCATCGTAATCCGCGCTTTCATCGAGATATTCCTGGTATGGCGTGTACTCGATGTCGGGTTCTTCCTCGGGGACGATTTTCTTCCAGACGATCTGGCTGTTGCCGGTGTCCGGGTTGTCATACTGCCACGTCAGATGGACGTAGTCCTCCATTGTCTGCGCCGGGTCGCTGTCATGATGGCAGGACATGTCGGGGTCGGCCGCGGGCGCCGTCACGAGCTCGGACTGCGCGTCGAAGTAGCCGACGCCGCCGGCTTCCATTGCCCCGCCGACATACCAGTGGGTCGGGCAATAGGGAATGTCGTAGCCGCTGCCGGGGTTGTAAACATACTGGTTGGTCGGGCCGGTGATATCGTAATTGGCCTCGTTGTACCAGGTGTTGTCCGCGATGGACGCATAGGTGACGTCGGTGTACTCGGTCTGCCAGCTGTATATCTCGTAGGTGTCGGTGTTGGTGATGTCCGTCATGCGGTAGAAGCCGAGCATGCCCTGGCTGATGTCGATGTAGACACCCCAGAGTCCATCGAAGTCGCCGCCGCCATCGAAGTTGGAGCCCTGCACCCAGGCGACGTCGTTGTACCGCTGGACACCCTCCATCTGTACCATCTGCGCGGTCCAGCTTTCGCCGCCGTTCTGTGAATAGGACCAGCCGACGTTTGATTCCATCGCCGCTGCCGCGTTGGTGAACGCGACGACCAGGTTGCCGCTGAGGTCCTCGGTTATCGCCGGGAGCATGTCGTCGTTCGGGCTTTCCGGGGTCACCAGTGCGTTGCCCTGCATGCCCGCAGCCATGGTGGTCTGTCCCATCGGGTTGACCGAGAACGACCGTCGCTCCGCGTTTTCATATGGAACCTCGTCCGTTGTTTCCTCTGAGCCGTGTATCATCGGTAGCGCCGCTGTTATCATCAGTGCAGCTATCGCCACACTTAAAACAATTTTTTTTGCTTGCATGGTTTCTTGCCTCCACATATACATGTCCGAACCTTTTAAATATTTATCGCTCCCAGGTCGGGCAAAACGCGGGGCGTGGACTGAAAAGATGGCCGCGGCGCTAACGAAACATTTGCATCGTTGAACGATGATGCAGGGTTGCCCTTACTCGTAGCCGCCGATTTTCAGGCTGGGGTCACCCAGGAGCACCCATTCCTGGATGGTCTTCATGTCTATCTGGCCGTCCATGGGCGGATAGACGTCCGCATAATCGGATATGGCCTTGCCCCAGGTCTCTCCGAGGACGTCGACGCCCTCCGAGGCGTAGAGCTCAAAGAAATGCGTCTCCAGCCATCCGAGGTACACCTGGAGGCAGTCGGGAACGCCGTCCTGGTTGCTGTCGCCGGTGGCACCGTAGCCGAGACCGGTGCAGCCCATGGTAGCAATGGCGCCGCCACCCCGGAGCTTGACCGGCCACCAGCCAAAGCACTCGGGAACGGGCATCCAGTACCAGGTAGGGCTCCCCATGAGCGACTGGATGCAGCCCCTGGCGCTTCCGAGGAAGGTGGCGTTGAACATGCTGTTGTGGCAGCCGCCGATGACCCAGATGCCATACTGGCCATCGTTCTGGAGCAGCTGCATGTGGTAGACCTCGAGCCCGAGGATGTACTCGCCGTGGGGGTCATCGGTGAAGTCCTTGCCCATCCACATGCCCGGGCTGCCGTGGCCGGAGAAATGCACGAAGCCTGAGCCCTGGCTGATGGCGTCGACGACCTTTGACTGCTCGAGGTTGCCCTCCGACCACCAGAGCTTCGTCGCGTCGAATCCCTCGAGAATGCTCGCCGTCTTTGCGGTCGCGAGCTCTCCCTCGAGATAGTTGTGGCCCTGCCGGTCGTTGAAGGTGTCCCCGCCGATGAGCGTCGCACTTTTAAACCACGGAGAGCCGGCCGCCGTTGTCTCATAGCTGATGATCTTGTCGACCACGGTTTCCATCTCCCGGGTGTTGCGGCAGGCGAGCCGGCCGACATAGACATCGGGATACCCGTCGATGGTGTCCTTGCCCGTCCAGCCCCATTCACCGTAGACATGGTTGTCGTTGGTGTCCCATGAGGAGAAACCGCCCTCGCTGGTGTAGATGTCCGCGTAGTAAAGGTCGCTGATGTAGGTGGGCTCGGAGCCGTCGTTGTTGTGGACGTAGCGCACCGGCACATGCCAGTCCTGCCCCGCTATCAGCGACTTGAGGCCGCCGGCCAGCAGCACGTATTTGACGCCCCAGTTTTCGATGGCGTCCTTGATGTAATATTTGACCTGCTCCGCCTGGTCGTATCCCTGCACCGAGGCGTAAATGTCCGTGGTGGTGACGAGCTTGGTCGCCAGGCCGTGGTCTTCCTTGTGCTGGACGAGCGGCTGCAGCGCCCCGGTAAACTCGTCGGGAGCGATGATGAGCAGGTCATGTTCGTCGGCGGTGAACAGCGGCTCAGCCGGCTCTTTATAGGTCACCGTGACCTCGAATGACCGGGCTTGCTCCAGCGTGTTGGCACCGGACGTGTACCGTGCCGGGAAGAGCTGCATCGACAGGATTGTGGCATGCGCTCCCTCGTGCAGGCCGGCGCCGGTGTGCCAGCGGACCCATTCCGCGGGATATGTCTCCGGGCTTTGACCGACGGTTTTTCTGGCTGCCTCGACGGGCCCATTGCTGTGCAGCGGCACGGCCGGGGCGGCACGGGCGACGTCGTGCTCAAGCCGGCGCGTTTCGACGTCGCCGACGGCGGCGGTCACGTCAAGGATGCGGGTGCCCATTGGGAATGTCATGGTCCTCGTTTCGTAGGGGAGGATGGGGCATCCCGGTTCATGGGTGTACCGTGCGCCGTTGAGCGTGACCGTGGCCGATGTATCGGCGGTGGCAACCTGCGGGATGGCAACCCGGTAGGTCTGCATCGTGATGGACGCCTCGGCGGCATCCTCGTTGGAGGCAGCGGTGAATGTCCCGATGTCTGCGCCGGGGCCGGCAAGGGTGGCGAATGCGCTTACGATGAACAGTGCTCCCACGAGCAAAACGGTTATTTGTTGTTTCATGTCAACCAACCGTTACATGGCGGTAATAATTTATAATCTTTATGCCGGTCCGTGGATGGCGACGTGGTCACCCCGGCTGGCCTGTATCATGCGCTGCGCGTTGCCGTTTCGGCAGGCGACCTCGAGCAGCCCTGTGCTGGACGCGGTGAGCAGCAATGCTCCCTCGTCCGCATGCCCGTAGCTCGGGACATACGGCAGGGTGAAACGGCTGCCGGCCACCGTCACCTCGACGGTGTCGCCGTATGATGCATCGATGCCGTCCGGGTGCATGCTCGTGATGAGGTTGCCGAATCGGTCGATGTAGATGATGGTGCCGCTGGCCGCGTCATCCGGAGAGACGAAATCGAGGGGTACGTAGTCGTCATAGGGAACGCCGATGTCGTCCGGTTGTGCGCCGCGGAGCAGGTGCGCCGCCACCGGCGCGAAGATGTCCCTGCCGTGGAACGTCGGCGCTATGTCATCGGCCATGTACCGCTCGGCGGTTATCTCGTAGACCCGTTGGAGGCCGAGCTGCCGTGCCGCGGGGATGAGCACCCCGTTGTCCGGCCCGACGAGATAGCCATGGCTGCAGACGGCGATGATGGCGCTGCGCGACGTCCCGACGCCGGGGTCTATGACGGCGACGTGCACCGCTTCCCGGAAATGCGGGGCTGTGGCATACAGCACGTATGCGCCCTCCCGGATGTCCTGCGGTGCAACATCGTGGGCGACGTCGACGATGGATGCATCCGGGGCGATGGACAGGATGCGTCCCTTCATCTGGGCTGCATATCGCCAGCCGATGTCGGTGGTGAGCGTCACCGTGTTCATGCTATCACGCTGTCGAGCCATGCGAGGTAGTCGGCTGCGCCATCGCTGACGGGCACCATCAGCACCTCGGGCACGTCGTAGCTGTGGAGCTCACGGATGCGCTCGCGGAGCGTCGGCCACTGCTTCCGCACGGTTTTCATGACGAGCAGGGTCTCCTCCGCCTCCTCGACGTCGTCGTTCCATATGTACCGGGAGGTCACGTCGGACATGCTGGCGCAGGCGACATAGCGCTCCTCGAGCAGGGTGGTTGCGAGGTCGCGCGCCTCTGCCGTCGGGCAGGTGCACAAAACGATTACGGGTTCCATGTGATACATATAGCCGGCGGGCTTTAAAACGATGGCGCCATGTTTTTTAAGCCCTGGTGGGATACCCGGTATGAACGGCCTGGCCGTCTGTGCAGCGCTGTTCCTGCTGCTGTTTGCCGTTGCTGCGCCGGATGCGCCACGGGAGTCCGAGCCGGCGTGGCTGTCCGATGACCCCTATTTTGTGCCGGTGGACATGTCGCTGGCGGACGACGGGTTCCACGATGGATGGCCGGTGCATGCTGAAACCTGGTATTTTGAGGCGCTGTTTGATGGCGGGAGCAACATGAGCATGGTGTTCATCGTGTCGCTGCTGTCGCTGCCCGATGGCTGCACCGGCGTTGCCATGGCCGGCCTGCACCTCTACCAGGATGGACGGCTGGCTGCATTGGAACGGGTGATGACAACCTCGTATACGGCGGCGTCCGACCGTCCCCGGATAACGCTGCAGGGCGAAACGGTCATCGAGGGAACGGTGAACGAGGCGGGCAACCTTTGCTACCGAATCGACTTCCAGCGGAATGACAGCGGCGTCGCCCTGCAGTTCGTCAACCAGACGCGGGGATGGATGGGCGACCTGGGGCGGGGGTGGTGGCTGGCGGTGCCAGAGCTTGGGGTGACGGGCACGGTGACGGTGGACGGCGCCACGGCTGCGGTGACGGGCACGGGCTACCATGACCACAACGTGTTTTCGCTGCTGAGCCCGCTGCTTGAGCAGGGCTATCTCGACGGCAAGATGACCGCCGAGCATTTTTCGCTGGTCTGGGGACACATCATGGAAAGCCGGACGCGAACGCACAGCTTCGCCGTCGTGAGCGAACATGGCGACTACCTCGCCCTTGGCCCTGATGCCGTGGACATCTCGTTTTCCTCATATGTCTGGGACAACGGAAGCCGGATACCGACCGTCTGCACCATCATCGTCCATGACGAGGCAGACGGCCTCGCCGGGCGGATATGGATGAACGCGACGGCGGTGCACCACATCCGGCTGCCCCTGCTCCGGTACTGGCGCCTCCACGTCGATGTAGAGGGATGGCTCAGCAGCCCGTCACATCATGCGGCAATCGGCGAGCAAGGCATGATGGAGTACATGCGCTACCCGGAAAAAACAGCATAGTCTTTATACCCGGAGCAACATTACCACGTGGATGGGATTCGACACAAAAACCTGCGTTATACCGCCGGGCACACGGTTCGACAGCCGCGCCATACAGCTGAACGGCGACGCGGTCATCGGCAACAACTGCATGGTGGAGCACGTCATCGAGGCGGAGCGCTGCTTCGTCGGCGAACGCACCGCCACCGGGCCGCTCTGCGCCGCGGGTGACGTCCGCATCGACCACTTTTCCAGGGTCAACGGCGACGTGCTCTGCGACGGCGACGCCTACATCGGCGAGGGCTGCACCATCGACGGGATGCTCCGGCTTCGGGGTGACCTCGACGTCGGCGACAACGTCAAGATACGGGATGGCTTCGAGGCGCAGGGCTGGATACACATCCGGAATCCGTTGCCCATGGTCATCTACGTCCTCCTCTACCTGTTCGAGCTCATGAAGCGCGGGCACAGCGAGGAGGTCGAGCGCATCCTTCAGGAATATGAAAAAGAGAGCGCTGTCATCTCTATAGCGGAGCAATACCTGTTCCTGCCGCATGGCTCCAGCCTGGGGGACAGCAGCCAGGTCGCCGGCGGGCTGCATATCCATGAGGGGTGCCATGTCGCCGGCACGATGACAGCAAACGGTGACATCGTCGTAGCCGATGACAGCGTCATCGCCGGCTCTCTCCATGCCGACGGTGACATCCACGTCTGTGACGGCGTCCGGATCGAGGGTGGCCTCACCGGCCGCACCGTCATGGTCGGCGAGGCCTCGATTGCAGGGAGCATCGACGCAGCAGCGGTGCAGCTCTCGCCCGGGGCATCGGTCAATGGAAAAATAACGGCACCCGACGGCGTCGTGTTCACCGACGGCACCCGGAAAAAAATGGATGAAACAGTCGAGCGGTTCAGGGAGCAGGTGGACGTCGTCGACGGGGTCGCCGAGATGTTATAGGGTCAGTATTCAAGTCCCTTGGTTGCCTCGCCGTCCTCGTCATACCGGTGTTTTATCTTTTCCATGCGCGTCGCGACGTCGGCCATCTCGATGAATTCGCGGGGCGCATCGCGCCCCGTGAGCACCACATGGGTGTCCCCGCGTTTGCCGAGGAGCCGGACGACCATGTCGGCGGAGAGCAATCCCATCGACACGGCGACGTTGACCTCGTCGAGCACGAGCAAAAACGGCTGCCGTTTGAGCGCCTGCTCGGCGGCATCGAGCGCCTGCATGGCACGTGACCGGTCGAGACTGGTCGGTTCCCTGACAAAGTTTTCGCTGCCGTACTGCTCGACGTGCAGCCGGGAGAAATGGGTTTCGCCGTAGTCACCTTTTTTGAGGAACTGGATAACGCTGACGGGCTGGCCGTGACCTGCCGCACGTATGGCGAGGCCGAGTGCTGCCGTGGTTTTTCCCTGGCCCTCACCGGTGTAGACGTAGACGAGGCCGGCCATGCTCATTGCTGCATTAGCTCAGGGTGTCCTCGGTCAGGATGGTGAGCGCCTTCGGCACCTTGGAGAGCTCTCCCTTCCGCCGGCCGACGAGGGTGTTGACCTTGTTGTCGGCGGCGATGTCGACCAGGCGCTGCGTGACGATGCCGTCGAAGATGACCGTATGCGCCTTCTTCTTCCCGAGCGTGTCAACCAGCTTGTCGACGCCGACGCTGTCGATTTCCTTGCCGTTGCTGTCCAGGAGCTTCGCCTCGTTGTTGTCCTTGACCTCGTTGAGCACTTCCTTGTAGCGCTGCTGTTCCTTGTTGAGCTTTTTCTCTTTTTTGCCGGAGCTTTTGTTGTTGCCGCTGCCGCCCTTGCCCTTGTTTTTGTTTTTGTCGTTGCCGCCGGTGTCTGATTTTGTCATGCCGTGGGTTTCCATGTACTGCTCGACGGGTATCTTGTTTTTCAGCGATTTCATGATGAGCTTGTAGGGCAGCTCTTCGACCTCCCGGGTCTTGGGTGCCTGCGCCACGAAGTCGATGTCGGCGACCTGCAGCAGCTCTTTCAGGATGAGCGTGCCGCCACGGTCGCCGTCGACGAACGCGGTGGCGATTTTTTCGTTGCACAGCTTGACGATGCTTTTCGGTATGCTGGTGCCCTCGACGGATATGGCGTTTTTGATGCCGTGTTTCAGCAGGTTGAGCACGTCGTTGCGTCCCTCGACGATGATGACCGCGTCGCTTTTGCCGACGTGCGGTCCGGCGGGCAGATGTTCCTTGCCGTAGTGCTCGATTTCTTCGACCTGGACCGACTGCCGGATGGTCTCGGCCATGTCCTCGATTTCCTCTTTGCTTTCGCTGATGATGCTCGTCACGATTTCCTTCGCTCGTTCGATGACCTGTTTGCGCTTGGAGACGCGGACGTCTTCGACCTGATCGATTGATATCTCGGCGGTGCACGGGCCGATCCGGTCGACGGATTCGATGGCTGCGGCGATGATGGCCGTCTCGACCTTTTCAAGGGCGGATGTGAGCTCCAGCGTTCCCTCGCTTTTGCCCTTTTTCTGGTGGATGTCCACCTCGATGCGGCCGATCCGCGCTGACTTTTGCAGGTCGCGCAGGTCGAGGTCCTCGCCGATGAGCCCTTCCGTCTGTCCGAAGATGGCGCCGATAACGTCGGATTTTTCGACTGCTCCGTCTACCTTTATCTCTGCCTTAATCAGATATTTTGCTGATGATGGATCCATTGACATATGTATCACTTCCTTACAATTAGTACACCATGCAAGTGCTCCTACAGTACACGGGGGTAAAGGAGGAAAGATATGAACATGATGCACTAATTTCCGTGTTATTATGCAACCATCATATTAAAACCTTCCGGCGCCGTTCGTCGCCCGGAAGCGGGCTGCGGCACCCGATATGAGTAAACGCTAAATAACGTTCCTCTTTTATCCGTCCGTTGAGCTACCATGAGCGACAGGAAAACAGACGGCGAGCGCATATTCATCGGCGTGGCATGGCCCTATGCCAACGGGCCGCTCCACCTGGGCACCGTGGTCGGCTGCCTGCTGCCGGCTGACATTTTCGGCCGCTATCATCGGATGCAGGGCAACCGGGTGCTGATGGTGTCGGGCAGCGACGAGCACGGCACCCCGATAACGCTGAAGGCCGAGAAGGAGGGCGTCACCCCGAAGGACATCGCCGACCGCTACAACAGGCAGCACGTGGACAACATCGACGCGCTGGGCATCGAGCTGGAGAATTTTTCGCGGACGAGCAACAGCTTCCACCGGCAGGTGGTGCAGGACTTTTTCCTCCGGCTCCACGAGAACGGGTATATCTACCCCGAGACGATGGAGTCGCCCTACTGCGAGAGCTGCGGACGCTTTTTGCCCGACCGCTACGTCGAGGGAACCTGTCCCTACTGCGGGGGAACGGCCCGGGGCGACCAGTGCGAGGACTGCGGCAAGACGCTCGAGGCCGGCGAGGTCGATGACCCGCGATGCAAGCTCTGCGGCGAAATGCCGGTGATGCGCGAAACCGAGCACCTGTTTTTCGAGCTGTCCGCTTTCGAGGATGAGCTGCTTGCATGGCTCGCGGACAAGGATTTCTGGCGGGGCAACGTCATCACGTTCACCCGCAACTGGATCCGGGAGGGGCTGGAGGACAGGGCGGTGACCCGTGACCTGGAATGGGGCGTCCCCGTGCCCCTGGAGGGCTACGAGGACAAGCGGCTCTACGTGTGGTTCGAGGCCGTGATGGGCTACCTGTCGGCCAGCAGGGAATGGGCCGAACAGCAGGATACACCCGAGGCATGGCGGAACTGGTGGCAGAGCGACGCCCGGCACTACTATTTCCTGGCGAAGGACAACATTCCCTTCCATACCATTATCTGGCCGGCCATGCTGCTGGCCCATGGCGACCTCCGCCTGCCGTATGACGTGCCCGCCAACGAGTACCTGACGTTTTCCGGGGAGCAGTTCTCCAAGTCCAAGGGCATCGGGGTCTGGATTCCCGACGTGCTGGAGCGATTCGCGCCCGACGCCATCCGCTACTATCTGTCCATCAACATGCCGGAGAAACATGACACCGACTGGAACTGGCGGGATTTCGAGGCGAAGACCAACAACGAACTGGTCGGCACCCTTGGCAACTTCGTCCACCGCGTGCTCACCTTCACCGCCAAGCATTACGGCGAGATACCCGAGATGGGCAAGCTCACCCCCGACGATGAGGCGATGCTCGAGGCAATCGAAAAGCGGGGCGAGGCGATCAGCGAGGCCATCGAGACGGTCAGGCTCAAGCAGGGAATGAAGGAGCTCATCGCGCTGGCGCAGCAGGGAAACCGGTATCTCAACGAGCAGGAGCCATGGAACCTGGTCAAGCAGCAGCGGGAGCGATGCGGCACGGTGCTGCACGTCGCCCTGCGGCTGGTCAAGGCCCTCGCCGTCTATGCGGCGCCGTATCTGCCGCATGCAGGGCAGCGCATCTGGAGCATGCTCGGGCAGCCCGGACAGGTGAAGGAGCAGCGCTGGAAAGCAGCGCTCGACGGCCTTGCCGATGCAGCCCTGGAGACGCCGACCCCGCTGTTTGACACCATCGACATTGACGACCTCGTCGCCGAGGACGGTGGGGATGCGGCGGAGGGCTGCGAACAGCTTGATTTGCGGGTAGCGGAGATATCGCGGGTGCGTGAGCATCCCGACGCCGACCGACTCTACGTGTTCGACCTGGACATCGGCGGGCTCGGCAGGCGACGTATCGTGGCCGGCATCCGTCCCTGGTACGACGAGGAGGAGCTCGAGGGACGCCGTATCGTTGTCGTCGTTAACCTGAAGCCTGCCGTGATTAGAGGCGTCCGGTCGCAGGGCATGCTGCTCGCCGCCGACGACGGGTCGCCGTCGCTGCTCGTCGCAACGGGGGAGCCCGGAAGCGTGGTAACGCCGGCGGGCGTGGAGGCGGCGCCGGCCGACGAGGTCGACATCGAGCTGCTGAGGGAGCTCCCGCTGGAGGTAAACGAGGATGGCGTTGCGGTCTGTGGGGGATGTGAGCTGCGGGATAAAAATGGCGTGGTCAGGCCGGACCGGGACGTGGCCGCAGGGACGCCCATTCATTGAAGAAAACGGCGGTGCCAGCATAATAAATTTTATATATAAACCTCCATTATGTGTGCGTAAATAACATGTCGAAGTACAGCACCATTTCTGTTCCAAAAGAACTCCACGACGAGCTGCGGGAAAACGTGAAACACAACCCCCGTCTCGGCTACTCGAGCATCGCCGAGTTCTGCAAGGAAGCCATCCGGCTCCACGTCGCCAACATCAGGAACGAGCGGCGCGAGGCATTTCTGCAGCGCGTCGACATAGAGGGACTGCTCAGAAAAGTGGACATCGTGTCAACCGTCGAAGGCGGCCAGTACCGACGCATATTTGAAACATGCACCGACCCCGCCTTCATCATCGCGGCTGACGGCAGCATTCTCAACTGCAACCAGCAGCTCATCGACCAGCTCGGCTACAACGAAAAAGAGGACCTGCTCGGCAGAGACATCTCCACGCTGTTCGCCGACCAGGGGCAGCTCAACGACGTGATGATACAGGCACAAGACAACATGGTGCGCGACCGGGACGTGAAACTGAAACGCCGCGACGGCAAAACGCTCGACTTTCTGCTCAGCGTCGGCACCATAACCGAGGGGGAGGGCGCCACCCGCTACGTCGGCACCGGCAAGGACATCACGGTGCGGAAGATGGCGGAAGACCGGCTCAAAAAAGAACACACGCTTTTCTCCACCATCCTCAACGAGGTATACGACTCCATCCTCATCTTCCAGAACGACCGGATTCAGTATGCCACGGGAAAATGCCACATCTCCGGCTACACCCCTGAAGAACTCGAAGGCATGGACCTGATGGACATCGTAGCCCCCGAAAGCAGAGAAAAAGTCAAAGAAAACAAGCAGAAACGGCTGGAAGGAGAGGACATATCCCCCATCCAGCGCTACACCGTGCTCACCAGAGACGGAGAAAAACGAAGAATAGAGGTGTCATCAGAGGTCATCACCTACGAGGGGCAGCCGGCCCTCCTGGCAGTCGTGCGCGCCGCCGACAACGACGGCAGTTAAATACCGCCGCCATATTCTCTTTTCAATGCGGTATGACCTCCACGTCCACACGCAGTATTCAAGGGACTGCGCCGTCCCACCGCTCGACATGGCCCGCCACCTCAAAAAACAGGGATTCGACGGCATGGCCATCACCGACCATGACAGTGCCGCCGGCGCATTGAAATCATATGACCTCCCGGGTTTTCTCGTCATCCCCGGCATCGAGATATCGACAACGAGGGGGCATCTCCTCGGGCTTGGCATCACCGCGGACATCACCAGCAGCGACCCTTCCACAGCGATAGAGAGGATACACGACCAGGGCGGCATCGCCATCGTGCCGCATCCATTCAGGCATTCCTCTCCCTCCATCGCCAGCATCGACGACCTGGACGTGGACGCCGTCGAGACGTTCAACGGCCGGAGTTTTCCCCGGCAAAACAGGCAGGCAGCGGCACTCGCCAGCCATCATGGCCTCCCGGCGACCGGTGGAAGCGATGCCCATCAGCTCCGGGAGGCAGGCAGCGGCTACACGATTGCCGAGGCAGAGACGGTCGATGACCTGCTCGCCTGCATCACGGCGGGACAAACACGGGCGGATGGAACCACATCGCTCGGGCGCCCGCTCCGCTCGATGGCAGGCACGTTCAGGCGCTTCGTTACCCGTGGCTTCCGGCGGGTTTAGCCGTACAGCTCGGCTTTTTTGCGGTAAAACGCCCAGCGCTTCCGCATGGCTTCCTTGATTTTGTCGACGTCGCTGTCGGTGAGATTGCGGAAGCGTCCCTGCAGGCGGAGCCATTCCTCGATGGGTTTAGCATCGCGCTCGCCCTCGACGATCTGCTTCGACGGCGGGTTGAACGACAGGGAGCCGTCCTCGTATTCGTAGAGCAGCCACATCCCGGTTTCGACGGCAAGCCGGGCCATGGTAACGGTCTTGCTCATGTCGAACCGCCAGCCGGGTGGACAGGGACACAGTATCTCCATGTACTTGGGCCCCCGGGTTTCCTTCGCCTTCAACGTCTTCCTGTACAGGTCCTCCGGGTAGGCGATAGATGCCGTGGCGACATATGGAATTTCGTGCGCCATCGCTATCTCGGCGAGGTTTTTCTGTTGCTCCTTTTTGCCCTTCCAGGTGGTCGTCGTCCAGGCTCCGTAGGGAGTGGCACCGCTCCGCTGGATGCCCGTGTTGGAGTACATCTGGTTGTTGTAGCAGACGTAGAGGAAATCGGTGCCACGCTCCAGTGCGCCGCTGAGCGCCTGGAGGCCGATGTCGTAGGAGCCGCCGTCGCCCGCCCATGCCAGGACGGTGATGTCGTCGCGCCCCTGAGCCTTCATCGATGCCTCGACGCCCGATGCGCCTGCAGCCGCGGCTTCGAACGCGATGTTCATGGTCGGCACGCCGAACGAGGTCTTCGGGTACAATGACTCGATGACGGCGCTGCACGACGCCGGGACGGTTACGATGGTGTCCTTGCCCAGCGCCTTGAGCACGGTGCGCAGCGCGACCGTTATCGGGCATCCCGGGCAGGATGCGTTGCCCTGCAGTATGTATTCCTCGTTTGGTAGATCTTTCAATGCCATTATTGCACCTCCACGGTGTACCAGCCTTCTTTGCCCTGCTCGGCCAGCTCGTAGATACGCATGATGTCCTCATAGGTGACGTCTCTGCCGCCGAGCCCCGCTATGAAGGGATGTATCTCGGCGTCGAGTGCGGCCTGCATTTCGGTGGCGAGCACGCCGGCCATCCCCAGCGAGATGTCACGGTCGATGACCACCATCTCGGCGTGGTCGGCGATGGCCTGCAACGCCTCCCGGGGAAACGGACGGAACACCCGTACCCTGGCAAGGCCGGCAGCCGTGCCATTGTCGCGGAGCTCGTCGACCGCCCGGTGCGCCTCGGCCCCCAGGGCGCCCATGGCCACGATGACCATGTCCGCGTCGTCGCAGCGATAGGTATCAACGAGGCCGTAGCTGTCGCCAATGCCACCCCAGGCCGAGCCGACCTCTGTTATGATGTCCTTGGCGCGCTGCTGCGCCTGGTGCATGTCGTAGCGGACCTCCATGTAGTAGTCGGGCCCGATGATGTTGCCGTGTGTCACCGGATCGTCGACGTCGAGCTTCCAGCCCGGCTTGAACGCCGGCAAAAAGTCGTCGACGGCCTGCTGCTCGGGCACGTCAACGGCCATCGAGGTATGCGACAGGATGAAGCCGTCATAGTTGACCATGACCGGGAGCATCACGTCGCTGTGCTCGCCGATGCGGTAGGCCTGCACCAGGGTATCGAAGACCTCCTGGTTGCTCGAGCAGTAAAACTGGAGCCATCCGGTATCGCGCTGCGACATCGAGTCGTTGCAGTCGCTCCAGATGCTCCAGCCCGGGCCGATGGCACGGTTGACGTTCACCATCACCACCGGGATGCGAGCGAGCGCCGCCCAGTGCAGCATCTCGTGCATCAGGAGCAGGCCGTGCGATGCCGTCGCCGTAAAGGTGCGTGAGCCGGAGGCGCCCGCACCGATGCAGGCAGCCATCGCCGAATGCTCCGACTCCACCCGGATGAACTGGGTGTCCAGCTCGCCGTTTTCCACGTACTTGGCCAGCCGCTCGACGATGACCGTCTGCGGCGTAATCGGATATGCGGCGATGACATCCGGCCTGGCCATCTTGGCGGCAAGCGCGGCGATGTCGTTCGCCGTGTCAATGATCTTCATTTTTCCTCCCGTTTCATGGTGATAGCGTCGACGGGGCATTCCGTTGCGCAGACGCCGCATCCCTTGCAGAAGTCGTAGTCGATGCACGGCAGGTCGTTCCGCTCGATGGCGCCCTCGGGACAGAAAATCCAGCAGCGCCAGCATTTGATACATTTTTCCTCGTCGAGCGTTGGTCGGAACACGCGCCAGCTGCCCGTTTTCCCCATCGCGGCTTTTTCCGGCTTCGAGGTCGTGGTCTTCATGACAGCTTCACCTCCCGGTAGGCCTGCTCGGCCGCAGCCGCATTGGCCTCGCCGGCGTCGCCCGACCAGCGCTGCGTGATGGCGTGCTTGATGGCGTCGATGGACAGGCTGTCGATGAGATGCGGCAACGCTCCAAGGATGGCGGTGTTGACGATGGGGATGCCACCAACGACGATGTCATGGTCGATGGCGATAGCCGTCGCGTCGACCGGCAGCACCCGGAACGGCATGTCTATCTCGTCGGGGCTGCGCGGCGTGTTCATGACGATGGCGCCCTGCTGTTTGAGGCCCTCGGTGATGTCGACGCTGTCCATGATACCGGTGTCCAGCACCATGACGATGTCGGGCTCATGTATCTGGCTTCGCACATATATCTCGGTGTCGGATATCCGGGCGAAGGCCTTGACCGGGGCTCCGCGCCGTTCGGCGCCAAAAAAAGGAAACGCCTGCACTCCCTGGTTCCCTGCTTCGAGCGCGGCGTAGGCCAGCACGTTGGCAGCGGTCACCGAACCCTGGCCGCCACGCCCGTGAAACACAATTTCGGTTAAAGGCATAGACATGCAATGCGGCATCCATTTAATAGTTTTCTTGGCATCCCGATGTCGTTCGATGTGACAATGGAACAGCGGCTACCGCGCCATGGTTCAGGATATCCCGGGATGACATCGCGGCGGGTCGAGCGCGTCGAGCAGCTCCTTGGGGTCGGAGAGCGGCGCCCGGCAGGCATGCCCGGTGCACACGTAAAACGTGACCTCGTCGCCCGTGTCCATATCAGCGGTGAACGGCGCAACGTCGGCGAGCTCCGGGGATTTGAGCAGGATGACAGTATGGGGCAGATAATGCCGCTGGATCCACCGGATGGCGGACATGGCGTCGCGCCGCCGGGACGCGGTAACGACGACCTCGCGTGGCGTGTCAAAAGCAAACTCCAGCGCTGAGAGCCACATGGCATGCGCCGCGGGATACCTGGCGGCCGGCGCCGCAAGATGGTGAAGCTGCTCCGCCCGTTCAGCCCATCGCTGGTCGCCGGTGAGATGGCCCAGCCGGAGCAGGTTGTACATGGCAACGGCGTTGGCAGAGGGGACGGCACCGTCCTCGGCGGGCTTGTCCCGTACGAGGAGGTCTGCGCTGCCGTGCTCGGTGAGATAGAAGCCTCCATGCTCGGTGTCCCAGAACCGGCGGTGCATGTCCTCCTGCACCCGGACGGCCCGCCTGAGGTGCACCGGCGCGAAGGTGGCCATGAAAAGCTCAAGGAGCCCCCAGGTGACAAAGGCGGCGTCGCTCGCATACCCCCGCTGCATGACGTGGCCGTCGCGGTAGCGGTGCAGGATGCCGTCACCGTCGCGGAGATGCTGCCAGATGAAACCGGCGGCATGTTCCGCCGCCTCGACGTAGCGGTCGTCGTCGAGCACCTGACCGGCCCTGGCCAGCGCCGCTATCATGAGCCCGTTCCAGTCAGCCAGGATTTTGTCGTCCCGCAGCGGCCGGTCGCGCTCCTGTCGCGCCCTGCGAAGCCGGTCAAGCATCATGCTGAGACGATGGCGGATGTCCCGGACGGACATGTCACGCTGCACTGCCAGCTCTTTTGCCGTGGCACGGCGATGGAGCGTTCCCTCGTCCGACAGGCCGTATGCCTCCAGGAACAACGCCGCCTCGTTTCCAAGGATGTGTTCGATATCTTCCAGGCTCCATCGGTAGAAGGCGCCCTCGCCATCGGGCGTGTCGGCGTCCTCCGCCGCGTAGAAGGCGCCGCCGGGATGCTGCATGTCCCGGAGCACGTATGCAAGTGTATCGATGGCGACGTCGGCGCAGCGTTGACGCCCGGTTGCCTGGTATGCCTCGAGGTGGGCGAGAGTGAGCAGCGCCTGGTCGTACAGCATTTTTTCGTAATGGGGCACCAGCCATCGGGCGTCGGTGGCGTAGCGGTGGAAGCCGCCGCCGACGTGGTCGTACATGCCCCCGTTGTGCATGGCCTGCAGCGTGGCCTCGACCATGTCCAGCGCCTCAGATACGGAGGTGCGGCGCCAGTACCGTAGCAGAAAGAGGAGGCGGTGCGGCGTGGGAAACTTCGGCGCCCCGTTGAATCCGCCGTGTGTGGCATCGTATTGCTCGTGGAGCTGCCGGTATCCCCCGTCGAGCGTGGCGCGGCCGGGGCGTTCATCCGACGGGCGGGACATGGTTTGCAGCGCATCGGTGAGCCGGCCGGCCGTGGCAAGCAGCTCGTCGCGGTCGGTGTTCCAGAGCTCCCTGACACGGGGCACGATTTCCATGAGCCCGGGCTGGCCGTAGCGCGCCCGCTTCGGCAGATAGGTGGCGGCGAAAAACGGCTGCTTGTCCGGGGCCATCATGATGGTGAGCGGCCAGCCGCCGGTGCCGGTGATGAGCTGCGCCGCTGTCATATACATCCTGTCGATGTCGGGCCGTTCCTCCCGGTCGACCTTGATGCATATGAAGGTGTCGTTGAGCAGCGCCGCCACCTCTTTGTCCTCGAATGATTCGTGGGCCATGACATGGCACCAGTGGCAGGTTGAGTAGCCGATGGACAAAAAGATGGGTTTGTCCTCCCGGCGGGCACGCTCGAAGGCCTCCTCGGTCCATGGGTACCAGTCCACCGGGTTGTGGGCATGCTGCCTGAGGTAGGGGCTCTGCTCGTCGATGAGACGGTTGGCCGTGCTGTTATTCGGGGGGCTCATACCGGTCGATGGATGCCACCGCGTCGAATGACTTTCGCTCCGGTCGCTTTTGCTCGACGGCGCGCTGCTTCTCGGAGAGCAGCGGGCTCAGGTCGTCTGCATGCCGCCCGACGATGACCAGGGTTATGACCTGGTATTCCTCGGGAATATCCAGGATGTCGCTGACCTTTGATGGGCTGTAGCCGGCGATGGGATGTGCGACCAGCCCGAGCTCGGTTGCGCGGAGGATGAGAAACCCGATGGCGAGGCCGGTGTCGAAGCGATGGTAGATGCGGTCGTGGATGACGCAGTCGTCGTCCTCCCGGCAGTACACGGCGATTATCATCGACGCCCGGGTCGCCCATTTGTTGCCGTCGGTGAGTGCCTCGTGCATTTTTTCAAGCATGTCGTCGTCGTGCACGAACACGTAGCGCCAGGGCTGGTTGTTGAAGCATGAGGGCGCGAGCCGGGCGCATTCCGCCAGGTCCTCTATGAGCTCCCGGGTTATCTCGGCGGGGGCCAGCGAGCGGTAGGCACGCCGCTGTTCGATGACGTCGCGCACCATCGTTATGCCTCAAAAGCTTCGAAGCGTTCTCCTTTCACGCCGCATATCGGGCAGCAGTCGGGGACATCGCCGACGACGGTGTGGCCGCAGACAGGGCAGATGTAGACCACGTCGAGGTCAAGGTCGTCGCCCTTCATGGCGGCTTCATGCGCCTGCTTGTACAGCTCGGCGTGGATTTTTTCTGCCTCGAGTGCGTAATGCGTCGCGCGCTCGGCCTGCTCCTCATCCTGCATCTCGGCGGTCTGCTTGTACACGGGGTACATCTCCTCTATTTCGAAGGTTTCGCCTTCGATGGCCGCGGCGAGGTTGTCCTCGGTGTCGCCGACCTGGCCGAGCGCCTTGAGATGGTTGCGGGCGTGGACGAGCTCCGCGTATGCTATGGAGCGGAGCAGGCGGGCGATGTTGGGCATGCCCTGCTTTGCGGCGATGTCCGCGAAGAGCCGGTATTTCATGTGGGCCTGGCTTTCGCCGGCGAACGCGTCCTCGAGAAACCGTGCGGTCATTGCATGTTCTGTCATGGTATCGTGGTGAACGAGACCCCACATAAAAATGTTTTCAATTGTTAACGTTGCCGGGGGATTGACAGCCGGTCATCATCAAGCGCGACCATGTGCTCCCTGCGGAGCCGGTCGATGATGTCGAGAACGCGGGATTCCTCCGCATCAATCGCGTCAACGAGCGTCCGTAGCTCCATGGGACCGTCGAGCAGCAGGCGCACGACGGCGCCGCGTATCTGCCGGTCGGAGCCCACAAACCGGCTCTGCCGGTTGTAGCTCGTGCTCTTCCGCCCCGGGTTGTCATGCCGCTGCTTGAGCATGGCGCCGTAATCCATCAGCGCACTGTACCACCGCCGGGGATTGTCCCCGTCCATCGTGGCCTCGACCAGCGGACGGATATCTGTATCGTCAACCGCGTCCCGGCCGGGAAAGAAAAAATGGATAAAGACGGTCCGGACGTTGGTGTCCATGACGACGGCCGGCAGGTCGAAGGCGAAGGCCTGCACCGCTGCCGCCGTATACGGGCCGATGCCGGGCAGGGAGCGGAGCGATGCCTCGTCGCGGGGAACCACTCCACCATATCGTGCAACGATGTCAATGGCGGCCTGCCGGAGATGCATTGCACGGCGGTTGTAGCCCAGCCCCTGCCATGCCTCGAGCACGTCCTGTAAAGAGGCGGAGGCGAGCGCCTCGACATCGGGAAACCTGTCAAGAAATGCCCGATATTTCGGGACGGCCCGGGATGTCTGCGTCTGCTGGAGCATGACCTCGGAAACAAGGATGCTGTAGGGGTCGGTGGTCTCCCGCCAGGGAAAGCTGCGGCCATGCCGCTCGTAATAACGGTATATGACACCACGGAAGGCTTCGACGTCCCGCGCGGACAGCTCGACGGCGCTCATGCTCAGCTGAGCAGGCCCTCGATGATGCGCTCGGTGGCCTCGTCCTCGTTGAGCCCGCGTGCCATCAGGGTCTGCAACTGCTTGGTGTCCACGCTGCCGATGGCCGCCTCATGGGTGACATGTGCCAGGGGATGGCTGACCTCGACGATGGGGATCGCGGTCGCGGCGCCGTTGTCCTTGAGAATCTCCTTGCAGTCCACATGGCCCCGTGCGTATGGCGCCGTGGCGCGGAGCTTGTTGTAGACCTCCGCCATGGCCTCGTTGCGCACAGCCACCCTGGAGTTCAATACGCCGCGGGCGCCCTCGCCGACCAGGTCGCCGCGCTCGTTTATCTTGATTTCGTCGTCGTCACGTCCGCTGACCTTGCTCATCATCTCGAGGGTGCTGTGCTCGCGCCCCGTGATACCGTAGTCGATGTCCAGGACGCCGACCCGGCCCTTGATGAGCTCGAAAACGGTGGCGAAGCGGGCGTGGGGCTCGAGCTCGACCTCGGCCGACGGGTACACGGCGATGCCGCCCTCCTGGCTGTGGATGTGCTTTTCGTCGTAGCGATATGTGGCGTTCTCGCCGATGTGGATGCGCGCGTCCATTCGATGTTCGACGTCGACCGCGCGGGGAAAAATGCAGTGGGAGAGCACGGACATGGCGGCGTTTCGCTCCAGCCTGACGTCCATGTCGATGCGCTGGACGGCCTGCTCTTTGCTGACGCCGAAGCACAGGTGGACCTGGCGGCCTATCTGCACGTCCTCGGCGACCACGATGTCCACGGCCACGCCGTCATCGAGCTCCTCCGTCTCCACCTGCAGCCCCGGCACGAGCCGTTTGCTGGCCACGTCGTTGAGGTCGATGGCGAGGTGCGCCGTCTGCTCGTCCTGCAGCGCCCTGTCGACGCTGGCCATCTGTAAAAGATCATTCATCTCCATCGTTGCCGCCTCCATCGGGAACGTTTTTGTGGCCGCAGGGGATGCATTCCTGCTCGAAATAGGGCAGGATTTTTTTCATGGGTCCCTTGTCGACGAGCGCGCCGCCGCAGAGCAAAAAGGCATGCTCGGCCTGCTGCATCACCGTCATGCTGTGGGTGATGAGGACAACCGTTGCACCGTAGCCACGGAGCAGGTCGATGCCCTCGAAGATTTTTTCGAGCGACGCCACGTCGATGCCGCTGTCGGGCTCGTCGAGCATGACAAATCGGGGGCGCATGGCCAGGATGGAGGCCAGCTCAAGTTTTTTGCGCTCCCCGCCGCTCAGGGTGTCGTCGACGGCTCTGCCCATGTATTCATCGGGGGGCAGGCCGACCTGTTCGAGCGCCTCGGCGACGGTTTCGCTGTCCGCATCGGGAGCACCGGCACGGATGAACGACTGGACGCTGAGTCCCTCGTAGCGGGCTGGCTCCTGCCAGGCCAGCGTGATGCCGCGCCTGGCGCGCTCATCCACGTCGAGCGAGGTAATGGGCTCGTCCCTGTAGCGGATGTCACCGTCGATGTCCCGGTAGCCCTCCAGGCCCATGATGGTGAACGCCAGCGTTGACTTGCCGGCGCCGTTCGGCCCGACGATGGCGTGGACGTGTCCCTCCCAGAAATCGATTGAGAGGCTGTCAAGGATTTTTTTGCCCTCTATGGCGAGGGTTACATTGTCTATTTCAAGGATGCCCATCTGGTTCCTCCTCCGGCATGCTCAGCAGCCGGGCGTTGATAGCCACGATGATGGTGCTCAGCGACATCAGGATGGCGCCGACCGCGGGCGAGATGACGATGCCCTGGTTGTACAGCACGCCGGCCGCCAGCGGTATGGCCACCACGTTATACCCTGTTGCCCATAAAAGATTTTGGACCATCTTGCCATAGGTGGCCTCGCCGAACAAAATGAGCGAGGCGACGTCCATCGGGTCGCTGTCCACCAGGATGATGTCCGCCGTCTCAGCCGCGATGTCGGTCCCGGAGCCAATGGCGATGCCAACGTCGGCCTGCGCCAGCGCCGGCGCGTCGTTGATGCCGTCGCCGGTCATGGCCACCACCTCGCCGTTTTCCTGCAACTCCCTGATTTTTTCCTGTTTTTCATTGGGGAGCACCCCGGCGAAGTAGCCGTCGAGGTCAAGCTCGTCGGCTACGGCTGCCGCGGTGCTCTCGGTGTCGCCGGTGAGCATCCAGCATTCGATGCCCGCTTTTTTGAGGCGATGGATCGCCTCCTGTGCCTGCGGGCGCAGCGCGTCCGACAGCTCGATGAGACCTGCCAGGGTCTCGTCGACCAGGAGGTAGACCACCGTCGCGGCGCCGCTTTCTGCATCGCCCCGCCGTTCGATGCCCTGCTCGTCGAGGAAGCCGGGGCTGACGATTTTGACCGCATGACCGTCGACCTCGCCCTCGATACCCTGCCCCTTTATAGCCTGGAACTCGGTGGCTTCGGGGAGCTCCAGGCTGCGTTGCTCCGCCGCGTCGACGACGGCGTTGGCGATGGGATGCTCGCTCTGCCGCTCCAGCGAAGCAGCGATACGGAGCATCTCTGCCTCATCGAAATCGTCGGCGAGCGGCTGCACCGCGGTGACGGCGAAGCTGCCCTCGGTGAGCGTCCCGGTTTTGTCGAACACCACCACTGTTAGCTTCCGCGCGTTCTCAAACGCCGTCCGATTGCGGATGAGGAGGCCGTTCCGCGCCGACAGCGTCGTTGACACCGCCACCACGAGCGGGATGGCCAATCCGAGTGCGTGCGGGCAGGTGATAACCATGACGGTGGCCATCCGCTCGATGGAAAACACGAACGATTTCCCGAAAAGCAGCCACGCTGCCAGGGTGACAAAGCCGGCGGTGAGCGCGATGATAGTGAGCCAGAACGCCGCACGGTCGGCGAGCCGCTGCGTCGATGACTGCGAGGCCTGCGCCTGCTCAACGAGGTCGATGACCTTGGAAAGATATGCGTCATCGCCGGTGTGCTCCACCTCGATTTCAAGTGAGCCGTCGCCGTTGACGGCGCCGCCGATGACCTCGCTGCCCTGTTGCTTGTGCACGGGCGTTGACTCCCCGGTGAGCATGGCCTCGTTGACATAGCTGTCGCCCTCGACAACGATGCCGTCGGCAGGGATTTTTTCACCGGGTTTGACCAGCAGATGGTCGCCCTCCTCAAGTTCCTGCACCGGTACCTCCTCCACGCTGCCATCCACGTAGCGATGCGCGGTATCGGGCATGAGCTGCGCGAGTTTTTCAAGGGCGCGGGAGGCGCTCATCACCGAGCGCATCTCGACCCAGTGACCGAGGAGCATGACGTCGATGAGTGTCGCGAGCTCCCAGAAAAAATATTTCCCGGGCAGCCCGAAGACAACGGCGGTGCTGTAAAAATAGGCGACCGAGATGGCCACGGCGATGAGCGTCATCATGCCCGGCTGGCGCCGGGAGAGCTCCCTGTAGAGGCCTTTGAGGAAGGGCCAGCCGCCGTAGACATAGATGAACGACGAGACGGCGAACAGCGCGATGGTGCTTCCCGGGAACGTTATGGAGAAGCCCAGCCAGCCCTGGATGGTCGGCGAGAGCAGCAGCACGGGCACCGTCGCCGCCAGTGATATCAGGAAGCGCCGCCGGAAGTCCTGCAGCATGTGGTGGTGGCCGCCGTCGTTATCGTTGGTATTGTTCATTATCTATCCCAGTCCGGCAGACGTCGTTCTCCTTCCAGCTGGCGGATGTCGGTGACGTCCTGCTCGACCTCGACGGTGCCGAGGTAGGTGCCGTCGCTGTCGCGCACGGCGAAGTAGCGGATGTGGATGAACCTGTCTCCGAGCTGTATCCAGAAGGATGCGACATCTTTGTCTCCCTGTTTGAATGTCTTGAGGATGTTGTTAACCATGTGGACGCTGGATGGCGGATGGCAGTGCTGCACCGGTCGGCCGAGCACCGACGGGGTTCGCTTGAAGACGCGGTCGGCGCCGGAGAAAAAGCGGACTCTGTCGTCACGGTCGATATAGGTGATGCCGACGGGCAGCACGCCGAGCAGGTTGTCGATCTCGTTCTGGGAGAGAAACCCGGTGGTGAGATCCAGGTCATCATCCCGGACGAGATGGTGACGGTCCGGCTCAGCTCCCTGTTGTTCGACGATGGTCTGTATTTCATCGGGCAGCTCGCTTGCCTCTTCTATGCCTGCGGTGAGCTGGTAGGGATGGACGGGCTCGACGTCGGGTTCCCAGGCGGGCGGCTCGACCCGGTAGTAGCCGAGCTGGGCTTCCTGCTGCCGGATGGCCTTCCATTCGCCCCTGGAGAGCAGCTCATGCAGGGTCGGATAGAGGATGTTGTTTTCCCGGAACGTCATCTCGATGAGCATCCGCGACGTCTCCGCCGCCAGGTCTGCAATGGCCTCGGAACCGTTCGTTTTGAGCGTCTGCAGGAATGTTTTGGCCTGGTCCCGGGCTTCGTCCTGCTTACGCCACAGCGTCGACGGGACGGCGGTGATACCCCGTCGCTCCAGGTAGGGAAACAGCAACATCTGCTCCCGCATGTAATGGGTGTACCCGATGGCGGGAAGCTGCCGGGCCAGTGATTGAAGCGACGCCGTGTCTTTCGAGCGGGCATAGAGCGACAGTTTTTCCGCGTCGGCGGCGATATGCTCGTTTTCCCGGTACAGCGTGTGCAGGGGATGTCCTGCCGGCACCTCGATGTCGTGCTCCTCCGCCACGGCTTCACGGAACAGTTCGACGTGGAGGTCGCACATGCCGGCCAGCTCTTCAGGGGACATGCCCTCCCGCATGAGCTCCTGCTCGATGGCCGGTATCTCCTCCGGGGAAACGCTGCGGAGCAAATCCTTGAACTGGTCACGGAGCGCTTCGGTGTCCTCTTCCTCGTGCAGCCGTCTGAGGAGTTGTTTTATCTGTTCCTTTGTGTCGCTCATGGTGTGCTCCACGTGATGGCGTCCACCGGGCAGGTGTCGATGGCGCGCTGGCAGTCACATGACGAGCATGCGTCGGCATCTTTCACCTGCGATATCTCGTCGACGATCTCGAACACGTCGGGGCAGATGTCGGCGCAGACGCCGCAGCCGATGCATGCCTCCTCGTCGACAACGGGCTGTTTCATGCGTCATCTCCCCGGGACAGCAGCTGTGACATGTCCTCCTCGACGGTGCCGTTGGGCTGTAGGTTGAACTGCTCTACCAATACGTCGAGCACGGCCGGGGAGACAAAGGCGGGTAGCCGGGGCCCCAGCATGATGTTTCGGATGCCCAGGGACAGCAGCGCCAGCAACACGGCGACGGCTTTCTGCTCGTACCAGGCAATGTTGAAGGCGATGGGCAGCTCGTTGACGTCGTCGGCATTGAAGGCATCCGCCAGCTTCCGGGCGATGACCGCCAGGGAGTAGGAGTCGTTGCACTGGCCGGCATCGATGACGCGGGGGATACCGTCGATGTCGCCCAGGTCGAGCTTGTTGTACCGGTATTTCGCGCAGCCGGCGGTCAGGATAACCGCGTCGTCGGGCAATGCCTCGGCGAACCTGGTGTAGTATTCCCGGTCGGCGTGGCGTCCGTCGCAGCCGGCCATGACCACGAAGGAGCCTATCCTGCCGGCTTTGATGGCCTCGACGATCCGGTCGACCATGCCGGTAACAGCGTCATGTGCAAACCCGATGGTGATGTCGCCGTCCTCGAGCTGCTCCGGGGGCGGGCAGCGCCGGGCGTGCTCGATGATGCCGGAGAAATCCTTGCTCCCGTCGGTCCGGTCGGGGATCTGCTCCATGCCGGGATAGCCGACGACGCCGGTGGTGTACACCCTGTCCCTGTAGGAATCCTCGGGCGGCACCAGGCAGTTCGTCGTCATAAGTATCGGCCCGTTGAACGCCTCGAACTCCCGTTTTTGTTCCCACCATGAGTTGCCATAGTTGCCCACGAAATGGTCATATTGTTTGAATGCGGGATAGGCGTTGGCGGGGAGCATCTCCCCGTGCGTGTACACGTCAACGCCGGTATCGGCGGTTTGCTCAAGCAGGTCCTCCATGTCCCGGAGGTCGTGGCCGCTGACCAGGATGCCCGGGTTGCCCCGCACGCCGAGGTGCACGTCGGTGGGCTCGGGATGACCGTAGGCAGATGTGTTTGCGCGGTCGAGCAGCGCCATGGTCCGGACGGCCATGTCGCCGGTCTGCAGCGTGAGGTCGACGAGCTCGTCAACCGACCGGTCCTGGAGGGTGGCGGCCAGCGCCCGCTGCATGAACGCGGGGATGGCTGCATCACGTTCTCCGAGCACCGTTGCGTGGTGGTAGTAGGCGGCGATGCCCTTGACGCCGTAGGTGATGAGCTCCCGGAGCGACCGGACATCCTCGTTTTCGGTGTCCAGTACGCCGATGCTGCGGGCCTTGGCGCGTATGTCGTCGTCGCTGTCGGGTGTCCAGGTGACCGCGTCGTGCTCGCTTCTAATGTCATGTTTTTCTTTTAACATATCACGGATTTCGAGCGCATCGTGTATTTTTTCCGTGAAGTCGTCGGGGTTGAAGTTGGCGTTGGTGATGGTGGCGAAGAGCGACACGGTGACGAAATCGTCGACTTCGTCGTTTGCCTCTGCTGGCCCCTGCGTATGCACGAGCGATATGCCCTTCAGGAGGTATATGAGCAGGTCCTGGAGGTTTGCCACCTCGGCGGGTTTGCCGCAGACGCCTTTGATGGTGCATCCTTCGCCGCGGGCGGTTTCCTCGCACTGGAAACAGAACATGTCGGGCGTTTTGTTCATTGTTTCACGTCTTCCGAATGGCATCCCGATATAAAAAAGTTATCAATTGTTAATTTTTGGTTCATCGGGATAGGTCCTCCACCGCGGCCAGCCGCTCGTCCCGCGACGGCGCATCCTCCACGGGGTTGAAATCACCCAGCAGACGCTCATGATACGGCACCGCTGTCTCATGATAAAAAACGCCAATGTGCAGCGCATCATGCTGCAATGCGAGCTCCCGCGCGCCTGCCATGTTCAGGGTGGCATCGAGCACCTCCACCCGCCGGTTGTACTCCTCATAGGTGTCATGAAACGTCACGCAGGGCTGCAGGACATCGATAAACGAAAAGCCCACATGCTCTATCGCCCGCGCGATGAGATCGGCCAGATGGTCGAGCTTGCCCGGGTAGCCACGGGCGACAAAGGAAGCGCCGGCATCCAGCATCAACAGGAGCGGGTTGAACGGCTCCTCCACGTTCCCATGCGGCGACGAGCGCGTCGTGACACCCCGCTCGGTCGTCGGGGTAAACTGGCCCGTTGTCAGGCCGTAGACACCATTGTCGTGCACAAGCACCGTAATGTCCATGTTACGCTTCGCCGCAAACAGCAGATGCGCCAGGCCCTCGCCATAGGCATCGCCATCTCCGACAAAGGCAAGGGGATGCAGCAGGGGGTTCGCCATCTTCATACCGGTAACAGTCGCGATGGCCCGCCCATGCAATGAGTACACGCCCGACAGGTCGAGGTAGTCAAAAATCTTGCCGTGGCACCCGATACCAGACGACATCACCAGGGTGTCGAGGTCAAACGCCGACGCGTCGAGCAGCCCGGCGGCCTTCTTGACGGCCCGCAGGATGCCGAAGTTGCCACAGCCGGGGCACCAGGTGTTCTCAGCATCGGTTCCAAGCTCCCTCATGGCAACACCCCCTCGAGCTCGGCGGCGAGCGCAGCAGGTGCAAACGGCCGACCGTCATATCTCCGGACATGCGCAGCAACGGAAACACCAGTTTTCTCCCGCAGCAACTGCTCAAACGAGCCAGCGGCGCTCTGCTCGACCACCACGACATCGTCGTAGCCGTCGAGTTCCCAGGAGGGAAACGGCTCCAGATAGACGGGCTGGACGACCCTGGCATCCAGGCCGCCATGGCGGAGCGCCTCGAGCACGCTGAGCGTCGTCGAACCATAGGTAGCAATCACGGGGCCTGCATCGCCGTGCACGTTGACCGTGGCCATGTCCCGCAGATGCTCCCGCAACGCCTGCTGCTTCCGCTGCCGCTTGTCATGCATCACCGCGATGGTGTCGGCGTCCTCAGTCGTGATGCCGTTTTCGTCGCATTCGTAGCTGTTCCATTTGACCGTCTGGCCGGAGGGCGGAAACAGCAACGGAGACACGCCGGTGTCCGTCAGCCGGTATCGGCCATACCCGCCACCAGGGTGCATCTCGGGCTCGGCCCATGGCACCGCCCCCGGGTCGAGCGATACGTTCATGGCGCTCTCCGAGCAGTGTTTCTCCGTCAGCAGCACACCGGGTGTCTGGAACCGCCAGACCATGCTGAGCAGCTCGCCGGCAAGGCTGAACGCCTCACCGATACCGCCGGGCGATGCAACAATACGCGGGAACTCTCCATGCCCCTGATGCAGCGCCATGTCGAGGTCACCCTGGCCGGTGTAGGTGGGCACACCGGTCGACGGGCCGGGACGCATCGACAGCACAAACAGGACGGGCGCCTCGACCATGCCGGCCATCGAAAACGCCTCCTCCATCAATGCATAGCCGCCGCCGCTGGATGCCACCATGACCCGGGAGCCCGCAAACGCGGCGCCGATGGCCATATTGGCGGCAGCAATCTCGTTCTCCGGCTGCATCACCGCGATGCCCAGGTCACGGGCATGTCCCGCCAGAAAATGCAGGATAGACGTGGCAGGAGTCATCGGATACGCAAAATAATTGTTCAGGCCTGCAGATGCAGCACCAAGCGCGATGGCCTGGTTGCCCGTGAGCAGCGCTCCACCGCGATGGTCGCCCGTCTCCAGAGAAAAGCGGCCGCCGATTTCGTCATCTGCTGCCTCATAAATCGCCATGGCATAGGACAGGTTGTCCTCCACATGCGAGGAATAGGCGCGGCGGACAACGGTTTCGAGCCGCGCGGGGGTCATGCCGATGGCGGCGCAGAGCGATGCAATCGACGCGACGCCGGAGATAAGGTCGGGGCGCTCATATTCCTCCGCTTTCTCAGTGATGGGCAACGATACGCCGTCACCGTCGACGTCTGCATCGTGCACCATGACGCCGTCGTCGTCGAGATGGCCATTGTGCCGGTCGTAGCTGCGCTGGTCGAGCGCGACGACGAGCTGCGCCTCCAGGTAATGGCTGGATATCTCGGCCGGCGAGGTCGACACCACGGAGAAGTTGTGGCCGCCGCGGATGAGGCTGGGATAGTCGTCCATCTGGAAGACAGCGCGGCCCATGTCGTTGAAAACCGAGGCAGCGGTGGAGCCGGCGCTCCGGACGCCCTGCCCGGCCTTGCCGCCCACCAGAAACGTGAACACCTGGCTCATCGGAGGCCTCGCAGCGCCTGGATGACCTCGTCGATGTCGGGCAGCTCGGGGATGTCGTATACCTTTGTCCACGCGACATGCTGCTCAGGGTTGACGATGACGTTGGCGCGGCCGGAGATGCCCCTTTCCTGGAGGAACAGCCCGTATTGTGTGGCGACGTCGCCGTGCGGCCAGAAGTCGGAGAGCAGGCGTGTATCCATGATGCCGAGTGATTCGGCCCACGCCTTTTTTGATGGCACCGCGTCGATGCTGATACCCACGGCGATGGCGTCGAGCTCCTCGAAATCTTTGACATGTTTTTCCAGCGACTGCATCTGCCTGGCGCAGACCTTTGTCCAGGCAAGCGGGTGAAACGACAGCAGCACGTACCGACCGGCCTGTCCTGATAGCGAAAACACGTCGCCCCTGTGATCCTCCAGCTCAAAATCCGGCGCCGTCGCCCCGGTATCTATCACGTCCATACCCATTTTTTCCTGGTCCATGTTTCATACCTCCATGCAAAGTTAACTAGTGTTAATAAACAGTTGACTGTATATTAACTTTGGCCATTTCAACAGTTAAAGAAATTTCAGCAGATTTAATCGAAAATCGCTATATAAATCCTATTAATTTGCTGCAATCTATTAGGTCTTTTCCATTGTTAATTGTCTGCCAGCAAATGGTTTATGAGCCGAGTTTTTTGGTAAACCTATTGTTTGATTGGTGAATAATTGTATTTGTCTATTAGGAATTGTTCTTTTTCCTTGACTAACCGATTCAAATTTTCTGTGTAATAGTAGCTCGGGTCTTTATGTTTTGAAGGATTTATTTTTTTGGAAGTGATCTCATCGATCTTTTTTGCTGCTTTGTCATATCCTGCTAATCTAAGAGCCTCTTTTAGATCAGTTTTTATATTCTCTGTTCGTATTGTGTAATCCAGAATGTTGTGTTTTTTATCGAATTCTTTTAGCTTTTGTAGGTTGTCTATCTTCGCTGAAGGAAATCCGGGGATATGCAGTTTGCAGTATCGGTGTGTCATTAGACCAGCGAAATCATTGACCGGTGATCTCCAATATCCTTCCCACAATGCTTTGTCGTATTTTGATCCGAGAAGTAGCTTAAGCCATTTTCCAAAATTTTGTTTGTTTTGACAATCTTCATAGAGCGGTTTGAAGGTTTTAATCGGTTTGATAGGTTCATAGAGTCTTGCAGGCCAAGTATGAACTTCACATTTGACGATTCCTAATAGGGGCCATATTCTGCGTGTTGTTAATCTTTCTTTGATAGCTCCTTTGTTTTGGCATCCAAATGCCCACAAGGAAACATACCATCTCCAAGGATTTCGTACAGAGCCTATCACAAGTTTATCTTTGATATTAGATACTCTACCAATTTTCCTGTCATTAGATATTATTCTTACATTTCCATCCGGGTCTAGGTATGTGTGCTTCCCTATCTTTTTTACATCAAATATTTCGCGTAATACTTTTTCTACAAAGGTGCAGCCTGTTTTTTGTAATTGGATATAAATCAAATTTTCAGCAATAATCAACAATTGTACACCTAAGAGAGTATAAAACAAGGCTATTAAAAATATTTTTGGTATTGAGAGAAATAAATCATTGATTCTTAGGGATGTTTGTCGGCCTCGCCGGAGGCGAGCGATTTCTGGGACAATCTGTGCCTGGTGCCGCTCCGCCACGCCGCCCCTTGCCTCCGCCTCCCTCCGCCTGCTTGCTCTTTCTGTCTATTCTACGATAAGGGTTTCCGGGTCGAGGCGGTCGGTGTTGGCGAGGAGGAACTCCTGGCTGCTGTGGAGACAGTTGACCGGGCAGACCTCGACGCACTGGGCGCAGAAGATACAGCGTGAGACGTACATCTTGATCTTTTTTTCGTCCTCCTTGAACTCGATGACCTTGGCCGGGCAGACACGGATGCACTGCTTGCAGCCGATACATTTGTCCTTCTCATAGGTGATCTTGCCGCGGAAATCGTCGGGCAGCTCAACCGGCGGGTTGGGCTTCGCCTTGCCGTCAGCGATTTTTTGCAGCAGCGCCGTCACGTTTTTCGGGGCGTACTTGACCGGGAACAGATTGGTGAAGGGCTTCTGGAAGAGCTGTTTCAATACCTGTCTAATTGCCGGAAACATGTTACCACACCTGTATCGATAAAACCTGGGAGTCCCACATGAGCAGCACCAGTCCAAGCAGCGCCATCAACGTGATGGACACCCAGTACGTTGACACCACCTGGCTGATACGCAGCCGTGCCACCCCTACGCGTATGAGCGAAACGCCGAAAAAGATCACCAGGGATACCTTCACGAGATAGAATATGATGTTCGCCGCATCCGCCATCAGGCCGGACAGCGACAATGTCTCCGCGATACCCCACGGGAAGAACAGGGCCACCATGAGCGACGCCAGCGCGACGGTTTTCACCCCGTCGGCGAGATAAAACATGGCCAGGTTGCGGCCCGAGTATTCGACGAGCAATCCCTCGGCTATCTCGGTTTCCGCTTCGCCAACGTCGAAGGGCACCTTGGCCAGCTCCGCGGGCATCACGATGACCAGCGCCAGCAGTATCAGCACCAGGCCGACGATGCCCAGCAGGCCGACCTCGCCCCACAACGGATTAGAGGCGATGAACGACAATGTGAACACGTCGCCGCCGCCCGTTATCTCCTGGAGCTTCCAGACGATGGCGACGATGGCGACGGCGAGCGGAAACTCGTAGGACATCATGGTCACCATTTCACGCT
>Ga0207797_1000378_pt1 | contig 34446 bp, 25 predicted proteins | sample PRCRCaboRojoPR_6_FD_187275 | JGI IMG/M metagenome (GOLD analysis project Ga0207797, IMG submission 187275) | Marine sediment microbial community from Cabo Rojo, Puerto Rico - PR CR 10% Liquid 1 (SPAdes) | ecosystem: Environmental > Aquatic > Marine > Coastal > Sediment | place: Cabo Rojo, Puerto... | reverse complement strand
CAGGGCTGCGGCACATATCCCGCTGACCGACAATACCCCAAGCACCAAGACTACGCCGCACAGACGCTCCGAGGCATCGACCCGACGAAGCGGACCCTCCAGGCGCTCGGCCAGCTTGCCCATCAACCGGACCGGATGGGGATAGGCCACCGGATCCCCGATCGCCAGATCGAGGACCAAGGCCAGGACGATTTGCACTTCCAGGGGGATCATAGTCGTGGTGGCTCCGGAGGCTCAGCCTTCCAAGACTCGAAGAGTTAGCTGAGCAAGGCCAGGACAGGGGTCGAGGCAAAGCAGACTGCGAGCACCGCTTCGGACAGCTCGCTGGCAGCCCCGAGCGTATCGCCGGTGGCACCGGCTATCTTTCGACGGCAGACCATGGCCAGCACGCAGGCCGCGAAGAGCGAGGCGGCCGAGGCTAGGAGGCCGGCCGAGCCCGCGACCAGCCAAGAGACTAAAAGCAGAAAGAGGCTCGAAATGAAGGCGGAGCGGGTCAGCTCTTTTTTGGTGAGATGCTCGTAGAAAAGGTTGGCCAGGCCCTGCCCGCTCCTGGCCGGTTCGAGCAGAGCCATCTGCACCAATATGGCTGTCCGGCCGGCAAGGGGCATGAGCAGGAGCGGCATCCACATGGCTGCGCCTCCCACAGCCGCCAGGGCCAGAACCTTGCAGGCCACCAGGAGAATGACGGCCGTCACCCCCATCACGCCCACACGGCTGTCTCGCATGATCTCCAGAATCTTGTCCCGACTGCGGGCGCTGAAGAATCCGTCTGCAGTATCGCTCAAGCCGTCGATATGCAGCCCGCCGCTCAAAAGGAGCAGCAGGCCGACCAGCAAGAGGGCGAAAAGTGGCTCACTGCCCCGGACGCCGAAGAGAGGTCCCAGGAGAGCCCAGCCCGCAACCGCCAGCAGACCGAGCCCCAAGCCGACCACGGGGAAAAGAGCATGGCTGGCATGCAAACCGGGGCTCTCCTCGCGGTTCGAGCTCCCGGGGAGCGGAATAACAGTCAAAAAGGTCCAGGCGGTTGTAAAACGATTCAGAAGCGTTATCTTGGTCAACGAGGCCATACCTCCTCCGCAGGTCGTCTCATTCGCCGTACTCCGTGGAAGGAACGATCGACGAGCCCTGATATTACAGAGAGCAGCGCGCAAAGAGCTCCATACTTCCTATCCACGTATCAGTATGATGGAAGCCGCTGGTTCAGCATGGCCCACTCCTCTGACTGTTCCCATCGAGGGTCTGGCGCACGGCCGAAAGCAGCTCCTTCAAGGTATACGGCTTGTTTAAAAATGCATCGACTCCGTATGATTCGAAGTCGAAATCAACGTCCTCGATAGAGTAGCCGCTGGAGACAATGACCTGCTGGCCGAGCTGTCTGTCCCGCAGAGCCTTCAAAAATTCCTGGCCTCCCATGCCGGGCATGCCGAGATCGAGGATGATGAGATCGGCGAAAAAGTTTTCCTCGCAGAGGAGCCTCAAGGCCTCCTCGCTGCTCTCGGCCGTTTCCACAGCATACCCCTGCGATTCGAGAGCCTCCCTGGCCACGTCCAGCAATGGCGCCTCGTCGTCGATAACCAGAACAGCCTCCTCGCCAGCTTGGCCCTCCTGCTGCTCTGTTTCCCAACTTTTTTCAGCAGCCGCCCGCTCCTGAGCCGGCAGGAGAATAGCTACCGAGGTCCCTTCACCAAGGGCGCTGCTCACTGAGATATGCCCCTGCATGGAGGTAACCATCTTGTAGACCATGGAAAGTCCCAACCCGGTGCCCTTGCCGACCTCCTTGGTGGTAAAGAAAGGGTCGAAGATCTTCTCTCTGGTTGCTTCATCCATGCCCTGGCCGGGATCTGTGACCTCCAGCCGGACATAACGCCCCGGCTTAAAGCCCAGCGCGACCAGGGGATCTTCTGGAGCAAGCAGGATGTCTTCGGTGCGGATGGTGATTGTCCCCCCTGCAGGCATGGCATCTGCGGCATTTTTGACCAAATTGACCAGAACCTGCTCAATCTGAAACGGATCGGCATAGACCGCAGGCAAAGGCTCCTGCAGATCGGTCTTTGGGATTACACTCTTGGGAAGCGTCCGCTTGAGGAGATCCAGGCTGTAGGCAACACTTTCGTTCAGGCAGACCAGCTCGTACTTCGGTTCACTCTTATGCCCGAAGGTCAGAAGATGGCGAACCAGCTCGCCGGCTCGACGACTGCTTTTGTCCAGCTTGAGGATATACTTGTACTCTTCAGAGTCTCGAGAGACCTTGGCCAAGAGGAGCTGGACATTGCCGAAGATGGCTTGCAGGATGTTATTGAACTCATGAGCGATTCCGCCGGCCAGGGTGCCTACGGCCTCGAGCTTTTGCGATTGGCTGAGCTGCCGCTCCAGGCTGCGCCGCTCCTCTTCGGCCCTCTTCAGCTCGGTGATGTCCTGGACAAAACCTTCCAAGTGCTCCTCACCCTGAGCAAGATCCAGGACCAGTCGCATATGCACCAGGACCGAGGCAGCTCGGTCATCCTCTCCGGTCAGACCCTTCTCAAAAGTAAGCGGCTGTCTGTTTTGCCGCAATCTTTGCCATATCCCTGACTCCCCTTCGCTGGAGCCGAACAGGGTTTGGTATACCCGCTCCGGCCGCTGCAGGCACTCCTCGACAGAGCTGTAGCCGAATAACGAGGCCAGGGCGGCATTGGCTTCGGTCAGAACGCCGTCACTGGATATCCGGAAAATGCCCCAGTCGGCATTGTCGAAAATGGCCCGGTACCTGGTCTCAGCCAGCCAACGCTCCTTGATCTCGGACCGCAAGGCGCGCCTGGACTTGAGCAAGCGGTCCATGAAGCTGTTAAAGTATCGGGCGAGGTCGCCGATCTCATCCCTGCTTCTGGGTTGCATCCGCACCGAAAGATCGCCGTCCGCAGCCACGGCCATGCCCTCCATGAGCGAGCCGAGGGGGGTTGTCACCCAGCGGCGCAGCCAATAGGTGACGCTGAGGATCAAAAGCAGGAAACCTCCCAACAGAACCAGGATCAAGAAACCGATCTTGTCCAAGGGTGCATAGATCTCACTCATGTAGCTGGAAGAGGCCACGATCCAGTCAAGCTCAGGGATATAGTCGTACAGAACCAGCTTTCTTCTGGCCTCCGGATCTCCAGGGTTCTTCCAGTAGTAGGTGAGCATGCCTTGTTTGGTGCGGCACATCTCCTGAACAAAACGACGACCGGTTACATCCCTGGCTTCATAGAGGTTTCCATCCAGCTCAGGATGGACCACGATGTTCCCCTGGCTGTCGATGATGTAGCAGTAACCGCTCTCGCCAAAACGAAGAGAGAGGATGCGGTCTCGGAAGTCGTCGACCTGAATCAGCTCTGTGAACTCCGAACGATAGCTCGTGACGGAGATGATCCAGTCCCAGGGGCGGAAGTAGCTCATATACAGAGCCTTGGGTTTGGACTCCGCCTCTCCTGGATTCCGCCAATCGTACTCCAAGTAGCCTTTCTTGCTTTCAATCTGCTGCTGAATGAAGCCGCGGCTGGAAAAGTTCCGTCCTTGCACCTCCTCATGGGGATGAACAACAGCTGTGCCACGGCTATCCAGGCAGTAGATGTACCCGGTCTTGCCGATGCCCTGGCTGAGCAGCAGCTCCCTGGCCTTGGTCTTGGCCTGGCTCGTGGTCAGCTCGCCGCTCATCTGCTGATCGTAGACATGCTTGACGATCTCTTTGTTCTTGGCCGCCGCAGCCCGAAGATAATTTTTGATGGACACATCCGTAGCCGTGGTCACCATGCTGAGTATGGTGGCCGTGGTATTCTGCAGCTCGCTGGTAATGTTCTCTCGGATGGTCTGCTTGACCAGAAAATAGATGATCCCACTGAGAATCCCCGCCACCACAAAGATAGCCAAAGAGAGGACCAGGAATCGCTGGTTGAGCTTGAGATCGTGGAAACTGCGAATCACAGCGGGCATGCATCCATTTGTCTGTGGTAATCCATATCTGAAAAGCCAGCCGCTATCTCCGTAACCAGAATGTCCTGGCCGGAGACGGCCGGGGCGGCTACCGGGCTGAACGGCTGAGATGTCTTTTTGGGGCGTTGCGACTTGCCTCAGCTTACGTAAGAAGATTCCATGAATCAAGCAAACAGGCAGCTGGCCAGATTTTTGTGCTCTAGGTCATGGATGACCTTCGAGCTCGGCTTCCTGTTCAGCCTCCCCTAAGCAAAAATCGTTCCGCCAGAAGGGTAATTTGCTTTGGATGCTCTCGACTGCTATTGTTCATTGGGAAAAGATCAGCTCCCTATCAGGCGGGCTCAGCCTGCCGTGAGGATCCGCCCGACACACATTGACCCAGGAGGCACTGCCATGTTTACGGTGCGCGAGCTTATGAGCAGCGAGGTTTTCACCTTGAAAACATCCGACACCCTGGATCTGGCCCGCTCTATCATGCAGCTGGCCAGAATACGCCACATACCCATTGTCGACAATGAAGACATGTTTGTCGGCCTGGTGACCCACAGGGACATACTGGAAGCGACCGTCTCGCGGCTGGCTGATATCGATCGGGCCACGGAAAGCGAGCTCTACGCCAATATCCCCATCCAGGAGATCATGCGCACCGATTTACGGACCGTATCGCCGAAAACAAGCCTCAGAGAAGCGGCCGAGATTCTGTACAAACATAAGTACGGCTGCCTCCCGGTCCTGGAAGACGGACTTCTGGTCGGCATCATCACCGAAGCCGACTTTCTGAACTTGACCATTAGCCTAATGGACGCTTTGGAACCTCAAGGTTGATGCGGCATCCCGACGTCCAAAAAGTATCGACTGCTTCCCATCGCCGAGATCGAGCTTCAATCCGCTGGAAGCAAGACCCGTTCTCCGATCGGCCGAGCCGGCGCTCAGGGGGCCTGGCGGGCAAAGAGTTCCGCAGCCTATATGTTCCGGTGCGATTCGCAGTCATAACCCTCTAGAGCCCTCCCGTTCCCGAATCTTCTATCGGCGCCCTTGACTTTCTCCGTCCTGGATCTATACTGGCTATACTCACAGTGTTCTGTCGCAATGGGGGCATGGCGTGGCTTCCATGACGCTCCCCCATGGCGGGGGCGGTGCCGACCCTTTCGGCCGGAATGCAGGCCTTGGCCTGCCCTCATACCAAGGAGAAAGCCATGTTCCTGATTCTCGGCTCCCTCTGCCTGTCCCTTTGCCTTGTGTTTGTCTATATCACCCTGCTCGCCTCCAGGGCTTCGAAGCCGACCCTTCTAACCGGGGATACGACTATAGGGTCTGCCTACGTCCCCCTGCTTCTCGGCTTCGGGGCCATGGGCATCGTTTTTATGATCCGCTTCTATCAGACCCTGGTCCAAAGCCCGCCAGAGAATATACACTTAATTTGGGCCGCAGCTATTCTGGCTTCGGCTTTAGGGCTGGCCGTTCTGCTGCACAACCGTCTGAAACGGCTGCCCAAGCTTGCTGAGCCGGCCACATTCCTCAATCCGGCCTCGGGGATACCGCCGGGGGACCAGAGCGGCCCGTTCGACACTCCACCGCAAGACAAGGGTGAAGCAGCCTGAAGCCTGCATCCATTCCTTTCAGCGGTTGGAACCACGTTCGGCGCCCCGCCCACTTGTCGCACACTCAACAGCTTGGAACACTTTTTTCATGGAAAAAGGCCCTTGGACAGCGAGCCCAAGGGCCTTTCCTTTACTGAACGCCTCCCTGCCCTGGTCCAGTCAACGGCCCCCCGACACACCTCGTTTTCCTGACGAGGCTGAGGAAGCCGACGATGGCTAGGGCTAAATGCCGAACTGCTTGGAGTCGACCCACTCCATGCTCAAGAGCGACCAGAAGTCTCTGGCCAGCCTGGTAGTGACGTAGTCATAGGGCAGCCAGCCATAGCCGTTTTCGCCCCAGGACCGCCCCCAGGAGTTTCGAATACGCAGCGCCCCCAAGGTAGTCCGCGAGCATCTCGGGTTGTTGATCTCCTTGCCGTCGTCGTAGCCGACAGCAACGACGGCATGCCCCCACTTGGCCCGCTCCCAGGGACACGGAAAAGGAATCCGTCCTTCACGGTCGGTCTCCTCGAAGGAATCGAACCCGTAAAATCCGAACATGGATGGAATCCCCGCAGCCAAGTACTTCTTGACGTTCTCCAGCACCTTGTCTCCGGATCTGTTCTGGGCCTGGGGATCGTGGCAAAAGTACTTCAGGGACTCGAAGTTATCGGCCACGGCATAAACAAAGGCCGAGGGCTCCTGATCGAACTCCGCCTCGGCATCCGAGTAGGGCCAATACTTCTCCATGGGAACGCCGCAGAGGACCAGCGCCCCCATGGCCTGCCGAAGAAAGGCTCCGGTATCTCCGGTAACGCCCATGAGATTCCGAGTGGTCTTGTAGACGAATAGCCGCGATCCTTCCAGGTGCTCGCCAAAAGCCCTGCGCTGATAATACTCGACAATTCCCACAGCGGCTTGGGCCGTGCAGGAGCCGATGCCGCCCTGATTTTCCACTGGTGAGCACCATTGGCGCAGATCGACGCTCTCCGGCACCTTCGCCTTGGTCCGGGCTGAAGGGATGCTGATTTTTTTCAGGAGAGCCTTGATCTCCTCCACCGCATCGGTGAAATCGCGAAAATCCGGCATAGGCGGCAGCCAGCCGGTTCCCACCTGTTGCCCGGTCCGGCTGAGGACCTCGGGGGAATACATCCCATACATACCCCACCTCCTCCCGCTGAAATGATGAACCGACACAATGCCACTCCTATCCCGAATGGGGCATATCGACAAGTACGAGCACAAGGGATAAAGCGGGTAGAGAGCTGACATGTCCAAGTCCGGCCTGATGGTCGGCAGTGCAGCTGAAGCGAAAGTCGGGTCTTTTATGGCTCGGCATGGCCTGACCACAAAATCGAGGAATGTCTTCCGAGACCCCCAAAGGTCTGCAGTCAAGAAGCATCTCTTCAGATGTCGGCGAGAATGCGGATGGAGCGGAAGTGCCTTTCAGCCCAATAGCCCTCTTGCAGACGGGAAATGGTCACCCCCTGACTCTTTGAGGAATGCATGAAGCGCCCCTGGTCGAGGTAAATGCCTACATGAATCGACTTCCAGCCGGTGTCGAAAAACACAAGATCGCCTGGACGCAGCTCGGACTGGGCAACCCGCCGCCCGTAACGGAGCTGCTGGTCCGCAGTTCTCGGGATACTGACTCGAAACCGGCGCAGGTAGGTCAGATAGACGAATCCCGAGCAATCCACACCCTTTTTGGACAGCCCGCCGTAGCGATAGCCCACGGACCTCCAGCCCTGGAACTGCTCGTAGAGGAGGTCGCGCACCCAGCTGTAGTAAGATCCTTCGGAGTAGCCTGCTTCGGCGGATGATGCCTGCCAGCCGGGGCTCTTGCCCGTGGAGCAGCCGCAGGCCACCAAGCCTATCAGGCTGGCCAAGAGGAGCACAGAGACACAAGAAGTCAGCTGCAACCTGCAGGGGAAACAGCTCAGGCTGTCGCGCCCACCTGTCGTGTTCCTGAAATCGGCCCGCACCATGTCAAGCATCCTGATGGGACATCGGTACCAAGCAACCGCCTGGCTGCCCTGCCGCTCACTTTCCAGCGCAAACAGAACCGGTCCTGTCGAGCCCGCTTGCCCGAACGGCCCTCAGCCCTGGGGCCAATTCCGCCTCTCCCTTTTCCTTTTTGGACGAATTCTTCAAAGAAAGCAAGCATTATGGAGGGATGGCCGCACGGCGGGACGCTCAGGGCTCCTTGAGCAGCTCGGCGATCCGGAGAACCGTTTGCATGTATGGGCGGCTGTGGTTGTATCGCAGAACGGCTCGCTCCCTGGCTTTGAGGCTGCCGGCCCGCCAGCCCGCTGAACGGAGGTACTTGGCTACGCTGAAAACGGTGTCATCAGGTTCGAAGAGGTCGATGCGCCCGTCGCCGTTGCCGTCCACCCCATAGTGCAGAACGTTGTCTGGAAGGAACTGAGGCCAGCCGACCGCACCCATTATGGACCCCTTGAGGGAGCCCAGCTCGTGGGATCGGCCAGCGTACCAGGTCAGCAGGGCCCGCAGATCCTTGCGAGCGCGGCCCGCCCAGCGTGCCAGCCTTTTGTCCACTGCCTCTCGGCCGTAGGCCCGGCGATCGTCCGGCGAGAGCAAAGACCAGATGCGATCCTGATAGTCGCGGCGATCCATAAGAGCAAGTGTGGCCAGAATGTCCAGCACCGGAGTTATGCCGGTATACTCGCCAATGCGGGTTTCTATGAGAAGAACTGCCGTAATGGTTTGGCGGTCGACCGTATAAGCCGCCTCAGCGCGATCGAACAGCTGGCCGTGCTCACGCAGAAAGCGCTGAGCCTTGCTCAGGGCCCAGGGCTCGAGGTACTGGCTGTAGTTCAGCCTGGCTTCGCGGATGCGCAAAGCCGAGGCTACCGTCTCAAGCTGCAGCTCCGGCTGGCCCTTGAATGATCGTTCCACGAGCTCCCTATCCAGGCCGCTTTTGAGCAGATGTATCATGACCGGCCTAAAGCGTTCGACCGCTCCACTTCCCTGAAGCGGCACCAGCAGACCCAGCAGAATGACGAGCATAGCGAGCACGGCCGTCAGGGACCATTGGTGAAGCTGTAAGCCCATATTTCTCCTTCCCGAGGTGACAGACTTCTCAAGGCGCTGTGCATTGTAGGTCTTGCAGCGAATGGGTAAAGCGCCGGGACGGCTCCTGGCAATGGGCCCTGCCCCAAGGCAGGCATCCTGCCGCCTCAGGCTGTCCTGATCGCAACAAGACTCCTTTTTAAGCCAATTTTCGGATCCATGAGAATGGGCCTGCCCGGCAGAGATCTGAACCTGGAAAATGAGGACGGAATCCTGTAGACTCTCAGTAAACCGAATTCGAACAGACCGGAGCCGTCTGAGCTGGACAGCCCAGACAATCAGCTATGAGGAGAGCTTAGACATGCGCGACTCCAAGAACAGCGCCGGACCGGACCAGCCAACAACCCAGGGAACTGAGGCCCGTAAAAGACGGGTCCGGGTCAACTTCCACAAGCCCGATGCCCTGCGCCGAATCAGAAAAATCAAAACTTTCGCCGGGTATGCCCTGGTCTTCATCCTTCTCTTCACCAGCCTTGCCTTAAGCCTGGGGGGAGTGCAAACCCTGGGCAATGCCTTTATCCTGATAGCCGTCTTCTGGGGTCTTATCTGGTGGCGCCTCAGCTCCCGGCTCTACCCCCGCTTCGTCGGAGATGTGGCCGTCTGCTCTCAATGCGGCTCAGAGGTCGACCTTGTGGATACCTGGAAGTGCCCGACCTGCGGCACAGCCTCCAGCAAGCACATTCTGGATCCTTGCGAGAAATGCGGCACCCGGGGGAGTAAGCTGGCCTGCTCGCAATGCGGCGCCTCCATCTCAGTCTGACCGGGTTATTCATTGTCCGAGCTGGAATCATCTTTGGAGCTAGCCAGAGCTGGGTTCAGCTTCCTCATATCTTTCTCGAGCTCCTGCTCCTTGCCTCTGGCCTTGGCCAGCTTTTTTGCCGCTGTCTTGGCCACCTCAGCAGCTTCCCCGGCCTCGTGCTCAATTCCTTCAGCATCCTGGGGGCGTTCAGCCTTGGCCGCCTCGGCCTTCTGCCGCAAAACCTCTGCGGCCCGGTCTGCCTCTTGAGATTCCTCTTCGGCCTGACGACGCCGCTTCCTGGCCTGCTCGAGGGCCTGGACAGCCTCGTTCTGCTCGGCCGCAGGCCCCTCTTCGGGCTCGGCGTCGAGATCGATATCCTCAGCCGCCAAAGCCATTGCTGTAAGCGGAAGCCTGACCAGCAGCCACTCCAGATCCCCGCCCAACGGCCCCCGCAGATCGTCCTCCCTGAAGGTGAAGGGAATGAAAACCAGACCGGCATCCTTGGAATGCTCGACAATGGCAGCGGATCGCGTCATGGTGACGATCTCGGCCTCTGCCTCTATGCGGTAGCTATCCAGGATTTCGAGCAAGTGTCTTTCAGTCTCCTGTCTGACTCCTTCGGGAGCAACCGCCAGCACCCGCAATGGAGCGCCGGTCCAGTCCGCGTGCCGAGTCATCAGGTAGGCCAGCAGGAGCATGAAGCGGCTCGTGGCCCCGCCCCACCACCAAATGTCGATGCGCCGGCTCTGATCGGAGGCCGGACCCGGCTTAAGCAGCTTGCCTTTTCGGGCATCGAGCATAATGATGTTGTAGCCCAGCCTGAAGACCATTTTCAGATTCCTGGTCGACTCGATGAGGCGGCCTCCTCCGCTGCCGCCGCCCTGAATCCAGTTCAAAAGTACCGTATTCCCCTGCAAGGGACCGATCCCATAGCTTTGGAGAACCGAAGCGATCCCGCTCTGCAGATCAGGCGCGGCCACAGCCAGGGGGAAAGCGCTGGAGCCGGCCTCCTGAATTGCCTCCACCAGCTCCTCCCTGGCCGCTTTCCGTTCCAGAAGGCCTTTGACTCCGACGTCATCGATGATCCTGACCGCCGTGGTTAAGCCGCTCTTCCCCTCAATCCAATCGGCAAAGGTCAGCAAAGCGAGCCTCCGGTCTGGATCGTCTGAAAAGGCCAGGATCTGGGGACGCCAATGCCTCGGATGCTCGGTCTCCCTGGCCGCAGCCAGAAGGTGGGACCGAATCTGCTGCAGATGGTAGGAGCGTTGGCTGTCCGCCCAACTGGCCGGACCTGCTGTGCGCAGGAGGTACTGATAGATAGCCAGGAGCAGCGCCAGGGCAACAGCGCCGGCGTAGACATTCAAGGCCAGCATGGCACCGAGGCAGACGAGGGCGCCGACCAGGCTGAGACGATGATTATAGAATCGGAACCTGGGCCGGAAGGACGGGCTGGCCAGCCTGGCCTCGTAATAGGTGGCATAGTTGAGCAGCCCGTAGGAGATGAGGAAGAACATGGAAACCAGCGGAGCTATGAGATTGAGCCGACCGATTCCCACGATGCCTGCAGCGATGGCTGCCGTGAGCAGGACGCCCCGTCTGGGATTGTCTGCCGGGCCGACTCCCTTGGCGAAGGGATGCAGCCAGGGGAAGATGCGGTCCAAGGCCAGGGCCTGGAGTATCCTCGGCGCGCCCATGAACGAGGCCATGGCCGAGGACAGGGTGGCCGCGACGACGCCCACTCCGATCAGGGGGCCGACTGCTGCCACCCGTTCCATGGCCTGGAAGTCCTGGCGCAGGACTTCCAGGGGGAGAACGGCTGCAAAGACCACGGCCGCGGCGAAGTAGACCAGGATGGATACGCCCACGGCGCCGAAGGTCCCCAGCGGAAGGCTCCGGCCGGGATCCTTCAGATCGCCTGACATGCTCACCCCTTGAGTGAAACCGGTCACAGCAGGAAAGAAGACGGCGAAGACCATCCAGAACCCCTTGCTGTGCAAAGGCTGGCCGAGGTTCTCCATCAAAAGGGCGCTGTCCCACTTCATCAAGCCGCCGACGAAGAAGGAGGCCAGAGCGATGGCCAGGGCGATCATGACCACATATTGAAAGCGGATGGCCACATCCGCTCCGAGCCAGGCAAGGAGGAACAGCCCGGCAACTGCCAAGCCGGCTATCGTCTGAGTTGTGGCCCAGGGGAGCTGCGGCAGGAACGATGAAACCGCTTCGCCCAGACCGATGCAGTAAAAGCCGACAGAAACGGCTTGGGCCAGAAAGAGCACGATGCCAATGGCTCCCCCGAACTCCAGCCCGAGGGTCCTGGATATGAGATAGTAGTCGCCGCCGCCTTTGACCTGGAGATTTGTGGCTATGGCTGCCAGAGACAGGCTGGTGAGAACCGAGATAAGGTTGGCCAGAGCAATGATGAGCAGGGCCTGGATCAGGCCGCCGTGCCCGACCACGAAGCCCAGCCGCAGGAAGAGGATCAGACCCAGAATAGTCAGGACGCTGGGTGTGAACACCCCGCCAAAGGTCCCCAATGAACCGCCGGCAGGAGAGCTCTGCCTTGCCTGAATCATAGCCGTCACTGAGGGCTGGAGGACTGGCCCCTGTCGAGGACCTGGCGCACGGTCACAGCCAAGTCGTGCATATCGATGGGCTTCTCGACGTACTCGGCAATACCGAGCTCTTTGGCCGACTCCTCGGAGATCCGCTCATTGTAGCCTGTACAAAGGATGATGGGCAGATTCGGATTCCTCCGCAGGATCTCCTCGGCCAGCTTGTCTCCGGTCATGGCCGGCATGGTCATGTCCGTAATGATCAGGTCGAACCCCTCCTGATCCGACTGAACGAAATGGAGGGCCTGGAGAGGGTCGGTTGTGCTGGTCACCTGGTAGCCTAAATCCTCAAGACGGGCCCGATTGATCTGCACGATGAGCTCCTCGTCATCCACGAGGAGGACCCGTTCTGATCCCGAGAGCAGCGGACCGTTGGTCTCGGCCTGCAATGCCCCAGGCCGCTCCCTGGTCACCGGCAAAAAGACCTCGAAGGACGTGCCTGCCCCGACTCGGCTGCTGACCCGGATGCCGCCCTGGTTGCTCTTGACAATGCCGTGGACAACAGCCAGCCCCATTCCGGTGCCTTTGTCCACCGTCTTGGTCGTGAAGTAGGGATCGAAGATGCGCTCCAGGTTCTCCTCGCTGATGCCCGTACCGGTATCGCTCACACTCAGCTTCAGGTACTCACCTGCCGTGAGGTTGGCATCGATTGTGGTCTCCAGGCGGCTCAAGGTCACCGTCTCCAGCTCGACCTTCAAGATGCCGCCATCCTCTACCATGGCATCGGCAGCGTTGGAGCAGAGGTTGAGCATAACCTGATGCATCTGGGTGGGATCGGCCTTGATCAGGGGCAGATCGTCCGGAATGTTCACCTGGAAGTCGATGCTCCTGGGAATGCTGGACCGGAGCATTTTCAAGGTTTCTTTGACGATGGGGCCGAGGTTCATGACCTGCTGCCCCTGCTCCTCTTTCCGGCTGAAGGTCAAAAGCTGTCTGACCACATCCCTGGCCCGAAGGCTGGCCGATTCGACCTTGTCCAGAGCTCTCCTGGTTTGGCTGTCCTCGGGAATGCTCTTCTGGGCCAGCTGCGTATAACCCAGAATAATGCCCAGAATATTATTGAAGTCGTGGGCTATGCCTCCGGTCAAGGTTCCGATGGCCTCCATCTTCAAGGCCTGCCGGAGCTGCGCATTCAGGCGCTCCTTCTCCTCCTCGGCCTGCTTGCGCTCGGTAATGTCCACGCCGATGCCGGTTGTACCAACCACGTGGCCTTCATCGTCGAGGATCGGCGACTTGCTGGTTTCCAGATGCCTCCGTTGCCCGTCCTTGTCGACGATGGTCTCCTCGATGGTCATGGATCTGCCCTGCTCGATGACCTCCCGATCGTCCTCCTTCATCTTTGCGGCCAGCTCATCACCGAAGCAAACCGCGCAGGTATGGCTCTTGAGATACCTGGGGTCCATGCCGACGGCATTGCCAAAGGCCTGATTGACCAAGATGAAGTTGGAGTCGATATCCTTGAGCCAAGCCATATAGGGGATGTTGTTGATGAAGGTCTCCATCTCCCGGATCTTGTACTGCAGGGCGTCCTCGGCCTGCTTGCGCTCAGTGATGTCGGTGATGAAGCCTTCCAGAACGCCCGTCCCTTGCTCATCGACCGAGACGAGCTCTCCTTGCTCCCAGACCCATTTGACCGAATCATCCCGAGTCAGGATGCGGTACTCGAGAATGAAGGAGCGCTCCTCCCGAACGGCCTCCTGGACGGCTTCCCAGACAGCCTCCTGGTCCTCCGGGTGGACGAGCTCCCCGTAGTTGACCGGAGATCCGGCCATGATCTCCTCAGGTGTGTAGCCGGTCAGCTTCTTGCAGCCGCGGCTGACGAACTCCATGGGCCATTCCGGCGTGTTTTGACACCGGTAGGCCATGCCGGGCAGGTTGCTCATCAAGGTTTGCAGCTTCCGTTCGCTCTCGCGGAGCCGCTCCTCGGTCTGCTTATGATCGGTGATATCCATAATGTTCCCAAATACGCGCACAATTTCGCCGTTGCGCCGCTCGGCCCGCCCGATGGTCCGCACCCAGCCTATGCGTCCCGGGGCGTAATGGAAACGGAGCTCGAGATCGTAGGGCCGACCATCGGTGACAGCTCTTTCAAAGGCCTGGGCAAGGATCGGCCGATCCTCGTCATGGTAGAACCGAAGGTCCTGATCGATATCATTGGGGTCGTACTCCTCCCTGGAGACCCCGTGGATGCGATAGACCTCGTCGGTCCAGAACATGGCCTTCGCGACCGGATCGTACTCCCAGCCACCGGCTTTGGTCAGCTGCTGGGTTTCCTTGAGAACAGCCTGGTTCCTCTCCAGCTCGTTCTTGTAGGCCACGATCCGGTCAAAGTCTTTCTTGACCAGGACGTAAATGATCCCTGCCGAGACCAGGACGAAGAGGCTGCCCTTAACGGTCTGCGGGTTGATGGCCAGCAAGTCGGGAATCTGAAAAGCGTCCAGGGCGAAATCTGAAAAGATGATCCAAAGGACGCCGAAGACAGCGTATATGACCGCGATCTTTACCGGACTGGAAAGGCGCATGGACTAACTCCTGGCTCATCCGGAGATGCGCGCTGCTCCCGCTGAGCGCCGAAGGTGGTCAGGATCAACGAACCTGGCCGCTGGGGAGCACTCCTCGGTCTCTTCAACCTCTCAGTCCCAAAACTGCACTATTTTTGCCCTCTTGACAAGCAAATCGCCTCCATGAAGCCGCACAGACCCGATGGTGAGCAGTCTTGACTGGGTATGCCGGCTCCTGCGTCTCAGATGGATGGCCTGGGGCAAGCTCGAAATCAGCCTTGGACTGCCAGCTGCAATTATGACATAGTCCTGAGAGCAGAAGTGACGAGCCTTTTACCCTGAACAACAGGCAGGCGAAAGCCTGCATCCCACAAGGGGGCCCTGCCGGAGTCAGCGTTCTGTAAACCCGAGCGCGGGGTGCTCAGCTCATAGGGGTTTGAGTCTATTTCCGTGCTGAAGAAGGCTGCTCTGGCGATCATCCTGCCGCAACGCTTTGAATCAGACAGCTTCGAATAGGCTCGAGACACAAGGCAGACGGAATGCGGACAGAAGTGCTGATCATCGGAGGGGGCGCCACGGGTACCTGCCTAGCCAGGGACCTGACCCTGCGAGGCATTCCCTGCGTCCTGGTCGAGGGACGGGATATCAACGCCGGGGCTTCGGGAAACAATCACGGGCTGTTGCACAGCGGCGCCAGATACGTTGCCACTGATCCTGCTTCAGCACTCGAATGCCGGAATGAATCCCAAATTCTCAAGAGGATCGCCCCGCAGTGCATTGACGATACCGGCGGGCTTTTTGCTGCTGTGCCCGGCGATGACGAGGACTATATCGAGAAGTTCCCGCGGGTCTGCGGGAACGCAGGAGTAGAGTGCCATCCTTTGACCCGTCGAGAAGCCTTGGAGCTCGAGCCTGGGCTGAACCAGAATCTCATTGCCGCTTTCGCAGTCAACGATGCCGCCATCAATCCCTTTCAGCTGGCCTTGGACTGTCTCACCGAAGCTCTCCAAGGCGGCTGTCGCTATGCAAGCCATCGCAAGGTCACAGCCCTGGACCGGGCCGGCGGCGGTCCCGTCACCGCTGTTCGGCTACTCAACGTGAAGACAGGCAAAGAACTGTGGATTCGGCCTGAATTGATCGTTAACGCCTCCGGAGCTTGGTCCGGGGAGGTTGTGAAACAAGCCGGGCTCAGCCTGGAGATGATCTCCTCCAAGGGGACCCTGGCCGTGACCGCTAGCCGCTTGTGCGGGCAGGTCATCAACAGGCTTCGCCCTCCGGACGACGGGGATATTCTCGTTCCCGGCGGGACCGTCTCCATTCTCGGAACCACTTCGATTCGGCTGGATAGCCTCGAAAGCATCAGGCCGACCACCGAAGAGGTCGACACCATTGTAAGCCAAGGCGCAGCCTTGGTCCCCGCTCTGGAGTCAACCCGATACATCAGGTCGTTTGCCGGGGTCAGGCCTTTGATCAAGAGTGAACGCCCCGATTCCGACCGGTATGCTAACCGTGGGTACGCCCTGATCGATCATGCGGATCAGGGCTGCCCGAACCTGATAACCATTACCGGCGGAAAGCTGACCACCTGCCGCCTGATGGCCGAGAAGGCGGCTGACCTGGTTGCGGCCAAGCTGGGTGTCGAGGCGGCCTGCCGCACAGCAGTGCAGCAACTCCCCCCATCTTCGATCGGCAGATGGACCGAGCCCGGCCGCTCTTTGAAGACCTGGCTGCGAGAGCCGCTGAAGGATGAGCGCATCATCTGCGAATGCGAGATGGTTCCCCAAAGCCATCTCCAGCAGCTCTGCGATTCCCTCGACGAGCAAGCAGTCACGGCCGAGCTCAATGCCTTCAGGCTTCGCAGCAGGCTGGGCAAGGGTGCTTGTCAGGGAACCTTCTGCTCCGTTCGCCTCACAAACCTTCTTGTAGACGAGAACCGCTACTCAGGCCCTGAAGCCCTCAAAGAGATCAAAGCCTTCCTTTCCAGCAGATGGGCCGGTCAGCGCCCTGTGCTCTGGGGCGGTCAGCTTATCCAGGCTGAGCTGTCCGAGGCCTTGCATTGCGGCCTCTGCGGGCTCGAGCTGAGAAAAAGCAGTACTGACGATGCCTAATCGGACCTCCATGACCGCTCAGCTAGCCATTGTCGGCAGCGGGCTGGCCGGCATGGCCGCAGCGTTGTTTGCTGCCAGACATGAGCTGGACACGATCCTCATCGGATCTGTCGGCGCCTCGCAGCTCAGCAGCGGCCTGATCGATCTCTTCGGCGTTGTCCCCGGCCCTGCACCAGAGATATGCCGAAGCCCTTGGAAGGTCTTGTCCAGCCTGGCGGATACTCTGCCGAGCCATCCATACACCAAGATCGAGCCTGCGGAGATGCATCAGGCTCTGTCCATTTTTTTGAACGAGCTGAAGCGCCAGGGTCTACCCTACACAGGGCTGCAGGAGAACAACGTCCTGACGGTAAGCCCCTTGGGGACGCTGAAGCCGTCCTACCGGCTGCCATCGACCATGTGGGCCGGCATTCAAGGGATGGCAGAGCAATCGCCTGGCTTGATCGCCGACTTTCATGGGCTCAAGGACTTCAGCGCCCGACTGGTGGCCTCGAGCCTGGAGCCATTGTGGCCCGGGTTGCGCACAGCCAAGCTGACCTTTCCCGAAGCCGGCTCCAGGCCAGAGCTGTTCACCGAGCTTTTGGCCCACTCTCTGGAAACCCCTCGAGTCAGAGAGCAGCTTGCTGCTGCCATCAAGCCCGTACTCAAAGGTATTCAAGTCCTCGGTCTTCCCGCCGTTCTCGGCCTGAGATCAGCCGGCACTGTCCACCGCGAGCTGGAAGACCGCCTCGGGGTCAGCATTTTTGAGATCCCGACACTTCCGGCTTCGGTTCCGGCCTTGCGTCTTAAGGAGGCCTTACATCAAGCCCTACAGGCATCGCCGCGCATCCGTGTTCTCCACCAGGCCAAGGCCGGTCGAGCCAAACGGGATCCTGAGGGTTGGTTTCACATGACCGTTTCAAGCCCATGGGCTCCTGTACAGGTTCGCAGCCGTGCTCTGCTCCTGGCCAGTGGGCGATTTCTGGGACAGGGCCTCGCCGCAAACAGGCACTCCATTCGAGAAAGCCTTCTCAATCTCTGGGTTCATCAACCGGATTCGCGTTCGCAATGGCACAACCAGAGCTTTTTCGATCCGCATGGGCACCCGGTCAATCGAGCCGGCCTCGAGGTCGATCATTGCTTTCGTCCGATTGATGGCCAGTCACACCTCGTGTATGAGAACCTTTTCGCTGCCGGCTCCATCCTGGCCCACAATGATTGGGCTCGAACCAAATCCGGAACGGGCACGGCAATAACAACGGCCTTTAAGGCCGTGCAGGCGGTCGACGCCTCCATGCCCCTTTAAAAGAGAGCCGCAGAGCCAAACGAAGCGCATGGCACTGTGACAACTTCATAGTCTGAAGCTCAAGGAGGTCCATATCATGAGCCGGTATATCGGCGCCATCGATCAGGGCACCACCAGCAGCCGCTTCATCATCTTCGACCACGAGGGCCGCATGGTCGGCCTGGACCAGAAGGAGCACCGCCAGATCTTCCCCAAGCCCGGCTGGGTGGAGCACGATCCCATGGAGATCTGGCAGAACACCCAGGAGGTCATCAAGGGCGCCCTGGCCAAGTCGGGGCTCAAGGGCTCGCAGCTGGCGGCCGTGGGCATCACCAACCAGCGCGAGACCACCGTGGTCTGGGATCGGAGAACCGGCAAGCCCTTCTTCAACGCCATCGTCTGGCAGTGCTCCAGAACCCACGAGATCTGCAAGCAGCTCATGGCCGAAGGCGGGCAGGACCGCTTTCGGGAGACGACCGGCCTGCCGATCTCGACCTACTTCTCCGGTCCGAAGATCAAATGGATCCTGGACACCGTCCCGGAAGCGAGGCAGGCGGCCGATAGGGGCGAGGCCCTGTTCGGGACCATGGAAACCTGGATCATCTGGTGGCTGACCGGCGGACCCAAGGGCGGGGCCCATGTCACCGACGTGACCAATGCCAGCCGGACCATGCTCATGGACCTGAAATCGCTGCAATGGGACGCTCGAATCCTCGAAATACTGGACATCCCGATCCAGGGACTTCCCAGGATCGTGCCTTCCAGCGATAGCGACTCCTGGGGGCCGACCTCTGAGGTAGGACCCTTCAAGGCCCGTATCCCAGTCTGCGGCGCCGTCGGCGATCAACAGGCCGCCCTGGTCGGGCAGACCTGCTTCGAGCCAGGTCAGGCCAAGAACACATACGGAACGGGCTGCTTCCTGCTCCTGCACACCGGCCACGAGCCCATCCCTTCCAAGCACGGCCTTTTGACCACTCTGGCCTATCAGTTCAGCGGCCGGCAGCCATCCTACTGCCTGGAAGGGGCCATCGCCATTGCCGGGGCTCTGGTCCAGTGGCTCAGGGACAACCTCGAGCTGATCTCGGAGGCCAAGGAGATCGAGGACCTGGCCTCTCAGGTCCCCGATACCGGCGGCGTCTATGTGGTCCCGGCCTTCTCCGGGCTCCTGGCCCCCTATTGGCGTCCTGACGCACGAGGCGTCATCACCGGCTTGACCCGCTACGCCACCAAGCACCACCTGGCCCGGGCCGTGCTCGAGGCCACAGCCTATCAGACCAGGGACATCGTTGAGGCCATGAACAAGGACTCAGGGGTCGATCTCATGCAGCTCAAGGTAGACGGCGGCATGGTGGCCAATGAGCTGCTCATGCAGTTCCAGGCCGACATTCTGGACGTTTCGGTCATCAGGCCCCAGGTGGCCGAGACGACCTGTCTGGGCGCGGCTTATGCCGCGGGTATCGCCTCAGGCTTCTGGTCCGGCCGGGAAGAGCTTCGCACCAACTGGGTGGAGGACGCCAGATGGACGCCAGCCATGGATCCGGCTGATCGCGAGGCCAAGTACGCCAAGTGGAAGAAGGCCGTGGAGAGGAGCTTCGGCTGGGAGGAGTGAAGGCCTTTCCCGACTAACCCTCATGCCTGCGGCGCTGCAGACACAGCCAAGCATGAAGAAAACGCCAAGAGGGCGCTGAGAAATCAACAGCTTGCGGCACTTTTTTCATGTACAATGTACCCGACGGACGCGACACTAGTCGATGGTGTCGAAGCGGCACTTTTCGTAGCAGGTCAAGCACTGGATGCACTTCTCCTGATCGATCTCCGCAGGCTCTTTCTTATCCCAGGAAATGGCCCCCACCGGGCAGTAACGATAGCATCGGCCGCAACTGGTGCACCTCTCCGGATCGACCTTGAACTCCAACAAGGCCGGACACTTCTTGGCCGGGCAGCGCTTGTCCACGACGTGGGCCTCAAACTCTTCCCGGAAGGACTTCAGGGCCGAGAGGATCGGGGTAGGGGCGGACTGCCCGAGCCCGCAGAGGGAGGTGTCGGTGATATAGGCGGACAGGCTTTCCAGCTTGTCCAGATCCGCCTCAGTCCCCTGGCCCTGCTTGATTCCGGTCAGAATGTCCAGGAGCCTCTTGGTTCCTTCCCGGCAGGGAGTGCACTTGCCGCAGGACTCGTCCTGGATGAAGTCCATGAAGTAATGGGCCATGTCGACCATGCAGGTGGACTCGTCCATGACGATCATCCCGCCTGAGCCCATGATCGCGTTGGCCTCGGAGATGGCCTCGAAGTCCACCGGCAGGTCCAGATACTTCTCCGGGATGCAGCCGCCCGAGGGCCCGCCGAGCTGGACGGCCTTGAATGCCTTTTTGTCCGGGATCCCCCCGCCGATATCAAAGATGATCGTCCGCAGGGAGGTGCCCATGGGCACCTCCACCAGGCCAATGTTCTTCACATCTCCGGACAGGGCGAAGACCTTGGTGCCTTTGCTCTTCTCCGTGCCCACGCTGGCGTACCAGGCCCCACCCTTGAGAATGATCTGGGGGATATTGGCCAGAGTCTCCACGTTATTGAGCACCGTGGGCTTGTCGAACAGGCCCTTGTCGGTGGACCTGGGCGGCTTGGGCCTGGGCATGCCCCGCTTGCCTTCGATGGAGTGTTGCAGGGCGGTCCCTTCGCCGCAGACAAAGGCCCCGGCCCCCTGATAGATCTGCACATGGAAGTCAAAGCCGCTGCCCAGGATGTCCTCTCCCAGCAGGCCGTGCTCCTCGGCCTGCTCGATGGCTATGGTCAGCCTCCGAATGGCCAGGGGGTACTCCGTCCGACAGTAGATGTAGCCATCATGGGATCCGATGGCCTTGGCCGCGATGAGCATCCCTTCCAGCACGGCGTGGGGGTCGCTCTCCAGAATGCTTCGGTCCATGAAGGCCCCGGGGTCGCCTTCGTCGGCATTGCAGACCACATACTTGACATCGGCCTCGGCCCTGGCCCCTGCCTTCCATTTGATGTGAGCCGGGAACCCTGCTCCTCCCCGGCCTCGAATGGCTGAGGCCTTGACCTCCTCAATGATCTCTTCGGGCTCCATATCCAGAATGGCTTGGGCCGCTCCCTGATAGCCGTCCCGGGCGATATACTCCTCAATGGACTCCGGATCGATCCGGCCCCGGTTGCGCAGGGTCCAGAAGAGCTGAGGGCCGAAGAAGGCCGTCTCCCGCTCCTCAGGGACCTCCTCCAGTGGCGTGGGAGCATGGACCTTCTGTGTAAGCGGCTCGCTTGTATCGGCAATACCCTGAACGAGCTTGGGGACATCCTTGACCTTGATATCCTTGTAGATCGTGCCGGAAGGCTCCACGAGCAGGCTCGGGGCCAGAGAGCAGTACCCCGGGCAATGCTCCTCGCCGACATCAATGACCTTGACCTGATCCTGCAGCCCTTGCTTCTCGACCTCATCCATCAAGGCTTGCAAGATCTCATTGCTGCCTTTGCTCCGGCAGCCCTCGCCGTTGAAGACCTTGACGCGCACAGGCTCAGTCATGGCTTTCCTCGTGGACCTTGACCAAGGCCAGGTCGGTCTGCACCTCTCCCTTCAGGATGTGCCTCTTGAAGACCTGGCGCATCCCTTCCCCGTTCATGTGCTTGTACATGATGGCCGGCTCTCCTCTGCGCTCCACAGTCACGTTGGGCTCGCTGCTGCACATCCCGGCACAGCCGCAAGAGACAACCTGGATGGACTTTTCAGTCTGCCTGGCCACCTCCTGTCGAAGCACGTCCATGACCTCCTGGGCCCCGGCGGCCAGGCCGCAGGTGCCCATATGCACCAGAACCCGGACATCGTAGCGCCCTGATGTTTGAGGGGACATATCCTGCGCTGCCCGCTCCTTGATTGCCTGCAGGTCCTCCCTGCACCGGCATTTGGCCATGGCCACCTCCTGCTTATTCGTAGGAATCCAAGAGATCCCTGACTCTGTCCGCAAACACGCAGCCGTGGGTGTCCTTGTCCACGACCACAACCGGTGCGAAGCCGCAGGCCCCAAGGCAGCGGACCGACTCCAGGGAAAAGCGTCTCTCCTCGTCGGTGCCGCCTTCAGGGACCTTGTACTCATGCTCGATGCGCCTGATGACCTCGTTGACCCCCTTAACGAAGCAGGCCGTACCCTTGCAGACCTTGATGGTATGACGACCCTTGGGCTCGAAGGAAAACAGGGCATAGAAAGAAGCGATGCCGAAAACCTCGCTCCTGGGCACGTTCAGCCCGTACCCGATGTAATCCAAAAGCGGCCTCGGCAGGTAGCCGACCTGGTCCTGGCATTCCCGAAGGACCGGAATGACCGCCCCGGGGCTGTCCTTGTACCGGGCGATGATCCGGTCGATTGCCTCCCACATGGACTCGCTGATGTCTTCATGTTTTGGCCTGAAGTGCACATGGGCCATTGATGGTCCTCCTTGCAAGCTGGGAGCTCTGGTTCACACCCTGGACAACTGGACAGCACAGACCTTGAACTCAGGTATGCCCGAGACCGGATCGGTCTGAGGGTTGGTCAGAACATTGGCCGCTGCCTCGGCATAGTGAAAGGGGATGAATATGGTCCCAGGGACAGCGGCCCTGGAAATCTCGACCTTGGCCTGGATGGAGCCGCGCCTCGAGGATACGGCTACAGCATCGCCATCTGTCAGCTGATAGGCCTGAGCATCCGCCGGAGCGATCTCCACCAAGCACTCCGCGGCCAGGGCATTGAGGCCCGTCGATTTCCGAGTCATGGTCCCGGTGTGATACTGGTAGAGCAGCCGACCCGTGGTCAGCCAGAGGGGATAGCGCTCATCAATGGTCTCCGCCGGAGAGGAGGCCTCGATGGGCTGGAAGCGACCCAGCCCGCAGGCGAACTCGTCGCAGTGCAGAATCGGGGTCCCAGGATGCTGCAGGTTCCAGCACGGCCAGTGCAGACCCTCCTCCTCCAGGCGGCAGTACTCGATCCCACCGTACTGGGGGGCCAGGGAGGCAACCTCCCCCATGATCTCGGAGCTGTCCCGGTATGACCAGGACACACCGAACCGTTCGGCCAGCCTGATGACGATCTCGCTGTCGGGCAGGCTGGAGCCGAGGGGCTCCAAGGCCTTCCGAACCCGCTGCACCCGCCGTTCGGTGTTGGTGAAGGTGCCCTCCTTTTCGGCAAAGGTGCAGGCCGGCAGAACCACGTCCGCATACTCGGCCGTTTCGGTCAGAAAGATATCCTGAACGACCAGGAAGTCCAGCGTGTCCAGAGCTTGTCTGACATGTCCGCTGTCCGGGTCCGAGAGGACCGGGTTCTCGCCGACGATGTACATGGCCTGCAGGGCTCCCTCCTGGGCCTTGGAAAACATCTCCGTGACCTTGAGACCCACTGAGTCCGGCAGGGACGAGACACCCCACTTCGACTCCATGACGCTGCGGGCGGCCGCATCGTCGACCCTCTGATAGCCGGGATAGACATTGGGCAGGGCCCCCATGTCGCAGGCACCCTGAACGTTGTTTTGGCCTCGCAGTGGGTTGAGGCCCGCTCCTTCACGTCCGACCTGCCCGCAGAGCATGGCCAGGTTGGCCAGGGACTTGACGTTGTCCGTGCCCCGGACATGCTGCGTGATGCCCATGGTATAGAGAATGCTGGCCGTGCCGGCCTTGGCGTAGAGCCTGGCCGCGGCCCGCAGGCTTTCAGGGTCGATCCCGGTGGTTTTCTGTACCTCCTCTGGAGTATACCGGGAGATGACGGCCTTGAGCTCCTCAAACCCCTGGGTGCGCTGAGCAACGAACTCCTGGTCATAGAGCCCTTCCTCGACAATGACCTGCATCATCGCATTGATCCAGGCGATGTCCGTGCCCAGGTTCTGCCTCAGCCAGACATGGGCGAAGTCCACCAGGGGAATCCGCCTGGGATCGACCACAATGAGCTTGGCCCCGTGTCTGGTGACGGCTCGTTTGACCCGGATGGACAGAACCGGATGGCTCTCCGTGGTGTTCGAGCCCGTGACCAGAATGACCCCGGCCTTTTCAATATCCGCAATGGAGTTGGTCATGGCCCCGCTGCCGAAAACCTCGCCCAACCCGGCAACCGTTGAGGAGTGACACAGCCTGGCGCAGTGGTCGATGTTGTTCGTGCCCAGGACCGCCCGGCTGAGCTTCTGAACCAGGTAGTTCTCCTCATTGGTGGCCCTGGCTGAGCTCAGGACGGCCACGTTGTCAGGGCCATGCCGGCTGATGGCCTTTTTGAGCCCGGCTGCACAGGCATCCAGTGCCTCGTCCCAGGTTGCCTCCCTGAGCCGGCCGTTCTCTCTGATCAAAGGCGCGGTCAGCCGCTCCGACGAGCTGACGAAGGCAAACCCGTAGCGGCCCTTGACGCATAAGGAGCCCTCATTGGGCGGGACATTCTCCACCCCGGTCACCCGGTGGATCTCGTTGTCCTTGACGTGAAGGAGCATCTGACAGCCCACCCCGCAGTAGGGGCAGGTCGTCCGAACCTGCTCGAACTGCCAGGGCCTGGGGCGGAACCGGGCGTCCTTGGCCACCAGGGTTCCCGTTGGACAGGCCTGGACGCATTCCCCGCAGAAGACGCAGTCAGATTCTTTAAGGGGACGATCCCCGGCTGCCACGATCTTGCTCGATTTGCCCCGGTAGCCGATGCTGATGGCCTTATTGACCTGGACCTCCTGGCAAGCGCGGACGCAGCGCCCGCAGAGGATGCATTTGGAGAAGTCCCTGAGGATAAAGGGGTTGACCGCCTCAAGGTCGTAGGGCTGTGGTTGCCTTGGATACGAGGTCCCGGCGACCTGATAGCGGTAGGCCAGGTCCTGGAGGGTGCACTCACCGTTGGCCGGGCAGAGGAGGCAGTCGTGACGGCCTGAGGTCAACAGGAGCTCCAAGGTGTGTTTGCGGGAGGAGACGACTCGCTTGGACTCGGTCTGCAGGACCATCTTCCGGCTGGCCGGAGTGGAGCAGGCCGTCACCAGCTTGCCCGAGGGCTCATCCTCAACAACGCAGATCCTGCAAGCGGCTGTGGCCGGTAGACCCTCCATGTGGCAGATGCTCGGGATAAACACCCCATTGCGCCGGGCCACATCCAGAATGGTATCTCCCTCCTGGAAGGCCTGGCTCTGGCCGTTTACGATTATGGTCTGCTCATCTGGCATGGCGTGGCTCCGGTTTCCATAAAAAGAGGCTTGGCGCTTTGGCGCATTCGGCGCCTTGCCAGTATCCATTCTGGCCCAGTCCTGAAGAGCCTGTCCAGGGCCTTCAGGCCCGCTTCACCCTTCTGGCTGGAGGGCTGAAGGGTGCTCTGTCTGCCAGAGCCGGGAGCAGCCGCAAAACCAGGTCAGCTTAGGGGGAAATTTCGGGGCCTCGATGGGTAGGGCCTCGCTGTCAATGCCCGGGCGGAGAGGTGTCCTCCAAAGCCATATTGCGCGGTTCCAGGTTCACACCGGAGGCCAGGAGCTCATTGCGGGAGCTTGCATTTCCGCCGTTGTCGTGCAGAATATATTCCGGACGGTCTCAATTGGCCGGACAAAAAAACACGGAGGGAATATGACCCAACATCGCCAACTGGCCGAAGAACTGATTGCCGAGGCAGAAAAATTGGACGGTTTTCGAGCGGGGATTGCCGCTATCGATGAAGTCTTGGAGGGCCCTTCCTATAAGGCTGAAGCTGTGGGAAGCTGGGAAACCAACCATTCGGAAAATATTACTCCGTGGCTGCCAGACGCCCGCTCTCTTCTGGTGCTGGTCATGCATCATCCAGAAGACGACCCACGGCTGGACTGGTTTGACCGCGGCAATACCGCGGGAAATCGCCAAATGACAAAAATATCTGAGGAATTAGCAGCCTGGCTCTTGAAGACTCATGGGGTTCGTGCACAGCCGCTGCCCTACCATGTGGAAAAGGGAGGGGTGTATCTGAAAGATGCCGCCGTATTCGCAGGGCTGGGCGTCGTGGGGAAAAACAACCTGCTGCTGGATCGAAAATGGGGACCTAGAGTCCGGCTTCGCGCGGTATTGATCGAAGGCAGCCTCCCGTCCGGCCGCCCTCTAGAGGATTTCCAGCCCTGCCAAGACTGTGACATGCCATGCCGAAAAGCCTGCCCTGAAAATGCCTTCGCCCAGGGGCAATATGACCGTCCTGCCTGCATCCAACGCCTCAATTCCGATCGTGCCAATCCAATTGAGAGCGGCCAAAGAGATTCCGAAGGCTCTCCGATCCTTGTAACCGACTGGTGCCGGAGGTGCGAGTTCGCCTGTCCCGTAGGAGAAAAATAGTCTTGTTATTATGGGCTCCGCCCCAAGCCCCGAGACACGGCTTTGAAGCCCGTGTCATCATGACCAGAGAGTCGAAATAAGCAGGTCCGCCCTTTTGAGGCTACTCCTCTTGGAGCTCTTCAGGTGGAGATAAAACGAGGACAAAAAAGGGGCTAAGCGTATCGCCTAGCCCCTTAAAATCTTTGGTGGGCCACCAAGGAGTCGAACCTTGAACCTCCGGATTAAGAGTCCGTTGCTCTGCCAATTGAGCTAGTGGCCCGTGCGCTGCCGTTCAAGGCAGATCAATCCTATAATTTCTCCCTCCCACTCTTGTCAAGGGGAAAATTCCCAGCCATGAAAGAGCCCTCATCCTTTTGATCTGGCATTCCAGGTTCTCGAGGCTTGTCTGTCTTTGAAGGGCTTCGTCTTGAGGACAGGCTGAACTGCACAACGGCGGATTGCATCCTTGCCGAAAAGACAGTATTCTCAAACGTGGCGCCAGGGGGCTCTAATCCAATCTCCGTCAAAGCCTCAGGCCCGACTGTCCGGCACAACCAAGCCACGAATCGACCTGCTCTGGAGACCATACGAGATGACTGGACGCATTCTGGCAAGCACGGCCGCTTTCGGCCTGGCCTTTCTGCTGGTCTTTATGCCCATCCGGGCCCAATCGATCAGCAGCTCGGCCTGGGAGCTTCACCAGACCCACAACGCATCCTCCCCCATGTCGAAAGCGTTCGCTGTGGTGCAGAACAAGAACAACTTTGTGGTCCTTTCGGTCGGCTGGAACGAGGACAAGCAGGAGTATATTATCGGCCTGCACTCCCAGCATCTCATCGACCGTTCTAAGGACATCCGCTTCAACATTGACAACCGCGACAGCATTACCTTTAAAGGGTCCCGCAACTGGACACAGCGGGAGTTCTCCATCAGCAATCGCGGCAAGTCGGCCATCATCGGCTCGCCCTATTCCCAGGATGCGAAGTCCCTGCGGCAGAGAAAGCGCACCCTGATCGAATGGCTGCAAAGCGGCCGGCGGGCTGTTGTCCGCTACGACGAGATCGTCTACGGCTCCCGGACGGTCCGTTTTACACTCAAAGATTCGCGGGACACCATCTCGAGCCTGACCGGAAAGGCCTCGAAGGAGTAAGCTGCTGGGCCAGCTCCCTTTTGGAGCGGCCTACTGCGCCATGCAGATGACGTCGTGATTCCGCCCGGTCAGGCATTCCCCGCCGGTGACTCCGACTCGGAAGGTGTTCTCCACGCCGACCATGCCCAGGTCAGGAATGCCCACCTTCGGCTCCAGGGCCAGCACCATGTTCTCCTCAAGGGGATCCTCGAACTTCGCGGCCAAAGGCGGCCATTCGTCGACCTCCAGCCCGATCCCGTGACCGACGAACGGCACCTTGTTCCCTTTCAAGCCCATGAAGCCTTCTTCAAAGCCGTATCGCCTGGCCTCCCTCTGGCAGTACTCGTAGATCTCCCGAGGGGTTCTGCCGGGCTGCAGCATCTCGGAGACTGCAGCTTCGACATCCAGGCAAAAGGCCATGGCCTCTCTGGCCTGCTTGGCAATCTCGTCGCTGTTGCCGGCAAAGTAGACCTGGCACTTGTCCGTATGGTAGCCTTCCAGGGAGAAGACCGTGTCGACGATCAACAGCTCTTTCTCCTGCCAGACCTTTCCGGAGTACCCCATCTGAGGGACAGCGGGGTGTACCCCGCGATAGCCGACAGGGCCGGAAAAAACCACTGGATAGTTGCCCGAGTCCCCGGCGGAAAAAACACCGAGAAAAAGCTCCTCGCCTTCGCCGCTCATCCTGATCACTCCCTGGTGGCCGAGATTGAAAGCCTCGTGCCAAGCTTGCACGGCCACCTCAAGCTCGCTCATCCCGGCCTCGATGTTTTCCGGCAGCCTCTCTCTGAGAAGCAGGTCATGCCGTTGTCCGGCCAATCGGATCTTGGCGAGCTCCCACTGCGACTTGACCGACCTGGCCTTGCCCAAGACCGAGTCTCCGGACAGGAGCTGGTAGCCCCCCAAGCGTTCCGTTACGTTCCGGCCAATGAGCCAACTGACCCCGGTCATCTCGGCGGCGATGGTCTCCGGCAGGTTGGTCCCCATCTCAGTGAGCTTCTCGGGAATCTCGGAGATCGACCGAAAGGGCTGGATCGACTTGATCCCCGACTCGAGCCTGGCCCGCTCCTCTCCCTTGCGGACGAACAGAACCGGCTCGCCTTCCAGGGGGAGCCAGAAGAGGCCGTTGGCCCAATGGCCTGAAAACCAGTAAACCGAAAGCCTGGAAAAGACCATGAGCCCGCCGGCTGCGGGCAGCTCCGAGGCCAGAAGTCTCCTGCAGCGCTCCTGTCGCGCTTCGAGCTCCTCCTGTGGGATGGTGTCCAATGCTTCGAACATGCTCAACCTCCTGGTCGGCTCGTATTGGCGTTCTCAGTCCCTGGCAGCTATGCCTGCTTGCCTTCGGGTGGTCTCTATGTATACAATTCCGTGGTCTTTTGCCAAGAGAGGAGTTCCCGGATCGATGGAGCCAAGCCCGAACGTCTTCACCTGCCAAATGTGCGGCGAATGCTGCCTCGGCCAAGGCGGCATCGTTGTCACCGGCCGCGATGTCGCCCGCCTGAGCCATTGCCTGGACATGTCCAGGCAAGCCTTTCAAGAACGGTACTGCCAGCCGTCCGGAAACGGCAAGATTGCCCTATGCTGCAACGATCTCGGCTACTGCATCTTCTTCCAGCCAGAAGCCGGCTGCAGCGTGCACACCCACAAGCCAGACATCTGCTCGGCCTGGCCCTTCTTCCGGGGCAACCTCGAGGATGCGGCCAGCCTGGAGATGGCTAAGGAATTCTGCCCCGGCATCGGCCGACATGTCGGACACCGGGAGTTCGTTCGGCAGGGACTGGCCTATCTCCGGGAGAAGGATCTCCTACGGACAAACGATCCAGAAGCACCCAACGCACTCTGCATCGACTCGTCCAGGCTCCCCGAGTCATCCTAGCCTATGGACATCCGACGATGCTACGCCATCCTGGAGCTCTCGGAGCGCGCTGGACCGGATGAGCTCAAAAGATCCTACCGCAGGCTGGCTTTTGCCTGTCATCCGGACCTGCATCCCCACGACCCCGAGGCCGCCGAGAAGTTCCACAGGCTGAACGAGGCCTACGTAACCCTGCTCGAGCATCTGGAGTCCTCAGAAGATCGAGGACCTGCCAGCCGCGCGGGCAGAGCCGCTCAGAGCCGATCCCAGCCACGATTCGACGAGTCAACCCGGACATCCCAGGGAGGAGCAAAACGTTCAGGAGCTGCCAGCCGAAAGAGCGGGCGTGGCTCCGCTTTCAGGCAGGAGGAGATCTTGAAGAACATCCTCAAGGACCCATTTGCCAAGCAGGTCTTCGAGGAGATCTTCCGCACGGTCAAGCGGGGCAAAACAGACGTACCGAGCAAGGCCGATCATGAGCGATCCCGAAAAGGCCTTTGCCTGAGCTTGGGCAGCAAGTCAGTGGAGCTCGACCTCTCCCGCCTGAGCCCTGGCAGGCTCAAAAAATGGCTCCATGCGCAGCTGGATCACGAGCAAACCCTCTATCTGCCACCCTCTCGTCTGCTTCCTGGTACCACTCTGTCCATTACCGTTCGCCGGGGGCTCCGAGACGGGAGCGAGTCGGTCAAGACGACGATCCCCCCGGACTACACCGCCGGTCGACCCCTTCGCCTCAAGGGCTTGGGGCGCAGGCTGGGCCCGTGGGCCGGCGACCTCTACCTGCGCCTTTTGGCTAAATAAAAAAGCGGAACGGGGCCGGCTTGGCGCCCCGCTCCGCTCATGGTGTCATGGGAAAGAAATCTGATTCGCCGAGGAGAGCACACAGCCCTTTCTCCAGGGGGAAGCTGCGCTCCTGGCGAGCCCAAGGCTCAGAACATGTCCTCGCCGGCCTCACTGATGGTATCGTCGATGGCCTTCTTGAGCTCCGGCGGCAGGCCCATGATATCGACATTCAGAAATCCGCGGACAATTGTGGAGGTGGCCTCCTCCTCGTTCAGCCCACGGGCCATGAGGTACTCGATCTCCTCCTGGGCGACCTTGCCCACGGCGGCCTCGTGGGACAGCTCGGTGCCGGCCACGGTGCCTTCGAGCTCCGGGATCGCGTGAATGATCCCATCTTTGAGGATCAGGCCCTTGCACTCCAAATGCCCCTTGGCCGGCTCGGCGTTGCCCACCAGGTGACCGGGGTTGATTATCGTCCCGCCGGTGGTGATGGTCCTGGCGATGATCTCTGCCCGGGTGTCCGGGGCGTTCAGGACCACCCGGCTGCCGCTGTTGACGTAGGATCCGGGAGGCGCGGCAATGACCGAGTTGGAGGTGGCCACGGCCCCGCGGCCGTTGAGGTACAGGCTGGGATAGAGCTGGGCCGAGCGCACCGGCTTGAGCAGGATATAGTTGTTCAGAAAGACCCCATTCTCCTCCACGATGCCCACGGTTCGCGGCCGAACGTGCACGTCCTCGCCCCAGTTGTGCACCATGGTGAAGGAGAGCTTGGCGCCCTTCTTGACGTAGATCTCCGAGATGCCCATGTGCAAGGCCGCCTTGACGTCATGGGACACGGCGCAGCCGGTGATGATATGCAGCTCGGAGCCTTCCTCGACCACAATGATGTTGTGCACATTCTGCCCCACCTTCTCGCCCTTGATGAACAGGCAGGACTGAATGGGGTCGGCCACCTTGGCGCCCTTCTCCGTGCGGATGAAGTAGCCGCCGTGCAGCTTGTCGGCCACAGCCCGGGTATACTTGTCCTTGTCCGGATTGACGGCCTGCCAGTAGTACTCTGGGAGCCCGTCGTACTTCTCCAGGGCCTCGGTGATGTCCAGGACCTCGACCCCGGGCTGGCAGGTGGAGCAGTGCACGCTGGCGTGGTTCATGTGCAGGTAAGTGCCACTCCTGCCCTTCTGGCTGACATCCACTCCGGCCATGAGCAGCTGCTGCTTGTCCGCCTCGGACAAGGTGCCTAAGTCTTGAATGGCCTCGGCTTGGGTGCCGTCGTAGTTGAACCCGGAGATATCAATATCTTCCTGGTCCATGCTCATGGCGGGCTTGCTGGTCGTCTTCTTTACGTCAGACATCGCACGCACTCCTCATAACCGTATTTGCCGACATGCTGCAGGATATCCCGCGGCCTCGAGGAGCAGCACAAGGCGCCGTTATACATGACCATGCCGCGGTCAGCGTTGATATAATCGAGGATGTACCCGGTATGGGTAATGATCAGACCGGAGGTCTCCCGTCGCTTCTTCTGCTCCTTCATGCTCATGTCCGGGACCGGCTCCAGGTCCTGCTGCAGGAGCTGGCGGACCATCTTACCGATCAAGCTCATGTTCTCCAGATCGACCCCTGACTCGGGCTCGTCAAAGAGGAGCAGCTTGGGCTGCTGAGCCATGAGCTGCAAAAGCTCGGAGCGCTTAAGCTCGCCTCCGGAGAAGCCGGAATTGATGTCCCGGTCCAGGAAATGCTCCAAGTTAACCTCCTTGGCCAGCGCCTCGACATCGACCGGCTCCTCAGCCTCGTGGGCGCAGAGCTGGACCAGCTCCCTGGTCTTCAGGCCGTTTATGGTCGGCGGCCGCTGGAAGGACATGCCGATACCCAGGTCAGCCCGCTCATGGATGGGCTTGGCCGTGATATCTTCTCCCCGAAAGATGATCTTCCCCTGGGTAATGGTGTAGCCGCTGAAGCCCATGAGAGTCATGAGCAAGGTGGTCTTGCCTGAGCCGTTCGGTCCGAAGAGGATGACCGTTTCTCCCTCATCGATGCTCAGATCGACGCCATTCAAGACCTTCTTGTCGCCGACCGTGACATGCAGATCCTCGATGGTAAGCATAGTATGCTGCTCTCCTGTCGTGTGGAGTAGACCCTGGCCGGCAGCCCGACGGGATGACGGCAAGGTACTTCTGTCTATCCCGACTGCCCGGCGGTGTCAAGAAAGCGGCCGATTTCTCACCGTTTGTTGGCCGGGAGGCGGCCAATGCCTCCCCGGAGAAAAGAAATCTTTCCCTGGGGGCATTAACGCGGGAAGCGGCGGGGGTGCCGAAAGACGCGCAGCAGGAGTATGCCCCCGAGAAAACCGAAGGCATGCGCCCACCAGGCCACGCCGCCGCCGGTCTGAGCCGAGATGGAGGCCAGCATACCGGAGAGGATCTGAATCCCGAACCACAACCCCAAAAAGACCACAGCCGGCAAATCGATAAAAAAAGGAAAAATGAAAATGGGAATTAGGGTGAGCACCTGAGCCCGGGGATAGAGCAGGAAGTAGGCTCCCATGACCCCGGCCACGGCTCCGGAAGCCCCGATAACCGGCAGTGTCGAGCTCGTGTTGAAGATGACATGGCCGGCCAAGGCGCACAAACCCGAGGCCAGATAGAAGAGGATGAAGCGGAAGGTGCCCATGACGTCCTCGACGTTGTCGCCGAAGACCCAGAGGATCCACATGTTGACCACGAAGTGGAAGAAGCCGCCGTGCAGAAACATATGGGTCAGAAACGGCAGGAAGGAGGTGTCCGGATACCCGATCCACTCTGCCCAGGACGGATGGAAGTATCTGGCCGGCACTACTCCGAAGACATGGGTGATCTCGGCCAGCTGACGCTGGCTCAGGGTCAGGCCGAAGATATAGACCAGGGCGTTCAGGCCGATGATGGCCTTGGACCCGTAAGGCGTGTAGCGGCTGGGTATATTGTCCCGCAGGGGGAACATCTCAGAGGACCTCCGCCCGGTGCAAGCGATCCAGGAATCCTCTGAGAGATCGGCGCCGGAGGCGCCGGAGCTCTTGAGAGAGCCTGCGCGCTTCACTGGTCAGCTGGTCAAGGCTTCCGTCATTTTTGACCACCAGGTCGACCAGACGGTACTTCTCCTCTTCCGAAAGCTGCCAGGATTCCAGGCTGCTCAGGATGTCCTCGTCCCAGCCCCGGCTTGCAGAGAGTCGCTTAAGGCGAACCTCACGGGGGCACCAGACGCCGACCACGGCATCGAACTCTCCGCTCCTGCCCCAGCCGGCCTCAAGGAGCAGGGGGACCTCAGCCAAGGTCTGGCATCGGTCCTCGTGATCTTCCCAGAAAGCCCGCAGCCTGTGCTTGACCAAGGGATGAATGATGTCCAAAAGCTCCTTTCTGAAGGTCTCGGACTCGAGCATGCGCCTGAAAAGGACCTGCTTGTCCACCGGGCCGCCCGGCTCCGTTAGGAGCCACTCCCCGAAGGTGCGGCGGATCATTTCCCAGCCGTCGCTTCCCGGCTCGTAGAGCTCGGCCACGGCCTGATCGGCGCTCCAGCTGGGAACCCTCCCGCCCGCCAGTCGTTCAGTCAAGGCCGACTTGCCGCTTCCAGGCATCCCGGTAATGCCGACCCGCTGCATACGCCGCTCCAGCTGCAACAGGACCCGGAACATGTCCTTGGGGACAGCGGCTCGAAAGGCCAGCCGCCGGCCGTCTGCCGGATGGTCGAAAGCCAGCCGCCAGGCATGGAGCATCTGCCGGCCAGCCAGCCTGGCCAGCCTGGGACAGCTGCGCTGCAGTTCGGCCCAATGGGCCGGTCCATAGGTTCGGTCGCCGACAATGGGGTGCCCCTGAGCGGCCAGGTGCACTCTGATCTGATGCGTCCTGCCGGTCAGGATGCGCACGGACAAAAGGGAGAAGTCGCCGCCTTTGAAGGTTTCCAGGACGCGGAAGCAGCTGACGGCTTCCCGTCCGCCGTCTTCGACAACGGCCATCTTGTGCCTGGATCGGGCATCCCGGCCCAAAGGCAGCTCGATCTCCTGCTCTTCAGGCTCGGGCCTGCCGTGCACCAAGGCCAGATACTCCTTGCTCACCGTGCGCCCGGACAGCTGAGCGGCCAGGGCGCGAACGCTCTCCGAGTCGCGGGCCACAACCAGAAGGCCTGACGTGTCCTTGTCCAGCCGGTGGACGATGCCGGGCCGAACAGGATCCAGGTTGGACAGCTCAGGGTAGCTGGCCAGCAGGTAGTTCACCAGGGTGGGCTGCTCATCCACGGACGGGGCAGGATGGACGCTCAGGCCAGGCTGCTTGTTCAGGACCAGCACGCACGCGTCCTCATAGACCAGCCCCAGGGGACCTGGCACGGGCTCGATTGCTCCGGCCGCTTCACCTGGCTCGAGGGTAAGCCGGTCGCCGGCCTGGACCCGGTAGGCTGGCCGCCGGCAAATCTCTGAGTTGACCAGGGCCCGGCCTTCCTTGATCCACTCGGCGATGCTGCTCCGTGAGATGGCTGAGCCCAGGGCCTCGGTCAGGACCTTGTCCAGTCGACGGCCCTGATCAGAGACATCGACAATCCTGCAATGAGTCAAG